>ERZ1026796.325-NODE-325-length-40766-cov-5.288073_pt1 | contig 40766 bp, 32 predicted proteins | sample MGYA00520874_ERZ1026796 | MGnify/ENA primary metagenome ERZ1026796 (study PRJEB33270, sample SAMEA104284474) | anaerobic digester metagenome | biome: Anaerobic digester microbiome; feature: mesophilic sludge digester; material: Anaerobic digester biomass | place...
TCATTAAGAAGATCAATATTAAAACTGTATCTCCCATACAAAACAAAATATCTATTTATCTTATACCAATCCTCTCTATCATATATCCTCTCTAAATCCTTTGCTATTTTGTTAGGATCTGTGCTTTTTGTTAATCCATATTTTAAAGCAGTCTTTTTAACATGAGTATCAACAGCAATACCTTGGTTAGATTGATAAAGGTCATTAAGAAATACATTCGCCGTTTTATACCCCACCCCTGGTAACTTTAAAAGAGCTTCTAAACTTGTAGGAACCTCTCCATTGTACTCTTTAACAATTATTTCAGACATCTTCTTTATATTTTTAGCCTTCGTGTGATAGTAGTTTATAGATGAAATGTACCCTTCTATATCTTTTACTGATGCAAGAGACATCGTATACCCATCGGGGTATATTTGAAATAATTTTTCTGTTACCTTATTAACCTGTTTATCTGTTGTCTGTGCAGAAAGAATAATACAAACTAGAAATTGAAACGGAGTACTCCAGTTTCTTAATTCTGTCTGAGCATTAGGAAACATCTCCTCTAACCTAGATAGAAGCAAATATGCTTTTTCTTTTTTCCTCATCTATTTTAAAGAGTTTAAAAACTTACAAACAAAAGATTTACCATATTTAATTGTAAGAATATCTAAAATTTCAGGGAAATTATTTAACATATTCTTTACCTGTACTACTATTTTATCACTATTCCAAATTAAAGCCCCTGTAGTGCTCGTAAAGGCCCTCGCAATTTCTTCAGATAGTAGATACACCTCCTTTTTGTCATTCTTAGCGACTGCATCAAGCCAAGACTCTTTTAAATATTTACTAACACCTGAGTTAGGGTATAAATATTTTTCAATCTCATGAATACCTAGATAATATGGTTTTACTATTTTATTTGCTGTCATACTTTTAGGTAAAATTCCTCTATTGACAGCAAATTTAACACATTCATTTCTAATATCCTCTCTACTTCTCCACCCATTCCTATCTTTAGTAACAACATTTTTCCAGCCTCTACCAATTTTATCCTCAAAAATATCATATATCTCCCCACTTATATCCTGAACCTCCCTTCTTTCATACAAATCTCCTCCATCATTCTTTCTCTCCTTTCTCCATTCAATATCTTTATACCTCAAACATACAACACAATTATCAATATTTAAACTCTCTCTAAAATATGAATCAAATTGTAAAGCTTCATTTACAAGCTCATCCTTTCTTAACATTTCTTCTGGATTCTCAAAAAGATGATATGCAATTGTTAAAGCATTGCTAAATGGACCTCTATCAAATATATATAGATCAAACAAGTTATCTTTCTCTATACAATTAAGTATCTCAAGTCTATTAAGAGCAAACAAAGCCATTTTAATTTCAACCTCTTTATCTTTTTTAATACTAATTTCTTTTGGAAAGCCATTAACCAGTATATCCCTTATAACATACCCAATTGGAGTACAATAGTACGGAAAAGCTATAACACGAGAGTGAAGCCCAAGCATAGAGATACATTCGGAAAAGTTTTTTACAGCATCGCCTTTTCCTACTTGATCAGCCCCTTCAAAATCAATACAGTTGTATTTTCTTTCCTCCAAAATACTAGGCCTATAATTTTAACTCTCTTTTTAGTATATCATATTAAAAATACAGAGAAAAGATTATAGCAATCTCGAAGTAAAGCTTAATACGTTCAAACATATTGAACACTACTTTTCTTTAATTTACAATATATTTCGGCCATATGAGTAAACTCTGTCTATTACCTATATCCCCAAAGGGAAGAAGGGGATAAGATAAAACAGTAAAATATACACTAAAATGTTACGTAAACAAGGGGTAAAGATGTTTTACTTGTTATTAAAGAAACAATTTGTAACTCAGTTTATGATCAACTTTTCTATCCTATGTCCTATAAAATAGAAAACCCCACTCTTTTAAAGTGGGGTTTTTAGTTTCAAAAAGTCCTGGCAATTACCTATCTTCCCAGAACCAAAGGTTCAAGTATTTTCAGCGCTGAAGTGTTTTACTTCTGAGTTCGGGATGGAGATCAGGTAGTTCCACTCCGCTGCAATCGCCAGGCGACAGATATCATTAAAATATGATAGCTATCGCCTGACAACTGCGGTTATTACTAACAGCAATCATCAGGACTTAATTCTAAAGAGCAAAAGAGTGTTTACACACTCAAAACTGAATATACAGCAATAAATTATGAAGCGTTTGGTCTATTAGTACTCCTTGGCTAAACATATTACTATGCTTACACCTAGAGCCTATCAACGTGGTAGTCTCCCACGAACCTTCAGCATAGTCAAGCTATGCAAGTATATTTAATCTTGGAAAAGGCTTCATACTTATATGCTTTCAGTATTTATCCTAAAGCAACTTAGCTACCCAGCAATGCTCTTGGTAGAACAACTGGTGCACTAGAGGTTACCTCACCCTGATCCTTTCGTACTAAGGGTCAATTTCCTCAAATATACAACGCCCATACCGGATAGAGACCGACCTGGCTCACGACGGTCTGAACCCAGCTCGCGTGCCACTTTAATCGACGAACAGTCGAACCCTTGGGGTCTTATCCAACCCCAGGATGTGACGAGCCGACATCGAGGTGCCGAACGGTGCCGTCAATGTGAACTATCGGGCACCACCAGCCTGTTATCCCCGGGGTAGCTTATCTTCGTTAAACAATCGCGATTCCACATTCTGCGAAAGGGTCACTTGAACCTACTTTCGTAACTGATCGGAATGTCTTCCTCACAGTAAAGCCTCCTTATGCTCATGCACTCTCCATCCGATTTCCATCCGGATTGAGGAGACCTTTGTGCGCTTGCGGTACTCTTTAGCAAGCAACCGCCCCAGTCAAACTGCCTACCATGCACTGTCCGTTTTTCTGATAAAGAAAAAAGTGAGAAATAAAACATCAAAAGAGTGGTATTACATATTGCGACTCCACCATTCCTGACGAAACGGCTTCATAGTCTCCCACCTATTCTATTCATCCGAGGCTTTATTTCAATGCAAAGCTGCAGTAAAGCTCCACGGGGTCTTTTTGTCCTGGTATGGGTAGGCCGCATCTTCACAGCCATTTCAATTTCACCGAGCGCGCTGTCGAGACAGTGGAAGAGTCGTTACGCCTTTCATGCAAGTCACTAATTAAGTGACGAGGTATTACGCTACCTTAGGCTTCCTGTTACTTTTTAACCATTTATTACCTAATACCAAAGTAATAAAGGCGTCATCTTTAAAGATGATCTCTACATTACTGCAGAGGTCGGACTATCTCTTCAGTCAAAATTGACTGTCTAGCATTTAGTCTCTGGGGATTCTTGTAAGAATTTCTTCTTTTGACCATTTCTTTCCTTTTCCAACTTGATTTATTTCATATGCAATATCCAACAATTTGATAAAACCTTTCTTAGTGTGATGTTCACCATTATACATTAATGTAACACCTCTACTAAACAAATCAAATGCTTTTTTCTTTGTGGCAAGTTGGTATTTTTCAAAGAATGGCAAAACCCTCTTGTAGCAAGGAGAAATACCCGCTAATTGATAAGTAAATACTGAATACGGAGATGTCTTTCTATGAATTGATCCTTCTCCTAAGACATCTTTCATAACATACAGTATCCATTTATTTCTCTCATGCTGATAAAGATAAAATGCTGGATCTATTCTGAACTTAAATTTTGATTTAGAAGTGCTTTTGACATTTAAGCAAAAACTTCCCTCTCCATCAACAAATCCAGATAAAAACCAACATAAATCTTCTGAAGGGTTAAAGATACTTCTTACAAGCCTTTCCTGCTGGTCGTCCCAGACAACAAACTTTTTACCAATTTGGTATTTGTGTCTCTTGGGATGTTCCTGCATATGGCTAGATTTTACAACGGCCCTATATCTTGTAGCAAGTAGATATATATCTACCACCGTTATAGTTACAGCCGCCATTGACCAGGGCTTTGGTTGTCCGCTTCACCACCACTAGAGCACCGAAGTGCATCTAGCAGACGGTTGACAAACTTCCTTAACCTTCTGGCATTGGGCAGGCGTCAGCACTTATACATCTTCTTACGAATTTGCAAGCGCCTGTAGTTTTGGTAACTAGTCGCTCCTCCCTATTCTGTGCCACCTCCATCGTTACTAGAAAAAATCTTGTAACGGAAGGTCCCCCTTCTTGCGAACTTACGGGGTGAATTTGCCGAATTCCTTAACAACGCATCACTCGTACGCTTTGGTGCATTTACACCAGTCCACCAGTGTCGGATTGCAGTACGGTTACTGATATTTTTGTTTACCGAAGTAAACTGCTAGAAGTTTTTCCTGGAGAATTAATATAACGGATTGGATTCCCGAAGGTCCCCTTTGTATCACAGCTCGTTTTCATTCCACAAAGTGGAAAACATTTTCCCGGATTTGCCTAGGAAAACTAACTAACTGCTTGCACCCCAAACCAATTAGAGGCCCGCCTTTTCAATTCTCAAGCTCCATTGCAAATATCAATAGTACAGGAATATTAACCTGTTGTCCGTCGGATACGCTTTTCAGCCTCTCCTTAGGACCGACTAACCCATGGTTGACTGCCATAGCCATGGAAACCTTAGACATTCAGCGAGCAGGGTTTTCACCTGCTTTACGTTACTCATCCCGGCATTCTCACTTCTATACGCTCCAGCAGCTCCTTTCGGGCCACCTTCACAGCTAATTATCAAATGCTAATTTGATCATGTATAGAACGCTCCCCTACCACTTAAAAATCATAAATGATAGATAAATTTGCAGCTTCGGAATACATCTTCAGCCCCGTTGAATCTTAAGCGCAGAATCTCTTGACTAGTAAGCTTTTACGCACTTTTTAAAGGATGGCTGCCTCTGAGCCAACCTCCTAGCTGTCTGAGAAACTCCACTTCCTTTCCCACTAAGATGTAATTTAGGGTCCTTATCTGACAATCTGGGCTGTTTCCCTCTTGAACGCTGGAACTTAGATCCCAGGTTCTGACTGCTGTAATATTCTCATTGGTATTCGGAGTTTGACTGGATTGAGTACTCTTTCGAGCCTCAGATCCAATCAGTGCTCTACCCCCAATGATTAACTTACAACGCTAGCCCAAAAGCTATTTCGGGGAGAACCAGCTATTACCAGGTTCGTTTGGCATGTTACCGCTAACCTTGAGTCATCTCATAATTTTGTAACATTAAAGAGTTCGGACCTCCGGAGTAATTTCTTACTCTTTCATCCTGCTCAGGGTTAGATCACCTGGTTTCGGGTCTAGTGCATGCGACTATTTGCTAATCAAAAGATTAACAAAACGCTCTATTCAAACTCGCTTTCGCTTCGGCTCCCCAATAAACATGGTTAACCTTGCCGCACACAACTAACTCGCCGGGTCATTCTTCAATAGGCACGCCGTCACCGGATATACCGGCTCCGACTGTTTGTAAGCACACGGTTTCAGTTCTATTTCACTCCCCTAACAGGGGTACTTTTCACCTTTCCCTCACGGAACTACTTCACTATCGGTCACAAAAGATATTTAGCTTTACCAAGTGGTCTTGGTAGATTCCCACAGAATTACACTTGCTCCGTGGTACTCAAGAAATCAGAAGGAAGGCTTAATCTTTTCATATACAAGACTTTCACTTTCTATGGTCTATCTTTCCAGATATGTTCTATTAAGATTAAACTTTGTAACTTCCCGACCAGTTTGTCGCCTGATCAACTGATTCTTACAACCCCCATATTGCACGAGCGACAACCTACGAGTTCAACTCCTCCCTCATCGCAACGCGAATCAGGATTTGTATCCCTCTTACACAATATGAGTTTAAGCTTTTTCCTTTTCGCTCGCCACTACTCAGGAAATAACCTATTGGTTTCTTTTCTTGCAGGTACTGAGAGGTTTCACTTCCCTGCATTCCCGCACATACAGCTATGAATTTACTATATGGCGACTAGGTATAAGCCTAGTCGGGTTACCCCATTCGGAAATCTCTGGATTAATGCTTGTTTGGCAGCTACCCAGAGCTTATCGCAACCTACTACGTCCTTCATCGGTCTTTTGTGCCAAGGCATTCACCGTATGCCCTTAATTTGCTTCATTGAAATTGCTAATATATTCAGTTTTAAATGTGCAAAACAATGTATTGTGAAATAACTGTATAAAAATCGACCTACCCTCAACAGTTATTTACGAATCAATACATTATCTCTTCGGGAATCAAAGCATTACCTTCTCGTCCCGATACTTATGTATGGACCTGAGGAGAATCGAACTCCTGACCTCCTCATTGCAAATGAGGCGTTCTAGCCATCTGAACTACAGGCCCCGAAATCAGACTGGTGGGCGTACCAAGACTCGAACTTGGGACCTCAGTCTTATCAGGACTGCGCTCTAGCCAGCTGAGCTATACGCCCATCCATATAAACTTTAAAAAGAACAACTTTAAAAGCTAAAAAGTGACAGGAAAGTCGGGTATCTCCTTGAAAGGAGGTAATTCAGCCGCAGATTCCCCTACGGCTACCTTGTTACGACTTAACCCCAGTCATAAGCGTTACCTTCGTCACCTCACTGTAAACAGCAAGGCACCTTCGGGTATCACCTACTTCCATGGCTTGACGGGCGGTGTGTGCAAGACCCGAGAACGTATTCACCGTGGCATGGCTGATCCACGATTACTAGCGAATCCAACTTCATGCGGGCGGGTTTCAGCCCACAATCCGAACTGAGATCGGCTTTAAAGGATTAGCTCCGCCTTGCGGCTTGGCTGCCCATTGTACCGACCATTGTAGCGTGTGTGTAGCCCAGGACATAAGGACTATGCGGACCAGACGTCATCCCCACCTTCCTCCCCGTTTTACCGAGGCAGTTTCCCAAGACACTTGTAACATGGGATAGGGGTTGCGCTCGTTTCGGGACTTAACCCTACATCTCACGACACGAGCTGACGACGGCCATGCAGTACCTGTGTATCACCCTCGAAGGCTATCTATGTTTCCAAAGATATGCAGATACATGTCAAACCCTGGTAAGGTTGTTCGATTGCCATCGAATTAAACCACGCGCTACTCCGCTTGTGCGGGTCCCCGCCAATTCATTTGAGTTTTAGCCTTGCGGCCGTACTTCCCAGGCGGGATGCTTAACGCGTTAGCTGCGGCACTTGGTACTTCCACTTAGAATCCGAAGATAGAAAGTGGTCATACCAAACACCTAGCATCCATTGTTTACAGCGTGGACTACACGGGTATCTAATCCGTTTTGCTACCCACGCTTTCGAGCCTTAGCGTCAGACAATAGCCAGTGAACCGCTTTCGCCACTGATGTTCTTCCGAATATCAACACATTTTACCGCTCCACTCGGAATTCCGTTCACCCCTCTATGTCTCAAGTCTGATAGTTTCGAAAGCTCTCCCTTAGTTAAGCCAAGGTCTTTAACTTAAGACTTATCAAACCGCCTACGCATCTCTATACGCCCAGTAAATCCGGATAACGTTCGTACCCTACGCATCACCGATGCTTCTGGCACGTAGTTAGCAGGTACTTATTCATATGGTACAGTCATCTATTCTTCCCATATAAAAGGAGTTTACAATCCGAAGACCTTCATCCTCCACGCTGTGTCGCTGCGTCAGGGTTGCCCCCATTGCGCAAGATTCCTAATTGCTGCCTCCCGTAGGAGTGCGGACCGTGTCCCAGTTCCGCGGTGGCTGACCGTGCTCTCACACCAGCTACCCGTCTTAGCCTTGGTGAGCTATTACCTCACCAACAAGCTGATAGGACATAGACCTCTCTTGAAACGATAAATCTTTACTCTAAAACACACGAAGTGAATAGAGACCATCGGATATTACCCCGTCTTTCGACGAGCTATTCCCGGCTTCAAGGTAAGTTATCTATGTATTACTCACCCGTTTGCCACTACCCTAAAGAAAAAACCATCAACCGAAGTTTCAGGAATTCTCAAAAGGATCGTTCGACTTGCATACCTAAGGCACACAGCCAACGTTCATCCTGAGCTATGATCAAACTCTCATTGAAAAACGTTTGACTTAAACAGTGTTTAAAAAAACACAGACCAATCAACGTAAATTGGATTTACTTGACTTTAAATGAATTGTGTGACCCAATCACACTATTTAGAAAGTCGTTATATACGAATATATTTAGACTTCCTGTCACTCTTTAGCTTTTAAAGAGCTGAGAGGGATTTAAATAATGACAATACTCAATTGTATTCATTAGAGTAAACTCTAAGAGGAAACCTTTCTCACACTATCCCAAACTCGTGCCGTGATTTTAACACACAAGAAGATGTTATGCAATACCTATTTCTTCTTTTTTTGAATTCTGAACATATCACTCAATTCCCCAACAGTAGTAATATCTTCTGGGCTTTTATCTCTACCGAAATCAATTAATCTAGGAAACCTTAATGATAGACCATTCCCTATTGCTCCATTCGTGCCTGATATATTCTTTGTTATTTCATCAGCATCAACAGTAATTACATATACAGGAGATACCCATACATCAGGAGTTAAGATATCAACAACCCTAACATCCTTTGGTTTTTGCTTAACAGTAATATCCTGAAACTTAGAATACATGTCTTTAAGCAACTCATCACTCATTCCTGTACCTACCTTACATATTGCATCAAATGTCCCCTCTTTTTCATTTAAGACAGCACCCAGAATTGCACCAACGCCAAGAGAGGATCTTCTTCCAGAACCACTATAATATCCAACAACAACCATATCTATAGTATCAACAAGCTTCTTATCAATACTTTTTTTAATCTTAACCCATTCATAGTTTCTTATCCCTGGTTTATACCCACCTTTTGTCTCCTTAACTATAATCCCTTCTAAACCATTTTTAACACACTCTTTAAAATATTTCTTTATTTCTTTTTCAGTAGAAACTTTTTTACTTTCAGCTAATGCTATACTCCCCTCTTTAGAACTTTTAATATTCTTTTCAAGCATTTCTATTCTTTTTTCAGTATCTAAATTAATAAGGGAATCTCCATTAAGATAAAGAAGGTCAAATGCAAAAGCTCTAACAGGAATATCCATACTCTTGCTCTGTACAGAATATTTCCTCCTCCTTTGCATTGTTTCTTGATATGACATAAATCTCTCTGTTTTATAATTCCACCCAACAACCTCTGAATCAAGGATAAAAGACTCATTTCGTATTTTCCTCGCACTATCGACAATTTCAGGGAACATTTCCGTAACATCTTCTAGATTTCTTGTAAAGAGTTTAACACTTACATCTGATATTTTTTCATTTTCAAACAAACTTGGAGATGTTAAAGTATCCTCTTTTTTATACTTTTTCCATACTACATCCTTTTGAGTCATTACTAAATCTTTTTTATCCCACTTATGAATTTGACATCTAAGGCCATCAAATTTAGGTTGTAAAAGTACAGTCCCCATAAACCTTTCTGAGAGCTCGTCAAAGCTTCCAACACGCTGTACAAGCCTAGATAATATGGGTACTCCAGGAGTAACATGGACAGATGATAAATTTTTTCTCACATCTGATTCCTTATATTCTATGATGTTGCTAGAAATGTATCCAATATCAGGACATATACCGTATGCATGCTCAAGCAGTGGTTTAAGACTTTTATCCCCTACTGTAATAATCGACAAAACATCAAGTAATGATCTCATACTAAGTCCTAATCTTAATTCACCACAAATAGTTCTAACAAAATATTTTCCTTCAATAGGGCTTAAATTCTTAAGGCAATCAAGAATAATTCTATTCTTCTCCAACATAGACCCTGATCCAGATGTATTTACAATCTTCCAAAGAATTTCATAAAGAGAAATTAAATCAAAAATACCCCCTTTATTAGAATTCTGCCTTAATATCTCATATACAGTATCTCCTATATCTCCATACTCCTTTCTCATCTTTAATGCATCAATATTGTACTGATTTGTAAGTACTTTTACTAAACTTCTTTCAGAGTAATTAAACTCACTATTTACAAACATAGGAGCAACCCTCCCCTGTATCATATATGAAATAATTTGTCCCTCTTCCTTGTTACAATCTTTTAAGAATCTAGCCAGCTCCTGCGACATCTCATTTCTTGATGGTGTTAATTCTAATTTTTCAAACAGATTACATACCTCAATATATTTATGCATATATATGGTTGTTTAATATATTTTGTATCTCTTGCTCCCTTAAAAACTTTAATTTCATAGCGAAGGTTCATTTACAATATCCCTTTGGTTGTTTATGATTCCTAAGGCCCTTTTTCTCAACCCACCCTGGGATATTTACCTGCCTTGCTCTAGCTATTGAAAGATCTCCCTTACCTACATTGTCAGTTATGGTTGAACCTGCTGCTACATAGCCATACTCTTCTATAACAACTGGAGCTACTAAATTTGAATTACTTCCTATAAAAGCATTGTCTTTTACTGTAGAACGAAACTTATTCTTGCCATCATAATTAACAAAAACTACTCCACACCCTATATTTACATTCTTACCAACATCTGCATCACCAACATATGAAAGATGAGCTGCTTTTGTATTATCACCAATAGTAGAGTTCTTTATTTCAACGAAATTCCCTATTTTAATATTATTGCCAAGCTTACAGTTAGGTCTTAGATGGGCGAATGGACCAATATGACAATTGTTCCCTACAGTACTTGATTCAATTACTGCTGATTCTATTTCACAACTATCTCCAATTATGCTATTAATAATCCTTGTATTTCCTCTAATTACACAATTTTTCCCAATAGTTGAATTCTCTTCAATTATTACTCCTGGATAAATTATTGTACCTAATCCAATTTTTACATTCGGTTCGATATATGTGGTTTCTGGGTCAATAATTGTAACTCCATTAGAATCTTTCATGATATCTATTAAATAATATTCTTTTTATTTACTATTATTATCAATATTTTTTCATCCATTCCTTCTTATTATTCTATCATATCCTACTATTACAATACATTATTAACTTCAATATCTTTATGCATATATATGGTTATTTAATATATATTTTGTATCTCTTGTACTACCCTCCTGCCTTACAAACCCAAGTTCTACTAGTACATCCATATCTCTTCGCAGTGTCCTTGTTGACACCTCAGGATACAGGTCATATATCTGTGATGGAAGTACTACTTTCTTCTTTTGCATTAATTTAAGAATACCTCTCTGTCTTTCATTTAGACTTTTACCACTTGAAACAAACCTATGATTTAAGTTATCTTCTTCCTCTTCTTTAGGTGATTTCTTCTGTTTTGAAACTAGTTTAAAAATGATAAACACACCAAGTAGAACAGATAATATCTCTAATATGTCTATTCTTTTCTTTTCTGCCATATATTTATACTAATTATTTTAACTCTGCCATGCAGTTTCCTATTGAAACATGGACATCTAATGGAACATCTAGACTTACACTCTCAAGCATTATTTTCTTAGCTTCTTTTGAAAACTTCTCAACAACAGATTCTTTTACTTCCATAATTATTTCATCATGTATCTGAAGTAAAATATATGCCTCTTTTGAATACTTCTCTTCTATTAATTCATAAAGCTTTTTCATTACAAACTTCATAATATCAGCTTCACTTCCTTGTATTGGCATATTTATAGCCTCTCTTGCAGATGCAGACCTAAGTCTTACATTCTTTGACCTTATACCAGCAATATGCCTTGTAGTACCAAACATTGTTTGAACATACCCTTTCTTAAATGCTTCATACTCTATCTTCCTCATATACTCCTCTACTCCTTTGTAATGCTCAAAATATGAAGAGATATACTTTGAAGCAGTCTCTCTATCAACACCAAGAAGTGATGCTAAGCCAAATGCTGTTTGTCCAAATATCATTCCAAAATTTACAACCTTTCCTAAACTTCTTTCTTTATGAGTAATCTCTGACATCTTTTTATTTAATACTCTTGCAGCAGTAGCACTATGAATATCAAGACCGTTTATAAAGTCTTTTTTAAGAAGTTTATCATCAGATATATCTGCCATAATTCTAAGCTCCATTTGTGCATAATCCATTCCTAAAAGCTTAAAACCTTTTCTTGCAACAAAGCACTCTCTTAAACTATTAGCCCATGCTCCTTCCAGTGGAATATTCTGCAAGTTAGGATTTACAGAAGAGAATCTCCCTGATGTTGTACCTGTTTGTTTAAAATCAGTATGTATCGAGCGAATTCCTTCTTCTTCAGGGATACTATTACTGTACAGTGGATCTATATATGTGCTTAACATCTTAGTCGCATCTCGGTAGTATAAAAGCTGCTCAACAATAGGGTGTGTACCAAGCATATCATCTAGCACTGATTCTCTTGTACTTCCTTTGGATTTATTAGGCAAACCTAATTCCTTAAACAAAACATCAGAAAGCTGCTTAGGAGAACTAATATTAAACTCATGTCCTACTATACTGTATATTTCCTTTTCTATCTTTTTTATCTCATCTTCAACCTCTTTTTTTAATTTCAAGAGTTTATCAACATCCAAAGCAAAACCTCTTCTTTCCATTCTTGAAAGAATAATGGATATGGGAAGCTCTACTTCCTTTAAAACAGCTAGCAAGTACTTTTCATGTACTTTTAGAATCCTTTCTATACTCTCCTTTGTATAATCATACAGCTCAAGCTCATCCATCTCTTTCAGTTGGGCAATATATGCATCTTCAATAGTATCAAGTACCTCCGATATATCCGTTATTGATATTTTTTCATTAAGCACTTTACTGGAATAATCAAAAGCAAGATCTTTGAGAGAAACATTCCTTTTTTCTGAATGAAGTAAATGTTGTGCAAGAAGTACATCAAAATAATCAGATACAGAATGAATAGATATGTATGGAGAAAGAGTAGTAAGCTCTTCAAAATTATAAAACACACAACTTTTACCATTAATAATGCCTAAAATGTCACAAGGTTCAAGTAAGATATCCTTTGTAAAGTTATCCTCCCCTATCGCACGGAGAAGAATAAAAGCCTTGTTATCATATGATTCAGATTCATCAATATATACAACTCTTAACTCTCTGCTTTTACTTACTAGTTTCTTTACATCATCTATACTACTCCACCTAATATTTCCATTTATTTTAGAAAACATATCTAACTGATGAGAGTTATGCAAAGATGGTACTTTCCCAAAAATCTCGTCAAGTTTACTCATAAGGGATTTAAATGCATACTTCTTAAATGCAAGATCCAGTGTTCTTCTATCTAAATCTTTTAATATGCAGTCTGTTAGATGAATATTAATACCAACATCTTGTTCAATAGTTGCAAGTTTTCTACTAAACTCTGCCTGTTCAACTCCTTCTATCAAAAGAGTTTTAGTCTTTCCCTCAATCTTATCTATGTTTTTATATATCTCATCTAAACTCTCAAATTTTTGAAGTAAATTAATAGCAGTTTTATCCCCTATTCCTTTAATTCCAGGTATATTATCCGAAGGGTCTCCAACCAGTGCTTTGTAATCTACAACCTGTCTTGGATAGTATCCAAATTTCTCAAATGTTTTCTTTTCATCATATACAACAATGTTTTTAAAATTTCCATTTGGAAGACAAACATATGTTCTTTCATTTATAAGCTGAAGAAGGTCTCTATCACCACTTAATATGTACAAATCTATATTCTCCTTACTCCATTTTCCTTCGGATACATACTTTGAAATCGTTCCTAATATATCATCAGCTTCAAATCCTTCCTTCTTAATAACTGGGATATTAAATGCTTTTAATATTTCTTCTACTAATGGAAATTGATCTACCAATGATAAATCTGTAGGTTTTCTTGTTGCTTTGTAGTCTACATATATCTCATGTCTAAATGTTGGTGCATGTGTATCCATTGCACACAATACATATTTAGGTTCAAACATTTTAAATGCTTCAAGAAGCATTACTGTAAAACCATATACTGCATTTACCTGAACACCATCAGGAGTTTGAAGTGTAGATGGATATGCATGAAATGCTCTATGTACAATGGCATTAGCATCAATAGCAAGAAATGTATCTTTCTCAGACTCTTTAATCATCAATATATTTTACAAAAGAAAGAGTTTAACTACAATTACTCATTAAACAATGCATCAAACTCCTCTTTTGAGACAACCTCATTTTTAATAAGGAGAGCTACAAGTTTTTCAACATATTCTTTCTTATCAGATAATATCTTTTTAGCCTGATGATATGCAGAATCCATAATATTTTTCACTTCTGAATCAATCATTTCTGCATACTTTTCACTAAAATCCCTTCCGCCTCCGTATACATAACCTAAATGCTTTGTTTCTTCTACGTCACCATACTTTACTAAACCAAGCTTATCAGACATACCATACTGTGTCACCATCTCCTTTGCTACAGAAGTTGCTTCTTCAATATCTGCAGATGCACCAGTAGAAATTCTCCCAATGAAAAGCTCTTCAGAAGCTCTGCCTCCTACAGCAGATGTAATATTTGCAAGAAGTTCATCTTTAAATACATGCTTTTTATCATCTTCAGGAAGATATACAGTAACACCCCCCGAAATACCTCTAGGTATAATGGAAACCTGCTCAACAGGAGTAGCATGTTCTGTAAACTTTGCAACAATAGCATGTCCTGCTTCATGATATGCAGTAACCTTGAGATCATCTTCACTACTCTGCCCCTTTCTCTTTCTACCCAATTTGACTTTAAGATATGCCTCTGTTAAATCATTTTGATTAATTTTTTTCCTCCCTTCTCTAGCAGCCATAATAGCGGCCTCATTTAAAAGATTCTCTAAATCTGCACCAGAGTATCCAATTGTCTTTCTTGCAATTAAATCTAAGTCAACACTATCTTCAAACTTCTTTCCCTTAGCATGAACCATTATAATCTCCTTTCTTCCTTGATAATCAGGCATAGGAACAACAACAGTCCTATCAAATCTTCCAGGTCTTAAAATAGCAGGATCCAAAACATCAGGTCTATTAGTAGCCGCAAGTACTATCACATTCTCTCTACCCTCAAGTCCATCCATCTCTACAAGAATCTGATTTAACGTCTGCTCCCCTGCACCAGAGTGAAGCACGGTACCTCTTTTCTTTGCGACAGCATCAATCTCATCAATAAAGATAATACATGGAGCTGCTTTCCTTGCTTTATTAAACAAATCTCTTACCCTTGATGCACCAGCACCAACAAGCATCTCTTCAAATTCAGAACCTGATGTATGAAAGAAAGGAACACCTGCCTCACCTGCAACAGCTTTAGCTAAAAGTGTCTTTCCTGTACCAGGAGCTCCTACTAACAATACCCCTTTAGGGATTCTTGCTCCAATGTCTATATATTTTTTAGGACTCTTTAAAAAATCAACAATCTCAGTAAGCTCTTCCTTTACCTCATCTATCCCAGCAACATCATCAAATGTAACTCCTGTCTTTTTACCAAAAAGAAGTCTTGCTCTGCTTTGTCCAAAATCCATAATCTGTCCACCAGACTTCTGCATGTTTTTGATAAGCATATATGCTAAAACAAGTCCTGCAGCCAAAAGTATAAAGGAGATAATATCCCCTATTGAAATCCCAAGCTGAGGCTGATAATAATCATTTTTTAATGCCTTAATATCTACTCCAGCATCACTTAGCATTCCATAAAAATCAGTACCAACAGGAATCAAAGCATACTTCCTCACTAAAACATCCTTTCCATCAGACTTTACACTTTGAGTAACTATAACCATATCATCTCTTAAAACAATATCTTTATACTCTCCTTCAGAAATGTAAGATATAACCTCACTAATAGGAACCTCCTGACCTTTACTTGTAGATCCTAGAATGGCATTAATCCCTATTGTTAAAAGGAAAGACATTATTAGAAACATTACAAAACTCATAACAGGCGACATCCTCTTCTTAGGAGTAACTCTAATAATCTTTACATTAGGCTGTTTGTTTTCTTTTTTGTTTTCTTCCATATTTATATATTTTCAAATGAAATGGTAGTGGGAGGTGGGATCGAACCACCGACCTTGGGTTTATGAATCCCATGCTCTAGCCAACTGAGCTATCCCACCAAAGTCATTAGCAATTATATCAGAAATTATCCTTAATTTCTCTTAATTTGCCTTCCCACTATACTCTCCTGTTTCAGTATTAATCTTTATTTTATCTCCTTTTTTGATAAATAGAGGAACCTTAAGTTGATAGCCAGTTTCCACTGTAACAAGTTTAGTTGCATTGTTTGCAGTATTTCCCTTAACAGCATCCTGTGCCACGGTAACCTCCAATACAACAGAAGGGTTTTCTTTAATGCTTAATATTTTACCCTCATATGTAAGCATAAGTATAGAATCACCCTCCTTTAGAAAGTTTACATATGACCCTATTACATCTTTTGAGATATTTACAGTCTCATATGTTGAGGTATCCATAAAGTATGCAAAAGAATCATCTTTATACAAATACTGAGCTTCTTTTGTTTCAGGATTAATATACTCAACCTTTGTACCAGACTTTACAGTTTTGTTAATTATCTGCCCATTATCTAGTGCTTTGAGCTTCATAATTACAAGTCCTCCCTGTCTTCCTTGTGTTTTAAGCTTCCTATCTTCAAGAAAAAAGAATCTTCCATCTTCTTTAATATACATTCCTTTTACTGGCTGATCTGTTAATGGCATATATTTAAGTTATTAAAATATTAATACAACGGAGCAATAATATCACAAATATTTATTTCATACCAGAAGATATGTATAATATCTGGTTAACATAAATGTAAGAAGCAATGACAGAAAAGACAGAACAACAAGATCCAGTTTTTGAGATACTGTTTACCCAAGAAGAAATTGAAGAAAGGGTCTTAGGACTTGCACAAGAAATCTCTAAAGACTATGAATTAGATAATAAAACTCCGTTACTGCTAATAGGGGTTCTTAAGGGAGCTGTACCATTTTTAACAGACCTTTCACAGCAAATTAATCATCCAAACCTGTATATTGATTACATGGGAGTATCAAGCTATAACGGAAATACAACCTCAAACAAAGAACCTAAAATTACACTTGATACAAAAATACCAATAAAGGATAAAAATGTAATAATTGTAGAAGATATTGTAGATACAGGATACTCTATTGCTACACTAATAAATATTCTTCAGGCAAGAAAACCTAAATCATTAAAAGTATGTTCTCTCCTATCAAAACCAGAGAGAAGGGAAATAAAAGTACCAATTGACTATTTAGGATTTACAATCCCCAATTTATGGGTTCAAGGGTATGGTCTTGATACAAATGAAGAAGGAAGATACTGGCCGTATATCGCTTGCAGAAAAGAATAAAAATGGTTGCGGGGGTTGGATTCGAACCAACGTCCTTCAGGTTATGAGCCTGACGAGCTGCCACTGCTCTACCCCGCGATATTAATCTAAGTGAGATTATACTCTAAAAGCAACATTACTTCAAACTCCCTCTAAAACAAAAGATAGCCATTCTTCAAAATTACTTCCACTTTCATAAATAGACTCTTGCGAAGGAGCTATTATCTTTTCTACTTCCTCCATTGCCATCTCTAATGTACTATCAGGAATAACAAATACTACCTCATCTTTTCCTCCGAAATTAAGCCTGTCTCTTGCCTCTTTTTCCAAATATTTATCACTTGACATCTCTTCAATTCCAACAGAAAGATGAAGATTCTCAAGTCTTAACTCCTGAACCTCTTTTTCAGCCCTTTTAAGAATATCTACTTTCTGAACGGTAATTCTTACAGAATTTAAAACAAAATAAAGAACGAGAGCAAATATGACAATACTGCTTACTTTAAACAGCCAATGCTCTGATATTTTTGAAAATCCTGTACCGTTTCTGCTTTCCCTCTCCCTATTTATTCTTCTTACATTAATAGTTTTTTCCATAACAAAATATTATCAGAATACGAAATCATAAGCAAAATAGCATAATAGTTTTTATTATTGCTATTCTCTTTCAACTAGTGTTATAATCTCATAGTTATATACTACAATGTTTTAAATTAAAATCTTTAATAAATTGGAAAAGGTATTAAATCCTCAATTTTCTAAATATCAAGAAGAGTTTATTAACGAGCTTCGCAATAAAGGAAGGTCTGAGTCAACAATCATTGCTTATGCAAAAGATATTGAACAACTATTAAACTTTTTCTCATCACGAGGTATAAATAGGTTACAGGATACTACAATTGTAGATTTAGAAGCATATAAGAAACACTTACAGGACAATAACTATACTCCAAAGAGTATTTCTAGAAAAATAAATAGTACAAGAACTTTTTATAGATTTTTACTTGAGCGTTCTGTAGTTACTGATAACATTGCAGAGAAACTTGCACATCCTAAGTTTGAAACAAAACCTCCTAGAGTACTCTCTGAGATGGAGTATAGGGCACTGCGAGATGTAAGCAGAGGAGATATTAGACTTTATTCAATTGTAGAAGTACTTCTTCAAACTGGTATAAGAATCGGAGAGCTAGCAACTCTAACAATTGATGATATAAGGAGATCAAAAGAGGGTGTGGATTTTCTTTACATAAAAGCATCAGGTAGTCATCCTGCAAGAAAGGTCCCATTAAATAAATCTGCTAAAAAGGCAATTGATGCATACTTAGAAATAAGGCCTGAAACAGAAGATGACACTTTGTATGTAACAAAGAATGGAAGGCCCTTGCTTGTAAGAAATATAAGGACAGCTATAGATAAAGCTTTTGAAAAAGCAAGTATTAAAAATGCTAAGGTAAATGATCTTAGAAACACATTTATAGCACATCATTTAGCAAAGGGTGTAAGTCTTGTTACTGTATCAAAATTAGTAGGTCATAAAAGAATATCTACCACAGAGAAGTACTTAGGACTTGTTACAGATAATAGGCCAGAGGCAGAGAAATTACTCAAAGAGTTGTAATAATCAGTATTCATTTAAAAATGCTAAACTTTCTACTTACTTTTCAATAAATTCATCAAAGGTAGAACTAAGGCTCTCCTCAATCAAATTAAACCAGACATAATCTTCATATTTAGGACAAGGATTCTCTTTTATTAATTCATTTCCTACTTTCTGATAAACAGACCACTCTGATTCTGAAATATTGCTCTTACTAAGTTTAGAATAGGGAATTTTATATTTATATTCCTCCATCTTACATACAAGAGGAGAAATTCTCTCAAGTATAACAAAATCTGCCAAATTCGTTGCTTTCCAAAAAAAGATAAAGATAATATTTAAAAGAATAACCCAAACAACAAAAATTACCATTAAAACCCTCTGCTTATCCATAAAACTTGTAAACAAATTTAGATGGTGGGAGCAGATGGAATCGAACCATCGACCACGGCTTTATAAGAACCGCGCTCTACCGACTGAGCTATACTCCCTAAAACAGAATGATTTTACCAAAAAGAAGTAAATTATGCACTACTAAAAATCAATAGGAGGAAAGCCTGATGGATTATTTTGTGTAGACTCATCCTCTACTCTATCTAAATCTGCTCTTCTATTTATCTCCATATTAACCAAGTTTATATCCCTCCCATACTTTAATCTAGACATTTTAGTAATAATATCTTTAACCTCAGGATTAACTTTTAAATCAAAACCTGTTTCATTTACATATTTAGGACCATATCTCGCATCAAGAGAAAATGGGCTAGGATATGAATTATTTGTTAACATTTTTACATAATAATGTGCAAGTCCCTGATTTATTATATCCGTAGCCTTAACATATGTTTCAAATTGAGGTTCCAAAAATTGAGCATCCTCATTACTGCATCTTGTAATAAAGAGAGAACCTACATTCCCAAACACTGCATTTTTAATATCCTCTGGAAGCTGTCCAATATACTGATGTGCAAGGGTAAGATTTAATCTATACTTCCTAGCCTCAGATAATATTGAAGCAAATTCCTGCGTTGCAAAGTTCTGAAACTCATCAGCATAAAAGAAGAAATCTTTTCTCTCACCCTCTGGAACATCTTCCCTGCTTAAAGCAGCTGCCAAAAGCTTTTGAACAAGCAAAAGACCTAGAAAAGACATATTCTCCTCACCAAGAGCACCTTTAGAAAGATTTACAATTAAAATCTTGCCTGTATCCATAACCTCTCTAAAATCAAAAGAAGATTTAGACTGCCCTATTATATTTCTAATAGCTAAGTTAGTAGTAAATTTATCAAACTTACTAATAAAGTAACCAAGACTCTCTGATTTTGTCTTTGCATCAGTCTTAGCAACCTGGTCTGTCCAATACCTTCTTACAAGCTCATCTTTAACAAGAGGAAGCCACTTTTCATATACCCATTTCTCATCTTGAAGCATTCTAACAACCTCTATCAGTGTAGAGCCCTGTACACTCATTGCAGTAAGCATAGAGTTTCTCACTGCCTGTTGCATCATAGGGCCAACATACCCCTGATTATGAGGGTCAAAGAGACGTATAAGGAGATCTATAAAACTGTTTACAATCTGGTGTTTATGCTGCTCATTATAAAATTCTAAGATGTTTAAACCAAAAGGTCTTTCAAAATCACCAGCATTAAAATATATAACATCATCTGCTCTCTCTGGAGGAATTCTTTCAAGAATCATCTCTGCTGTTTCTCCATGGGGATCAATAAAACATACCCCATCGCCATTATATATATCCTGAATAATCATTCTTACCATCAGCCATGACTTACCCGTACCTGTTTGCCCCAGTATATATGCATGTCTTCTTCTATCATCTCTTTGAAAGCATATAGCTTTAACCTTACCTCTGAACACATTATTACCTACCCATATTGTATCCTTAGAATGAATATCTGAACTTATTTCATTGCTAGCAGGAAGCTCTCTCGCAAGAAGCCAATTAATATTAGGAATAGTTACATCTTTGTTAGGAAAATGATATATAGCAGCAAGTTCTTCAACATTTAAAATACTACTAGATTCAAGTGGAGGTCTTCTGTATATTACATCATACATAAATTCTTCCTCTTTTTTCTTCCCCTTTATTTCAACCTTCTTAAATTTATTAATCCCTGGATTGCTATACTGATCAAATGCACCAACGATATTATCTAAATGCATCTTAGCAAGTTCTTTGTCAGGAGCAGAAGTAACAATTCTAATATCTGTAATAAAACCGTTTTTACTAATCTTCTTTTGTATTGCCTGTAACTTCTCTTCACTTACATTTATTTTCTTCTTTTCTGGATCAGAGTTATTATTTTGAATCTTTTTAACAAACCCCTCTCCATTCTTTTGCCATTTATTATCTGACGGAGATATTACTATCTGAACTATAGCACCCTCTCCTTTAGACATCTTGCTTAAAGCACTAAGTATATTAGCCATAGGATCTCCAGTAAAATCAGAAGCAACTTTAATAGGACAGTAACTTTCCTCTGCTAACTGAAGTTTCGTATATGCAACTTCACTCCCTTTCTCAAATATATTGTACTCTTCAACCTTTCTTACATCAGCATCTTGATATGAGCCAAGAATTTGTTTTTCTACATGCTCTGCAAACTTCTTAGGACAGTACACATAGAAATTTATAAGTCCAGGTGTCCCCACAACTTCAAAACTAATACTATTGTTTACTGTAAACTTTTCTGCAAGTCCTTTTCCTTTTCCCCCTATTCCAATAAGATTAGAAAACATTTTTTCAGCCACCCCTATCTCTGTTTCATTTCCCCTTGGTACTCTTACTTCAAAAAGAACCCAATTCTTTGCTTTTTCATTTCTATCTTTTCTTTTTAATCTATCTTTAATTCTTAAGAATGAATATATAGCAATTGCTAATATAACAACAGCTGAAATTATCCAGCCCCATGGAATATCAACACTAGTTTTATTTACCTCCCCATATGTATCATTGGGATATTCAACTTGGTCTCCTACTGTAATATCTTCTTCGGGTATAGGCCCTACTTGAGTTAAAATATATTCTTTCATAACAAAATGGACAGTTTAAACTGTATATATACAAGAATATCATATATGAAAGTTATAATCGAGAGAGGATATTAAAGAGGCAATTCTGCACCTGACTCTTTTTCTTGGATTACCCTATTCCACTTACCCCCTGATGTCTCAATGCCCTTCGGGGGATCTTCCTGCTGGATAGAATCATTTCTCTTATTCCCTTCAGACATATTAAAATCTCTAGGTTCTATCTTAACAATTGGAGATGTAGACACCACTTCAGAATTAACATCTTCTGGTTTAGCTATCTCAGGAGTAAGCCCAGTAGGTTGCTCTCCTTTTTCTATTAAATCAATTTGTTCAATATTAGGTTTCTCTGTCATATCCTATAATATTACACCATATATTTTCTTTTTTCAAGTAGCAACTCCCTCTCCATATCCCTTTTCTTCTCTTCTTGCCTCTTCTCATGTACTTTCTTTCCTTTTGCTAACCCTACTTCAACCTTAAATATATTTCCTTTTAAATATATCCTTAAAGGAACTAAAGTAAGATTCCCCTGTTTCATTTTACTCTGTAAGTATATCAATTCCTTCTTTTTTATCAATAACTTCCTAGACCTTGTAGAGTCATAATCTGAAGAACCATCATATTTATATTGTGCAATATCAGCATTAATAAGCCAAAGTTGGTCATTTAAAATCTTTACATACGAATCTTTTAAATTACACCTTCCATCTCTTAAAGATTTAACCTCTGCACCTGTTAATACGACTCCTGCTTCAAATCTTTCTAATATCTGATAATTATGAAGTGCTTTTTTATTTACAATATTCATCTTCAATTATACCATTACAGCTTCACTTTCCATATTGTTGTATCATCAAGAATGTACGCGTTGTTCTCATCGAAATCAGCAACAATATCTACTACTTTATTCCATGCCTTTTCATTATCATATACATACTGCCTGAGCAGCAGCATCTCATTAGGATGTCTTTTCTCCCCTGATTCCATAGGCTTTTCAAACATTAAAAGCCTCTTTTGACCACTATCAAAGAGAAACAAACTTTGATCAAGACTATCTCTTGTATGCCCACAAAGTGCATTTTTAATTGGAGAGTCCAACCCTGTTAACTTAACAGGTGATTCAACCATTCTTCCTCCACTATTTACATATCTATAAAAACCATTTTCCCCTTCCGCAGTAATATATATACTCATATCATCAGCAAATACATCATTTGCTTTTACATATTCTTCTTTCTCTAAATACGGAGAAACTAACGAATATCCCCCTTCATAGTTAATTGAACGAAGAAGAGCTTTCTGCCCCCTGTCTAAAATATATGCATTTTCATTTAGTGTTAACATTGCAAATTCAACTATATCCTCCCCTTTTATACTCTCAATACTTAATCCGCTTAGTTTAACAAACGGCTGGAATGACCCATCCTTATACTCCGACTTAAGAACTCCATTAGTTAAATCAAGAACAAATATGCTATCTGGTCTTGCATAAACCTTAAATGGTTTACTAACAACTTTATTATCATCGGGAATACTCTCTCTCTTATCATCATACAAAGATATTCTCAGTACAGACTTTGTTCCTAAATCCGCAATAATGAGAGATTCTGCAGCTCCACCTGGATTTCTAAATATTGCAATATCTTGAGGATTAGAATCAGGATTGTGAGTAGAAGTGTTATAGAATTTTTTAATAGTATCATCAGATTCAGATAACCTGACCCTTTTATACAAAGAGTCTTGAACACCCAAAACCTGTGCCTGTAACTCATTTAATTTCTGGCTATCATCTTCTTTTAATTCCTCAGGTATCTTTTTTAATTCCTCCGAAGCTTGAAATATGGAGACTTCTGCACTTTCTCTATTTGTACCAAGCTTTGACTGAGCATCATTTAAAAGTTTTTCAACTTTGGTAAATGCATCATTTGCTATTTTACTTCTCTCCCTTGCTTCTTTTTGATCTACAGTAAACTTTATACCACCAACTATCAAACAAACCCCAAGGAGTATTAGAAGTAACTGCTTAACCCTTTTAGATCTTAGATTCTTTTCCTTGTATCCATCTATTTTAAATTCCTTAAACTCTGATGTTCTTTTTTTATGTAAACTACTCTGAGAAACCTTGGCAGATATCTTTTTAAACCACCTTTCCTTTCCCAACTTGTTTGATATCTTACTCTTTGCACTTAAGCCAATATTCTTAACACCATTAGCGACCTTCCTAGAAGTATCCTTTATAACCTGAAAAGATGCAGAAGATGCCTTAATTACTGCATTCTTTGCAGGTTCAAGTTTTTTTGATACTTTTGAAAAGACCTCTTTTAAGTCTTGCTCATGTACCGTAGGTTTAAATACCTTTTTGCTTGCCCTAGAAGTTGGTATATAGTCGGTGTCCAAGGGTTCTTGTTTTAAATTGGGTTGTAATCTTCTCTTTGGTTTAATAACTTTTTCTTTCTGTGCACTCTCTTCCTTCTTAGATTTTTCTTCAACTCTTTCTTTTGAAAAAATAACAATACCCATATCCTCTCCTATTTCTCTTCCCAAATCTTCTAATACAGATTTAATCTCATTCCTACTTTTAGAAGAAATAAGCTTAAGAAGATTGTCTTTCAAATATCCCTGAGATGATGCAAATATTAAATCTTCTTCATCCATAGCAACAGCTGCTGTTTTTGCACCTTTGCTTTTAAGCATCTCTGATATATCTACCAGTTTCCCCTGTTTGTATATATAGATATCACTATCTCCAAAGACACCAATATACATACCTTCATCAGTAGACACAAAAACAGTAAAATTAACATTAACTCCATGCTCTCCTATATTTTTATCGTTCATAATCAGCTGCTTTACCCTATTTGCAGCTTCACTAAGTCCTGATTTAAGAGATTCGTTTATAGACACAGTCTTAGAATATTCAAAGCCGTCTACTAGCCCATCCCATGCAAATTTTAATATCTGATCCCCTGGTATATCTATATCACTAGATGCAGAAAAAAAACCATATACATCAAAAACAGAACCATTCCCTCCACGAGGCAGGCTTTTATAATTAAACATTGATATGTATGACTTCTTTGATTCTGAATTTTTTATATATTTTGATGCACTAACAAGCATATATATTATCCTAACACAATTATTATTATTCCTAATACCCCTATCACAAGAGAAACAACAAGATTGGCATATACAAGTACTTTTGCTTTATCACTTTCTTCTAAATCAATAGTATCATGTAGTATTCTAATTTTAAGAATAAGCATAAAAGAATAAAACATGCATACTGCAAGTATAATAATCAGTGGGATTTTCAGAAGTATAACAAGACTCCCCATTTGTCCAAAATCAAATCCTAGCACTTTATCTAAAACAGTATTTCCCATTATATTTTTCCTTTCTTTTTCATTTCAACTAAATCATTAATAATATCCTGCAGTTCTCTTGGTTTAGGTACCATTTTTAACCTAAAATCTATCTCATGTCCCGCAGTATCAACATCTAAATTTCCAATATCAAAAATATTTCCCCAAAAACCTGCAGTAGTATGTGTTACATCTTCAATATTTTTTAATTGAGCTTCAGAGTAAGAATGATAAAAAGCACTTTGAAGTTTAACAACAACAAATCTTCTGTCTGTGATAACAATAACTGAGTAAAACCATTTCAGAATAGCAGTAACAAGAACATTCAAGGCAATTAACACTCCTAGAACAAATAAACCTGTATAGAGTGCAGGAGATATTGAAGAACTAAATACAGAGGATATTATTGAGAGAAGTATAGGTAATAGTAGGAATAATAATACAAGAAGTAAGTCAGGAAGATATGCAAGCCAATGCAGTCTTGTAAGAAGTATAACCTCTTCCTTAGGGTCCTTACCATAAAAATTTAACTTCTTAGGGAATACCTTAAACTCAGTACGAGCACCTTTTTTTTCTTCTTTAACTAATCTATCAATGAAAGAACTATCAACATTTTGGAACTTTTTAGGAACATTGCTCTTTCCTTTTTTCATATACACAAGAATATCATAAAAGTATATGAATTAGTAGTACTTTTATTTCATATGTATATTAATGTGAACAAATCCTGACTGTGGAATTCTAAGCCTCCCTGGTGCACGAAGATTAAAAACTGTTTTAAACTCATTCCCTGGGATAATAAATATACCTGCATTTGTGTAAAAAGTTACTGTATTTGTAGTACCATTGCTGCTTGAAACTGCAACTGAAGATATAGAGGTAACAGGCTTAGCTGCTTTTGCCCTTGCTTCTGCATGGGTATACTGCCCAATGTTAGAATGACAGCCATCAACAACGGGATATATCCTTGAATCACCGTTCTTTCCTGCAGCTTTCCAAATCTGATATATATTTATGATATCCGCCATCTCTGCTTGTGTCATCCATGGTTTTCTACCACAATTTGTAGCACTATCAGAATACCAGTTACCTGTTTGACCTCTATACCATATCTTGTAAAACCAAGATACTCCTGAGATGCTATCCCATGCCCTACTCATCCAATCCCCATTTCCAGTCTTATCTGTTGTATCCCAACCAGAAGTATTACTCCACCCTCCATGAACAGCAGCATACTGAGTTGAAAATGGTTTCCCTGAAGAATCAGTTAATACCATACCTCTTGTAGCTTCAACAGCCTGCTTCCATGCACCTGTCTTTTTCCCTTTTCCTACTACTTGACAACTTTCAGATGTACAAATAGATTTTGCACCATTACTAGTATAGTTAACTGCATATGTTCTTGCAGCTATTGCTTGAGCTTTCAATACCTCCATAGGCCAGGACTCTGGTACTTCATTTAATCTTAAAAGATAATCATCTTCAAAGTTCAATGTCCCATATGTAGTAGTTGAAATATTTGTCATAATGTTTTGCGTCTGACCATTTATAACTACAGTACCTGTTCTTAAAACCTTTCCAGGATAATATGCCGAAAGTATCTGCTGATAGTTTTGCCCTGCATTAGCCCTAGCTTTAGCCCCCCATTGACTCATACCATTTCTATGTGTATATGCACCAATTGAAAACACACCAAAAGAACCTGCAGGAGCACTTTCCTTAAACCCTTGTAACGTTGTAATTCTCTCACCAGAAGCGGGAACAGCATTAGGATCTACATATGTCCCCCCTTGTCTTGTAACAAGCAATTGATACTGAAGGTCAGACAGTTCTGTTGTAAGACCATTTATTGTCCTAGTTACCTTCCCTTTCTCTGCAATCTGTTTATTTAACTCTGCTTGTACCCTATTCTTTTCCTGTTTTATAAGGGCATATGAATCATCTAAATCCTTCTTCTGTTTATCTAACTCCTCTTTTTCTTTTTCCAAACTAGCCTTAATATCAACAAGACTTTGGAACTCCCCTGTAATCTTCTCTATTTCTTCTTTTAATGTAGTTATAGTACTCTTTTTCACAAACAAACTTCTTAAAACCTGATCTAAACTTGAAAAAGAAAACAGAAATTGTCCCTCGTTATACCTACTTCTCATATATAAATCACTTGAAACTATATCTAAACTCTCTTTCTTCTTACTTAATAATCTTTGTTTTTCATCAATACTTTTTAATTTCTCCTCTATCTCTCTATCCTTTTTAGATATTTCTGCCTGTAATTTTGATATCTCTGCATCAAGCAGGTTAATCTGTTCAGACAATGTATAATTACTGCTACTTATCTCTTTTATTCTCTTCTCTATCTCAGATAAATATGTTTTCTGTTTATTTAATTCCTCTTCTTTTTGGTTAATAACCTGTTCAAGTTCTTGTGCTGTTTGAGAATATATTGGAGTACTAACAAGAAGGAATAAAATAGATGTAAGGAATACAGCAATCAATAAAATGATATATTTTGGAGCAGTTTTGTTCTGAGACATTAACTTATTATACCATCTTAGGCAGTCTTTTAAAGTGTAACCTCTCCTTTAGTAATGGTATCTACTACAATTGAAAGAAGCATCTTAATTAAATACAAAAATGCTAAACCAGCAATAGACCATGTAAGTGTACCTTGTGCTCTCTTCTTTTTATCAGGTTCTCCCCCTGAAGTCATCCAAAGATATCCCCCATATATTGTCATACCAACAGCAGCAAGCACACCAATAGGAAAGATAAAAGAAATAATTTTGCTCAACGAATCAAGTAGTACCTCTAATCTAGGGGGTTCTCCTGGAGCAACTAGCCCATCTTCCTGAGCAAAAACTGGGCTACTAAACAAAACACTTAGCATTTTCACAACAAGGTTCATACTGCTGTTTACTTAATATATGAATAAATTCTTAAAGAGTTAAGCTAAGAAAGTCATTAGCAAACTTTCTGCTGGTTGAACCCCTAAGAAATTCTTTAATACAAAGTTTACAAGTATAACAGCAATGAAACAAATTGCTAAACCAATCATAGCATTTGTTAGTGTTTTTGTAGCTTTCCCAACCTTCTGCTCATCACCACCTGCTGTCATATATGAATATCCTCCAACAATCAACATTACAACACATATAACTGCAGCTGCACCAATCATCCAATTTAGAACATCAACAATTAAATCCTCAACAGTTTTGCTTGAACCTTGATTAAGCTTTGGAGAGATGTCGTCCCAAAAAGATGCAAATGTTGCAATAGGAAAAGATAACAAAGTAACTCCTGATGCTAATACTTTTGACAACTTATTTTTCATATATTAAGTATTAATAAATAAATTAATTAAATTATTATAATATATCTTCTTAAAAAGAACAATTATCTTTATTTTGTATTAGTAACTAAAAAATTCTTTAATACAAAGTTTACCAACATTACAGCTACAAAACAAATAACTAAACCAATAATAGCATTAGTTAATGTCTTTGTTGCTTTCTGTGTTTTTTCTTCATTACCACCTGAAGTCATGTATGTAAACCCCGCAACAATTAACATAACTACACATACAACAGCAGAACCACCAATCAACCAGTTTAATACTTTAACAATTAAATCCTCAAGTGTTCCAGGAGTAGAAAGCAAACTATCAAAGATTTCATCTACCCACCCCATAGGACTTTCAGCTAAAGCTAACATAGGCATAAAAAATAATGGAATTTCTGCTAAAGCAATTTTAACTGTTTTTACAATCTTCATCGCAAATTACACTATTAATTTAGATTCTTCTTTAAATAAATACATTATTACAGGAGTTGGTCCCCCTCCACCACCAGGAGGTGGAGAAGACTCTGGTTTCAAAAAATTATCAAGAACAAAATTAACTAACACTACTGCAATAAAACAAATAACTAAACCAATAATTGCATTCGTCAATGTCTTTGATGCATCTTTTACTTTACTTTCATCCCCACCTGCAGTCATATATGAATATCCTCCGACAATAATCATTACAACACATACTACACCAGCAAAACCAATAATCCAATTTAAAATAGTAACAATAAAATCACTTAAATCTCCCTCTGTTCCTCCAAACCCATCTAAAATTTCCTTAACACTTAACTGTGCGAAAGCCAGCGAAACAGAACTAAAAAGTAAAACTCCCATCGTGGTTATTTTTGATAAACTCTTTTTCACTTTTAAATATTTTTAATTTATAAAAGAAATGTATCTAATACAAATTTTATCAACATCCTTGCCAAAAATACAATACACAACCCAATTACTGTAGCTGTTAAGATATTAGTAGCCTTTTTAACATTCTCAGAATCTCCCCCTGCTGTCATATATGTAATTCCCCCATAAATGATTAAACCAACTGCAATAACAGCAGAGAAACCAACAAGAAAATTCAGCACATCAACAACAAAGCCTACTATACCTTCAACAGAAGAAAACCTCTCATTAAAAGAAGGAAAATTTATCTCCCATCCCCCTAATACAATAGGAAGGAATATCCATTTTCCTTTATCTTCTTTGTTTTTTAAATCTTTCTTTCTCATATTATTATTTATTATTCAGGTAAAAATAGATTCCCTATTAATAACAAAAGAGCCGCAGAAACTAAAATAAATACTAAACCAGTAATAGCATTTCCTATCTGCTCTCTTGCATCCTTAAGTTTATCAGGATTCCCCTGACTTGTTATCATTTTGTATGCAGCAAAAGCCATAAGAAGTGCAGCTGCAAGAACACTGAGAGGTAGTGCGATATCGATTATATCCTGCATTATAGATTCTACATTTGTCTCCCCTGGATTACTCTTCTCAATTCCACTAATAAGTTCTCCCACTTTCTCAGTAATCTGACTAGCATATATTTTAAAATTCTGTCTCATAAACATGCAATTATACTAAAAAATCTACAAATTAAAAACAATTTATAATATAGCATCCTTACATATAGATCTAAAATCACAATATTTACACTTAAAACTGCTTGGAGTTGCAGTAAATTCTCTATCTTTAATCCTTCTTGCTATTTCATACACACTCTCTTTTGCTTTTTCTCTTCTCTCTTTAGAAATATCCACTTCTATCTCTACCCCCTCTTCTATAAATATATACTTTGCTCTTTTAACTTTTACACCAAGACTTTGCTCTGCGAAAATACAGTACAAAGGAAGCTGTAAATCATTCTTTATATCTGCCTCGTCTTTTAAATGACCTGTTTTATAATCAATTATTTCTACCTCTGGAATATCCCCTGCTTTTACCAAATCTATTCTATCAATCTTTCCAACAAAACTTCCCTCTGGAAGATGCACTGTAAATGGCTGCTCCAACCTGTATGGGTTCTGCTCTGTACTAAAGAACTTTTTGTAATACTCTTTCATTGCTTTAATACCACTCTTTTTTCTATCCTCTTCATGCTTTTTATTTTCATATCCCTTACTTATCCAATTTTTATTAAAAATCTCTATTAACTCCTCTTCTGTTGGAGAGTCTGTAATTCCAAGTCCCTCTTTGTATCTTTGAAGAAGGGTATAGAAATCTTTAAGGGTTTTATGAATGGTAGATCCAAAAGACAAAGATGCATGCGGCAGTGTTGGTATCTGCAAAACATATGCATACTCATACTTCTTAGGACAGTCAATATATGTATCTATTTGAGAATAACTAACCTTATCTCCCACTTCCATTTTTACATTTTCAGGAACAATGTTTTTAGTATCTTCTTTATAAACATTTAAACCCTCATCTGATTTCGTAACCATTGGATTATTAAAATCTTCTGTAACATCTCTATCTAATATCTCATTTAGAAATATACTCGGTTTCTTTTTTCTTTTAGCATTTCCATAAAAATTAGCAGCAGTAAGATATAGCTTTTCCTTAGCACGAGTTGCACCTACATAGAATAATCTTCTCTCTTCTGCTAAATGCTCTTCTCTTTCATCTAAGCCAGATAATGTCTCTTTTATAAGTGCCTGAGGAATTGGAATTGTGTCTCTCCTATTTTGGGAAGGGAATCTGTCAGCTACCAGATTAACTAAAAATACAACAGGAAACTCCAAACCTTTTGCACTATGAACAGTTAAAACATTTACAGCATCATACTCACTTAAATCCATCTGATCTACCAGAGGAGAATCGCCAACTTCTATACTATAGTTTAAGAAATCAACATACTCATATACATTTGAATCAGGATTAGCACGCTCATATTCTTTAATAGTATTAAAAAATCTCGCAAGATTATTTGCTTTAAACTCTGCTAACGGTCCTTTCTCTTCAAGAAGGCTATTAATATACCCACTTTCATTTATAAAATAAAGAAGGATTTCGCCAACAGATTTTTTCTCTTTAATCATTTGAGCACATTTATCATATATTGTTAAAAATCTTTTAATACCTTCTCTTGAATTTTCTGAAAAGATCTTTTTACCTAACTCGTTGACTATAAACTCCATACTGTCCCCTATACTTACCCCAAACATACCTTCAAGCTCTTCCAAAACTGACACATGGTCCTCCCTTGCAATTCTGTTAATCTCTAGAAATTCTCTTGTAGACAAACCCCACTCTTGCATAGAAAGAACCATATACATAGACACTTCATCTGTATAATCTGTTAGGGCTTTTAAGAAAGATATGAGAACTTTAATTTCCTCCCTAAAATACAAGCCCCTTGAACCACCCAGTTTATAAGGAACACCAAAATACCTTAAGTTTTGTACAATACTATCTGCATGAGCATTTGCTCTAACCAATATTGCAATATCAGAAAATTTGTATTTTCTATCAGGAACAAGCTCAAGAAATGCAGACTGACCACTTTCATTAAACTTCTGAGTACCTTTGACAGATGTCTCATCTGAATTCCCCGTCAATGATAATATCTCTTTTGCTATCCACTCTCCCTCTGCATCTTCACTCTCAGCAGTAATTAAATTAACAACATCATCATCAAAAGGAAATGACTCCATTGCAATTAACCTTTTATCAACCTTTTCAGTTACCTCTAATCTGTACGGATTATTATTCTTAATCAAGCCATATGCACTATCAAGTATCTTCTGATGAGATCTGTAATTCTCTGTTAAAACAATCTTTTTTGCCTTAGGATAATACTGCTTAAATTGCAGTATGTTTGAAATAGCTGCACCTCTAAATTTATAAATAGCTTGATCATCATCACCCACAACAGTTAAATTAGGATTTACCTTTCCTACTTTATCCATATCTTTTTTAGGATCTAACCCACTTAGTATATTTACTAGTACACTCTGGGAATAGTTAGTATCTTGAAACTCATCAACAAGAATATATTTAAACTTCTCTTGGTATCTCTTTAATACATTAGGTTTTTCTCTAAAGAGCTTAATAGTAAGAAGTATTAAATCACCAAAATCAAGCATAGAGTTTTTCATCTTAAGCTTTGTATACTCATCATATACTGTCGCAAGTTCTAAAGTGTCTTCATATTCTTCTTTTTCAACAGAATCCTTCTTTGACAAAGATTTCGCATATTCCAAGTACTCTGCAGGAGAAACATCTTCATCTTGAAGTCTTGAAAAATGATCTAGTAGGTCACTTACAAACCTAGTAGGATTCCCATACGGTCTAAATTTCTTTAGTGAGAGATCAAAGAGATGCTTTCTTAAAAATACATATGACTGGGCAGCAGACATTAGGATATAATCAGAATCTAAACCAATGTTATACCCCTCCTGCTTCAGTATCCTGTCACAGAAAGAATGAAATGTAGATATCCATACATCACCATACCCAATAGGCATACTCTCATCTACTCTTTGCAACATTTCATCAGCAGCTTTTTCTGTAAATGTAAGAGCAAGTATTTCATCAGGCTTAGCCCATTTACTATTAATAATATGAACTATTCTTTGTGTAATAACTGCAGTTTTCCCTGTACCTGCACCTGCAATAATTAAAAGTGCTCCTTTTTTGTACTCAACTGCCTGTTTTTGTTTTTCATTCAAGTTTAAATTCATTTTGCAAGTTCTTTTAAATGAGATATTTCCTTTTGAGCAGTATCATATTCTTTAAGTGCAGGAGTTTCAAGAAGAAACGGAGTATTATAAAATTCTTTCCTATGAAGAATCTTTTTTAAAGTAGAATCCCCTAACCTGCCGTTCCCTAAATTCGCATGTCTATCTTTGTATGAGCCTAAGGCCACCATAGAATCATTAATATGAATTGCTTTTACTCGTTCAAATCCTAAAGTTTCGCCTATCTCCTCCATTACACTATCTAAATCATTAACCCAGTCATATCCAGCAGCATATGTATGCTGTGTATCAACAACAAAACCTACTCTATTCTTTTCTTTACATCCTTCTCTCATCTCTCTAAGCTCAGTAAAACTACTCCCCAAATTACCACCAGAGCCAGCAGTAGTTTCTATCAAAAGCTTTTGATCTCCCCCCACCTCATTTAACACCCAATCAATACCATATGAAATTCTTTCTAAGCTATCCTCGTAATTAAGTTCTTTTTTTGAACCAGGATGGAAACATATTCCTAAAATCTCAGCATCTATTTTCTCTTTCTTTATCATCTTGCTTACTCTATTAGCAAAATCTAAATATACAACCAAACCCATTTTTCCTAAATGAAACAGTCTTTTATCCTTTCTTGCAAGATTAGTAAGATATATACCATGTATTAAAATTTTCTTAACACCAGAGCCTTTTAATGTTTCAACAAACTTCTTAATAATTTCCTCAGGTATAGGCTTTGTTGCCCATCTCATTGGAGGAGAAAGCATAATTTGTATGCTATTAATGTCATACAAATCTCCCTGTTTTATTGTATTTTCTATACCTCCTGCTCCAGATACATGTGCTCCTAAATACATATACTGTATTTTAAAGCAAATCTCTCTCTTTATCCACTAGGTTGTATGATATAATTTGAGGTGTCAATTGGAGAGGTGCCTGAGTGGTCGAAAGGAACTCACTGCTAACGAGTCGTAGATCTAAAAGTCTACCGAGGGTTCGAATCCCTCCCTCTCCGTTTCTTTTTCATAGATATTCCCCTATACTTTATACATGAATAAAAAGAAGAACTCTCCCATATCTTTTACCCTGCTATTTCTTCTCTCAATATCACTTACCCTACTTCTCATCTGTACTTTTTTTGTAATTGCAAAAGATAACAAGAAAACAAAGCAAGAGATTAGCAATACTCAAGAAACAGCTCCCAAACCAACCATAGAGGATATACAAATACCCAATTTTGATATACAACCAATATACTCTGATACTGACCTTAAAAAGTTCCCTCCCGATTATGACTCAATATTAAACCTACTAAAAACCTCTCTTTCTCAACATGAAAAAACCACTCTACTTCTTTATGGTCAAGCAACAGTAAAAACAAATTACACAAACATTACTGATGCATATACATACCTAATACAAAATAATATTCCGATACTAATTCCTCAAGAATATATAAACAGTTACATGAATACAGAATTTTCTACCCTGCTTAACAATGAACAAATACCTGAAGGAATAAAGGAAGATGTAAAAAGAAAAAGTAATACATTTAGAAATGAATATGAAAAATATATATATGATCAAACAGCTCTTGCAGAAGAACTCCCCACTGCTAATCAAGGAACTACTCTAAACACAGAAATAACTTCATTAGACTTTTTAATACCCTTAGAACCACAATCAATAAATGAGGCATATTACAAATTAAAAGTTCTTAAATTCCTGAACAAAGAGAATACCTATCTAACCTCTATTTTAGACACCCTTTTAGAATACTCTTCTGATATACAAAATTCTAATACTAGAATTAAATTGTCCAACCTTTTAAACCCAATTATATTTAATAATCTAAACAACAAGACTGGAATTGTATATTGGAATATGTTTGTATTTAAAGATAAAACATATGTATATCCTATGTACATAGCACAGGAGTTTACTGTAAATGATGCCAACTTTAATGAGCCATACGATGTAGAACCTCTTGTACAAAGCAAGAAGTCAGTAAGAGTTCCCATCCTTATGTATCATCATATAGACCCAATGCCAAGCAGCGGTTCAAAAAACACTCTTGGCCTTTATGTAACACCAGAAGTATTTGAAGAACAATTGGCATACTTAGTTAAAAAGAACTACAAAAGTATCACTCCACAAGAGTTGTATAACCTTCTTAAAAGTGGTAAAAACCCCTCTCAAAAGAGTGTAATGATTACATTTGATGATTCAACAAAAGGCCAATATATTAATGCATATCCACTATTAAAGAAATATGGATTTACAGCTGTTTACTTTGTCCCTTCTAAGAAGTCTTCTATAACATATGCACAGTTAAAGAACATGGGGAAGAATGGAATGATAATAGGGTCCCACTCTGCTACACATATAGACTTAGTAAAAGAAGATGATGAACAGAAACTATACTCCGAAATTGTAGAAAGCAGATATTCACTTCAAAGCGGTACAGGACAGGATGTCATATTTATCTCTTACCCAGGCTGTGTTGCAGATTCACAGGTATATCCCTATGTTATACAAGCAGGATATCTTCTTGGGGGAAGCTGCGGCAAATCAATAGATCATTACTTTCGTAATCGACTATCTTTATCAAGAGTTCATGTATTTAATAGCTTAGATAACCTAAAAGACATACTATCAGGGAAACCTTAATCTCTTTCAATAAACTCCTTGTATTTTTATAGTAGATAACATAACATTTTACATATGGAAGAGCAGAAAAAGAATTTTACACAAGGTTTACTCATCACTTTTGGAGTAATAATCTTAGGCCTTGTTAGCTACATCTACTACTACTCACATATACTCCCTCAAAGATCTGCTCCTAGATGTGAGTACAAAGGATGGGCATATGCAGATAAAGAAATATTTGATATGGGAGATGATTGTAATATGTGTTTTTGTAGTGATGGGGAAGTAATTTGTTCAAACAAAAATTGCAGTAATTTAAATCAAGAAATTGTACAAATATCTACAGACAAAAAAGGATATAAACAGGGAGAAAATATAGATATTACAATATTAAATAACACAACATCCCCTGTCTACTATTACATTCAAGACAACTCTTTTTGGAAAGTTGAAAAACAAGAAAATGAAGATTGGATAAACATCAAAGATGTCCCCTCTATTAAAAATTCAGGGGTTATTATTAATAACGATAAAATAAAAGCAGGAGACTCATGTACTCTCATATCACAACAACAAACAGGGTTAAACGAATTAAAACAAGGACAAGGCATAGAATCAAAATGGGTACAGTTTCTATGTACTCCAAAAGAGAATTTAACAACAGGAACAGTACAGTATCTTCCTGCTGGACAGTATAGATTTGTTTTTACATATGGTAATTTAACAGAAGGCAAACCAGATGTTTTATCAGATGTAAAAACAGTATATTCAGATACATTCACCATTAAATAACCATATGTTTTTGTTATTCTTGCATTCTTTATCCTTAACTGATATCTTTTTGTATTTATTTTTATCTTCTTAACCCTTATGAATATACAATTAAAAGATTTCCTAGAAATACCATATACTGAATTAGAGAGATTAAACCTTGAAAGCAAGAAACGAAGAATTGAAAACTTTGGAAAGAGTAACGACAAGTTAAAAGAATATTACATACAATACCTTCAAAAAGAAACAAGGATTAAAGCAGTAACAGTAAGCTTTACAGACATTGAAGGAAAATTCCATATGCTTGATTATGATAAAGATTACATTCTAGAAGCAGATGACAATCTTACATTTGATGGCTCCTCTGTAAAAGGCTTTACACATGTAGCAGAATCTGACTTAAGACTCAAATTAGACTGGAGTTCTTTTTACTGGCTTCCAAGCGATATCTTTGGACCAGGAAAGGTAATGATATTTGCAGAAGTATATACATCAGATGGTAAACCCCACCCTTCCGACTTTAGATCAAGGTTAAGAGAATATACAAAACAACTTTACAAAAAAGAAAACTACTTAATAATTGCAGCAAATGAAATAGAGGGAATACTTGTACAAGGTTTAGATGCAGAGATTAATTTTAACGAACTAGAAGGTTTTAAACTTGCATCAAGCGGAGGATACTATCACTCTCTTCCATTAGACAATCTAAGGGTATTTATTGATGCAACAGCAGAAGCACATAGGGCACTGGGATTCGAAAATGAAAAAGATCATCCAGAGGTAGCTCCTTCTCAATTTGAATTAAATTACAAACCTTCTCTTGTAGAAATTGCAGCAGATCAGGTTCAACTATACAAACTAGCTGCAAGACAAGTAGCAGAAATACAAGGAATGACAGCAACATTTCTTCCAAAGCCTTTAGTTGGAATAAATGGGAATGGTATGCATACAAATATATCAATAGAAAAAGAAGGTAAGAATATATTTTATGAAAAGAATGGAGAAATTCATCTCTCACAGATAGGTAATGATTTTATAGATAGAATATTAAACAAAGCAAGAGCAATATCTCTTGTATTAAATCCAAGTGTAAATGCATATAGAAGGTTAGATCCTAAATTTGAGGCACCTAATCAGATAAAAGCATCGGCAGTAAATAGGTCTGCAATGATAAGAATACCTTTAGCTAATGAAAAATCTGCGAGAATAGAGGTTAGATCTGTTTCTCCTGATGTAAATCCATATATGCTTTACTACACTCTTCTAAGGGTAGGTTTAGAGGGTCCTAAACAAAGAATAACGAAGGAAATAACTCCAAGGACCAAGTTACTCCCAGATAACATATATGATGCTATAAAGGACTTTAGAAGGTCTAGTTTAACTACAGATATTCTTGGTCAAGAACCAAAGGATAAATATATTGAATTAAAACAAGCTTCTGCAGATAGATGTCCTAAATCACTAGGTTCTAAGGTAAAAAGGTCGGAGGTAATATTTCATCATGAAGTAACAAACCAGTTACTATGGAATGAGTTCTAAAGTGATATATTTGATTTTATAATCCAAATAATCTAATATAAAAGTATAGATGGTAGAAGAAGATACTCAAACTATTAAAAAGGAAGAAAAGAGAAAGACTTCGTGGCTGCCTATAATTATTTGTGTTATTGCAATAGCAGTTGCTATCTTTGTTGTATCTAGTACAAGTAAAACAAACGAAGAACTTATTCAACAAACTGTAAAAGAATTTAAAGAAGAGATAGAACTTCCATCTCAAATAGATGAATTAACAATGCTTACTGATATTATTGCTCAGGAGAATGCTATTCGTTATCAGTATACAATATCTTCACAAGCAGATACTTCTGTTCTATCAAATGATGTAATTAAAGATTCTCTAGTAGAAAACATATGTAAAAACAACGATATTGTTAATCTCCTAAGAAAGGGCATAGACTTAGAATATTCTTACAAGGTAGAAGATAGTGAACAGACATATTTTGTTACTTTTAAATATGCAGATTGTTTATAACTCCATTTAGATAAAGAAAGGATGTTCTCGTGATATATATTCTTACATGGTGGAGACGGTGGGACTTGAACCCACGTCCAAAAGTTAAGTACAGCACCATTTACAAATATATTTAGATTTATATAGTTAGATTAAACTAAAAAATCTAACAAAAAGTCTAATCTACTCGGTAATTAATTTCACTAAGTATCCTCTACCGACAAAGAATACAAAGCATACCCTAGTAACGACTGTCTATATCTCTTAACTAGGGATAAGGGAAATAGACATTGACTAATATTTAGTCAAACTTATGCAAAGTTAAAAGCATAATTAGGCATGCTAAAAGCAGCCTTTAGCTTACTTGCAAAAGCGTTAATTTTGTTTTCTACACTTATCTGTGTTTAAGTTTTACGAACTTAAAAACGATTTGTGATAACTGTACTTACAGACTTTTGTCGAAAGCCTGACGTCCCCAAACTATTAAAGAACATACATATTATACTATATTTTACTCTTTGCTGCCTCCCACATACTGATACCAGCAGCAATTGAAAGATTCAAAGAATCAATACTTTTACTATGAGGAATATACACACTCTCCCCAATTTCCAAAAACTTTTCATCTAAGCCTTTAGATTCATTACCATGAATAATAGAATATGGTTTAACAAACTTTACATTCTCTATACTACTCTTCCCATTAAGCATAAAAGGGTAGAGATGATGAACAGAAAATTTTGAAATATATTCCTCTATACTATTAAAATACTCAAAGTTGATACTAAATATAGAACCCATAGAAGCTCTTACAACTAAAGGATCAAACATATCTACTGCTGGTTTAATAATTGCTAGATTTTTAAAATTAAACCCAAGCATAGTACGAACTATTGTTCCTAAATTCCCTGTGTTAGATGGGTTAACAAGAACAATATGGTTCTCATCTTCTTTAATTTTTGATGTATATTTTTCAAAAACACCAACAACATATGTATTTTCTTTTACAGAGATCTTATCAATCAGTTTATTGCTAATTTGAGTAGGTATATTTCTTTTCTCACACTCTTTCTGAATTACCGGACTATTTCCATCTTTAAAACTGTCTTCTTTAAACAATACCTCTAAGATACTCTCAGGATGAAATTTTAATAACTCAATAACTGGATATGCACCAAAAGCATACGAATATGTAAAGTCTTTCTGGTATTTTTTAATTTTAGGCTGAAACATTTTACTTACTTCGCTTTAAGAATATCTTTAAAAATTTTATCTGTTGACTTCTTTTTCCCTGCTTTTGATATATTCCATTTTTCTTCTCTTAAAACCATATATGCTTCTTCTACCTTTTCTTTTGTCATTCTAAGTAGGTAGTTCTTTCTTTCAAGCTCTCTTTGAACCTCCTCCTCCCTCTTATACATTTCATATATGCTTTGCAAGAAACCTATCAATAAGACCACATAACTAATCAATTTAGATAATGTTGAAAGGTTAAGCATTAGCTCATATTCAAGATTTAGATATGGTAGAAAAAATATTTGAGACAAAATTGAAAAAACAAGAGAAAATAGTATCCAAAAATCAAAATTTCTATAATACAATCCTTCATCTCTTGTGTACCCTATCAATGTAATTAGGTATATAAACAGGGAAATAGTCTGCATAGATATTGCAAACGTATATGACTCAAAACCCTCAAAGAGTTTTGTAAAAGATACAACCATAATAATGAAAGTTGAAACAATGACAAGAAAACCTGTCAAAGCAACTCTGTCTTTTCCACCTTGCTCTCTCTTTTCAGATTGTGTAAATATCCAACTTAAGAAAAATACAAGAGCAAGAAAAAACCTCGACAGAACCATACTACTTGGAAACATTTGAAAAGGGTTAGACGCTATTAAATCTGAAAACATATTCATAGAAGCAAA
>ERZ1026796.329-NODE-329-length-40610-cov-2.293160_pt1 | contig 40610 bp, 38 predicted proteins | sample MGYA00520874_ERZ1026796 | MGnify/ENA primary metagenome ERZ1026796 (study PRJEB33270, sample SAMEA104284474) | anaerobic digester metagenome | biome: Anaerobic digester microbiome; feature: mesophilic sludge digester; material: Anaerobic digester biomass | place...
AATAAATCCGGCCTATTCCTTTTCCGTTAGCTGATAGAGCTCCACCAAGACGCCGTTAGCTGCTTTGGGGTGGACAAACGCCATCTTCCTGCCTGGAAGTTCCTCGGGAACTTCGTTAATCAGGCGAACACCCTTACTCTTAAGCTCAGCCAGGGCTGCGTCGATATCCTCGACTTCAATGCAAATGTGGTGCATGCCTTCACCGCGTTTCTCGAGGAAGTTAGCTAAGCCTGAATCAGAAGTAGTCGGCTGCACCAGCTCAATTTCGCTTTCACCCAAGGGTAAAAAAGCAACTTTAGACTTTTGCGAGGGGACCTCTTCCACATGGTCCAATTCGAGCCCAAAGGTCTGCTCCCAAAAACTGAGCGCTGCATCAATATTCTGCACAACAATAGCGACGTGATTGATCTTGATTGGTTTCATACTTCATCCTTAGATAAATGTTGGCGCGCGATATTCGCCCCACACCCCACGGAGTACATTGCAGATTTCCCCGAGAGTCATTTGATGCTCAACAGCTTCGATAAAGAGCGGCATCAGGTTCTCATCCCCCTTAGCTGCAGCTTCTAACCTATTTTTCAATTCAACGATCTTTTGTTGGTCCCGGTTTTGGCGCAGTTCAGCTAATTTGCGACGTTGTTCAATCTCAACTGCTGGGTCAATGGTGAGCGGTTCGAGCACAATCTCCTCATCTTGCTGGAACTTATTGACGCCTACGACGATATCCTCACCATTTTCCAGCCGGCGCTGAGCTGCATAAGCAGCGTCTTGGATTTCATTTTGAATATATCCATTTTCAATGGCTCGCAGTGCCCCACCCATGGCATCGATTTTTTCGATATATATGCGCGCGCGTTCTTCGATCTCATCTGTTAAGTGTTCAATCAAGTAAGAGCCAGCCAGTGGATCAACACTATCCGCCACGCCAGATTCATAGGCAATAATTTGCTGGGTGCGCAAAGCCACCTGCACGGATTTCTCGGTAGGCAGCCAAAGAGCTTCATCCATACTGTTGGTGTGCAGCGATTGCGTCCCGCCTAGCACAGCAGCCAGCGCCTGGAGTGTGACACGCACCACGTTATTCTCCGGCTGCTGCGCTGTAAGCGTTGAGCCGGCAGTTTGTGTGTGAAAGCGCAGTTTTTGGGATCCATCCTTTTGAGCGTGAAAGCGTTCTTTCATGATCTTGGCATACAACCGACGTGCTGCCCGGAATTTGGCGATCTCCTCAAAAAAGTTGTTATGCGCATTGAAGAAAAAGGATATCTGCCCGGCAAATTCATCAATTTCCATGCCAACCCTCAGGGCTGCTTCAATGTAAGCAATGGCATTAGCAAGTGTAAATGCAACCTCTTGTACTGCCGTGGAGCCAGCTTCTCGAATATGATAGCCGGAAACGCTAATCACGTTCCAATTGGGCACTTCATCTCGGCAATACTGAAAAACGTCCGTAATCAGGCGCATGCTCGGATCTGGCGGGAAGATATACGTCCCGCGCGCAATGTATTCTTTAAGGATGTCATTTTGGATCGTGCCACGCAGCTTTTGCGGCTCAATGCCTTGCTTTTTGGCGACTGCAATATACATCGCCAGCAAAATAGCTGCTGGCGCATTAATCGTCATGCTGGTGGAAACTTTATCCAACGGTATTCCGCTAAAAAGTTTCTCCATATCCTCAAGGGAGGAAATTGAAACGCCTACCTTGCCTACCTCACCCAACGCAATCGGGTCATCGGCATCGTAGCCAATCTGCGTGGGCAGGTCAAAGGCTACTGAGAGCCCGGTTTGTCCCTGCTCGAGCAAAAAGCGGTAGCGTCGGTTAGATTCCTCAGCATTCGAGTAGCCAGCATATTGCCGCATCGTCCAAAACCTGCCGCGGTACATGGTCGGCTGTACACCCCGCGTGAAGGGGTAAGCTCCGGGGAATCCTAACAGATCAAACCAGTCCGGATTAATTTGCTCTGGAGGAATAATCGCGGGCAAGGGGATCCCAGATGAGGTTTTGAATTCTGCTTTGCGTTCAGGAAATTTTTTTACTGTAGGCTGGTAAGTGTTTTCTAACCAGGCATTATATTTTTCTTGATCAGGCATAGATTTCTCTCCAATCTAGTTTTGCTCAACGGCTATAAGTATAATCTATCTGGTCTCCTGGACGATAATTTGGGCATATCAAAACTTTTTAGGCTGGATAAATTTCCGCCTTGACGCCTCAAGGAATGTGATAAAATACTTGCCGCTCGCGTGTTGTACCCTTCACGTGAAGTAAAAATAAACTACAGCAGAAAGGGCTTGTGATGAAAGTTTTATTAATTAAGGACGTTTATAAATTAGGTAGAGCGGGGGATATCAAGAAGGTTGCTGATGGCTATGGGCGCAACTACTTAATCCCGCAAGGTTTGGCAATTCCTGCCACCGAAAAGACCATGACCTTAGCCGAATCCATTGCTTCTAAGGCAAATGAAAAACGCGCTATCCTCAGTAACGAACTAATGGGCGTAGCAGATATCCTTTCTGGTCTTGAGGTGGATTTCGTCGTAAAAGCTGGTGAGACCGGCAAACTTTATGGCTCGGTAACCCCGCAGATGATCGCGGATCGAATCAAAGAAATTAAAGGCTTGGAGATTGACCGCCACCAAATTTCAACCGAACCTATCCGTACGCTGGGTGAATTCGATATCCCGATTCACCTAACGCTTGATCTCATCCCGCAAATCAAGGTGATCGTACGCCGAGAAGGTGAAGCCGTAAAACCTCAGTCAACTAAAGCTCCCTCCACCGAGAGCGTTGAAGCCCAAACTAAGGTAGAAGCAGTCGATACTTCAACAGAAAACCAAGCAGAAGCCGAAGCATAAACCCGCGGCGTCTTAATTAATCTTCAATATTCCGACCTGATCGCGTCACTGATTTGGCAGACCAGGTCGGTTTTGTTAGAATGAGCACATGTCTGAAATTTCTGGCTCAAAGCTAAAGCAGATCCGCGAAGAACGGCATATTCCCCTTGAGCAGGTTGCGAAATCCACCCGCATCCGCCTTTCCATCTTGCAGGATCTGGAGGCTGACGAATACGCAGATCTAGGTTCCCGCGCCCAAATCCGCGGCTTCCTCAAGCTGTACGCCGATTTTCTCGGCGTTCCATTGGAAGAAACAGCTCCTCAGACGACTGAAGAGGAAGCACAATCTTCGGGAGCACCCACTGAACAATCTGCTGAAGATTTGAAAGCATCCTCAGAAGTAAAAGCTCTGCCAAAAGTAAAATCATCAAAAAAGAAAGAGCCTAAGCGTACCAGGCGCCGTAACAAAACGAGAATACCCCCAAAGGATGATCAAGCAGGTAAAGTTTTATCACCTCTGCCGGTGTCGCGCTCCCAACAGATTCTGGATGATATTGGCAGGCAGCTAAACGCCCGCCGGCGATACTTAGATATCCCGTGGGATTTGCTCGTCGAACAGACTCACATTCCCCGAGCCCAGTTGATAGCCTTGGAGCAGGGTAACTTAGACGCGTTTGCCAGCCCTGCTGAAGCCAAAGGATTGTTGCAAACCTATGCGCGCTTCTTAAATCTCAACACCGAATTATTATTGGTGCAATTTGCCGATGCCTTGCAAGAACGCTTAGCAGAAAAAGCTGCCGCCGAGAGCAAACCGCGCAAGCGCGCCAGACTGCTTTCTCCGCGTTGGGTCGCACTTAGGCGCTTTTTCACCTTAGATCTGTTTTTTGGGTCTTTGCTCGTGGGTGGCATTATATTCTTCATGGTTTGGGGGGCAGCCCAGCTGATGAACCAGCCTGAACCCCAAGCTGAAGCAACCAACCTCCCCGAAATACAAGAGATCTTGATTGGCTCCCAGACACCGATGGGTATAGAACTAACCCAAACCCCCACCGAAGAAGCACCTGCTTTCCAACTGCCCACCGCTACACCGCTCACCGTGCCCATTGATACCACTGCGCCGATCCAAGTAGTCGTTCACGCACGCCAATCCGTTTGGGTCAAGGTGAGCGCAGATGACAAAGAGGTTTATCAAGGCAGGATGTCTGCTGGCAGCGTGGAAGCTTACACAGCCGAGGAATACTTAGAGCTGGAAGCTGGAAACGCTGCCGCACTAGAAATTGTCTACAACCAAACGCAATTAGATCCTTTTAGCCGTGTTGGTCAGCTCTTACGTTTGCGCTTTGACGCCAACGGCATGCAGGACCTTTCTGCCACACCTCCTTTCCAACCAACCCCCACAATGACGGTTCTGCCATGAAAATAATACCAAACACATTTCACCTCATCTCTCTGGGCTGTGCAAAGAACTTGGTCGATTCTCAGGGCTTATGGAGTTTACTCTCTCAACAAGGCTTTACCCTCGTGGAAGATCCTAACCAAGCAGAGTTTATCATTATCAATACTTGCGGCTTCATCCACGACGCTCGGCAGGAATCGCTCCAGGCATTGCAAGAGTTTTCTGAGAATAAACGCCGGGGGCAGAAACTGATTGCTGCTGGCTGCCTAACAGAACGCTATCGAGCTGAGCTTCTCGAAAGCGTCCCAGGCATCGACGGTTTGATGGGCACGCGCGACTTAGCGGACATCCTCCCTCTGATGCAAACTCTCAATAAGCATTCCCAGCCACACAGCGAGGTTTATTTTCCAGAGCATGCACACATTGTTAATCACCCTGATCTCCCTGGTTACATGATTCAGGGGGGTAGCAGCTACCTCAAAATTGCTGATGGCTGCCGGCGTTCCTGTGCTTTTTGCGCTATTCCAGGCATCAAGGGCACGCTAACCAGTAGACCAAAAGATGACATCTTAAAGGATGCACATGCTTTGCAGGCTGCGGGAGTCCAGGAAATTAATATCATTGCTCAGGATGTAACCGATTATGGTCAAGATCTTGGATTACAAGACGGCTTGCCTAACTTGCTTGCCGATCTCCTGCCAGTTATTCCCCACATACCTTGGGTTCGTCTGCTTTATACCTATCCCGGTTATTTCAGCGACCGCCTTATCGACATGATGGTCGAATTTCCACAGCTGCTGCCTTACCTCGATATCCCCTTACAGCATGCTGACCCTAAAGTCCTACAATTGATGCGCCGTCCTAGCGATGTCGATTGGGTTCGCCATACGGTAGCAAAGATGCGTGCCAAACTGCCTGACCTCGTCATTCGTACCACGTTTATCGTCGGCTTCCCTGGAGAATCCGAGCATAGTTTTCAAGTGCTGAAGGATTTCCTCGAGGAAATGCAGTTTGATCACGTCGGGGTCTTCACCTACTCAATGGAAAATGGCACATCAGCCCAAATCTTGGGCGACCCAATCCCTCAAGAGGTCAAAGAAGCCCGCCGGCAAGAACTCATGACCTTGCAGGCTGGCATTTCTTATCAGAAAAACCAAAAACTGTGCGGGAAGGTGCTCAACATGCTGGTTGAGGGCGTGGACCAAGAAAATGGTGTCTTGATTGGGCGCACATACCGTGATGCGCCGGAAATCGATGGATTAGTGATTGCAGAAGGCACCGGTGAGGTTGGCGAGCTCCTCCCTGTGCGCATTACGGCTGCGATGCAGCATGATCTTTTCGGACAAGTCCTCTAAAAAAGCTTATATCGGAATTAGAAAAAAGCCTGGCGGTGTAAACATCGTCAGGCTATCAACTCTCTGATAAGGTTTATGGCTATGGCGTTTCTGTTGGTATTGGCGTTTGTTCCGGTGTTGGTTCTGTGGTCGGAAGAGGCGTTTGCTCAGTTGGGATAGGGGTAAGCTCTTCGGTTGGCTCGGGAGTTGCCTGCATGTTCTGGCACGCTTCTGCGTAGCGTTCCGCTGTAGCTTGGACGTCTGGATCCGGTCCAACGGCTAAGGACTGCAGATAGTATTCATGAGCTTTACAGTAGTCACCGTTGGCAGCAAACTGATCCCCATAGAGGTATAGCGCGACGCGATAACGCTCAATAGCGGTCATTCCAGAGGAATCCATCAGGTACGGGTAGGCATCCTTGACTTGAGCAAAGATATCGATCGCCTGCTGCCAATTGACGTCCCAATAACTGGCACCGCTCAGGTAAAGCTCTGCCCAAGTGCGAACTCCGTCTGCTTCACCATCTAAGGGGGCAAATTGTTCGGCGGTGGCAAGGTCAAACAATCCCTGCTCGAGCTGTCCGGATTGGATTCTTTGGATACCGCGGTTCCTCAGGGCAATGTAGTAAAAGCCATCAACCTGCACTTTGCGATAGTCATAATTGACCTCGCGGATAGCAATGATATCTTGAATGGCTTGATCCCATTGTTTTGCCATGACTGCTTGTTGAATTTCCGTAAAAATCTGCTCAGCAGCGCGGAAATCCGGGGTACTGGTCACAGCCGGTGTGGGCGTAAATTCTTCGATCAGGGTTGGCATTGCCGTCGGTTGCTCGAGATTCAGGAGAATATCATGCAAAAGCTCCGGCGCGCCAGGGAATTGCGGATAAATCTCGATCACATATTCAATCCGTGTTTTAGCATTTTCATAATTGCCTGCTGCAATATCCTGGAAAGCTAACTGATATTGTTCAGCGGCAACCTGCACAACAGTAATTTTTTCTTTCTCTAACCGGCGAGCGATGCCATTGCGATAGCCAAAATAAATTCCTAACACGAGCGCTAAAATCAAAAAAATCACCGCAAACAAAATCCAAGGCGTTTTGCGCTGTTTTTGCTTGCCAGGCTGTTCCGATGGCGGTTCCGATTCCACCATTGGTTCTTGGGGAACGCTTACTGGTTCAGACTCCTGTGGAGTTTGCTGAATGTCGTTTGATTGATCGTTATTTTCCGTGTCCATAGATTGAGAATTATACACCAGGTTAGAGGCTTGCCAAATTACGCAAATCTTTACGAACTATTACCCCAGCAGCCCCCAAACCAATTATTGCTGCGAGAATTGCTGCAATGAAACTCCCGCCAATCTCCGGCAAATAGCGCATCACCAAGGCTGCAGCTAAACCTCCGCAGAGTGCTGCAAGAAGGCTACGGTTCAGCTCAGAAGAAAGTTTTTGTGTTGATATGAGTTCTCGGTTGAGCAGCACCAATAACAAGACCGCTTGGAGGGTGTACGCAAGAGTATTCGCTGCCGCGATGCCGGCAGCTTGCATGGATGGCGTCAGAAGCAAGCTTATACCCAAGAACATAATGAACGTTAAAGCTGAACCCAAAAGGGGAACGCGTGGCTTTTGCATCGCATAGAACGAACGCACAAATAATTCTACAAGCGCATGCCCTACGATACCCAATAAGAATATCCGCGTCACCGCTGCTACCCAAGTGGCATCGGATAACGTGAAGCCCAACAGGGTTTGTATGACCGGCAAGATAACTACTGCAGCAATCACTGCTATTGGAATGGTAAGCGTCAGCATACTACGCGCTGCCTTTTCAATTTGTGTTTTAAATTGCTCCATTTTTCCCTGGTTGAAAAATTCAGATAGCGTTGGCAGCACTGCGGTAGCAATCGCTGTGCCGATGAGCGTTTCCGGCACTTGCATAATCCACCAGCCATAAGTTAATGCGGTCACTGAGCCAGTTGCCAGGCGCGAGGCTATATTATCTTGCACAATAAAAATCAGTTGGATAAAGAGCATACTCAGTACACGCGGACCCATGAGCTTGAGTACTTTTTGGGTTTCTGTCTCTTTCAGGTTAAGGCTGGGCTGCCAGCGGAATTGATACTTGAGCAACCCTGGCACTTGGATGAGCAAATGCAGCAAGGCACCGATAATAACGCCATAAACGAGTCCTTCCACGCCCAAGCCTAAAGCTGGCAAGGCGATCCTGCCGAGATGATAAGGCTCGCTCGGTGCCAAAATGACTGCCCCAAAGATTTGCCCGAGGTCATAAAAAATCGGCGCTAAAGCTGGCAATAAAAAATGTTGATTGGCTTGCAATCCTGCCATCGCCAAGCCACTGACCGAGAAAACTAAAGTAGCAACTAAATTCAGACGAAGTAGAATCACAGTGAGCTGCATCTGCTCAGCGGAGAAGCCTGGCGCTACGCCAAGTTGGCTGCTCACCAGGGGTTGCGCAAAAATTCCAAAAATAATAGCAACAGCTGCTGTGACTAAAAATACCAAATTGAGGACGTTGGAAAACAACTCCCAGGCTGCTTTCTTGCCATCTTTGTTCAGCACTTCGGTAAGCACAGGAATAAAAGCAATCGTCAAAGCCCCGCCGGATATAAGCATGAAAAGCATATCCGGCAGGTTATTGGCTGCATTGAACACATCCAACTCCGCCGAGAGTCCAAGCTGCCGAGAAATCAGCATCTGGCGTGCAACCCCTAAGAGCTTATCCACAGTGAAAAGAACAGCGAGTAACAGCGATACTTGAGATAAACGGCTAAACTTTTTCATCCATCCTCATATTGAAGCATGATTTTCAGCTTCTGTAATAAGTATGTTTCCAGTTTACAAACAGCATTCCTAAATATCAACCCGTAGGGTAAAGTACTCGTAGAGTAAAGTACCCGTAGGGTAAAGTACCCGTAGGGTAAGGTACCCGTAGGGTAAAGTACCCGTAGGGTAAAGTACCCGTAGGGTAAAGTACCCGTAGGGTATAATCATACCTAGCTATGACCTTGAACGCAAACTCCACCACTGGAAAGCCAGCCGGCAAGCTTTATGTGGTGGCTACACCGATCGGAAACGCCGGCGATATAACCACACGCGCTATAGAAACCCTGGCTCATGCAGACGTGATCCTGTGTGAGGAGCATAGAAATGGCTCGCGCTTGCTCAAAAGTCTTGGCATCGCGAAGCCTTTGTTGGAGCTCAACGAACACAACGAAGCAGAACGGATTCAGGAAGTTCTGCTGATGCTTGCCCAAGGTCAAACTTTAGCGTTGATTTCCGATTGCGGTACACCAGTTTTCTCTGATCCGGGCAAAAAACTCCTGCAGCTGCTTTATGAGATGAATATTGCGGTCACGCCGTTGCCTGGTGCTTCCTCATTGATGGCTGCGCTTTCCGTCTGCCCATTTGACTTGGAAGAATTCCTCTTTATCGGATTCTTGCCGGTCAAAACAGACCAGCGCCAGAAGAGGCTCTCTCAATTGAAATATTCCAATTATCCGCTTGTGTTGATGGATACACCTTACCGAATGCAAAGATTACTTCAGGAAGTTCAACAGTCTTTTGGTAAAAAGCAAAATATTTTCTTAGCTTGCGATTTAACCATGCCAGAAGAGCACCTCTACCTTGGTCCGGTCGATGAAATTCTTACGAAGATACAAAACCGCAAAGCTGAATTTATTCTGATCCTTGACCGTCCGCAGAAAAAGCCATTTTAACCCCCATGAACACTCTCCAAGTTCGGCAACATACACTGCCTTTACCAGCTTTTTTACCCGATGCAACTTTCGGCTACGTGCGCAGCCTAACGAGTACCGACTTGAGTGAAGCTGGCGTGCAAGCAGTGATGATGAACGCTTTCCACCTGATGCAGAAACCGGGTTCTTCAGTTATTCAAGCCATGGGCGGGCTGCACTGTTTTTCTGGCTGGGATGGCTTGATTATGACCGATTCGGGAGGCTTTCAAGCGTATTCTCTCATCCGTCAAAACCCAAAATTTGGCAGCCTGAACGAAAATGGAATTATCTTCCGACCAGAAGGCTCTAACCGCAAGTTGATCCTCACGCCAGAGAAAAGCATTCAGCTTCAACTCGGTTTTGGCGCTGATGTGCTCTTCTGCTTAGACGATTGCACGCATGTGGATGCTCCCTTTGAAGAGCAGCAGCTTTCTGTGCAGCGCACGATAGCCTGGGCAAAGCGCTGCAAAGATACATTCGAAAAACAATTAACCGCGCGGCAGATATCCCCTGAAGACCGACCATTACTCTTTGCAGTTATTCAAGGTGGAGGATACCCCGAGCTGCGCAAGCGCTGTGCTGAAGCCTTGCTCGAGATAGGCTTCGATGGTTTTGGCTTCGGCGGCTGGCCGCTCGACGACCAATCACAGCTACTGACAGATATACTGGCGTATACTCGCGGGCTCATTCCTAATCAGTATCCGATTCATGCGCTTGGCATTGGTCATCCACTCAACGTTTCCACTTGTTATCATTTAGGCTATGCGCTATTCGATTGCGCTATGCCGACCCGCGATGCCCGCCATGGACGCTTGTATGCCCTGAGCACCGCAGGAGCAATTCCTGATGCCGGTTCAGACTGGTTCCGCTACATCTACATCGGTGACGATATTTATATGCGCAGTTCTGAGCCAATTTCGCCAGGCTGCGACTGCCCAACATGTCAGCACTATAGCTTGGCGTATCTCAATCATTTATACCGCATGAAAGATGCTTCTTACCAGCGCCTTGCCAGCCAGCACAACTTGCGCTTTATGACCCAGCTGATGGAGACCCTCCGAAATGGATGAGATTAATCCAGAAGAGCTCAGCCAACTAATCAGAAGTGTGCAGCAATCCCCAAAGTATGCACAAATTGCTCCAAGCCTGGTCGAACGCATTGCCCGTGAGGAGCTGCAGAAGCGGTCCAATTTTGCAGAAAGTGTCAAAGCAGTGCGCAGCCGATTACACCAGCTGACCGGTGCATACCTTCCTACAAAGGTAGACTACGCGCAGTGGAGTGCACTTTTTAGGGATTCAGCCCAAGATAAACATGAGCTTTGCCAACGCATGCTACGTTTGCACGCCTCCACCGCTGAACGCTTGCCCTTCTTGAAGGACTTTTATGCCACATGCTTGGCAAGCATCAGCCCTGTGCATTCTATTTTAGATCTGGCGTGTGGCTTGAACCCCTTGGCACTGCCTTGGATGCCTCTCGCAGAAGATTGCACCTACTTAGCCTGTGACGTCCTTCAGCCGATGATTGACTTTTTGAACGCATTTTTTGAAAGCTATCGTATTAACGGGCAAGCTTTTGCCTGCGATCTCACCAGCTGTATCCCTAATGAACACGTGCAAGTGGCTTTCCTCTTGAAGACCTTACCGCTGCTGGATCAGATTGATAAAACCCTCAGCCGTCGTTTGCTCGAAGGGATTCAAGCTGAGCATATCCTGGTTTCTTATCCAGCTAAGAGTTTAGGCGGAAGATCAAAGGGCATGCCAGCTAACTACACTACCGCTTTTTACCGTCTGATTGAAGGTTTAAACTTCAAAGTTGAGGCTTTCACCTTCCCCACTGAAATTGCTTTCCTGCTTTCACGGTGAAGTATGGATCAAGTTGAATTCGAAGCCATTATTGAGCATACACGCAAATCACGCAAATATCGCGAGCTCAATTTGCCGGAGGAGACGTTGCAAGACATGCTCACAGCCGAAGCTGCCTTAGGCGGCAGTAAAGCGGAAGTTACCCAACGTTTTCGTAAAAAGCTGCATAACGTTATCGCCCCCTATTTAGAAAATATTGACTATGCGCAGGAAACGGAAAGGATGAGGGCATGCTTCCAGGTAAATCCCACACCAGACCAAGTGAAAGCCTGGGCACTCAGCGTAATGCAGAAGCATGCTTCTACCCGTGAACGCCTACCCAATATCGAGGCTTTCTGCCAATGCTTGCACAGGCATATCAGCACACCCGATCGCATCCTCGATCTGGCTTGCGCGCTGGACCCATTGCTCCTGCCTTGGTTAGATTTCCCAAATGAAACAGAATTCCTGGCTTATGATATTCACCAACCTCGGTTAGATTTCCTCAACGCATTTTTTGCTCGCGCCTATCCCTCGGCGCATGCCATCCAACAAGATATTCTCGTCAATCCACCATCTCAGCCGGCAGATTGTGCTTTTTTCTTTAAGGAAGCTCATCGTTTCGAAAAACGTTCTCCCGGTTGCAATCGAAGCTTTTTCCAAGCGCTGCCAGTGAAGCTTATAATCGTCAGCCTGCCAGCTGAAGACCTACGCGGGCACCATTCACTTGTAGCCTATCACACCCAGCTGATCAAAGAGGCGATTGCCGGCTTGCCATGGGAATTAGAACAAACCCAGGTCGGCAACGAGCTGATATTTTTTATACATAAACAATGAACCCTACACCCACTCCCATTTCCGACCCTAATATTTCTGCCTTGGAACGTTATGCGCCATATCTTTCTGCAGAGGATTACCAAGCGTTGTTGACTGTAATTCACGAGCCAGCTCCGATTGCCTTACGCGTTAATTTGCTCAAAAGTCCTGACCCTGCCCAAGCAATGGCTAAGTGGACTAACTGGTATGGATGGGAGACTTCCCCTGTGCCATTTTACTCGGCTGGCTTCCAACTAAAACGCTATAACACCCCTCCTAGCCAAACCATTGAGCACAGGCTTGGGTATTATTACTTACAAGACGCCGCTTCGATGCTACCAGTAGCACTTTTTTCTCCTTCGAATACACCGAGCTTAACCCTCGATATGGCAGCCTCTCCAGGTGGAAAGACCACCCAGTTGGTGGATCTCAATCAAGACCATGGCTTGGTGATCGCAAACGATGCCAGTGCCAGCCGTCTGCCGGCTCTCAAGGCGGTCTTGCAAACCTGGGGTGCGCTCAATACGGTCATCACGAATTATCCGGGAGAAAAATGGGGGGCTTGGTTCCCCGGAACTTTTGATCGTGTCTTGCTGGATGCGCCTTGCAGTATGGAAAGTTTACGCGCTTCACCCAGCCACCCGCACCGCCCCATTACACCTGATGAGCGCTCCCGTTTAGCATCACGGCAGCTTGCCTTGCTTGAGTCTGCAGTCGCTGCCGCACGCATTGGCGGCGAGATTGTCTATTCCACCTGCACACTCGCCCCAGAAGAAGACGAAGCCGTATTGGATGCGTTCCTCAAAGCCCATCCCAATGTGATCCAGGTTGAGCCAAGCCCTTCCCGCCAGTTAAACGCGCCTGGCTTGACTTACTTTAATGGCAGAGTTTTTGATCCTCAGGTGGCTGGCAGCCTGCGCCTGTGGCCACACCTCTATGGGACTAATGGATTTTTTGCGGCTTTGCTAACCAAAATTGGCGCGATGCCCTCCAGCGAGGTGAAGCTGCCAACCCGTGAGTTTTCCGAAACCGGCTTGACAAGGCTTTCACCTACCCAAACCAACCAACTGTGTGGACAAATCCACAGCCTATATGGATTCGACTTAGCAGCGGTACTCGAAACGTATGAGTGCACGCTTTACCAACGGGCAACGCAGGTGTGGCTTATCCCTGAGCAATACCTCAATCATTTTGGCAGCTTGCCTTATGCCTTTTTAGGCTTTCCTCTTGGTAAGCTGATTGGAAGTAAGCTGGAGCTTTCTTTTGAAATGGTGAGCCGCTTTGGGGATGCATTCAACGCGAACATATTCGTTTTGCCAGATGAATACTATCAAGATTGGTTGCATGGTGCTGATTTGCGCGGGTTGCCGCTTGAGGGTGTCGAAATGGGTACTGTGGTAGCTATTCGAGATAAATTGGGGCGTAATTTAGGTGCCGGCAAGGCATTGCCTAAGCGCCTGCGTAACTTATTACCCAGCCGCAGTCTGCTCTCAAATTAAGCTTGGTTTTCTAGCAGATTAGTGAGGATTGCACATGCTGCTAAACAAGCAGTCTCCATGCGCAGCGTACGTCTGCCGAGTGAAAACTGGATAAAGCCGAAGCTCTCAGCCAATGCCACTTCCTCTGGGCTAAAACCCCCTTCAGGTCCAATCAATGCGCTAACCAAACTGACTGGTTCCGCGGTAATCTGGGAAAGAAAATTTGCAGAAAGCTGCTCTTTCGGATTTGCTTCTTCCCAAGCAATCAGTTTGAGCCCATCCTGAGGCACTACTTTTAGCATATCGGCAAAAGTCGAGGGCGCTTCGATTTCCGCTAACCGCTCTCGGCGGGATTGTTCTGCAGCTTCACGGATGATTGCCTGCCACCGCAGCATCCGGCTCGGTTCAGGCTGCAGGGTACGGTCCAAGCTGCGCGCCGTCACATAAGGACGAAAGCGGGTAACGCCTAATTCAGTTCCCTTCTGTAAAATCCAGGTTATTTTTTCGCGTTTGGTCAGGCTAAAAGCCAGCTCTAGCTCCAATCGCTCTTCTTGCTCCGGTAAGTAAGTTTCAAGGATTTTTCCTGTAAGTGTTTTACCTTGCCAGCCAGCCAGCTGCACAAGGTAGCTCTTACCCGAGTTATCCAGAACCAACACTTGGTCTGCTTGCACATCTAAGCGCAAGACTTTGTGAATTTGCCGGCTAAGTTCCAGCGGAAAAACCACCCGCCCACTCGAGATCGCAGAAGGGTCCACAAAAAAGCGGTTTAGGCTGCCTCGCCTCATCATGCCCAGAAGTATACCGTGATTAGGTTATACTTTGGTCGTGACCAAAAATAAGCCTGAAACTGAATCACGCCCCTATAAATACCTGGACATCATCACGGTAGTTTTTACGCTGGTGCTGGTGTTGAGCAACATTGCCTCCTCCGCAAAAATTATCGACTGGAAGGTTTCTTTGGCGGGGATACCCTTAGCCTTCGATGCCGGCACCGTCTTTTTCCCGATCGCATACATATTTGGGGATATTCTGACCGAAGTTTATGGATTTGCGCGTGCTCGCCGTGTGATCTGGATTGGCTTTATCGGGTTGGTTTTCACTTTTCTTATGTTTTTGCTCATTCAGAAGCTCCCTGGAGAAGCCACCTGGCAGGCAAATGTTGGTCAAGAGGCGTATGACCTGGTGTTAGGGGGGATCAGCTCTGGAGGAATTGTAGCAGCTAGCGTCCTCGGATACCTCGGCGGCAGTTTCTCCAACGCAATTATCATGGCTCTGCTCAAGCACATCACCCACGGTCAGCAATTATGGGTGCGCACGATTAGCAGCACCATTGTTGGGGAGTTAGTCGATACAGCTATCTTTATTGCGGTCGCCTCGCTTACAGGCGTCTTCCCTTGGGGGCTGTACCTTACGCTCACCCTGACCAATTACCTTTTCAAAGTAGCCATAGAGGTGCTGATGACACCTGTTACCTATTGGATCACGAACAATCTCAAAAAGGAAGAAAACTTGGACGCTTATTCGGACTTAAACGACCTCACGCCCCTGTCTTTTTAGACGTAAAACCCTCAATACAAATGCAATACTCTCCGCGAATAGGAGCTTCAGCTAATTCTTCTGTAATTTGACTGAGTGTGCCCCGATAAATCCGCTCAAACTTCTTCGTCAGGTCATTCGCCACTACTGCACGCCGGTCGCCATAGATCTCAAGCGCATTTTGAAGAAAAGCCAGCAAGCGGTAAGGACTCTCATAAAAAACGATAGTATGCGGAGAATCCTTCTCCATTTCCAAAAAACGCTTGCGGGGACCTTCTTTATGCGGCGGGAAACCTTTGAACGTAAAGCTGTGCAGCGGTAGGTCGGCTAAGGTGAGCGCAGTGATCACGGCTGAAGGACCTGGTAGTGATGTCACTTCGACACCTGCCTCGAGTGCGGCGTGTACCAAGGAATAGCCTGGGTCCGAAATCCCTGGCGTGCCAGCATTAGTGACGAGGGCGATATTCTCGCCTGCTTTGAGCTTTTCCAGCAATTTAGGTGCCATTTTTGCTTCGTTCATGACGTGATAGGCAACCTGCGGCTTGGAAATCTCATAGTGCTTGAGCAGAATACTCGTCTTGCGGGTATCCTCGCTGGCAATCAGGTCAACCTGTTTGAGCGTTTCCACAGCACGATAGGTGATATCACCCAAATTGCCAATCGGCGTTGCGATTAAAAAAAGCATTGCTTTCTTCTCCCAAAGGAAATATTCTTGAGAGCATTTTTAGCTCCGCTAAGGTATCTTGCGTTTGTTAACATCTCGGTCATAAATAATTATAAGGTAGCTTTCTTAAAGTTCATGGCTGCACATGTTAGAATTATTCCACCAATAGAGAAAATAGGAAAATTAATGGAAAGAACTGTTCCCGTCCGCTCATCTGAAGAAATAGACCTCTACCTGCGCACGATTTATTCGCTGTTGCGTTCCACAACTGAAATCCAAATCCGCTCCTTGGAAGAGGTCCACTCAAGCATCAACTCCTCATTGCATCTTTATGCCCGCGATCCCTTGCCGGATACTTCCGCACTGATTTATAGCTTATTGCGTTTGCCGGATTGCATCTTTCAAGTAAAGAAAATCATATTAGGGCAAACCAAGACCAATTTCATCCAACACGGCTATGGCAATGTGGAAGAGTGGACAGAAGTGGCAGCGCGTGCCCGCCGGCGGCGCTGTTTTTACGATGGCGGTGAGCTGATGGCTTGTTACATTGCCTCCCGCTCTGATATCGACGATGTGGTGCCAACGCTTACCGCACTCCAAATCGAATGGAACAAGCTCAATAATTTGCTTAGTTTTACGCCACGCGATCTTTACATGACTGCGACTCCCGCACAACCCAGTGCTTTTCAAAAATTAGCAGAATTTTTGCAAATGTCCGTGGGTGATCTGGGTCGTTTGTATTCAATTTATGAGGATCGCTTCAGTCAGGTTTTAGAAATCTTTGCCAGCCGAAGGAGTAACTTCCAGTTACAACTGCTGAGCGGCTCTCTCAATGATTACCGCAAGGCTACCGAAATTTGGTGGGAAAATCTGGAAAGCCAATACCCTCAAATAAACAGCCGCCCCATGTACTTCGTATCCTCCAATACACACAGCCTTGCAAACATCCTTTCTGGCTTTGCTTTGAGCAAACAAGAGGAACTTATTGATTTCATTGAAGAAGCCGATCAAGAATCATTACGCGAAGAATGGGAGAATATTAAGAACCAAACACTACCAGTAAGCCAGCAAAACTTTTTCTATTATGTAATGAAGAAGTATCAATCTACGCCTAAAGGTAAAGCTCTGATCCAAGAGCAAGTCGCCTTTGAACGTAAGCGCGGCATATACCGTTTTCCTAGCGTACATGCCTTTGATATCGAAGCACAAGTGTTTGATCTCTCTCTGCTGGATCCGCAAAGCATCGACCCGCGCATTGCGCCTTGCGCCAAGCCTGGCTGCGCGGAGTGGGAATTCCTCAGGCAAAGCGATGCCATCATCATCAATATCGACTACCCCTTAGGCTTTGGGGCATATCACCTTCTCACCAAGATTGCCGAAAATGCGAGCCAGATTTTAGGAATTTACGTCATGGGAAAAGCTGCCAGCCTCAATGGTGTACGCGGCGATGTGATCATACCGAATGTCGTTTACGACGAGCACAGTAAAAACACCTATCTGTTTAATAACACTTTCCAAGCTGCGGATGTTTCACCATACCTCATCTTCGGAACCGTTTTAGATAACCAAAAAGCAGTCTCCGTTTGGGGAACCTTCCTCCAAAACGCCACGATAATGGATGTAGTTTACCGCGAGGGGTATACCGACATCGAGATGGAGGCTGGTCCTTATCTTTCTGCTGTCTATGAGCTCTTTCGCCCCCAACGCCATCCAGTAAATGAAATCGTCAACCTCCATAAAGTACCCTTTGACGTAGGAATCCTGCACTATGCTTCTGATACCCCCATGACCAAAGGGAGAAACTTAGGTGCAGGCGCACTCTCTTACTTCGGTATGGATTCAACTTACGGGGTTTCACTCGCCATCTTACGGCGGATCATGCAGCTCGAATCGCAGCGAATTTCTTCTTAGCCATAGTAGCAAAAAGAAAGTAGGAGATGCGACCAACACATCTCCTACTTTTTGGTTAACTTCTATTGAGAGAGCTGCTCACGGATTTTTTGCGCACTAACGCGATACCCTTCTAATTTTTCGCGTTCCGCATCGACGATTTTAGCCGGCGCCTTTTGGGCAAATGGACCCGCAAGCAGAGCTTCTAAGCGTGAAATCTGGCTCTCTAATTCCTGTAATTCTTTCTCTAGCCGGGCACGCTCAGCCTCATCATCCCCGCCGGCAGCAATGTTGAGAAAAACCTCCACCTCGTTAACTACCAAACTCACCATGCCTTCCAAGTCATCTGGTTTGCGCGTGTATATGCGGGTTTCTTCCTCTTCCAGCCCAGCCAAGTCGCAAAGGACCAGCTTTTGGGACTCTAGCAATATCTGTAAATTCTCCGAGACCAAAACAGCTCCAAGCTTACGTGCCGGCGCGATCTTATACTCTGAACGAATATTGCGGATACCGCGGACAATCTCTTGTATCAAGCTGAAATCCTTGATAAATTCTTCATCCCAATTATCCATAGCGTATCGATCTGGCCATTTCGCAACGATCAATGCCTCTTCCCAGCCAGAGCGCGGCTCCGTGGGTAATCCCGCAGCAATACAGGCTTCCTTCAGGTAGCTCCAAAGAGCTTCGGTTACAAATGGGGTATAAGGATGGAGTAAGCGCAACATTGTATCCAGTACCCGTGCCAATCCAAAAGCAGTAAAGTATGCCCGTGAGCCGCCTTGCGCTAACTGCCGCTTTGAGATCTCAATGTACCAATCGGCGAAATCATTCCAGAGGAATTCATAAATTTGCCTGCCGGCTTCCCCAAACTGATAATTTTCGAATAAATCATTGACGTTATTGACCACTTGCTTCATCCGAGCCCAAATCCAGGAATCCGGCAAGGTTGAGATTGGCTCTGTGGTTGGTTTCTCCCCGGCTCTATCGATGGCACTGATCACAAAGCGCCCAATATTCCAGACTTTATTGGTAAAGTTGCGGTTGGCTTCCACTTTTTTAGCCGAGACATTCATATCATTGCCAGGTGTGGAACCAACCAGCAATGTAAAGCGTAATGCATCCGTGCCCATTGCGTCCATAAGCTCTAGTGGGTCGATGACGTTACCCTTGGTCTTGCTCATCTTCTCGCCATTTTCATCGCGAATGATGCCATGTAAATAGACGGTATGGAAAGGCGCTTTGCCCGTGAATTCCAGTGCGTCCATAATCATACGTGCCACCCAGAAGAAGATGATGTCATACCCCGTCTCCATGACCGAGGTGGGATAAAAGTACTTGTAATCAGAGGTTTCATCTGGCCAGCCAAACACCGAGAAGGGCCACAGCCCCGAGGAGAACCAAGTATCCAATACATCCGGATCCTGCGCCAAGCCGTTACTGCCACACTTAGGGCATTGCGTCGGCGTCTCGCGCGCCACGATCGTTTCTCCGCAATCCTGGCAATACCAGACTGGAATGCGATGCCCCCACCACAGCTGCCGGCTGATGCACCAATCCTGGATATTATCCATCCAGTTGTAAAAAATCTTGGTAAAACGCTCTGGGACAAAGATGATCTCACCTGCTTCAACAGCTGCTTTAGCTTTTTGAGCGAGGGAATCCATCTTAACGAACCATTGGGTCGAAACCAACGGCTCGATAATCTCACCTCCGCGCATCGACCGTGGCACATTTAGCATGTAGGGTTCTTCTTTGATCACCAAGCCTTGAGCCCACATGTCTTCCCAAAGTTTCTTGCGAGCTTCAAAACGGTCTAAACCAGCGTAGGGTCCTGCGTTTTCATTGAGGGTCGCATCTTTATTTAAGATGTTGATTAACGGTAAATTATGCCGCTGACCAATCTCGTAGTCATGTGGGTCGTGCCCAGGTGTGATTTTCAGCGCACCTGTACCAAATTCACGCTCCACGTAGTCATCTGCGATCACCGGAATTACTCTGCCAAGAATGGGCACAACCACCTTCTTGCCCACAAGTTTTTGGTAGCGAGGGTCATCAGGATGAACTGCCACAGCAGTATCGCCTAAGATGGTTTCAGGTCGAGTGGTTGCGACGGGAATATACTCCCCTGACCCGTCAGCTAACATATACTTGAAGTAATAGAGCGTGCCTGGTTCCTCGGAGTATTCAACTTCCAAGTCAGAAACCGCGGTCATCAAACCGGGTGACCAGTTAATCATGCGTGGACCGCGGTATATCAGTCCTTTTTCATAAAGGCGCACAAAAGCCTCACGCACGGCGCGCGAAAGCCCTGGGTCAAGCGTAAAGCGCTCACGCTCCCAATCGCAACTAGCACCTAACTGCCGGATCTGCTGGGTAATTTGGCTGCCATATTGCTCTTTCCATTGCCAAACACGTTGTTCAAAAGCTTCCCGCCCTAAATCTGCCTTGGTCAAGCCTTCTTTTGCCAATTGCTTTTCGACTTGCAATTGTGTAGCAATACCCGCATGATCAGTGCCTGGCACCCAAAGCGTCGGCTCGCCTTTCATGCGGTGGTAACGGATCATCAGATCTTCCATGGCAACGAAAAGAGCATGCCCTAAGTGCAGCGCACCAGTGATATTGGGCGGCGGCATTACAATCACAAATGGCTGGATCGTTGGGTCGAAACCAGGTCTATTCGGGTCATTCCAGGGCTTGAAGTAGCCTTTGCTCTCCCAATCCCGATAGATCTTCTCCTCGTAATCATGAAAATCATATGCTTTCGGCAATTCTGTCATGATGCCTCCTTCAAAAATTTAAATAAAAAACTTTCGCACGTTGAGGGCGAAAGTTTGCTTCCGTGGTACCACCTCAATTCACTGGCGCGAACCAGTGCACTTGGGTTGCGCGTTAACGGGCGCTCCCGAGCTGTTCTACTCTCCTCTCAGGATTTCTTCAGCTGCTCTCACGGCGACTTCATCTCGGTCCTTGTGCTCTGGATAGTCTCAGCCTTTCCCATCCATCTCTGTGAGCCAGCCCGGATTACTCCTCCGTGTGCATTATTATATCATACTCATTATCCAGTGGTTAATTGATCCATACTAATCACTTGGTCTTCCCAGCGGTGCCAGTTTCCAAACTTTTCATCTACGATCCGTTTGCCCTCCCCAGGGATGCTCAGACCAGCCAGCTCAAGGTCGGCATCCACCATGATGCGCACCAACTCATGGAATTTCACTCTTGGCTCCCAGCCTAATTTTGTGCGTGCTTTGGTCGGGTCGCAAAGGAGATAGTCCACTTCAGTAGGACGAAAATAGCGCGGATCAATTTCCACATACTTATGCCAATCCATGTCTGCATAACCAAAAGCTTCATCCAGAAAATCGCGGACGGAGTGTGCTTCACCCGTGCCAATTACAAAATCATCGGGTTCGTCTTGCTGAAGCAGCAAGTGCATCATCTCTAAATATTCTGGGGCATAACCCCAGTCTCGTTTAGCATCTAAATTGCCCAAGAAAAGTTTATTCTGCTTACCAGCTCGGATTGCAGCCACAGCTCGCGTAATTTTACGCGTCACAAAAGTCTCCCCCCGGCGGGGCGACTCGTGGTTGAAAAGAATACCATTGACGGTGTACATGTTATAGGCTTCACGATAGTTGTTTGCCATCCAGTAGGCGTACAACTTGGCTGCAGCATACGGGCTGCGCGGATGGAAAGGCGTTTCCTCATTTTGGGGTGGTTTGGCATCGCCAAAAAGCTCACTGGAAGAAGCCTGATAAAAGCGCGTTTTCAAACCGCTTTTACGGATCGCTTCCAAAATACGCGTAGTGCCGATGCCGGTAATATTGCCGGTATATTCAGGCATATCAAAACTGACACGCACGTGGCTCTGCGCTGCGAGATGATAGATCTCATCGGGCTTGGTCGTGTAAATCACATCCAATAAGGTGTCCGTAGCACCCATATCCCCATAGTGGAGGAACAACTTAGGCATTTCGCCATTGCCATGCGGGTCGTGATAAAGGTGATCGATGCGCCGGGTATTGAAAGTGCTCGCACGGCGGATAAGGCCGTGCACTTCGTATCCTTTGCTGAGCAATAACTCGGCTAAGTAGGAGCCATCTTGGCCGGTAATGCCCGTGATTAAAGCTGTTTTCATCATTTACCTCATTAAAATTTTCAGCGCAAGTATACCATCCCGCTAAAAGCTGTCAAAACAGGCAGAGACCCATTGCGTTGATTACCATAAACGAAATTCACTTCCTTGGCGCACAAAAGTATCCCCATCCAGTACGTGGGTGGTCGGTACGAAATTCATGAAGCCATTGGATATGACTAAACTGTTGGTTTTTGCCCCTCCAGGGAAAAAGCTAACCCCTTCCAGCACTGCTTTGGTCGTGGTCAAAATCGGTGTCACCGCAGTGGCGCAAAAAATCAGGTTTTTACCGGGGGCGAGCGTTTCCGGTGTATAAACTTGATCCAACTTGATACCCATGCGCAGTAAACGCTCCCGATCAGCGTCATTTTTAGGCTTGAAGACCGCTTGCATCCCGCCACCTAACAATTTGATCGCCGCTGCTGAGATAACCCCTTCGGGTGCGGCGCCAATACCCATCACGGCATGCACGCCTGCGCCTTTGAAACAGGTAAAAATGCAGGGCATCAAATCACCATCAGCAATGAGATTGACCCTTACACCAGTTGCACGCACTCGTCTAATCAGCTCTTCATGCCGCGGGCGATCTAGGATAGTGACCGTGAGCTGTGACAGATCTTCACGACCTAAGGCTTTAGCAATGCGGTAGATATTTTCTTCAGGTGGCTGCAAAATGTCGATATAGGGCGCAGCTTCCTTCCCCACGCAAAGCTTGTCCATATAAGTATCCGAAGCTTCGATCAACCCACCCTGTTCCGAAGCTGCCAGCACGCACACCGCCCCAGGCTTCAGGTCAGCGGTTGCATTCGTGTTTTCGAGCGGATCCACAGCAATATCAATACTAATATGTCCTCTACCTAATCGTTCGCCAATAAAGAGCATCGGGGCATCATCACGCTCCCCTTCACCAATCTTGATATTACTTTGGAAACCCGTCATGTGATCAAGCGTGCTCCGCATTGCGTCCACGGCTGCTTGATCGGCTAAGTTTTTATCCCCCTTCCCTGCTTTTCGGGCTGCAGCGATAGCGGCATTTTGGGTTACTTCCAAAAGTTGCCACGAGAGGTGCATAAACGCATCCTGAAGGTTAGATCTTCCTTGTTCCTGTTCCATTTTTCTCCTTTTTTGGTGAGTAGGATTAATTGCTAATAGCCATGGCTCAACTCAAGCCGAACCGAACCAAAAAACTATACTTCGCAATTTATTGGGAAAACGAAGCAGAATAATATTCTGCATGTGTTGAGGCTCTAGTTTTACGACAGATCGCCGCAATGAAACACTCCTCATCTTGTTAATCACTCGTATTATACACATTCCCATCTAAAAATGGGTGTTCTGGTAAGATTATGAGCAGTTAATCTTAACATTCAGGAGAAAAATGAAAAGATTTCATTTTCTTACCCTCATTGTGATCATTACGGCACTATTATTGGTTGCATGCAACGGCAGCGCAGTTCCAGTGAGTCCAGAACCAACGGATGGATCCTCATCCACGGTGACCACGCTCGTTGTCTGGGATCAGTTCTACCGCGATGTGGAAAGCAACGTGATGGAAACGCTCAACGCAGAGTTTGAACAAACTCATCCTGGCGTCAAAATTGAGCGCGTGGTTAAAACTCTTGATGATCTCAAAATTACCCTCAAGTTAGCCCTTAGCGAACCCAATGGCCCCGATGTCGCCCAGGTCAATCAAGGCCGCAGCGATATGGGTGCCATGGTTCAAGCCGATTTACTCTTACCCCTCAACGACTATAGCGTGCAATACGGTTGGGCTAATATTTTTTCCACTTCTGTCACCAGCCGTAACAGCTTCACACCCGATGGTAAAACTTTTGGTCAAGGCAACCTCTACGGCGTCAGCCCGACTGCCGAGGTCGTAGGTGTTTATTACAACAAAGGCATCTTTGCCGAGCATGGCTGGCAGATCCCCCAAACCTTTGAAGAGTTCGAGGCGCTGTTAGCAGAAATTAAAGCCACTGGCATCACGCCTATATCCTTTGGCAGCTTAGATGGCTGGAATGCAATCCATGAGTTCAGCGCCATTCAGCATTTGCTCGTCACCCCCGAGTACATCAATAACCTAGTTTACGGTGTGAACAATGTCTCCTTCGATATCCCCGAGAATCAGAGAGCAGCGGAAATCCTGCTCAATTGGGCTAATTCCGGTTATTTCACCGAAGGTTACGCTGGCATTGGCTATGACGATAGTAACTTGCTCTTCAAAGCGGGTAACGGCGCAATGACCATCACTGGCTCTTGGTTGGCGGGTGAGTTAGTAACCGATACCGACCAGCAGTTTGGTTTCTTTCTGCTGCCACCCTTCGAAGGTAAGTCCGGCATGGCTATTGGCGGAGTGGGCATTCCCTTTGCCATACGCAAGACTACGGATAAAGCCGACTTAGCCGCCGAATATCTTAATTGGATGATTAGCCCGCGCGCTGCGGAGCTGTGGGCAAAAGCTGGCATGCTGCCTGCTATGTCCCTGCCCGAGAACGCCGGCATTGAAACCGATAATCTGTTTGGCGATACACTCAAAGCATGGGAGACGATCAACAAAAATAACGCAGTCGGACATTATATAGATTGGGCTACACCGACCTTCTACGACACTTTAGTATCAGAGCTTCAAAAGCTGCTGGGTGGGATGAGCACCCCAGCAGAATTTACCGCCGCTGTCCAAAAGGATTACGCCGCTTATCTGGATTCAATAAAATAGAGAATACCTCAGCTGGCGCCTTAAAGTGCGCCAGCTTTTCTTTTGACCATGCGATCCAACCGAGCCTACCCAGGAGAAAAGAAGTGGAAAGGATGGCTTTATGTGCTTCCTGGATTGCTGGTCTACTTCGTCTTCACCTTTATCCCCATTCTGGAGACCGTGCGCACGAGTTTCTATCGCTGGGATGGATTTAGCAGCCAAAAATTCTTCGTCGGATTAGAGAATTATGCGCGTTTACTTACCGACAACGTTTTCCTCGGCGCCTTCACCCACAATTTGGTTTTCATCATTTTCTATTGCATAATTCCCATACTCATCGGTTTAGCCCTCGCTTCACTGCTCGGGCGCGGCAAGCTGCCAGGGTTGAACTTTTTCCGCACGATCCTTTTCCTACCTCAAGTAATCAGCATGGTAGTCGTAGGGGTGATTTGGCGTTGGATTTTCAACCCCACCTTTGGCCCATTAAACTTGGCGCTTAATGCTCTTGGTTTACAACACCTAACGCGTGCGTGGTTGGGTGATTTCACTCTAGCCCTCCCTGCCGTGGGTTCGATTGCCACATGGGTGGAATATGGCTTCTGCATGATCCTCTTTTTAGCCGGCATGCAGCGCATCCCCGATGAATACTACGACGCCTCCAGCTTAGATGGCGCGAACAGCTTCCAACAACTAATTCACATCACTATCCCCAGTTTGCGCTCTGAGATTGGCGTAGCGATGATCACGACGATCGTTGCAGCCTTGCGCGTTTTTGATCTGGTATACGTCACTACCCGCGGAGGTCCCGGTAATTCCACCCTCGTAGCTGGCATTGTGATCTACCGGGCTGCTTTCCTTCAGAATCAAACGGGTTATGCAGCCGCTATGGCTACCGTTTTGATGTTGATCATCTTGGCAATTTCGTTAATCATCCGCCACTTTCAATCTCGGAATGAGGAGCTGGAATGAGCCTTCACTGGAAAACCCTCCTTCCGCGCTATTTGCTGCTGGCGCTCTTTATGCTGGTGGTGCTTATACCACTTTCCGGAGTGGTTCTCAGCGCCTTTAAAACCGATATCGAAGTAATCCGAGGACCCTTCAGCCTGCCGGAAACTTGGCGGCTCGATAACTTCATCCAAGCTTGGCAAGTTGGTCGTTTTAACATTTTCTTCAAGAATAGTGCCATCGTGGCAGTCGCGGTAGTCATCATCAGTGTATTTTTATCTATCCTCACCGGTTATGCCTTTGGCGTACTGCCGCTTCCAGGGAAAAAATGGCTTTTTCCACTAATCTTAATTGGTTATATGGTTCCCCTAGAAGCGGTGATCATCCCGCTCTATCAGTTTATGGACGCCTTACACCTGCGCGATACGATTTGGGCTTTGATCTTACCCCAGATTGGGTTGAGCGTCTCGTTTGGCACGCTCTGGATGACTTCCTTTTTCGAAAACGCCCCGCAGGAGTTAATCGATGCATCCACAATTGATGGTTGCAACCGATGGCAAACTCTCTGGTTGGTGCTTTATCCACTCTCGGGTCCAGCGGTCACAACGCTCATCGTGCTCATCTTCATGTGGACCTGGAATGAGTTCCTACTCGCTTTAGTGTTGGTCCAAGATGAAGCCTTACGCACCTTGCCTGTGGGTTTGGCATTCTTCCAAGGCAAATACACTGCCAATATTCCCTTGCTTGCGGCAGGTGCGCTCATTGTCGCCCTTCCTACAGTGCTGATTTATATTTTTTTCCAGCGTTCTTTCCTTCAGGGAATGTTGGGGGGTTCAGTAAAAGGATAGCAACTAGATCTCCGCTAATTCCGTTTATTAACCATCACTTCAAAACAAATTGAGGCTGAATTAAAACCTCTATGATGCTACAATTGCCTAAAAAGAGGCGATACCTTATGCTCCAATGGAAATCTGAACCTGCAATGCAGCTAGACCCAACCAAAAAGTACACAGCAACCTTTCACACCGAAAAAGGCGACATTATTGCAGAACTTTTTGCCGATAAAACCCCCCATACTGTTAATAATTTTGTCTTCCTTGCCCGCCAAGGCTTCTACGATAACACCATATTTCACCGCGTAATCAAAGATTTTATGGCGCAAGGCGGCGACCCAACCGGCACCGGACGAGGTGGACCAGGCTATCATTTCAAGGACGAATTTGTCCCTTCGCTCAAGCACGACAAACCTGGCATTCTCTCGATGGCAAACGCCGGACCTAACACCAACGGCTCCCAATTTTTCCTGACCCATGTGCCCACTCCATGGCTGGATGGCAAACATACGATTTTTGGTCAGGTTACCTCGGGGATGGATGTGCTGCTTGCGATCCCCCCTCGTGATCCAAGCCAGCTGAATGCCCCAGCCGTCAAACTCCTCACCGTGATTATTTCGGAAGCCTAAGAAGGCTTCAAGCAAAGGAGAGAACCCCTTGATCCACGAACTCACCATCGATGGAACCACCCTTACGCTTGATCAGGTCATTGCAGTTGCCCATCACCCAGAAATCACTGTGCGCTTGGCTGCGAATGCCATCCCAGCTATCCAAGCTTCTGCCCAGGCAGTTGACCGCTTGCTGGCAAAGGGCGAGGTGGCTTATGGCATCAACACCGGTTTTGGCGCCTTTAAAGACCGGCTGATCCCGCTGAATGAGGTTGAAAAGCTGCAGGAAAATATCTTGCTCAGCCATGCGGTTGGTGTGGGTGAACCGCTACCCGCTTCGACCGTCCGAGCAATGATGCTCATCCGGGCTAACACCTTAGCCCGTGGATATTCCGGCGTCCGCCTAGAGACTCTGCAGTTACTTTTAGCAATGCTTAATCACAATATCTTGCCGCTCATTCCTGAGAAAGGCTCCTTGGGCGCTAGTGGCGACTTAGCACCTTTAGCTCACATGGCATTGCCGCTCATCGGCAAAGGCGAAGTACGTTATCAAGGTGAGCAGATGCCCGCAGCTGAAGCTCTACGGCGTGCCGGCTTAACGCCAATCAGTCTATCCGCCAAAGAGGGTTTAGCCCTCACCAATGGCACCACGCTGATGACCGCTATGGGTGTGGAAGCCTGGGCTCAGGCGCAAGTGTTGATGACAACAGCTAACCTGGCGGCAGCACTGACGCTTGAAGCCCAAAATGGCACCTTGCGCGCCTTTGATGCTGCTATCCACAATCTGCGCCCGCAGCCAGGTCAAACCGAAACCGCTGCCCAATTACGTACCATTTTGTCTGGCAGCCAGCTCACCCGCCCAGACGACACCAAAAATATCCAGGATGCTTATACCCTGCGCTGCATCCCGCAGGTGCATGGCGCTGTCCAGCATGCCATTGACTATGCCAAATCAGTAATGAGCACTGAGCTTAACTCGGTTACCGATAACCCCCTTATTTTTGAGGATGATTCTGGCGAACCGATGGTGATTTCTGGAGGAAATTTCCATGGCGAGCCTTTAGCCCTGGCTCTGGATTTCTTGGGCATCGCCCTCACCGATCTCGGCAACATGTCCGAGCGGCGCATTGCCAAATTAGTCGATAGATCCGAAGCAGAATTGCCTTACCCGCCATTCCTAACGGAGCACGGTGGGCTCAACTCGGGCTTTATGCTGCTGCAATACACTGCTGCAGCCCTCACCTCAGAGAACAAAACTTACTCTCACCCTGCCAGCACGGATAACATCCCATCCTCAGGTAATGTGGAAGACCACGTTAGCATGGGACCTAATGCCGCCCGACATGTACGCGATATCCTCGAAAATCTCTCTGTGATCCTGGCTATTGAGCTGATGAGCGCTGCCCAAGCTGTGGATTTCCGGCTTAAAAAACAGCCGGGGCTACAACTCGGGGAGATCAGCGCTCAGGCTTATCAGTTGGTGCGTCAGCAGATTCCCTTCCTCCCTGAAGATGCTCTGCTTTACCCTTACCTCAACCGCCTGATTGCAATGGTTAGGGCTGGTGAATTTGCAGCGCTTGTCCCACCACTCCAAGACCCAAACTGAAAGCTTATTTACCGCTCATCCCAATACCGGCGAGCTTATAACCGCAAACCGGGCAAGTATTATCTTCTTTGATTCGATTGCGTGAGACGCTCATCCCGTAGCGCTCAATCAACACAGTTTGGCACTGCGGGCAAAGGGTATCAGCTGCGCCCTGAAAGTTACCGCCATAGATATACTTTAGCCCAGCCGCTTGCCCAATTTCAATCGCTTTCTCGATGCTTGCTAAAGGCGTGGTTGGCGCGTTGAATTTGTAATGCGGAAAATAACGGCTGACGTGCCACGGTGTCTCCAGCCCAAGCTTTTCAGCGATAAACTGCACTAGCCCTTTCAGCTGAGATTCATCATCATTAATCCCAGGGATGAGCAATGTGGTAATTTCCAGCCACACGCCGGCTTGCTTGAGCGCCACGCAGGCATCCAGAACTGGCTGCAAATGTGCCCCGATATACTTGCGATAGGCTTCATCAGTGAAGGCTTTAATATCCACATTCGCAGCGTCGAGTAGCGGACCGTATAGGTCAATCATCTCCTGGCTCATGTAGCCGTTAGTCACATACACATTTTTTAGCCCGGCAGCATGGGCTAATTTGGAAACGTCATAGGAATATTCGAAAAAGACCGTCGGCTCCGTATAAGTATAGGAGATACTCTGGCAGTGCGAGCGTTTAGCAGAAGCAATCACCGCTTCAGGTGGAGTTTCTGCTGTCCTATCGATGGATTCCTCGCCATATTCTTGAGAAATCTCCCAATTTTGGCACCACTCACAGCGGAAGTTGCAACCCGCACTGGCAATCGAAAACGAACTGCTGCCAGGGTAAAAATGAAACAGTGGTTTTTTCTCAATGGGATCAACATGCGCTGCAATCAACTTTCCATAGGTCAAGCTGTATAACTTGCCGCTGTGATTGCCTCGCACCTGGCAGATCCCTCGCCTGCCTTCGGCAATGAGGCACTTGTGCGCACACAAGTGACAACGCACCTTATTTTCTGGCAATTGTTCGTATAACAGCGCTTCATGAAGTTTTGACATCTTATCTTCCTTGCAATACACTAAGACTTATTATACGTATTGTAGCACTGGAGTAACATGAAGATTGGCTTTTTACAATTTGCTCCAACTCGTTTAGATCCCAAGCGCAACTTTTCATTGATCCAATCAACCATAGCTGGGAGTACCTTCGACTTGCTGGTCTTACCAGAGCTCGCAAACTCTGGTTATCTATTCGAGGACCGCGAAGAACTGGAAATGGTGAGCGAGACCGCCGATGGAAAAGGTGTCTTTCTTTCCAGCTTGATTAGCATAGCTGCTGAGCAGCATGCCTGCATTGTCTGCGGCTTTGCCGAAAGGGCACCAGAAGGCATCTACAACTCCGCTGCGGCAATTACGGAAAATGGCGTCTTAGCACTCTACCGCAAAGTGCATCTCTTCTACACCGAAAAGGATTTTTTCCTTCCAGGTAACCTTGGATTCCCGGTTTTCGAATTCCAGTCAACCTGCATCGGGATGATGATCTGCTTCGATTGGATTTTCCCAGAGGCTGCTCGCACCTTAGCTCTGCAAGGTGCTCAGGTCATCTGCCACCCTGCCAACTTAGTCCTGCCCTATTGCCAAGCAGCCATGGTCACACGCAGTCTGGAAAATGCCGTGTTCAGCATCACTGCCAACCGCACGGGCAGCGAAGCAACCTCAAAACAATCTCTCCACTTTACGGGGAATTCCCAGATTATTGGCCCTAAAGGGCAAAAATTAGCATCAGCCCCCGAAGAAGGCACAAACTTGAAAATCGTTGAGGTCAATCCAGAGCAAGCAAGCGATAAGTTCTTTACCCCACGGAACAACCTTTTCAGGGATCGGCGCCCAGATACTTATTCGCTTTAGATTCGGACGAATTAATACCAAAAGAGGCTGACTTTTGTGCCAGCCTCTTTAGAATTAATCTATGCGCTTAAGCGCCAAATTTATCCAAGCGTTGGGCGTGTGCAATCGCATAAGGCATCAAATCGGTCGCTTCAAACCGCGAGCCCAAACTGCCATGAGCACAAGCTCGTTCACCAAAGCTGGTGATGCCATCCGGCAGGCAATCCGGAGAGTAGAGCAGCACTGGTACGGGGTGCCAAGAATGGGAACGCAGCTTAGCAGGTGTGGAGTGATCCCCCGTGATAATGAGCACATCTGGGTTGAGTGCAAAAATACGCGGCACTAAGGCATCAACCTGCTCAATGATATCAACCTTAGCATCAAAGTTGCCATCTTCACCATAGCTATCGGTTTTTTTCATGTGCACGAAGAAGAAGTCGAACTTATCCCAGTTTTGCTCGAGCATGCTGATTTCTTCTTCCATAGAAGAGGCTGCTTGCAACACGGTCATGCCCACCACTTTCGCTACGCCGCGGTACATGGGGTACTGCGCAATAGCCACAGCATTGACACCCCAAACCTCATTGAAAGTAGGCCAGTTGGGCAGCTGAGCAAAACCGCGTAAGACAAAACAATTGGCAGGGTGTTCGTGAGCCAAAATTTCGGTCCCTTGACGCACAAATTCGCGCACAAATTCAGCCGTCTTTTCAGCTTCAGGGATCACTGCATGGGCTACATACGGTTTTTTCCCTACCATCTGAGGATCAGTATCACTCACCTCGCCACTCAAACCTTCTCCACGCAAGACCATCACAAAGCGATATTCTTTTTCTGCTTGTAAAATTACCTGCACACCCGGAATGTGCACTTTTTCCATCAGCAAATTACATAAGCGCTCGGAAACCTCGGTGGGGATACGCCCGGCACGCCGGTCAGTAATCACGCCATTTTCATCGACTGTGCAGAAATTACCGCGGGCAGCTACATCACCTTTTTGCAAGTCGAAATCCACACCTAAGGCAGAGAGCACGCCGCGCCCAATTTCAAATTTGATCGGGTCATAACCAAATAAACCCAAATGGGCTGCGCCGCTGCCTGGAGTCATTCCGAGTGGTAAGGGGTGATGCAAGCCCAGCACGGATTTGGCAGCCAATGCATCCATATTGGGGGTGCGCGCAGTTTCAAGCTCGGTCTTCCCGCCTGCTTCCATGGGCAAGCCGCCTAAGCCGTCCATGACCAGTAAAACAATCTTTGATTTTTGACCTTCTCTCAGAAGGGGCTTAATCGTTTCAAAGTCCATAATTTCTCCTTTATTATTCTCAACACCAAATTTGACATATTATACTCTTGATGTCCAAGTTTTCACGAATGGATTGTTAAATCGTTACTTATCTATGCGCAAATCTTCATTATTTAAGGTTTCTATAACGCTGATGACACCGGAATTATCCAGCTCACCTAAGTCCATCGCACACAGAGCAGCATAAAGTTGAGCATCAAGCGCAGCACTGGGGAGTGATAAGCCATATTCCCGCGCTGTTTCCATAATGATGTTGAGATCCTTCGCCTGCAACGCCGAACGGAAGCCTGGCTCGCGATTGCCAGCAAAGAGCCTTTGAGGTTTAACATCCAGCGTCCAGCACTGTGCTGCCCCGCCTTTGATCGCCTCCACCACCCTACGTGGATCGGCACCAGCTTTTTGGGCAAAAATCAATAGCTCGCTCATGGCTACCATTTGTGCCGCCACCATAATCTGGTTGGCGGCTTTCGCCACTTGCCCGCTGCCAGGTCCACCGACGTGTGTAATGGTTTTGCCGATCACTTGCAAGATGGGCATAACTTCTTCCAATGTTTCGGCATCCCCACCTACCATAATCGCCAGCGTTCCTTGCTGCGCGCCAATATCCCCACCGCTTACGGGTGCATCTAAGCAGCTCACACCCAATGGTTTAAGCGCGGCATATATCTCGCGGCTGGCAGAAGGCTTGATGGTGGAATTGTCAATATAGATTAATCCTTCATGTGCGCCTTCGATAATGCCATCTTTTCCTAAAACCACCTCAAGCACATCAGGCGTATCCGGCAAGTTAGTAAAAACAACGTCGGATTCTGCAGCCACCTGACTTGGAGACCTTGCTGCTTGTGCCCCTAAACGAACTAATTCCTGCACTTTTCCCTGCGAGCGGTTATGAACGATCAGCGGATAGCCTGCATTGAGCAAATTAATTGCCATAGGCTTACCCATCTTACCCAAACCGATGTAACCTAAGCGCTTTTTTGCCATTTTCCACCTCCTGGTGACAAAAAACAACATAATTTATGGTTATTTCTACCTTCTAATCATATCATTCTAGTTCTTTAAGTTGGTTTTCTGTGCAAATTGGAAAGCAAACTGGTTGCTTGAGATGATAAAATGCTCTCATCAGTAAAAGTACATCTGTGGAGGGAGAGATGAACCTTTCTTTTAGCCTGTACCGTCTGCAAAAGATAGATACTCAGCGGCAAAAGATAACCCAGCGAATCGCTCAAATCGAAGCCGAATTAGCTGCCGATGAGGCGATCCAAGCTTGCTTAAGAGCGAAAGAGCAGGCTGAACAGGAACTGAAGCAAACGCAAAGCAAGTTGCGGGATATAGCTCAGCAAGTTGCCGCAAAACGGATGAAGTTAGAGCTAAACCAAAATCAACTCTTTGGCGGTAAAATCCGCAACCCTAAGGACCTCCAGGACCTGCAAGCTGAAGCCGACTTTCTGCGCAAGTCAATCCAAGAGCTGGAAGACCTGCAATTAGAGGTGATGCTCGAGCTTGAAGCTGCTCAACAAGGATTAGAGCAAGCTGAACAAGCTTATCAACAATGCCTGAGTAATAGAGCCACACAAGCATCACTGCTCTTAGGGGAAAAACATCAACTTGAAAACGACTTAACTGGCTTGAATGCCCAACGCGAAGCGTTGATCCAAACGCTGCCTCCGGATGTATTAGCCCACTACGAATCCTTGCTCAAAACAAAAGCCGGCAAAGCAGTGGCAGCAATTATTGAGGAAAGTTGTGAGGCTTGCGGGATGACCATCTCCCCCGCGGATATGCAAGCCGCCCGCTCGCCAAATATCCTTGCGCACTGTAAAACTTGCGGGCGCATCCTCTATAAAGCTTAAGGAAGTTCGCCTAAAAAATCGCCACAATCAACCGTTGGAGGAGCATCTCCACCACGTAAATTAACAGCAACAAAACCATGGGGGAAAAATCCAAGCCGCCCACTGGCCGTATTATCCGCCTAATGGGCTGCAGCATCGGATCAATGATCTTACCAATTGCCAGCCGGACAGGATGATCAAAGGGCAAAATAAAACTCAGCAAGCTGTGAATGATTACCAGCACGCTCAATATCTGTGCCAGTGTTTGAATAATAACTAAAGCGATTCTCACGGATTATTGTTCCTCTGTTGTGGGTCTAGGGCCTAGAATGGCTTCGCCTAAGCGAATGATCGTTGCACCTTCCTCAATGGCAACTGGAAAATCAGTCGACGTCCCCATTGAAAGCTCATGGAGATTTAAGTCCGGCCGCTGCGCATTTATATAATCCTGCAGCTCTCTCATGCGTCTGAAATAAGCACGGTTAGCTTCCATCTCAACCTGCAGTGGAGGCATCGTCATCAAGCCGGTAAGTTTTAGCCGAGGATAGGTCAACACCTCATCCACCAAGGGCAAAATTTCACTCCAGTGTGCTGGGTCATCTCCAGGTATGCCTTCCTTGCTGGCTTCACCCGAAATGTTAATTTCCATGAGGACTTGCAAGGGCGGCAGCTCTGGGTCTCGGAATTGATCCAAAAGGCGAGCTAACTTGCCTCGCTCTAACGAGTGCACTCTCACCACGCGGCTGGCGATAAGTTTCGCTTTGCGGCTTTGGATATGCCCAACCATTTCCCATTGGATGTCCGTCAAATCTGCCAGAGCATCCATCTTAGCCACGGCTTCTTCAGCATAATTCTCGCCAAAGCGGCGCAGTCCACAGGCGTAAGCTGCACGGATGATTTCAACAGGCTGGCGCTTAGAAACGGTAACCAGAGTCACTTCATTAGGGTTGCGCCTAACACGCGCACAAGCATCATTTATTGCTTCATTGACTTTGTTCAGCCTTTGACTGATGACAGAGATAAGCTCAGGGCTAACAGATTTCATGCTTTTAATGCTATCACAACTCCAAAGCGACCGGTGACGCCTTTCTCTTTACGATAAGAGTACCATTCGTCGACATGCTCCGCGGTGCACAAGCCAGCGTTTTCAATCTGACGCACACCAGCTTGTTTCAACGTGTAAATATTAGCTGCCCAAAGGTCTAAATATAGACCACTCTCACGCCTGGTAAAAAATTCCTCCGCATCTTGCCCAAACGCGCTAAGAAATTGTTGATACACATCTTCGCGAACTTGGTAGCACTCCCCGCAAATTGAAGGCCCGATCCCGACAATTACATCCTTCGGGTTTGAATTATATTTTTCCTGCAGCAGGCGCACCCCTTCGGCAGCAATCTGCTGAAGAGTCCCCTGCCAGCCGGCATGCACTAAACCAACCACGTGCTTTCGCGGATCGTAATACACCAGTGGAACACAATCAGCAAAGCGCATAAGGAGCGTAACCTCAGGATTATCCGTAAATATGCCGTCAGCGGGTTGGTGCTTTTGGTTTTGCGGGCGGGGTTGGTCGGCGGTAAGCATCGTTTTTCCATGCACCTGCCAGACGTCAAAGCGGCTCTCGAATGGACGGCTAAAGCTCTCAAAAAGCCGCTGGTGATTAGCCAGCACGTCCTCTGGTCTATCGCCAACGGTGCCGCCAAGATTCAACGCCTGATAGGGTCCTTGGCTCTGACCGCCTAAGCGGGTATAAAGCCCATGCGCAACGCGATGAGCTGGAAAGCTTTCAAAAGTGTAATAGCGCAAGCCATTAGTGTTATGCTCAATCATGCAAGCCCTTCGATCGCCTTGCTTTGTAAAGCAAGAACAGCTTTCTTTTCCAACGCGAAGCGGGTCTCCAGCATGCTCTCGCGCAGAATTGGAAGAATGAACCACGCTGAAAATAAGCCAAATAGCGCACCAGTAAGAAGGCGCTGCCAAGGAGCGCTCTCGCGCGATGTCAGCCATGCCAGCCCTTGCAAACCGAGCTGGCTGAGCAGCTGCGTACCGCCGTCTAGCGCGATCGGCAAGAAACTGAAAATAAACCAAATATAAATCGGGATAGGTTTGATCTTTTGCCGAGCAAGCGCAAAGATCAGCGTAAAAAGTAACAGGGACGATTGAATTGCAATATCCCGCTGGCAGAGCGCCACTTTATACCCCATTTCTGGGTTGCCGAGGAAAGCTGAAGCCGCAGATAAGTCTTTCTCATCCAAACCAGTCGCTTCTCCATAGGTCATCAGCCCCTCAATATTAGCTAATTCTCGCGGATAAAATGCTTGCTCCCCGAAAAGAAATAGCGAGCGGAAGGCTAATTGATGACAAAAAGGATGATAAAGACTGTATATGTTCTGAGCTGCATCAGGCAAATCCCATTCCATGAGTAGTGGTGCAAGGAAAGCCAACCCAACTACCAAAATCAAGAACCCTATCACAACTTGAAGGTAATGCTTGCTAAACCAGAGCGAAAATCGATTCCAAGCGTTAAACTTTGCTGGCTTCTTTGCTAGGCGCAGTTGGTGTTTATTTTTAGTGTTCTTCTCTGTTTCTAGAAAATATTGCGTCTGTTCTAATGCCTGCTCAAGCGAATCCGGGCTAACTTGGCAGCTGAAGTTGAACTGCCCAACCTCCAAGGTGGGCAGCTTGCCAGCAAACGCTTCGGCAAGGAAGGCATTATTACTGAGATCAACAATCGTCAATTTATGGGGATATTTCTGCGTCAAACTAGATAGCAGCGCTTCCATGCGGTTGGTATCTTCCTGCAAGCCAGCTGCTGTATAAATAACCACCTGTATCATCTTTTAGCGCTCCCAGCCGGCTCCACTTTCAATTTACCAAAGCTTTTCGTCAATAGGAAACTTCCACTCGGGTTGAGCTTGCCCCGCCATCAGTGGACGTCCATTCGCCTGGGAAGTAGCTCACTTGCGGGTTAGACCATCGCCAGATCCACTTAGCATCTTCCGGTCGGCAGTTAATACAACCATGGGAAAGCGCTGTGCCAAAATTATTATGCCAGAATGCAGCGTGAATCGCAGCGCCTTCACCATGGAAAAGCGTGGTCCAGCCAATGCCAGGCGTGTCATAAGCGACCAACCCGCCGGCGCTCATGTGCGTCGAGATCATCTTGCGCCAAATAGGGAAGTTGCCCAAAGGTGTACCATCAGGACCGCCAGTGGAGATCTCGCAAAAATAGACTTCCCTGCTGCCCTCAAAGGCGGAGAGGGTCTGATAGGTCATATTGACCTTGATAAGTTTATCTCCCACATCAGGGTGAATCGGTGTGACTTCTTCCGGCATGATTTGGCGGCAAGCAGTAGCATCTACCCAGTAGGAATCCGGTTCAGCTCCCCATTTTTCCATGAGTAAATATTCCCAGGTTCCATTTTCCTGGCGCACGTCATAAGCCCAAAACACTTGGCTGTAATAGATGCGGGGTTTATTCACCTCGCGAATCCAATATGACGCAGCTGGCACACGCGTCGGGATGACATCCACTACGGGTACGGTAATCTCAACCCACATGCCTTTGGATCCATCCGGATTCGTCGGCAAGTTAGTCAGTGGTTGGTTGGGTAAGTTCTTGACCGGCTGCACATAGAAAGCTTGGAAATATCCATCCGGGGTTTCCACCCAACGCTGGTTATAGTTGTTGTAGTCCAACTGGTTGGCAACCACTTCCCGCTTCCAGATGACCACGTCATCGCGCCAGACAATCTTCCCATCGGGTGCATTCACGTTGGGTTCGGTCTTCAAGTGAAACCAAGCGCCTTCTTGCCCAGCGCAAATACGACCTAAGTTCACGCCTTGTGGATATTCCGCCTGCGGGAACAGGTTCGCAAGTGACCTTTTAGGTCTCGGAAGCAGCAATCCGCCCAACACTATCCCGCTGAGCTTGAGGAAATCTCGACGACTGACCTTCTGTTCGAACTTCATGGGCAAATTTTACCTTTTTAGTCTTATTACCTTTGACACTGTAACAGGTTGCTGCAGCTGAAGACAGCTCGTGGTGCATACCACTTAGTCCTCAATTAATGCTCAATCACGGCTCTCTTCTCGCTCAAAATCGCGTTTTTTAATTGCTTCGCGTTTATCATATTTCTTCTTCCCTTTAGCGATAGCAATTTCCACTTTCGCGCGCCCGCCTTTAAGATAAACGCGCACAGGAATAATAGTCAAGCCCTTGATGCGCACTGCATCGTAGAGTTCCCGAATTTCGCGTTTATTAAGCAGCAGCTTTTTCTCGCGGTCAGGGTCATGCTGGAAAGCGCTGGCATGTTCGTAAGGCGCAATGTGCGCTCCCACCAGCCACGCTTGCTTCCCATCCGTGCGCACATAAGCTTCTTGCAAGCTTATCTGACCTCTACGCACCGACTTGATCTCAGTGCCTTTTAGCACCAAACCAGCCTCAAAGGTTTCCAACAACTGATATTCAAAACGCGCTTTGCGGTTGGTAGCAACAGTTTTAACTTCCATAGGCGTCTATTTTAACACGATAGAGGAATTCACCGCTGAACGAGAAAACTACAATCCATTTTTACGAAGTGAGCGGTATCCCAGCGATTTCAAAGGATTAACCGCGGCGCAAGATGGCAATAATTGTGAGAAATACGCCCAAACCTGCCAAAACTACAATAACCAAGCCTACTGGAAGCCCGCCTGGTGCAGTCGTACCCAAGTCAGTTTCAAAAGTAGGAATGTTCAAAGGCGGCGGCTCAGTATAAGTGGGCAACCTGGTAGGTTGTACCGTGATAATAAACTGCGCTGCTAAGGTAGGATCAATCGTGTTGGTTGCAGCCGGCGTCTCAGTCGGCGGAGGTTCCAAAAGGGGAATTGGACCACCATACACCTCCACAACGTTAGCAAACACCCAGCCTTTCCCTCCCGGTCCGCCAGGGTATTCAATCTGAATATAATCTCCATAGTAACCTAAGGCAGGGGCTTCCTGCCCTGGGAGCAGGGTTCCTACCAGCTCATAGGTCGAGTTGGGCCCCGAACGCACATTAATCGGATCGTATTCCGTTGAGGTGACTAAAACACGAATATAAGCCCCGCGCGGAGAACTGGTTACCGTTGGGATCGAAACTGTCGGAAACTGTGCATACACGGTTCTTTGAGGCGCACGCAAGATGCTCAAACCTAAAAACCCTACAGAGGCAAGCACCACGATGAGCCCAATGAACCAGTAAGTTTTTCTATACCTCATAAAATCTTTCCTTTGTAAGCATTATCCCGATTATAATCTAACTGCTTAAAGGCAGAAGCAGCTATGGATACAAAGATTTTTCACGGAGATCTGACACCCGATGCGTTGGCAAATATGCTCATCGCGCATTTTAATCGCGGTAATTACCAAGTTCAGCGGATTGGAGATGGTAAACGATTAGCGGTACAAATCGCAACCCGAGAGAAAATTCTTGCCGGAGGACCAACGGCATTGACCGTCACCATGGAAAAGGTATCCGACGGTGTGAGCGTGCAACTCAGCAAGCAAGCTTGGTTTGGCGTTGCTGCCAGTATGGGGATTACAGCCCTAGGGGCGCTCAAAAACCCTTGGAGTTTACTCGAGCGAATTGATGACCTTGCTCAAGATCTCGAATCCTTGCAGCTGCAAGAAAACGTCTTGCAAGCGCTTGAAGAATACGCCCGTCAACTCGGTACAGGTTACGTACTATCAGAACGCCTTCAAAGTCTTGTTTGCCCTTACTGCCTAACGGCTAACCCTGTAGGGACGCAAAGCTGCTTAGCTTGTGGCGCCCCGCTTGGAGAATCCCAACCGATAACTTGCCCAAATTGCGGTTTTATTTTAGATAAACACGAAAGTACCTGTCCGAATTGTGGAAAAGCGCTCAAATAATCTTTTTTGATTGAGTGCTGCCAAATTCTGCATTTTTACTGATATCATTATGCAAGTTTTTGTGTTAATTTATTTAGAAGTTTTATACCAAACTTAAGTTGTTATATTCTGACTAAGGAGTGTAATGATCCAAATTATTGCCGATACCACTTGCGGAATCCCTGTGGAGAAATTGAAAGCCCAAGGGATACATGTGCTCCCTCAAATCATTATTTTTGGGGAGACAACCTATCACGATGACTATGAGCTCGATACGCAAACTTTTATGGAAAAGCTCTTAGCCTCCAAAGAACTTCCAAAAACTGCTGCCCCGCCCCCAACACTCTACGCACCAATCTACGAAAGCATCCTCTCAGCAGGGGACATTGCTTTAGTGATTGCGCCTTCCCAAAAGTTGAGCGGGACTTTCCGCAGCGCCAGCGTTGCTGCCGAGGAGTTTCATTCGGAAGACATTCACATCATTGATACCAAAAGTATTGCCGGCGGCTTAGGCTCGATGGTGCTCCAAGCGAAGCAATGGGCAGATGAGGGCATGGATATCCATAGTTTACTGCAGAACCTGGAATCTATGATGGCACGCGAGCGGGTTTATTTTATGGTTGATACTTTGGATTACTTATATAAAGGTGGTCGTATCGGTGGGGCTTCACGCCTGATAGGCAGCATGCTGCAGATCAAGCCAATCCTTACCTTCATTGATGGTCAAATTGAACCCTTTGATAAAGTGCGTACCGCCCGCCAGGCGCTTGCAAATATTGTGGAAATGGATATCGAAATCTGCAAAGGTAACCCTGACGCACATCTAACGATCAGTCACGGCGGTGCAGAAGCCCAAGCCAAACTCGTGGCTGTGGAGCTGCAGGACAAATTAAATCTTCCAGATATCCCTATCTACACCTGCCCACCAGCCATTGTGGTGCACGCCGGTCCCGGGGTCATCTCCACGAGCTGCTTTGTAAAACCTAACTAAGCAAAAAAGCCAGTGCTCCGCAATTCACACTGGCTTTTTTATTGTTTGTCGAAAGCAAGATCTAATCTCAAGCCCACAAGCTTGGGTGGTTCTTTTTTATTGAGGTGTAATCCCTTTGACCAATGATAATGTGGTCAAGGAGGTGTACATCAAGCAGCTTACCAGCCTCGACAACAGCGCGGGTGAGATTGACGTCTTCAGGGCTTTCGCTGCTATCCCCTGAAGGATGATTGTGCACCACGATGATAGCATAGGCACTATTGCGGATGGCACGGGCGAAAACCTCACCTATACGCACAGTGGAAGTATCCTGCGAACCGCGATACAGCCGATCGATGCCAAGCACATGATTGCGTACATTGAGCCACAGCACCCACAATTCTTCTTGCTCTTTGCC
>ERZ1026796.341-NODE-341-length-39855-cov-3.446562_pt1 | contig 39855 bp, 57 predicted proteins | sample MGYA00520874_ERZ1026796 | MGnify/ENA primary metagenome ERZ1026796 (study PRJEB33270, sample SAMEA104284474) | anaerobic digester metagenome | biome: Anaerobic digester microbiome; feature: mesophilic sludge digester; material: Anaerobic digester biomass | place...
CCCTTGAGAGTACCGCTACCAAAATGACGGAACACTCTCCTTACACCGTTCTCCACTACCGTATGTGCTCTCTGACAGGAGTTAGAGGGCATAACATTTAGACAAGTTGCAGTGCTTACTGCGTTGGCAACGAGTCCTTTCGACTCATCACCGTAGTTGAGACCAGTTACAATTTTAATGTCCGTCATTTATATTCTCCTTTACCAAGAAATCTCGTCTGTGTATCCAATTACAGGTACGGGTTCAGCATCTACTACGCCCGTATCATTTTCGTGCTGAGCGATAATCTGAGCGATTACCTGTGCCAGTCCACTTACAGGACAGCCATATACATGGTCAGAACCAAGAACCTGATTCCATCTGTCCATATTAGGAGTACGGCAGTGCTCAATGTTAATGTGGAAGATATCATACTTCTGCTTTGCAGCTTCATATACTGCGAGAGTATCAATATCCTTGTCATTAGTCTGGAAGCAGCCCTTCTGTCCAGTTACCTTCTCATACTCAGGACGAGGAAGGAACGGATTAAGCTCCTCATCACCCATAGTGATGATGATACCACGCTTACCTCTCTTCCAGCAGTCGAGGTCAGTCTGAGTTGCACCGAATGCCCAAGCGGCAGAATAAGACTCCCATCTATTCGGTCCGCCGCCACGCTCGAAGTAAATCTGGTCGAGCTGTTCTGCAATACGAATATCAGACTCAAACTGAGATACCTGAAGAGGTACGTTGTCATATACGAAGTCGTCGATACCCATAATCATGAACTCAACGTCAGCTACTTCCTTATAAAGCTCTGTCATGATAGTATTCAGTTCTGCCGCAACCTCATTAGCTGTGTCACCCATAGAACCAGATACGTCCAGAGCAAGAATTACAGGAACAGTGTTAGGATGCTCATCGCTGTCCCTACACTCTCTCATTACATTAAGAGGATTCAATGCGTCTGCGAGTCTGCGCTGCTTAAAGTTCTGACTTACGTCAACGAACTTTGTCTCCGTTACACCACGAAGATTTACAGTACGACCCATAGACTTGGAATAATCACGAAATTTCTCTTCTGTCCAGCTTCCGCCACCCATTAGTTTTCCTCCTTAAGTTCGAACTTAACCTGAGCTTCGTCAGCAATAGCTGCTTCGGCTTCTGCGATTTCTGCATTTGCAAGGTCTACGCCAATGATGTATTCATCATTGGCATAGTTATTTACATCAATGTTTGCAGGTGCTCCCATATTATTCTCCCTCCTTAACCTCAGGAGTTGCGACAGGAGCCGCAGGGGTAGCAGGCTTGAAGAGGTTATCGAACATATTGCCCATGCCACCGCCGTTCATCATCATCATCATCATCATAGGATTCATGCCGCCATCACGACTACCCATGCCCTTGAACATCTGGCTCATCATCATGTACTTCATAACATTCTGTGCACCATCGCCGCCAGTGAGACCGCCCATGTTGCCGAACATGCTCATAATCTTGCCATAGAAGTAAGTATTACCCATGAACATGTGACGCTCCGGCATAACGTTCTCAACAGTGCCGTTCTTGTAGTTGATTACAGTAAGCATATCTTCCTTAACGTCAAGAACATAACGAGGTTCGCCGCTTACGAGGATGATGTCGCCGACTGCAACAGTATTAGTAGGAATGACGAAGAACATTTCATCGCCGATATCGAATACAAAGTTATCGCAGTTTACGAAAGCCTTCTGAGTAGGGTTATAAGTCTTATAACCAGTCGGAACCTTAACGGCAATACCGCCATCAATAGTCAGACGGCAAAGACCGCCCTTAACCGGACCGAACATACCCTGCATAAAATTACCCATTTCCATAGTAGAATCCTCCTGTTTATTATCATTATCATTATATGTTTCATCAGCTCCGTATGTTGGAAGGCTACGGAAAACCTTGTCTACTTCCCTTACAGAGAGGGGCGTGTGGGTATTATAAGGCATTAAATACCCACCTAATGGGAGCCCACCCATACCTTCGTGCATCATTACTTTACAAGCTCCCGTGCATGCTTCATTGCGATGCCTGCACAAATCTTACCGAAGTTCTCAATCTTGTCGACTGTCTCCGGCTCCTCCTTAACGCAATCGTTGTAGATTGCACGAGGAAGATTCTTTGCGATTGTGCCGAGGTCCTTCTCGTCCCAGTTCTCCGGAATGATACCGTCCTCAACAAACTTCTGAATTGCCTTCTCAACACGACGCTGAGTTACGATTGTCTCTGCAAGGTCCTGTGCAGCCTGCTTTGCAGCGAGCTTCTCAGGGTCGATATCCTTCTGAGGCTTAGACTGATGAACCTCAGAGAACTCCTTTGCGACAATCTTGACGTAAGGCGGAGTACCGCTGAACTTGTTGTCAAGACGGTCCTGAGACTTAATAACGATGCCCTCACCAGTGGGCTCGCCACCCATCTCTGTCTTGCCAACGAATGCAGTTACGTCATCCCAAGATGTGAACTTACCATCGAAGAAGAGAGGTACAGTCTTGAGTCCAATGAACTCTGCGAACTGCTTAACCTGCTCCCAAGGGATGTACTGCTCGATTGTAGTATCCCACACATCGAAAACGTAGAACTGCTTCATCTTGTCCTCAGGGTACTTGATTGTGTGCTTTACAAGCCACTCACCGAAAAGGATGTAACGAGTACCGAGAACTGCGGATACGATTGTCGGGTCAAGCTTCTGAACGAACTCGTAGAAACCCTGAAGGTTGCTCTGAGGAGTAAGCTCATTACGACGAGAGAATGCCTTGAGAGTGCCGTCCTCGCCAACAGCGATAGATGCGTTTGCACCATCAATCTTCTCTGTGATTGTGATATGCTCGCCCGGTGTAAATGCCATAGCGTACTTATCCTTAAGACGCTCAATGTCAACATACTTTTTCATTTCACATTCTTCCTTTCTTTTGATTTTCTATAATAATTATATCATAGATTTTAAATTTTGTCAAGTTTTTCTTCTCTTAAAATTTTGATTGATTTCGGTCTTGCCGCACGAAGCCTCTCCAGCACCCTCAAGTGGTAGCCCGGAATCGAACCGGACTTTCACGAATATTATGAAATGTCTTTTCTCAATCTTATATATATATTATACTATAAATTTTGGAAGAAGTCAATATTTTTAATCTTCAAAATTTTCAAGAAGTTGGTACTCGTATGTCTGTACAGGTACTTTTCTTGCAGCGAAGATTACGTAATCATATTCTGCATAGTTGCAGTATGGAGAATGTGTGTAAGAAAAGCCATAAACAATATCCTCTTTAATTGGACTATTGAAATAAATGACCTTATCTTCATAACTCTTTTCAAGGTCAGTATCAGTTACTTCCTCGTCGTCAGCGTGCCAAAACCACTCACGGATATACATGAGACGAGCGATAGATTCTTTCAGTTCATAACGCCACTCGTCTTCATACTCTTCGTCGTCTTCATCTCCACATTCAACAGACTCTGCTGGCTCAGGAAGGACTCCTGTTACAGTGTAAGCGTGAAGCAGGTCATAAATGAATTTATCAACGGCATCGCCAAACTCATCTCTTGCTTTCTGCAAAGACTCATCTTTCCATTCAGCTTCCCAATAAGCATGAGAGAGTACATCATCATGCTCTTCAATCTGTTCAACTGTTGTAAACTCAATGCCATCATAAACGAAAAGCGGTATTCTCATTTATATTCTCCTTCCTCAATTGCCTTAACCTCATTATAAATTTCTTTCCAGCTATCACAGCGAATAATGGAATGGTCAACTATATTCTTATTCCACGGATAAGTAAAGCAGATTGAAGTGTATCTTCTGCCGCCGTTCAGATTGTCTAAACAATCATCAATAAGAATATCGAGGTCAAGAAGCTGTTTCTTATGAATGTTGATTGTGTGTCTCCACACATAGCCGGGCTCGAAGAAGTCCAGCTCTCTTTCAAGGTGCTTAATTTTCTTGCGAAGATTCTCAGGCAGAGAACTTGTTACGAAGTAAATGTCGTGTCCATCTTCTCTGAGCTTGTTAATGTACTTCTTTGCACCCTTGATTACCTTAACCTTTTTCCACATATGCTTGTTCTCAAAGGCTTCCTGTACAACAAGCTCATAACCCTTTGGTAGGTTCTGTTCGAGCCAATACTTGGAACAGTCTTCAAGTTTCATATCAAGGTTTGGAATTCTTTCGTTAAGGAATTCGATTACGGATTCTGTTGTGTTAACGACTACGTTGTCAAGGTCGATTCCTATTTTCAATTTCTAAAACCCCCTTCATATCTTTCTTTTGTTTGAAAATAAACAAAGTTCTCTGCACCGCATTCTGGACATTTTATTGCATACTCATATTCCTAAATACCGGTCTGAACATATTCTGTTTCATTTTTACTATAAGCGAAAACGCAGCCGCAGTTACATTCGTGAACATATAAATCTTTGCCGCTTCGTAATATTTTCATTCTTTCGCTCCTTTCAAACTTTCTGTAATTATTATATCAAAAATTATTTCAAAAGTCAAATCTTTTCGACTTTAAAATTTTTGCGATTTTATACTATTTAAATATACGCGCGGGCGCGCACGCGATTATAACAAAATTTTTATAAAAAGTCAAGCACTTTTGGATAAAAAAATTGTCGCCAAGCGGCGACATGAAATTACAGATATCTTGTTGGATACATTTTCTCAAATTTTTCTATAATATCCAAGAACTGCTTGTCTAAATACTTATCAACTTCCAGTCTCATAGTCCACGGAACTCCATAGTAAGCCTCTGCAATACTACAAGCAATAGCTGCAAGTGTGTCGGAGTCACCGCCAACAGAGATGGAAAGACGTAAGCAGTCCTCAAAATCTAAACTTTCAAGGAAACAAACCAGAGCTACGGGTACAGTTCCTTGACAAGTCTCGTTGAAACGATAAGTAGGTCTTATCTCGTCAATAGTAAAGTTAAGGTCATAATCAAAATTTTCTTCAATATATTTCTTAATTTCGTCCTTGGACTTACCAGTTCTTGCAAGATAAATAGCCGCAGTTGTTACTGCCGCACCAGTCATACCATAAGGATGATTATGAGTTACCTCAGTAACTTCGTTACTCATTCTGATAGCATCCTTTAAAGATTCTGCCGCCCAACCACAAGCTGAAACTCTCATAGCCGAGCCGTTACCAAAGCTGTTATATGGTTCAGGATTTTCACTATACATCCAGTGTGAAAATCTGCCGCCATAGCCTGCCTTCTTATAAGGCTGACCAATCTTACGCATCCAGTAGACAGCGGCTTCACCAAGAGGACGTTTATGTTCCTTATGGTCCATGACAGCAACAGCAATAGCCATTGTCATGACAGTATCATCTGTAAACTTATTTCTTGGAGTAAACAAAGCAAAGTCTTTGTCCTTGTGGTTCTGAAATTCAAATCTTGAACCTACAACGTCACCAATAGCTGCACCCATCATTTACATCTCTCCTTTTAAATCGTCAATACCCATCTTAATTACTTTTATCTTATAGTCGTTGCAGCACTGGAATTCAATCTTGCAACCTCTGGAATTCTCCCATCCCGGTGCAAAAACTGCTACATCTGCTTTTGATAAAGCCATTAACGCATGACCGAGACAGAATAGAGGGTCTACATCTTTAGCTCCTTCAATAAAGGAATCAACAAAGTAAACCCTGTCACCTAAAAATGCGGTCATAATCTTTTCAATGGCTTTTCTTTCTCGCAGAATAGCTTCTTGTGTTCTGCCATTCATTGGCTGAGAAATAAAAACCTTAATCATGATTAAGCCTCCTCAGCCCAGAGCCATACTACGTCACGAGTTGCAAGCATATAAATCTGATTAAGCTTAAAACGCTCAGGCTTCTCGTTAACAACCTCAATGTGTGCGTCAGTTCCATAGAGAGATTCTCTGAACTTCTTGCCGTTGCCTTGAATAATTTCAGAACTTACAACTGCAAATCTCTCCTTACCTTCTTCCTCTTCGACCTTTCTGAGCTTTGTCAGATGAAATCTGAACTTGCTCTTCGGATACAAAAGTCTATCTTCTCCCATAGTTAATCCTCCTTTATTTTATACAGCACTTTTGTGCCGCAATAATCACAAGTCATATTTTTATAGTTAACACTTCCGCCGCAACAAGGACATTTTAATGCAATGACTGCATCGCCAACTTCTTCTGGCTTCGGCTTTGGCGGGAAAATCATTCGTAAAAGTTCTTCAAAAATTTCGTCGCCTGATTTGAGATAAACAACTGGTTCAATATAAAAAGTGTAAAGAACTTTTTTCTTTGGATTATCATATGTTCTTTCAGAAAAAGTACATATTCGCTCTCCATTTACATGGCGCACTTCCATTCTTGGAACAGTAATGAATTTGTCCTGTATGATAGTAACTATTGTTCTCATAGAGAAAGGGTCATATGTACTACCTATCCAAACATCAATCCCTTTTTCTCTTCGAATAACTTCTTTTAACGTTTCACAAAATGCCGCCGCATCACCAGGCTCATTCCCCATTCCAATTCTGAATATTGGAGTTCCCGAGTATACGCCTACAATTCCGTCCATTTTACACCTCAATCCCACAGACCATGAAAATGTTCTGCGAATAATTTTAATGCCTTGTCAATAATCTTCTGCTCTTTTGCATCTGGGAAGTCAATTGTGCAATAGAGATAGAATCCCCTAATCATCTTATCAAGCTGGGTTTCCCAACGTTTGAAATCAGCATCGCTGGCATCCCACTCGCTACGTTCAGTGCCCCTTGCAAAACTGCCAGGGCACCCGCATCCAACTTTTCTGAGTTGAACAAGTCTTGTAAGAATGAAATATGCCGCTTCGCCATCGAGACTCCAGACTTCCTCATAATGGAATCCATATTTCTTGAAGAACTCCATAGAATCTTTATAGCGCTCATCGCCTTCCCTAATACGACAAGGCTTGTAACATTTAACTGCGCGGTTTAAAGTAATCCTTTTGTCTTTCATATCTTCTCTCCTTTATTCCGAGCCTGATTTCTCTTAACACGTAACCAGCAAGAAATAAAATTAAGGCAATGCCAGATAACATAGGGCATCACTCGTGAACAAAGTTGCCGTCGTCTGCCGCCTCGTCAATCCATCTTTCAAATGCAGTGTAGAGGTCAGTCTCACATTCCATCCAAATGTCATCGCCCCACTCGGCAGATGCGAGCATACAACCCATGATAGACTTAGCGTTTACACGGTACTTACCATTCTTGCTGATAAGAAAAATTTCCTTGTCAAAGCCCTGTGCCTTCTGACAAAAGTCAAGACAATCTCTCTGACCAGTTAAAAAAATCTTACATCTCATTTATTAAATTCCTCCTTAATAATTCTTTTTACTTCGTCTTCTTCAAACACTACGAGTGCTGAACTTGTGATAAGCCAAATTAGTCCGCCTAAAAAATAGCAAAGACTATGTTCAATAATTGAAATAATTATCAGTCCAATGGGGCAAAGGAAAAAGACAACCACAACAATTAAAATGAAAACAGTAATAAGCCACAACTTTGCTAAAGTTTTCACAGTAATTCTCCTTTCACATAAGGTCCTGAATTGTGTGACTTGCTCCGCAAGAGCATTTCACTTCCTTGATTATTCCTAAGCCAGTTGGTATAATAATATAAGAAAAGTTTCCACCTGCCGCGCCGCCGCGATGCTTTGTTTCTTTGAAGTGCTTCTCAGTCCACTTGCCAGCTTCTGCCATTTCCTCTTCACTGAAACCAAACTCAGAAACAAGAAATTCCTTATGCTGGTATTCACGGAGTTCTTTACGAAGTGCCTCAATCTGTCCGTCCTTTTTCTTAATGATTTCATCATGACGAGTTCCTTCACGAAATGCCATTACTTCTTTTCTCATAGCTTCGTACTCTGCGAAAAGCCAATCAATGTGCTGTTTCGTGTCCTCGAATTTTTGCTCATCATTTTTTAACCCAAATATAACTTTATCCAAAATTTTTTCCTCCTTTTCCACAAAACTTCAAATGAGCTGCGTTTTGCCCGCGACCTCAAATGAGCTACGTTTTGTTGGAGAGCTACGTTTAGCCAATGACCCAGTCCGCAACGCTCTCTTTTGCTTTGAACCAAACCGTCTTACCATCTCGCTTAACATAGAACATGTTATAGTCCATCTGTAGTGGATAGCCGTCGACGAGTTTAACCGAACAGCCATCAAGATTGAGTTCCTTTAAGAACTTCTTACGAGACTTTTTATAGATTGTCTCCTTCTCTTCTCCATACTGATTTACAGTACAAAGCACCAAATGGAAAGATGATTTAAGCGTGTTTTCAATTATAACTCTGTTCGGATTTATCATTCTTTTCATCTCCTTTGATATAATTATTATATCAAAAATTATTTAAAAAGTCAAGTATTAAAAAGAAAGAGAGGAACAAGCCCTCTCTTTAAATCAAAATAAATATTTCTTACTCCTCTGTACCAGGAATAGCTGGGTCGCTATTAGGTGCTGGCTCAGGAGTAATTTCCTCGTTAATAGCTGCTGTAACAAGTGTAATTTCCTTGCGGACTCTTGCAAGCTCTGACTGAAGTAAATCAACAGGATTCTTGAGAGCTACTCTTGTACCTGTGCTATCAACTGTGTATGTGCCGTCTTCGAGGTCATCGATAGGGTCGCCACATACAAGATTTGCATACATACCCTTTGCTGGCTGTCCATCAAAATCGGTGATATTTTCAGTACCAAACTGGTAGCTGTTAGGACCGATTGTTACGATAACTGGACGATTCTTACCCTCAAAGTCCTTAATCATCTGAACTAATGTCTTAGTCTTCTGAGTAAGTTTTGCCAATCTCTTTGAACATTCGTCTACCTTTTCTGGTCTTGGACATGGATAAGGAGGAATGTAAGGAGGTGGTGGAGGTGGTATTGGACGTGGGTGTCTACCTGGAATATAAGGTGTTGGCACCGGCTCAATAATAACCTCTGGATATGGAGGGTAGAAAGGATATACGTCCCATTCCACTGGTGGTGGAGGTGGAACTGGTACTGGAGGTACTGGTCTTGGTGGTGGTGGAGGTGGGAATGGGATAGGGTCGATAGGACCTCTTCCTGGAACTCCCGGACATGCATAGTCAACTCCATTGATACCAGTCTTCTTGTAAGTACTCATTTAATTCACCCCTTTATATAAAAGAATAAACTGGACCTTAAGCCGCCCAATCGAGAAATATCTTTCTCCTTATTAAAGTAAATTCGACTTTTCTCCCGTCTAAAAAAGTATTGCTGAACTTTTCCTGAGAATTCAAGAGAAATCATATATATAATAAAAATAACCCACCCCCATAAAAAGGAGTGGGTTTTAATTATGGATTAAGTAATGAAAGAATTACTCTGTTTAATTCTTCTGTGTCAGGCTCACGATAGTCATCGAGTAAACCAAAGTCTGCTCTTTTTCCTCTGATAACATCATCCTTCTTGAGTAGCATATTTTTCTTAATAGTAAATGAACGTTTATCCATTTCCTTTTTCAATTCAATTTCGTGCATTGTAAATGTTGCTTCGAGGTCTGTCCCTTCATGGTCCATTAAGAATTTTAAAACTAAATCTCTTGCTTCATTAAATTCATCTGAAGTATCTACCGTCATTAAAAAATAACTTTCTCCCTCAAACCATTTCTTAATTTCATTATATGTAATCATGCGTTACCTCCTGTTCCATTGTAGCCCCAAGTATCAGCGTGATAAAGGGCGATATATTCTCGCTCCTTCTGATTAAGTTCTTCGGGCGAACAGGTTGCAAGGACCTCGAAGGTGAAGTTCTCTGCTCCATCTTCCCACATCGCCGAGTAGAGTTTGTTCTACGTTCCCGGTTCTGCTCTTACCCCTCGCTTTAAATGAGTACGCCAACGTTCTTTAAACGCCTGCTTTGTCTGTCCAACATAGCTTCTTCCATTTTCAAGATTCGTTATTTTATAAATACCACACGCTGCCGCCTCAGTCGATACTACTCGTCCGACCATTTCAGTGAACGGTTTTTCGTAATAGGTCTTGTAAATAAGTTTATAAATAATAGTGGGGTCATGTAATTCTCCTGCAATTTTCCTGAGTTTTTTAACATCCTCCTGAACATCTTCGGAGAGGACTATTCTATAGAAATTTTTGTCTTGTTTAATTTGTTCTGCTCGTTTGTATTGTTCAATGATTTCTTGTTGCTTTGCTTCTTCTCTTTTTAAGATACGGTCAAGTTCTTCTCGTCTTGCCTTAACCTTTTCTTGATAAGCTTCGAAATCTGTATAGATTTCTTGGCGACGATTCTCATAAAAGTCTACAACTCCTTGAAGCTGTATTGCTTCATTCTTTGATTTCTCATTTACAGATTGAACAATTTGTTCTTCCAGTTCTCTTAATCGTGTCTTATAGTGTTCTTCACTCTCATGCAAATTATTCTACGCCTTCTATAAGGCGGCAAGACTATTCTATCTCTATGTTTCACAATTATTTATATACTCTTTAAGACTATCTTCTACCTTCTTTCGTTCTTCTTCAATACGCTCTTGGTTTTCTTTTTCAAATTTTTTACTTAGTCTCTGAATTTCTTCGCCAAATATTTCATTATATTTTGAAGGTTCATCCTTCTTGGCGACATAAAATCCAGCAATAATTGCGATGAGGGTGCCCACTATGAAGAAAATCAATAGTGCCCATCCCATCGTATTCACCTCTTATAATTTTCAACTGCTTCGTTCCAGTGTTCTATTCCGTAAAGATATGCGTACTCCCACATAGCTTTTCCTTCTTCAACTCTTAAGTGAGGCTTTTTCAAGAAAGGCTTACACTGGATAGTGCACCATGCTCCAAATGCGGCAGACTCATAGCCATAGTCTCTTTTGATTTTTGGCATCTTTCCACAGACAGGGCAAGGTAATATTTTTAATTTTATAAGTTCACTCATTCTTCATCTCAGCTCCACACATTGGACAGAACTTAAATGTCTTAATTCCGCCACTAAAGCCACAAATGCTACACTCTTCGCCGCCGTCCTCTGCATAATAGTGAAGCCATTCTGCCTTTGGACGCCATACAAATTCTTTAAGTGGTTTATATCTGCCGCATCCATTATGCTCAGGACAAGCTTTAATAGGTCCTGCGGCGCATTTAGGAACTAATACAGTATCAAGAATTTCCTTCTCTTCTTTTGAGATATTAACAGCACACATGAGCTCATTCCTCATGCCAATAGCAACATTACGAATTTCAGTCTGCGCTCTTGAACACATACGTTCATTACAGAAGTGCATAAGTGCTCTTAAATTCATAGTTACATAAATAACAGTAGGGGTTGCGTTAGGCAAAACTGCTCTTGCATTTTCTGCTTTAACACCTTTTTCAATCATATCTCTATATGCAATCATAGACTCTGCACAGCTTAACATTACAGGCTCAACTGCATCATGTTCAAGTCCATCAGTTACCCAGTCTACTGAGTCATATGTTACATAACGCTGGCTCTGTTGAGAATATGAAGCAATTCTGTGACGCACGAGCTGGTGAGAGCAGGCACGAGAAATTCCTTCTACTTTAAAAGTAAAACTACAATGCTCAAGAACAGACTGATGCCCCGACTTGATACATCCTTTTACAATTTTCAAGTCTGGTTCACTATCGTAACAAACTGCCGCCGCCTAAGCGCAAACATATAACGGATTAGGTGTATAACCTACAAGTGTTACTTTCATTCTTCGCCTTCCTCCTTAATATCAGAACGAGTTTCAGTTTCTTCCATTGATTCAAATGCTTTCATATTATTATAAATAGTAAGTAATTCCTCTGTGTTCAAAGGAGAATAACCCCACTTTATTGCGTCAGCAGAAAGCATCATATCCTTAATCATTCCCTCAATTGGATTTTCTCCATCAACAACGATTAAAGCATATTGTTTATAAAGGTCGAGTCTTTTAATTGGTTTAATTTCATAAAGGACTTCTTCACCAGTTGGAAGTTTATTGAACATAGGTACGCCCCAAAAATATTTGAAACCAATTTCTCTCCACTCAGCCTTTGTAAACTTTTCATTCAAGTGCTTTGATGTCGCAGTCTTAATACCGTTAAGTCGTGAGAATATAGACTTCATCTCTTCGAGAGTTCCATCTCCGTTGTCACCCATGATAATTACATCATCTTCAGGCTTAACAACCCTATTCCAACTTCTTATTATCTCTGCGTTCATCTATGCAAAATTTGAATAGCCAAGTTTTTGTAGCTGTTCTTTATTGAATAATTTTAAATCTGCAATTATGTAAGTTGCCATACTTTCCCTCCTTACAATTTCTTTATTTTATTATATCAAAAATTTGAAAAAAAGTCAAGAAATCAAAAAAAGAGTAGTCATAAGACTACTCCTTTTGGTTGCGTGTTCCCATTTCGATATTTTCTGTTTTTGCCTTTTTACTTGTCTCGCTTACGCAATTGAGTTGCCAAGTCAATCACATATCTTTTCTAATGGGGTATTAGACAGTACGGAAATGGTTGTAAACGCCATCTCCCCACCACTGATTACAAGTCCAATTTGCGAACTCTTGTGGATGATTAAAGTAATAATCTACGGCATCTGACATTGTTGAATAATGAACGCTTCCTCCACAGAAGTAGTCATTATATTTATTGAAGCCCCATGGTGCACAAGTCTGGTCAAGTACACCTTCAACGTTGTTGGGCCAGCGTGAATCATTTACCATGTTCATAACTGAAGCAACAATCTTGGCTCTCTCGTAGACACTTGCCATGCCGCCGTATTCGCTTGCAACAATTTTGCAAAGCAGTGTATAATCTCCATCACTAATTCCCGTACTTGATACCGCAACTACAGGAGCAGGCTCATTATACTGAGTTATAATTTCCATGCCTGGATTACATTCGCTACATTTTCTACATTCTAATCCTTCTGTATTCTCAATTTCATAACACTCGCTATTTACCCAATGACAGGTAGAGCGATGTATATAATGTGTGCTTGGTTTAAACACAACATATTCTCTTATAGATTCTGCCGTTTCCTTTGCCGCCTCAGTAACTTCGGCAGTTGTTACTGGTGCCGCCACTTCAACTACTGGAGCTTCAGTTACAGGTTCAATTTTAGCTTCAGTCTCTACTGAAGTTGTCTCTGTTACTGTTGTTGTAGTTGAAGGTAATGTAGATGTGCTTGTGATAGAAGTTGTGGATGTGCTTGTGGTAGTGGTACTTGTGGTAGTGGTTCCTGTAGTTACTGTGTCTGTAGTAATTGCAGTAGTTACTGTTGTTACCTCTGTACCGTTTGCTTTACTTGGTGTGCCTACTTTACAAGGCGTAGTAAAACAAAGAACGGCAGTAGTAATTATTGCTGCTGCCGTAACTGAAATAGCTGTAATAATTGTTTTTCTTTTCTTCTGATTCATTATAAAATTCCTCCTTTTCGTCCTTGCGGACTATAGGGGAACACGCATTGTGCGACAAACAGTCGCAATTATTATGTAACAAAACTCAATAAATGCTCAAACTTTTTCCTTCTTCATTAAGAACTATTGGCAAAATAAGGATACTATCTTCAAGTTCAATAGCTATAAAACCTGAGATTCCATTGAGTGTTGTCTCGTAAAAATGAGCTATACATTTCTGACTCGATTCGAGTTGATAATATAATCGGACCATTATTTCCAAATCCATTTTCCATTGTAAAGTTACCTATCCCTCGGTATTATCAAACGCTTCACTTACAAGAAGGATTGCGTCTGTTAATGCCTAATAGATTTCTGTCACGTGACAGTACTTTCCTCGACTAAGAATGATAGCTTTTGAGGTTGATATAACCCCATGTTCTTTTCCTTTAATTTGAAAGAAGTTATCCAAGTATTCAAGAGCTTCTTGGGTAAACTATTCAAATTCCATTTTGGAAAGTTGTTTCTGATTATTTGCGATGAAGTTTATTTCATCAGCAATTTTCTTGGGCATGTATACTTTCTATTCATTATCTTCATAGATAGCAACAAAGTCCATATACTCCACCTCTCAGAATTGAACTGACTTCTTTTCTGTTTTGGAGAATACATTACCAGCAAGATGTGCTTTATTCTTTGCTTTGCCGCGATAGGTACGAATAGATGGACACCAGTAAAGAGATTTCATTGCACGGGTTGCGGCAACATAACAAATTCTTCTTTCCTCTTCATTAAATGTTTTACAACCTACTGCAACAACATGAGGGAACTCAAGTCCCTTTGCAGAATGAACTGTCATAATCTTTACTGCATTTCTATTAAGTAAGTCACCCATCTGGTCGAGGTCAAGGTCACCACGTTTAACAATTAAGTTTCTTACTTCTTTTGAGTCAAGGTACTCTTGTGCCGCTTCGACTTCACTATTTGTTCTACAGAGAACAACCCAGCCTGTCCAATCTTCTGTCCAAGTCATTTCTTCCGCCGCGTCCCTAAAGGTGCATTCATCAAGGAAGCCTGACTTAATAATAATTGGAATAGCCGCAGGTGAAATCTTTGGCATTGAATTAAGAAAATCGTCTGCAAATCTTAAAATGTTTGCGGGATTACGATAATTTTCTACAAGTGGATACTTTTTAAAATTATCATCAGTTGCCAACTCACGAATGAATCGGTCTGTTGCTCCCCTGAAAGAGTAAATGAACTGTCTTTCATCACCAACATAGAAACGATTTTCTGCGGGTATGCGTGTAATAAAACTATATTGTATCGGGTCTGTATCTTGAAACTCGTCTACAAATAAATACTTAACTGCTGGGTATTTTTCCCATGGAACAGTCATAGCCTTTTCAATAATTTTATCAAAGCGCTCTGTCTGAATGTAATCATATGTACTGATACCACCAATACCACAAATCTTATTTGCATAAGAATGAATAGTACCAATAAACATATCTTGACATTTGTCACCCAAACGCTTTCTCATTTCCTCTGCCGCCTGATTTGTAAAAGTAAAAGCAACAATGGAAGAGGGCTCCACGCCCTCGTCCAATAGTCGCTGTATTCTTCCAATCAAGGTTCGTGTTTTTCCTGCGGCTGCGCACGCAAGACAGAGGATATTCTTATCATTTGCCGCAATAATATTTTTCTGTCGAGAATTAAATTCCATTGCGTAGTTCCTCCTTTTTACTGAACTACAATTATTATATCAAAATTTTTGAAAAAAGTCAAGTATTAAGCAAAAGTCCAAGTACTTCTTAATGCGTGAGAAGAAACATCAGTCTCGGAAGTTCCTACAGGAATACTCATGAAATCAACTGTACCACTCTCTTGGTTCATAAAGCCAGTATCATAAACATCTACTGCCTAATTCTGACGGCTTTCCAATGGAACTCCAACAGCTGTACAAGCAGCAATGTGTCCTTCATCTCCAGTAACATGGCTCTGAGAATAACCGTTGCTATCAATTGTAACTTTAGCAGTACCTACTTGTGCAGAGTCATCAAATACTGGAACGTGTCCTACATCACCAGACCATCTATTATCATAGTAGTTAACCGTGCCACTAAATGTAGTAGAGAAGTTAACGTCATAAGAAATACTCTCGTCTGGGTCACCAGGGTTTGTAGTAATACAGATACAGCTTTCTGAAGCATCGGCCTTGATTTGGAATTGTCTCCACCAGTTTCCATAATATACTGCACCAGTTGCCATTCCAAATGTTTCAAAGAAGCTATCAAACTTCTTGATTAAATTACAAGAAATAATTTTACCAAGCTCTGTTTCTCCAGACTGAATTGTACCGCTAACACTTCCTATATTTACAACATTATAAGAGTCATAAACATCTGAATATGACGTGTCAGAAGGTTGTTTTTCCAATGAATTTTGATGAGGAATGTAGTGATAAATATGACACATCGCACCTATATTCCAATAAATTAAATTATTTTCGTTCTGCCAAGGCAAGATACCTATTGTAGTTACTATGTAGCAAGGCTGTGAAAGCTGATTTGACTTTTGTAAATATGCCTTTGCTGCCGCCAAACCTTTTTCAGCCAAATAATTTTTTGTAACTGATGCACAAGATACTGCGGTAGGATTATTGCTAAAGCAAAGTGCTTTCTGATTTCCTTCAGTACTTCCTACTACATCTTTCTCAGGAAGGTAACTATCCCAATCATTAAGATAGAATGTAATTGAAGTACTAGTACCAGTACTTTCTGTTACATTACCTCTCATAAGAGTGTGTGTACCATTTTCCATAACAGCAGTCTCAAAAGTGCTAACTCCACTTCTCAAATAACTACCAACTTTAATTACATGAGCAATGTTATTAAATAAATTATGAGACTGTCTTTCACTAATTGTCTTAGCTTTCCAAGATGCAACCTCTCCCATGTAATAACCAGCATATCCTGCGGTAGGGTTAATACAAGAAACCTGAAGCTAATCTTCCATAGCAATATTATAATCATCATATTCCATGTACATGATGTTATTTTCTACTTTCTTTGGAGTAAAATATCCAAGGAAACCAATTTGATTTTCTGCAATCAAAGGCTTCGCCGCGTCATAGATATCAATATCCAAACGACTGATTTTAAATCCATCAGGAGTTGCTGTACAGTTATTATATGAAGTAGAAGTTCTAATGCAACCATAAAGAAGAAATCTTGAAATATCTCCAACGGTTTCATCTACTTTACTAAATGGAGCAGAATAATAGATGCATTCTTCCTTAGCCTGCTTTGAAGCATAAAGATGCTGAACAAAACGTGTTCCAGCTGTTTCTCCTTCCTCAAGTACTTTAAACTGAAGGTCATACTTTGGAGAAATAACAATCTCTCTTGTTGGAGTCTCTTCAGTAATCTTACTTGTCTTCTCAGGAATTTCTGCAAATCTATAAACAGTCCACTCCTTTATACCTTGATGGTACATATATACGCCAGGATACCACGCTGCTGCATAGAAATTGTGCTTATAGTTATCAAGTCTAATAAGAGGAATAATACAAAGATTCTTGTCTGCATACTATTCAATTAAGTAAGCAAGTCTCTTTTCAACTTCTTCGTCAAAATGTTCGCCGCGAGTAATATTGATATATCCATCTTGAGAAGCTTCATATGAATACCAATCAACATCTTCGTCAATGTTATCATATTTTCTTCCATGTTCATTATCTCTTAATTGTAATGGAATGTGAATCTGTATTACCTCTTCACCATTCTGTCTTTGTGTTACTGCCGCGAGACCTGTCCATAAATAAAGAATGTTCTCCCATATTTCTGAAACTTCACGAGTCAATCCTTCAAACATTTTTGAAAGAGGATTATCTGCGTCATAAAGATATGAGCTGATTGCCGCAATAGTCTGTGCAATAACCCAGAAGTTTCTGTCAAGGTCTTCAATTTCTACACGTCTACCATACTGCGGCATAAGAAGTCTTAGCCAATCACCAAACTCTGGAACGTCCTCAGAAGTATCATCGTTATTTGGTCTACGTGTGTATTGCATTTTATTTTGATTTTTAAGAATCTTATAAACCTCGTCACATTTACGAACCTCATCATAGTTCTTATTATCAATGTTCCACCAAGGTTTTACCCACTGGTCACCAACGGTGATATGGTCAGGCAAATTATATCCTGCGTCAGCTTCTCTCAAGGTGCCAACAGTAATATCATGTGTGTCTCCATCAATTGGAAGAAGAACTTGGTCGTCAACTTGTTCAAGATTTTTAATAAAGTATTCAATAAGTTTTTGCATTGATTGATTCCAAAAACTATCGTTTTCTTCATTGTAAATAAGCTCCTTTAATTCATTGTAAAGAGAACTTATAATAGGCTCTCCCTCTTCATCAGCTAAGTCTGCATATGTAGTGATAAAACCCATAAGGCTCTCTACTGGCTCTTCGCCAGCAGAGAACTTAATAGGTGTCTTCTCACTTCTAAGAAGAGCGAGAAGGTCACACCAAAAACTTATTTCTGATTGAGGTGTCAAGCCCAAAGCCCTTACTAATAATTTAATATCAGTAAGAGTCTTTAAGCTTGATAACCATTTTTCATTCTTAGTCATTTATATCACCTCAACTATCGAATTCTGAAATTCCTGCAGGATATGGATTCTCATAACCATTGTTAGGATAATGCTCATAATCAGGCCACTGGTCTCCATCGTAATATGAGTTTTTATCAAGAACCTAACGCTTATATCCTTGGTCTGGACCTTGATTTTGAATTCTAACGTTCTATGGAATTGGAGCCTAATAATCCTGAAGTTGTGTTAAAGTTCCTGTTAAATGGAACTTACCGTCAAGAGTAGATGATGACATACCATTTCTTTCAATTTTAACACAATTTACTTGCTCTGTATTATTTGAGTCAATACTAATATCATAGACGAATATTCTTTCATTTATATTAAATACATTGCCGCCAGATTTAGAACCATATTTTTCACTCCAATTGTGTTTAAATATGTTCTTGCTATTTCCATTATCCCAAGCTGCTATTGCATCTGCATTATCCTTTGACGCCGCGATGCTTGCCATTGTTGTATATTTAATTAACCAGTTATCTGTTTGAATAGCTGTTTCATTAAGTTTAAGATAAAGGTCAACCTTATATGCTGAGTTACCTCCGAACACTCCGTCAGTAACATAATCACTATAAGCCCACATACCCTTGTTTGCTGAGGAATATTTATAAGCATGGTTACTACCTGGCATAAATACTACAAGTCCAGTGTCAACACCGTTACCTGCGCCTTTCCATGTTTCAGTTCCGCCGCCATCTAATTCAATCTCTCTGCTTCTTTCAAGTTCGCCATTATTCATGAAGTAATAATACTCATTTTCTCCAAGAACACGGCTACCATTTGCAGAAGAAGAGTAGTAGAAATGTCCAATAAGAATATAGATTTTGTTAGGATTTCTACTTGGCTTAATATAAGTATCGAAATAATTCTAAAGAACTATATCTGCATTCATTGCTTTTGCTGAACGATAAGTGTGTGGGTCACCAATAATATTGGCGTATAAACCATCATCCTAATGAGTAAATTCAAACTCTGGCATAAGTTCTACATAAATAACTTCAACCTGATAATTAAGCATTGTAGTCATTGAGAAATCACTAAGAATTTCTCCTTGGTAAAATCCCTTATTGATTGCTACATCTGTTGGACCGCTTGCATCCAAAGGGTCATCTCCAAGAACAGAAGTTAATGAAGTTGTTTCCATTAAGTCATTGTCTGCATCATATGTTGCGACGAATGAGAAAATTGGTGTTTGTGTTGCATCAGGTTCGATAAGTTTCTTACCTAAGTCAAAATATTTAATTTCAACTTCAGCAGTCTTGTTTAACTCATATTCCTAAGTAGAGTTGTTATATGTATAAAGATTACCATTAAATTCAATAGCGTCTCTTGCGAGTCCATAGAAACGAGTTACCGCTGGGGTTGATGAACTCTCTGCATTAGACAATGGAGTTACATAACTGTATGTCTCTTCATTTTCTTTAATGCCGTAGATGTGCTGGCTGTAATCTGCTATGTTAAGTATAATACCGATGCCGTCACTTTCTGGTGCACCATAGCCTTCATTATCAAAAACATAGTATGTCCAATCGTCTTCGTTCTTATCATAGAACCATACACCCGGATACCAAATCTTACCATAGAAGTTTCTCTCATAGTTATTCAAACGAATAGCAGGAAGAATACAAAGATTCTGTTCCGGATACATAGGAATAAGGTAATTCAAGCTTTCCTCAATTGAGTCAAGTGGATTTGTTAATGAAGCCAATTCCTCAAAGTTATCGTACTTTAAGAAAGGATAAAGCTCTCTAATAGTAACCATTACAACTTCACTGTGAGTTTCACTGTAAAAACGACCTTGAGAAAGTAATGCGAGTGCCGCCCAAAGGAAAGCTACATTCTCCCAAAGCTAAGCTATCTCACCAAGAAGTCCTTTAATCATTGCACCAATAGGACCATTCGGGTCAAATATATCAATACAAATCGCTGCGAGAACTTGACCAATAACCCAGAAGTTTCTGTTCAAATCTTCAACTTCTACTCTTCTCTTATAGCGAGGCATAATAAGACGAATCCATCTGTTTGAATGTCGAGCGTATGCGTCAAGGACGTCTTCTGGTCTTATTACATATAGGTCTTGAAATTCAAATCCATATCTACTTAAAAGTTTATCATAATAAGGTTTGTCATAAAGCACAGCACCATACTTACCGATATAATGAAGCATCTCTCCAAGTTCAACAGATTTACAATCATCTGCATCCTCTACAATTTCAACCATAGCAATAAGTTTCTTATCTGCTTTATCTGCTTCAAGAATAAGCTGTGGGATTTCTTCTGCCGCCGGAGCTGTACCCATAACCAAGCTTACTAAACTTGCAAGGTAGGACTAACAAGTACTATCATCAAGGCTGTTTGGTCTTATTCCATCTGTAAGTTCAAGATGACTGTAACAGAATGAGATATATTTATCAACCAAATCTTCATATCCGGCAGGAAGTGGGTCTGGAAGATAGTCATTAAGTTCAAGAGCATAAGATGCCGCATAAACAGTTTCATATCCATCTTCTGTTTCATAGACCTGTCTGTTGTCCATGTCTATGTTGCCCCATACAGTATCAGTTTCATAATCTACTTTCGTACCGTCACTGAATTGTAATTGGTCAGCCCTACGGACTGTATTAAAGTATTCCATAAATTCATTGTAAAGAGCTAAAGCCTATGTCTCTGCAAATGTATCTTTATAAATGTCGTTCTTACTCATTCTTGTGAAATCAAGCTTGTCAGGACTTGTTAAGGCACTAATCTTTTTATCGGCACCTCTTACGCGGCGATATGATTCACCATCTATATTATACCAAGGAACAACCCAAGGATTCTTAACAACTTTGAAAGTATATTTTTCTCCTTCAACTTCCATTGTAACTGGTAATACACCAGCCCAAGGCATAGGAGGAACTGTCTGAGAAACCATTTCTCCACTATAAATATAACTTGAAGAAGTATCCTTATAAAGAAGCTTTGCAAGCTCTTGTGCATCAACATCTTGTCCATTTTCAATTTTTGTTAATATGTCAAGTGCTTCTTGTTTGTAAAGAATTTTTTCATATGTTACTGACTGTGGAGAACTTTGTGAATCTCTTGCATAAGAGTAAGTAACTTTATCATAATATTTACCGAACCAATATGTGTCATTTTCGCCTGCAAAACTATAACCTGCATCAGCATCCATGATGTCAATAATACGTATTGCCGCGAGAGTACCAGTGTAGTTTCCTCTCTCAGGAACAATACTTCCTCTTAAATGATTAACATCAATTTTACCATCGTCTTCAGGGTCTACAAGCTCAATTAAAAGACCTGACTGTTCATATGTTCTAACATTATCCGGGTCAATTCTCTGCGCAAGAATCTGCATAAGTTTTGCAACAGATTCATTCCAGTAACTATTAGTCCACCAGTTATTGTCACTTCCAGCAAACTCCATTGCTTTATAATCATTGCCGTCAGCTTCAAATACTTCTTTTAAAGCTTCGCAAAGAGAAGTGTAAAGACCATCAGGTCCGTTGAAGAATTCATCTTCTCCATAGGCAGTTGAAGCAAACATATCCCAGTCAATATTGGTTAAGATATTTGTGAGAACATCAGAGGGGACGGTTACGCCGCCCTCTGTATGCTCTACTGTATCTGTTTTTAAAACTGGTTCGTTATCATGCAAGCCAAGCAACATCTTCTGATAGAAGACTTCTTTAAGTCCGTCTTCTGTCTTCAGCTTGTTAATTACAAGAGATAAGAACTCTTCTTTATTAAATTTTACTACGCTCATTTATCTCACCCCTTATATTGGCATACACTACTTGTTGACAGTCTTGTGTTACCGTGGAATATTGATGCACTCTTACCAACGCAAGTACGCATTAACTCATAGATATCTTCTGGATTACCATTAGCATCATATTTCTATGGGAATCCTGTTACTGTATTACTTGTTGCAATACTTTCCTTTACGTTATAAGCATTATTATTATTATCAGTTCTTACAATTTTTCCTTCTTTTGTTTGAGCATAGCCAGCCTTATCAATATAAACATCTGCATAAGAGTCTTGTGCTCTTGGCTCGTTGATAAGGAGTGAAGCTCTGTTCATATTCTTTAATGCCTAATATCTTCTTACATCGAAATAACGAACATATCCATAGAATTGAGGAGCAAAAGTAGCAACATACTTTGAGAAGCCGCCGCCTTGTGCACCACCATTATAATCTATACGATAACACTTATTATTTGTGTCGTTATTTGTAACAAAGAATTGTCTCCAGCATGAACCACTCGCACTTAAGAAGTTTTGAATATTGTTCTTAGTATTTCCATAGTGGTTGTAATAACCTTCATATCTTGCAATTTTATTACAAGCAACTATTTTACCAATTACAGTACCATTTTCTTCTATTGTTCCAACAAGTGTAGCAGGAAGTTCTCCGCCATCTGTGTCATCTGTTGGAAGAGAAAGTGCTGTAAGTTCATTATAGGCATTTACATACTCATCTATATCAACATTTGGATTGTCACCAATGTTTGGGTCTCCAGTAAGTGTTTGAATAGTTGGAATATAGAAGTAAAGTGCATGAACAAAGGCGCTATCCCAATAGATATCTGCACCAGTTCTGCCGCCGCCCTACCAAGGAGTTAAGCCAACTGTTGTAAGGAAATAAGCAGGGTTCTTTTTGATTGATGGATTTTTCTCAATAAAGTTTTTAACTGCAAGAAGTCCATCATAATCAAGTCTTGCTTGTGTTGGATATGAGCTACTCTTTTGTGTAGGATTTTTACTATAACAAATATTATTGCCCATATTATTTGGTACTGGTGTTGTATAGTCTCCGTCATTTTCTCCAGTGTAAGTATCCCATCTGAATCTGTAATACTTTGTATCAGAAGTTCTATTGTAAACTGAAATATTAGAACGGCTTTTCATTACATTACCTCTCATAGAAGTAAATAAATATTGGTTGCCGTCGTACATAGATGACATTGAGAACACACCATCAGTAGGAAGATAGTTACCAATTTTAAGAACATAAGCATTTGAAGTGAATAAGTTCTCTGTTTCAGTTTCTGTATCTTCTCCTCTATTTACGAATGTTACTTCATTACTTGCACTTTCGATATTAACAACAGGATTTTCTGGTAAGCCCATTATCCATCCTTGTCCCATATCCTCTTCTGTGAATGTGTAGTTAATAACATGACCTGCAGGACTATAGCCCCTAACAGGAATTGTTAAAGATTCTGCGCCATCACTGCCGGGATATTGGAAAGTAAATTGTTTATCACAAATAAAGAGACCTTCTGTATCTTCTCCATGCATATTGATAACTGCATCCCTATGAAGGTACTCAGGAATAACATGAAGGTTTGCCCACTCTTTTGTAAGAATAAGGTTAAATGAAGGAGAAGCCTTATGAATCCATGACGCTACTTCGCCGCGATACCAGCCTTCTAAGATTGGTTTATTTTCATATTCAACCTGTTCAGCTGTATCATTTATGACTTCATTCGCACAGACAAGTTTTCCACCTTGCATATTATAATCGCAACTATAAATTTGTTCGTTTGTTGAACCTTCAAGTTGTTTAGCTACATCAATACAAGTTGCTTGAATACTAAATGCTGTAAGTTCTCCATTTGTAAACTCAGGAGGAATTGTGACTTCAAAAATTGTTCTTATTGCCGCTACATAAGCTGCTCCCGTTAGCCCTGACTCATCATCAGTAAAATCATTTTTGAAGTAATAATATGGAGAATTTTCAAATACACCCCAAGGATTATTTGTATATTGATTGCTGTTGATAATTAAATTATCTCCAAGCTCTATATTAAGTGGTTTTGCGGCAGTGCCTTTTTGGAAGTATAAATATTGAACATCTTCTTGAGTGTGCATATTGTTTATTGTCTGATTTGTAGCAGGGAATAAATTCGCTACACCCTCTTGTATTTTTCTGTTATAGATAATAACGCCCGGATATAATACAGACGAATAATAGTTCTCAAGATATGCGCTCTATCTCACTTCAGGAATGATGATTAAGGTGCTTCTATTATATAGGTCTTTAAGATATTTTACCTATTTCCAAAAACTGGTCATATAAGGTGAAGCCCTTCTTGAAAAATCATCAAACTTAATATAAGGTTCGCTCTCAAGATTGCTGATTGGTATTGTTAATACCATTATATCATTCTCTCTAATTGCCTGAGAGATTAAAGCAAACGCCGCCCAAAGGTAGAGAAGATTCTCCCAGAGCTAAGCAAGTTCATCAAGCATTCCATTAAACAAATCATTGATAGGAGAATCTTCATCAAATAAGAATGAAAGTACTCCAGTAAGAACTTGACCAATAACCCAAAAGTTTCTGTTCAAGTCTTCAACTTCAACTGTTCTTTGATATTCAGGCATAAGAAGTCTGATATACTTTTCAAAGAGTTTATGAGTGAACTGCAAGAATTTCTTATCATTTAAAACTCTTCTAATCTTATCATTATGACGAACATCAGTATAAGAAACTCCATCAACATTGTGCCAAGGCTTTACCCAAAGACCGTTGTTAAAATTATTACCTGCGTTTGCATGAATAACATCGTCAACAGTAATGTTAGTGTGGTCAATTTCTCCATGGTCAACAAAGTATTGTTTATAGATACCAAGGAGCTGAGAAAAGCTCTCATTCCAATGAGGAAGGTTTGTCAAACATCCATCAATGAAATTATCAATCATATCTGCATTGTCATTTATATATTCGATTACACTTTCGACCTCAGGCTTTTGTGGAAATACGCTCTGTCTTATGCCAAAAGTGCCACCGGATTTTTCATTTTCATTTTGTAAGTATTGAAGCAGACCGTCCCAAAATAAATCTTGGTGTTCTGCAAATTCTTTCAATGCGGCTCCACTAAAGTTAGCAGATGTAGTTCCTTTTTCTCCTGTAAGGAGCTCGTCCATTACCGCATCAAATTTTGAATAGTTATTCGCCATCTTTAGTTTCACCACCAGTAAAACGGTTTATAATCTCTTTGAACTGGTCGAAACCAAACATTGAAATAAAAGAAACTACAAAGCCGCCAAAGATTGCCATTATAATTGAAGTAACAGTAATTGTTCCAAACACAAATGTATATGCAAGAACAACAACAAATGAAACAATCATTGCAAGGGCTTTTGTTGGGAAAGATTTTGGAAGAACTGCTTTAAGCACCTCAACGATAATCGCAGTAGCTGCTGCAAGAATTCCGACCAAACCTAATACTGAGCCGCCGCCCAAAGTTGTTAATGCTCCCATTCATCTCACCTCACTTTAAATAATATTCGTAGTTCTCATTGAACTCTGAGTAGTCTTCGTTCTTTACTCGGTAAGTATATTCAGGCATTGATACGTTTGTTACAACAGTTAAGAAGTGAGCAAGAGAAGTTGTAACCATATTCTGATAAACTTCTGCAAACTTTTTCTTTATTGTTTTATCATCAATTCTTGAATATGCCGCCTCATAAAACCAACGAGCAAGTTTAAGAATTTCTATTGCTTTAGCTTCGCCTTTGTTCTGAAATACGTCTAAGAAATGGAAATAAATTCTTATCCAAACTGCGATACAATGATAAGCACATTTATCTTTATGCTCAATTCCTCTTAGTACGCACTGGTCATAAACCCATATCATATTCTCAACGTAACTTTTGAAACCTTTGTATTTATATTCGTGATTGTTTTCACGAGTTATTGAAGATGGTTGAAATCTCCAAAAATAAACTGGCTGTAAAAGCCAAGTAACATTATCTGTACAAAGAGAACAAAGAGTACAGAAACTATTATCTTCATTTGCTCTTGTATCATTAAAATTTATATTGTTCTTTCTCAGAAACTCTGTCTTATAAAGTTTTGCAAAGCACCAAATAAAACTGCGTTCATGGATATAAGTTGTTCCATCTTCAAGTTCCTCAACAGTTTGTCCGCAAATCATATCTGCATTTGGATTCGCAAGAGCTTCACTATAAAGTCTTTGAAGCGCCGTACTGTCAATATATTTATCATCTGAGTCGATGAAGGTAATATATTTTCCTACTGCTTTATCAACGCCCATATGGCGGCAAACACCAGGGCCAGCATTCTTTTCTGGCTTAAGGATTGTTAAATTAAGATTGAGAAAATCATTATAGACTTCTGAATAATTTTCAGTAGAACAGTCATCAACAATAATAATTTCAATCATTTTATTCATTCCCTAATCTGCAATGCTCTAAAGACAATCTCTGAAATAATCAATAGGTGTATTATAAAGTGGAATTATAATACTAATCTTTACTGATTGTTTCATACTCCTTTCCTCCTTATTAAAAGAGCCGCCATCCGCTTACTGAATGGCGGCGTAATTACTTAAGCCTTTATAATCTTAACCTGAATTTTATCAATAGCCTTTCCGTAAAGACCTGCATAGTCTTCAAGACCCTTAACCCATGGAAGGTAAGCACCAGTGCCGAAGAGTGAAACTCTATACATTACCTGATAGCCAGGAGCACCAACAAGTTCCATCTGAAGACCATCAACTGTACAGCCAGGATATCCTGCAACACCATTGTTCCAGTCAGCCTTATTGTACTGGTCAATCCAGCTATACCATTTGTTTCCGTTCTTAACATGAACTCTGTACTTCAAAGTACCCTTACTTGCCTTTGCGCCGAAACCTGAGACAATATGATTCTCAATACCAGCGTAACCGTTTGTATTAACATCATTACAATTCTTAATTTCGCCAAGCCAACGACCTGGGATGTAAGCACTATAAACAACATCAATTGTTTCTTCAGCAGGCTTTGGTGGGTCAACAGGCTTTACTGGCTCTGGAGTAGGTTCAGGCTTTGTATCTTCCTCTTCCTTCTTTGCATAGTCAACATAGCTCCAGTCTTCATCAACATCGCCGTTAATACCAGCATACTTACCTTTCCAAGAATACTGCCACATTTCCTTATGACCAGGGTAGCCAGTATTTGAAAGTGGTGCACCACCATTACCAACGTGTGCAAGCCATACATCATACTTACCTTTTACTTCATCTGTAAAGTAAGTCTGGAATGTGTAGTATGAAGAATAAAGACCAACCTTATATCCTGCCGCCTTGAGAGCTTCACAGAATACTTCTGCAATCTTAGAAACATTTGCCTTACCTGTTGCAAATACTGAGTTCTCTTCGATATCATACCATACAGGATAGTCCATCTTTCTGCCGCTTAAGCACTTAATACAAGCTTCAGCTTCTCTCTTTGCATCATCAACTGTTTTAGCATAGTTATACCAATAGCCGCCTACTGGAATATTGTTTGCCTTACAGCCTGCATAGTTAGCTTCAAATCTTGTATCCTTCTGTGATACTTCACGACCATAGCCGATACGAAGAATGGCGAAGTCAATTTCTTTCTTTGTCTGCGCCCAGTTAATGGAGCCGTTCCAGACACTTACATCAATACCCTTAAGCTGTGCCATAGTTTCTCGCCTCCAATTCTTCAAGGATTTCAGGATTTTCATCTATGACCTTTTCAACTTCTTCTTCAGAAATCTTCATTATTTTTGCAATATCTTTAGAAGAAAATCCATTGAAATGAGCCTTCAAAAGCTCTCTTTTAGTTTCTTCATTCATTATTATCTCCTCCTAAAAAAAATAGAGAGAAAAATTGTTTTCCTCTCTATTTATGTAGAAATATTGTTGTTATGCTCTAATGATTTATTTGCTGAACTTTTGGTTATATTGCTTAACGACTTCTTCGGCTTTCTTCAAATGAATTGAGAATCCTTTATCCTGTTCTGCCGCCGCGCGGTCATTGTAAATAAAGGTAGGCCAATCCCACCAGAATACTCCTGCAAAGTAAGGTGATGGTAAGAAGGTGTCAAGACAAGACCTAAAGAAGTTTGCTTGCTCTTCCTCATTCCATTTAAGAACTTCTGTGAAATCCCAAGGATGAGTTGAAGCCTCATCAACAGAGCGGCAACCAATTTCCATAAAGATGTATTGCTTATTACGGTCTTTTGCAATAGCATCAAGACGATAACGGACTTCCATCCAATTCTTACACATTTCCTCGTAGGTTCTCTTTTCGCCGCCTACCGGGTAGTAAGCAGAAGTTCCGATATAATCAAGAACGTCAAACCATTGCTGTGAATCTTCATGGTCATGATTTGTATTGTAAATGATTTTACCCTTATAAACACGACGGACTTCATCAATTAAGTAAAGCCAATCGTATTTACGATGTTCTGTACCAAGCATCTCGCAGCCAATACAGAAGAGTTCTACGTTAAGTTCCTGAGCAAGTTCAGCGTAGTGAAGAAGGAAGTTCTTATAGCTTATAAACCAAGCTTTCCAGTAAACATCCATATCTTCCATATTAAGGTCTGGGAATCCAATATGCGCTCTCCACATATGGTCACGACATTCAACAATAGGTTTAAGACAAACCTTAACTCCACGGTTGTGTGCTGCTTCAATAAAAGCTGCAACATCTCTATCAGTTGGAGTTGCAAGATGGTCTGCATAAATGTTTGTTGAGTGGTAGGTATCTTGCCAGTTTACTACTGGAAGACATACCCAGTTAATTCCTAAATTAAACATCTTTTCCTGAGACTGAACTGCCGCAGGATTACGATATTCAGTTCTATTAGCCATATAGCCGTAGTTGTATCCCATTATTCTTTTGCCCGGCTCAATCGGAGGAATGGCGTGAGTGCCGCTCACAAAGAACGGCACGCCATCTGTATATCCGATTGGAGTTCCGGTAGTTGATGGAAGAGGATAAAATCCGCCGCCATCTGAGCCGCCATAAAAATCAAAACTCATACTCCATTCCTCCTTTTATTTTATTAAACTGGTGGAGGTATTAAACTCTTGAGGTAAGCAAGGTCTGACATAGATAATGTTACAGAACTATTACCATCACTAAATTCAAATTGTCCTTCACCATTAACCATTGTTCCCTTAATTGAAACGCCGCCACGGAGTCTAAGCTCTGACGTACCAACCATTTCAATAATTGGTGAACCATTACTTGATGGTAAATAGCTATAAGCTTCCTTTTTAGTTGCGTTCCAAGATACTGTTATATAATACTTAAGTGGTGTTCCTGACTGAGAAGCTGTAACTCCTAAAATCTAAAGGTTTTCATAGGTTTGAAGAGGCACAGCAATTTTGGAAAGGAATGCGTTATAGTCTGTAGTATTTGCCATAAATTTATCATAACGCTCTTGGTCAGTTGTTTTTCTGTAATACTTATTTTGTGCAGTACCCCAATCTGAAGGACAATCGCTAACACTATTATATCTTCCATCATTGTCTCTTGTATAATATTTTCCTTTTTCAAAATAAGGGAGATAAGGGTCTGCTGTAGTTCCGCTACCAGTAAATACTACTAAAGTATATTCATAATCAGTTTCAGAAGTTTGAACAGTTGTTGTTGTGCTACCTGATGCATATGGAATTGTTTCAGCTCTCATTAAGAAGTTTGACTCGTCATACATCTGAGAAACAGGATTGCCATCATATGGTAATACTGGCTCTGCCCAATCTCGTCCATTATGTCCATAGATTGTTTTATAACCAGTTATGGTTGTTGTATAAGTCATATCACTTCTTACTTGTGAAGAAACAACAGAGGCATTTGATATATCTTGATTAAATGAGCCAAACATAATTTCTTTATCATCAGCACTTAATGAACTCAATGGTGTTCCAGCTGGATACTCATTATTAAGTTTAAATTCAACACCATCATGAGTATACTTTACTCCAGTTGCTTTATAATAGTAAGTATTACCACTTCTATACTGATATGTAAGCGTACCGGTTCCTTGGTCAGTACAATTTGGAGGAACTTTATTACCAGATTTTAAATAATAGAATAAAGAATTTCTTCCAGTTGTATAATAATCAGTAGTAAATGTACCAGTATATGTACCATCTGCGCCGTGAATTCTTGTTGTATATACGTTTTCAGTATAATCAGGTTCAGAAGAAACAATTTCTCCGCCGCCGTCATATCCATATTTATTTGCGTATGCAGTGTTTGGAACATTTTCGTTTAACTTGTTTTTAAATGCTAAGAAATCTGCTGTATTTGCAACAAGTGTATCAAGATTATCTCCTGCGGTATATTGATTCTTTGTTTTAAATGTTAAATTGCCAGTTGAAGTATAATGTGATGAATGAGACCATTTTGCTGCATTCTATGCACCATTTGAATTATTTCTAAGGATATGTGTGCCGCCATGATTTTCAATATGGGATGCACCTTGAACCTGAATTAAACCAGGACCGCCCTCAAAATAAATTTCCCATGGCTCTTGTGGCTAAATCTGTGCGAGTATTGATTTCTGTGGTTGTATATTTACATAAATTCTATCTAATGGATTATATTTAAACCAAGTTTCTGCGTTAGAATTTCCTTGTACGGTAAAATTAAAAATGCCCTATGGAGCAAATTTGTATAATACTTTTGAATTACCTTCAGGTTCAACCATATATACCATACTTCCTTTGCCACCAAATCTAAAAGCGTTTTTACCAGTATCACTTGTTTCAATAATTGTAGAGCCACCCATATAGAGTGATGGAGTATTGCAGAAACTATCAAACATAGAGTCTACAACGCCGAGTTGTGGCGCGCCCCATTGACCAAGAACCGCATTTGTTGCTGTACCCCATACATTAGTTGTATGACCATCATTACCGCCTGGCTTATATACATAACTATTCTGTGAAGAGTCTAATGTTGATGTTAAGAAAATAAAATTATTACCTATTTCAAGACCAGCACTACCAGTTAACATAAGTCTTGATGCGCCTTCCATCCAAAATTCTGTCAAGTCATGCATTACAATAGAACTATTATATGTCATTTCTATAAAAGCATTTTGGTCAAGTTTCATTGCACCATTATGTTCCATTAAAAGACATGCTGAGTCATGAATTTGAACATTAGCATTTCCACCAAAGTCAATAGATGGGTTTCCACCAAATGAAATATATGGACCAGAATATCCATAATACTAATTTACTCCGCGATATCCATCAAGCCATGTGGTTCTACCCCATCGAGATTGCATTACTGATGCAGGGGACCAACGACTTGTCCAATCAGTTCCGGCGCCTCCTCCAGTCATTACAGCACTTACCTGTAAAAAGAATGGACCATTTATACCAATATAAGGACTCTATTGTCCAGAACCAACCGTACCAGTACATGGATTCATTTCAATAACGATATTATCATGAAGTAAAAGCTAAGGACCATTAACCTGTCTTGTTGTTCCTGTTTTTACTGTTGTTGATGTACCATTTCCATCAATATTAAGAATTGCATTTTCACTTACTTGAATTTCTGCATTATCAACTTTTACAAAAGTATTTTTAAAAGTAACATGAGCATTATCTAAAGTAAGTTTTGGAAGCTAACTCTAAAACTCTGGGTCTGGACCTGTCCAGTCATAAGGACGTGGTATATTAGAACTTAGCGGTCTTACTGTTCCAGTTTTTGTACCACTAATTATTACTGGCTAATTCTAAGGCTCTCTTGAATTATCAATGGTTAAAGTATTTGCTCCATCAAAATCATCATCATCAATTTTACCAAACCAATGACTATGAGCCTTAACTCCGCCTTGTCCATCACCGGTAACAATTTCATCTTCATCAGCTTCGATGTTAATTCCGCCCTCTCCAAGTGCATAATGGTCTCGTGCGGCTTTTGAACCGGGGTCTGCTTCAGGGTCAGCAGGTACTCTGACTACAGTATCTTTACCTTGTGGTGGCATTTCTACAAGAATGTCACTTAAATCAGTAAGGATATTGTCAATCATCTACGCACTGGCATGTTTACCTTCTACTTGCCAGTAGTGTCCGTTTTCTGCCATCAATCTCCCTCCTTTACATCTATAAATTTATTATCATAACTACAAATAAATTTGCCATCATGGCTTACTAAATTTGGAGCTTTAATCTTAACCTCTTTATCCGCTTCAGCATCTATATCAATGCTCTTTCCTTCAATCTGAATTGTCATATTGGTAGCAGCATGGATATTATCTTTAGCAAGAAAGTTATATTTAAGTCTTGTATCAGAGGTTATTATTTCTTCAATCTCCTAATCAACGTCAGGAATAAAACTATTCCATCCCATCTTTCTCACCTCTATTATAACATAAAACATGATAAAAGTCAAGCCGCCGGAATCGACGGCTTGACACCAATATCAATAAGTTCTGAATTGAAGTTTGTAAATTGAAGGAGTTGCATTGTTTTGGCTTGAAGATGTTTCAATACCAACAAGATACTTACCAGAATTTGGAAGCTCTCCAAGCATTATTCCTTCAAGGTCATTTTGTCCTGATGTTCCGTTATGAACAAAAGACATTGTATAGACTCCGTTTTCAGTACCACTCATATGTGCGAGTAACATTGAAATATAATCATTAACTGTCTTATCTTTATCATAAGGAATTAAATGAACCTTAACAGTTGTACTTGTCCAGTCTGCTTCTGCAAGTTGACATGTTGCAATAACACGGTCTGAAGCAAAGTCAAGTACACGATTGATAAACATTGCCTTTACAGGAATAAGAATAGTTGATGTATTTTGAATAGTAAGCTGAGGCTGGAAATTAAGACCAGAATGGAAATTATAACCGCCCTGATTGTAACCGTTAATAAGAATCATCTTACCATTACCATTTGTATCACTAATTACCCAAGGCTGAGAACCTTCTACATATTCAGTTGTCCAAAGATACTGAATTGTTGCATAGGTATTATCAGTCTTTATAACATAGGTGTATTGTCCAAGAGTGTCAAGCATCTCTTGGACTGTAATATCACCAGACATAAGTACTTCAGGAATCTATGAAATAACTGCAATTTGTGCGCCGCCTTGCGGCATATGTAAAATTCCACCCATTCATATCACTCCTTAATAGCCCATTATTTCGAGCACAATATCTCTATTACCATACGTATCAGTTACACGGACACATTTAGCTCCTTCTGAATCATAATAAAGATTAAAATTAGGTGAGCCTTCTGGACCATTTGTTGTATCAGTAATAGAAGTTGCAGAATTAACTCCACTTGAAGTTTCAATCCAGTAATAGCCAGTTTTAATGACTTGACCTGGAGTATTTCTGCTTATAACAGTATAGCGAATTAAATAATATGCTTTATTGCCTAAAACAACATCTACACGGTCATGGCCACCGATACGCTGGAATCCGTCATCAACAGTAGCTTTTGAGAATACTGGATTTTCGATTGAAGCATCTGATACCATTGGATAAAAGAGTTTGTCAGTAAAAGTTTGACCACCAGGAGCAACAATAGCTACCGTAACTTCTGTCGGAGCATTAAGAGTAAATGTACGTGGATTATTATAAACAGTAGCAAGTTCTCCGCCATTCTTCTCATACAAGCGCATATAATATGTTCCGCTTGAACCACCAGAACAGCCTGAGAATTTATATGTACCAGCAGGTAAAGTATTGGTTACTGCAATTTCAAACGGACCTGCGCCACCACTCTGACTGCCATCTGTTGAAACAATTACACTACCATCTGAACGAACTGCACCGCTATAACCATTATGAAGAGTTACCTTACCAAGTGAAAGAAGGTTATCAGAAATTGCTGAAGAGGCACATTTTGCATTAAGAGCATTAAGGTCTGCCGCATCAGCTTTGTCATTAAGGGCTGCTGTAAGAACCTTGTTCTGAACTGGATTCTCAGAAACAAGACTTAATGTATCATCAACTGTAATTACAGGAGTTACAGAAGTGTATGAACCTTCAACTACAAGTAACATAGGAATATCAACTGAAGGCTGTTCACCATATGCCTTAAATACAATTGAACCATTATTGATTGCCTGAATAATCATTTTAGCACCAAGCAAACCATTAAGCTGGCTCTCAGTAATTCCTGCCGCCGGACCAACATCAATAAAGTTTGTTGTGTTGATTGCCGCATTGCTATATGTATAATTGTATGAACCGTCTTGCTGTTGTACCCAGTTAGCTGCTGAAAGTACGAAACTATACTGCTCACTTCTAATTGTTACATCTCCGGCATCAACATCTGCACCCTCACTAAATGAAACAATTAAATGTTTATTGGCATCAATTGTTGTACCGGTAATACTAATACCGTTATTACCATCATTACCATCAGCGCCAGCAGGACCAGTCTGACCATCAGCACCATTTGTTACTGTAAATGTTGATGTTGTATTGTTACTATATGTAATAGTGTATGTGTCAACAAGACCACTTGTACCTGTCTTTGTAACAGAAGTAATACCTCTACCAGCAGGACCTGTTGCACCGTCTTGACCATTAGTACCATTTATACCATTTGTAACTGTAAATGTTGAACTTGAACCTGATGTGTATGTGATAGTATATGTATCAACATTATCAACTGTAGCTGTCTTTGCAATAGAAACGATACCCCTACCATCAGAACCATTAGTACCGTTTTGACCTGCGGCACCGATAAGTGAAGCCAAGAAATCTGCTTCTGTACCTATGTTACCCGCATCAATCCAAATATCGTATGCAGATTTACCATCAGCACCATCAGCACCATCTTGACCAGGTGCACCGTCTTGTCCATCAGTACCATTTGTACCGTTAGCACCATTTGCACCATTAGTTACTGTAAATGTTGTTGAAGTACCATTTGTAAAAGTAATTGTGTATGTATCAATAAGACCAGAGGTACCAGTCTTTGTAATTGATGAAATACCATTACCAGCAGGACCTTGTAAGTTACCTGCATCAATAAATCCATTTACTGCCGCCGGGTCAGAACTATTTGTATAAACCCAAAGATGTCCGTTAATAATATAACAGTCTCCCATTGTCTGACCAGATGAAGGAAGGTCACTTGAACTTGGAAGCTCATCTTTGATGATAATTGATGTACCGTCTGCGCCCTTTACAATACCAGCATCAAGAGAGTTTCCATTACTAAGAGTAATGATAAGGTGTCCTGAAGCATTGACTGCCGCATTAGTAATTGAAATACCATCAGTACCATTTGTACCGTTAGTACCATTTGTACCGTTAGTACCATTTGTTACTTCAAATGTAGTAGTATTACCATTTGTATAAGTAATAGTATAAGTATCAACATTACCAGAAGTTGATGTTTTTGTAATTGAAGTAATACCGTTACCATCTGCACCATCTGTACCATTAGTACCGTTTGTACCATTAGTACCATTTGTACCATTCGCACCATTGGTTACTGTAAATGTTGCAGTATTGCCGTTTGTGTAGTTAATTGTGTATGTGTCAACAAGTCCTTCTGAAACTGGACCAGTAATTGAAGCAATACCATTACCTGTTGCACCAGTAGCACCAGTTGCACCTGCCGCACCATTGTTACCATTTGTTACAATAAAAGTTGAAGAAGTATTATCACTATAAGTAATAACATAGGTGTCTGTTAAGCCAGGAAGACCAGGCTCATTGCCGCCCGCAGAGTTACCACTAAATGTAATAAGTGAAACACTTCGTCCGTTTGCACCACTTGGACCTCTGCTACCATCTTCACCATTTGTTACTGTGAATGTTGAAGTATTGCCATTTGTAAAAGTAATTGTATATGTGTCAACAAGACCGACTGTAACAGGACCTGTAATTGAAACAATACCATTACCATCTGCACCATCAGTTCCGTCCTTACCGTCTTTACCATCTGCACCGGCAGGACCTGTTGCACCAGTAGCACCAGCTGAACCCTGAACATGTCCAAGAAGTACAGCCTATTCGCTATCACCATAGATAGCATAAAGGTCACCATTCTGAATGTAAAGGTTACTTACACCTTCACCGTCTTTACCGTCAGCACCAGCAGGACCTTCTGGACCCGCAGGACCTGTAGGACCTGGAATACCCTAAGCACCAGTCTGACCAGCAGGACCTTGAGAACCCTTTGAACCATTTGTTACGGTATATGTTGTTGAAGGAGCGTCTGTATAGTTAATCTGATATGTATCAGTTGCACCCTCAATACCTGGAGTATCACCACCAGTACTTGAAACGAAAACGATAGAAACAATACCGTTACCGTCATGTCCAGGTGTTCCACCTCCGGTTCCGCCGCCAAATGGATTAAACATTCCTAAACTCACTATTTATCACCTCTTAAATAATGTAATAAATAGCACCGTTAAAACTATTCTTAAAAGCAAGATAGTGAACATTGGTGCCGCGCTCTCCGTCAAATGGTGTAATAAAATTACCACATGAAGGAACTTCCATTAAATCTGATTCTGTTGTGCCGTTAAGATAGAACTTAACGCCTGGGGAAGCTTCAAAACCTACAAATCTTAAAGAGCCACCAATCTTGATACCATCTTGTCTTAATGACTCCTTGATAAGAGGAATTACATTTTGACCTGCAGGAATGCTTCCTTTGTACATTTTGTAATCCATCAAATCGCCTCCTAAGGAACTTCAGTTCCAATTTCATTTAATATACTCCTTACTCTACTCATTTCATCAGGATTATCAATTAAAATTTTAATTGTTTCTCCCTACATAAAGCGTGCTGATAAAATTCCTACAAGAGATTTACCATTCACTCTTCTGTCATTTGCTCTATATAAAAAAACACTTGAATTTATTTCTTTTAATGAGAATACTAAATTCGCAGCGTTTCTTTCCAAAAGATTCTGTGTGAGATAATATGTACAATCCATCATCATCAACTCCCAATTATTATAATAGCATGACGCCGCTTAAAAGTCAAGCAATTAACAAAATCTTGACTTTTTGATAATTTTATGTTATAATGAAAGTATCAAAAGAAAAGGAGCGTGAACGCTATATGAAACATATTGAAATGGATATGGACGAAAGAATTAACAAACTTCGTGCCATTAACTTCTTCAATTTCGATGGTCCTTTCTTTTTTAATAGAGAACAGGATACTGACTTTGCTATCGCAAGAAGTGCGCAGAACATTCTTACTAAATATGAAAAAGATATGAAAAGAAAAACAACAATCATTTTAAAATATGATAATGATTTCTATTCTTATCTTGCATACAGAATGATTCGTTTCGCCGCAGGAGCAAAGCAAATAGAAATTGATTTGCGTATACTTGGTGAGATTAAGACTCCTCAAGAAAAAGAAATCTTTAAAGAGTTTAAGACAATAAGCTGGCGAAAAGCAAGAAAAATTAAAAATGCTATTTTCGTGACAGGCTATCATCCTATTTATAATGTAATAGACCTAAGCTCTTACTCTAAGACTTTTATTGAAATTCTTAATCCAATCGAAAGATTTACACCAGATTCACTTACAACTGCACAGGAATTTTATCTTGATATTGATAGTCCTTTATGGAGTATTTTTCTTGAAGGAAGAAGTGACGATTATCTTGAAGAAGATTGGTCGCACAGAATTGATAAAGACATTCCTCTTTGTGTGTTTGATTTACAAGGAAATGAAAATGATTTCCCTGTATTTAATTTCATTTTAAAGTCTTCAAAGGAAGGTAATATTCATTTATACATTTTTAAAAATAAAGAACAAGCAGAATACATTCAGAATAATCTTCGCATTTATCTTGATACTTGTAATGTTCCTGCACCAATCAATATGATTACAATTGAGGAGTACAGACAATTATGGGCTTCATCAACAAATGAAGATGGAAGTATTAACAATGAAATTCACTTTTTCGACATTGACAACTTACCGGAGGAGGACGAAGATGAAAATAGCGATTGTTAATGGGCGCGGCGCGTCAGGTAAAACTACATTTGAAACAATGGTATAGAAGATTGCCGCAGCACGAGATAAAAAGGTAAAGGTAATTTCTACTATTACATATGTAAAAGAAGTTGCAAAACTTTTCGGTTGGGACGGAGGTAAAACTCCAGAAGATAGACGATTTCTTTCAGACCTTAAGGACGCCCTTACTCGTTGGAAGGACGCTCCTTATCAGAAGGTTAAAGAAGGTATTAAAATCTATCAGGACAGCGATGTTGATTTCTTATTCATTGATTGCTGCGAGCCTGAAGAGATTGCAAGGTTTGTCAATGATTATGGCGCACTTACAATTCTCGTTCAGCGTGGAGAGTTTGAATTACTCGGTAACCATGCTGATGATAATGTTCTTAATTATCAGTATGATGTAGTTATTGATAATAACAGAGGGCTTGACGAGTTAATGCAGGAAGCCACTATTTTTGAAGAGACTTTTGTGGAGGAAGATGAATAATGGGAGATATTAAAGTTCTTGAGTATTCAGTTGGTAAAGGTAAAGGACGCGGCTGGTCTGTAACTTTTACATCGCCTATGAGTGTAATTATTGACCGTTATCATGGACCATATATTGGTTTCAAAGTAACAATTAAAGATAAAGAGCGTTGGGTTGTTTTTGAAATTGACTCTAAAACAGTTAAAATCAACGGAACTGAAAAGGAATATATTTACACAGCAGATTTCCTTGGTCACAATCCAAACACAGCAATTGAACTTGAGACGGTTAATTTTGAATGGATTGATGACGAAGAAGTTATATCACAAGCAAGAACTCAAGCTTGTTGGACTTGACATTTTTTAAAAATTGTTTTATAATAATAATAGAAAATGAAAAGGAGAAATGTGCATGGAAATTATAATTGATGGTTTTGATTTTTGGGGAATGACTCCTCAGAAGTATTATGCTTTTACAGCCGCATTCAAAGGCGATAAGAAAGCAAAGGCAAAAGAGCTTGTAATGTCCAATAGATATTGGGGCAGCCGTAAAATGGACGGCGCTTGGAATATGATTATCAAGGACATGGACGGTAACTTCCATATGCGTAGCCGCACTGAGTCTGTTAATGGCGGCTATCAGGATAAGGCAGAATGGATTCCTCATATTTGTGAACAGCTTGCTGCAATTCCAAACGGTACTGCGCTTGTTGGTGAGATTTACTTCCCTGACAATGAAGGTAGTCGTAAGATTACATCAGTACTGAACTGTCTTAAGGATAAGTGTCTTGAAAGACAGAAGAAGAATGGATATCTCCACTTCTATATTTTTGATATAATTGCTTGGAATGGTAAGTCAATGATTGATATGGAATTTAAGGATAGAATTACATATCTTAATCTTGAACTTCTTAAAGACCTTGCAAATGTTGAAACAGCAAACTACGTAATGGGTGAAGACCTTTGGAATCTTTACGGTGAAATTATCGCCGCAGGTGGAGAAGGTATTGTAATCACTCGTGAGGATTGTCATTATCTTTGCGGTAAGAGAACAGCATGGATGACACTCAAGATGAAGAAAGAGCTGGAAGACACAATCGACGCTTTCATTGACGGTGATTACAAGACAGCAACTCGTCTTTACACTGGTAAGGAAATTGAGACTTGGACTTTCTGGGAAAATACAAAGACAGGTGAGAAGTTCAATACTTGCAAGTTTGATGATTTTTCAAATGGTGTTCCTGTTGAGCCGGTTACTAAGCCTTACTTCTATGGTTGGGCAAGTGCAGTATCATTCTCTGTAATGGACGGAGATAAGCCTCGCCACATCGCTTGGATTAGCGGTATTACAGACGAACTTAAAAAGGAAATCGTTACAAATCCTGACAAGTGGATTGGTAAGGTTGCAGAGCTTACTGCAATGGAAATTGAGCATATCGACAATGATTACACATTACGTCATGGCAAAATTGAGAAATGGCGTAATGATAAGAATTCCACAGATTGCGAGTTCAGTCAGCTTACTAAGTAAAAAATTGGACTATAAACAATGTAAAACTACATTATATTAGTAGAGGTAGGTTCTATCCTACCT
>ERZ1026796.342-NODE-342-length-39829-cov-2.998917_pt1 | contig 39829 bp, 30 predicted proteins | sample MGYA00520874_ERZ1026796 | MGnify/ENA primary metagenome ERZ1026796 (study PRJEB33270, sample SAMEA104284474) | anaerobic digester metagenome | biome: Anaerobic digester microbiome; feature: mesophilic sludge digester; material: Anaerobic digester biomass | place...
ATAAAGCATCTTGCAAACAACGTTTGTTCCTTGCCAATTAGGTATCGTTGCTTTCCAAGCTAAAAATTCTGGATCATTGGGTTCACATAATTTAGTATTATCAAAGTAAAAAGCATTTAACGCTGCTAAATTAATAAAGGTCAGGGGTATTCTGCCGCTAAGCTGATTAACAGATAGCCAAAGATGTTGCAAATTGCTAAGGTTACCAAGTTCTGGGGGAATGTTGCCGGTTAATTGATTGTAATCTAACCAAAGCCCTTGCAATTCGCCTAATTCGCCCAGTTCTGATGGAATCGCACCTGTCAGACTATTCGAACCTAGGTCGAGTGCCTGTAAATTGCTCAAGTTGCCCAATTCTGGAGGAATAGTGCCACTCAACTGGTTTTCCATCAAATCAAGCTTTTGCAAATTGTACAGATTACCCAACTCTACAGGAATGGTACCGCTGAACTGATTGTTCATTAAAAGAAGCTCTTGCAGACTACTCATCTCACCTAGTTCTGTTGGGAGGGCGCCACTTAGATTATTATTAAATAGGCTAAGCACTTGCAAAGCGTCAAAATTACCTATTTCTGTGGGAATATTACCAGATAAGCTATTCCAACTCAAATCTAACAATCGTAAATGGCTTAAATCCACAAAATCTGTCGGAAAGCTGCCTTGTAGATTATTTAAATATAAATTTATTTCAACTACATTACCAGTTTCAACCGTAATCCCATACCAATTCCCCACCGTATTGGTTTCCAGCCAATTATCTTTATGAGTCCACCCCTCTCCGTTATTCCCCTCATACATAGCCACTAAGGCTTCGCACTCGTCCTGAGGCACATCCATATCTGTGGAACACTCAAAACTTTCGCTTTGCCTAGTTGGCTTTTGTGAATAATCTGAAATTGCAATCGGATAGGGGCTGGCATGGGCTGCAATCGGTTGAAAGAGGAACGCAAAGACGATAAAAATAGCTAGCAAGTGCAAGATATGTTTTTTCATTGATTCCTTTCTGGTCAAACCTAAAATTCTTTATCTATTGTACGCCGATAAACACATAGTCACTCAAATCTAACACAAACAATCATTAAGCGTTTCTCTAGATATTACTAAGCTTCGGAACCCCCTGCGTTATAATCGTATCCATGAAGCTGCACCCCAAGGCTGTGCGCATCCTGCTGGCGCTGATTTCCGTGCTCTATTTTGCTGCCGCTTGCTTACCCAATTCCGTCGGCTCGGAAAACTTCGCCATGGTCAATATGTTCGAGCCAGATGAACTGGCTAACTATTACGTCATCGAGCGCATGACCTCCCCCAAACCTAGTCTGCAGGTTTTCCTACAATACTTCGTCACCTACGATTATTACCATTACGGCTTGCCCTTCTTTGGGCTCTCGGCTCTCGTGGCGTATCCCTTGCGCTGGACGGGGCAGTTTGGTAATCTCCCGCTGCTCATGCTGATGGAGCGCCAGTTCATCAGCTTGCTGCCCATGCTCATCGCGCTGCTTTTGCTCGTCTACATGCAGGACCAGTTCCGCACCTACCGCTCGGTGCTGCTTTACCTCCTGCTGCTGCTCGTCCCGGCTGTGCTCAAAAACAGCCTATGGTGGCACCCGGATGGGCTGGTGCTGCTTTTTGCGGTCCTCGCGCTTTTTTTCCTGTGGAAGGACGAGCGCCGGTATGGCAAGTTCTACCGTTGGGCTGCCGTGATGGCGGGGGTACTCACCGCCACCAAACTCATCGGCGTGTATTTCTTCATTTCCATAATCCCCTTGCTCATCCTCAGCGTGCGCGAGGGCAAACTCACTTCCAAAGCTGCATTCCACAAATGGTTAGCTTTCGCTGGCATCACGGCGGGAGCATTTGTGCTCGCCAACCCGTTCGTCTTTTCCCCGCCGGCGCTGGTGAAGTATCTTTATACCGTCTATAACCAGCTGACGGTCGTCTCGAAGGGTTACGGCGTCGTCTACGCCAGCGGGTTGGCTTCAGCCTGGCCGGAGATGCGCACGTACTTTGGCAGCGCGCTCTTTTTGTTAACCGCCTTAGGCGCCTCCATTTGGGCGCTCGTGAAGGGTAAAGATAAGCACTTGGCATTAGTGGTCTTGTGCTGGTTTGTGCCGCTCACGCTCACCGTCGTGGTGGGCGCACACTTCAAGTTCCAGTATTGGCTGCCAGCAGCGCTGCCGTTGCTTTCCAACCTCGTTCTGCTCTTCCCAGAGCCTCGCGAGCGCCTCAAACCGCTCCCGCAGCAGCTCCTGCGGGACATACTGGCTATTTTGGTCATCATGCAGCTGGGCTTATTTATCCAGCAGGATGTGGCAATGTTTCAGGCACAAGTGTCTCGTGTGGAGGATGACGAGCGCCTGAGCTTCTTTGAAGAAACCCAGAGGGTGCTCGAGCCGCTCGCTGGGCAGAAGCTCAAGGTCTATTACGACTACCGCCTTTACGTCCCGACGGATATGCCTAACTGGCAGATTGAGACTTCCTTTGACCTGCTCAGCTATGCTTACATCCAAGAGCACGATTTTGATGTGCTGCTGCTCTTGCAGCAACGCATTTGGGATTACACCAACCCGAATGCCGTTGGTATCGACCCAGAAGCGTTTGCGCTCAGCCAGCAGTTCTACCGCGATGCGGACGCCGGCGATATCGAGGGGTACGACCTGGTCTACCGCACGCCGTTGGCGCTCGTGTTTGTCAAAGAAAGCCTATGCGCAGCGTATTTCCCCGCGCCGGCTTGCCAATTCCAGTATCCGTAACCTTGATAGAAGGTCTAGTATTGTTCTTGTTGGTTCCACAGCGAGAAATCCGTCAGGATCGAGCCACCAATAAACTCGCGCAAGATGGAGTTATCCGGGACGTACTCGGTGCCGGTGGGCAGGAACCACTCCAAGAACTTGAGCAGGCGCTTGGCTTCGATAAACTCACGCGTGCCAAAGGGCACCTGGCGCAGCAGCGGCTCCACCAGCGGTTTGAGCGTGGTCAGCTCATAAGCCAAAGCTGAGTTGAACATCACATCGGCGTTCTCCTGGTAAGGGAAGATGTGCTTCTTCTCGCCCTGCCGTACGGATTCCCAGCGGCGGATGGTATCGGTGGCGGTGTAGCCGCGGTCGCGCGCGTCCCGCAAGATGCGGCGCAGCATGCGCGTATCGGTGGTGGAGATGCGGTTGTGGCGGTCCAGGTTCAGCTGGGTGAGGCAGGAGACGTAGATGCGGAAGCTGTTTTCGCGTTTGAGCTCCGGCATCAGCTCTGGGTTCAGCCCGTGGATGCCTTCCAGGATGATCATATCGCCAGGGTTGAGCTTAGCCACCTGACCATCCACGCTGCGGCCGGTCTTGAAGTCGAAGCGCGGCAGGAGCACTTCCTTACCTGCAATCAAGTCCCGCACGTCAGCATACAGCCGCTCCAAATTCAGTGCACGGATAGATTCGAAATCCGGTTTGCCTTCTTCATCCAGCGGAGTCTTATCGCGGTCAACAAAGAAGTTATCCATCTCCAAGGCAAAGGGGGTGATGCCGCGCGCCAGCAGTTGAATGCTGAGGCGCTTGGAGAAGGTGGTCTTGCCCGAGGAAGACGGACCCGCAATCAGGATCACGCTCACTTGGTCTTTGCGCTTATCAATAGATTCCGCGATCTCGGAGATTTGCATTTCGTGCAGCGCTTCCGAGACGAGGATGACTTCATCGATATGCCCATCTTCGATGGCGTCATTGAGCGCACCCACTGAAGGGATGCCCAGTTTTTTCAGCCACTCGCCATAATCGCGAAAGGTCTTCAGCAGCGTAGGGTAATGCATCATGGGCGAAAGTTGCGTAGGTGCATGCCGGCGCGGGAACCGCAGGATGAAAGCATCGTTGAGCATCTCCAGTGCAAACCACTTGAGGTAGCCTGATGAGGGCACCATATAGCCATGATGATAGTTGCGTGTGCCAGCAGCGCTATAGAGGACCAAATCCTTGCGTGGACGGTACTTGAGCAGGCGCACTTTATCTTCCTCGCCCACGGATTTAAAGTAAGCAATTGCGTCCTCTAGCGGCACTACCTCACGGACGAAGGGAATATCCTGCTGCACCAGGTCGCGCATGGTGGCATCCAGCCGATCGAGAGCCGCTTGGGAGAAATCGGGTACGCCTTCCACCTGGCAATAATATCCGCCAGAAGAAACGGAATGGTCAATGGTGAGGACTGCACCCGGGAAGCAGCGCCGGAAAGCCACCTCCAGCAAAAAGGTTAGCGAGCGGCGGTAGATGCGCGCACCATCCGCATCCGAGAGCGTCAGCGGGGTCACTTCAGCATCTTTTTTGAGCGGGAAGGTCAGCTCGCGCAGGTTGCCATCCACAATCGCGCCCACAATTAGCGAGTCTGCCTGATCCTGGATGACTTCCATGAAGTCCTTGAGAGGTGCGCCGCGCAGACCGGTGATGATCCTGCCATCTGGCAGGACAGCTTCGATCGTTGGGCGTGGGGTTTCAGTTAAGTAAAATTCGTTAGCGTTCATTTCGTACTCTATATTACTGCAAATGTGCCATTTTTATACATGGAATTCTAGTGAGCCTAAGGGCGAACCAAGCGCAGCACGGCTGTCTGCCCGCCGGCGATCTCTGGCGACAAGACAAAGCCTTCAATGGAGCCTTCTGGGCTAAAGCTGATTTGTTCGAAGAGTGGCTCCCCCCACAGTACTTCACTGTGGTAGGTTCCTTTTAAATTGCTCGCGCGCAGGCTAAGCGAGCAGTTTTGAACCGGTCGCAAAGAGAGGTTAACCACCGTGAGCAGCGTTTCGCCCTCATACTCCCGCAGGACGGCATAAACCTCTTTGCAGCTGAGATTAAGCGCCACAAAGCTGCCCAATCTGAGGGTGGGAGTTTGGGATCGCAGGCTAATGAGCCCTTTATACCAATTGAGCAGCGAGTCAGGCTGACCAGCTTCCACAGCCACGTTGGTTTGCTCCCAACCTTCGTTAATCGATTCCCACGGGGTGCCAATGGTAAAGCCGGCATTCGCCTCGGCAGACCATTGCATCGGGGTGCGCAGCATCTCATCCGGTTTATTGCCGGTCATGCCAATTTCCTCACCATAATAGATGAAGGGAATCCCCGGACCTGTGAGGTACATAAAAGCGCCGGCTTTAGCTTTGATCTCTTGTTCATTCAACGCCGTCATCACCCGCGTCTGGTCATGGTTCGAAAGGAAGGTGCTGAAGGAATAATCTGGGAAGTAGGCTATAGCATCTTTATAAGACTTGAGCGGTATCGCGGCGTTACCCGTTAGCAAGCCGTTTAGAAACGCATCAGCCAAATCGAAGATAAACAAGCTATCCAAGCCGTCAGGTGTGCCATAGCGGGCGATATTTTGAGTATCTGTCCAGACCTCACCGACAGTGAAAGCTTGGGGGTTAATCTGTTTATAGAAAGCGCGCCAATCCTGAAACCACTGGATGGTGGCAGGAGTATCCTGCAGCACTTCGCCCTCTTCGAAGAGGTAGCGGGCAGCATCCACGCGGAAGCCATCCACCCCCTCCTCCAACCAAAATTGGGTAGCAGCATAAATCTCTTCGGTTACTTTCGGATTGTTGTAATTGAGATCCGGCATTCCTGACCAGAAAACCGCATAATAGTACTTCCCATTCGGAGCCTTGAACCAGGATTCCTGCCCAAGGGGACCAAGACCTTGAGGTTTGGTCTCGGACCAGACGTAATACTCATGATAAGGCGAAGTTGGGTCGAGTGCAGCTTGGAACCAGGGGTGTTTATCAGAAGTGTGGTTGATGACAAAATCGATAATAACGCGAATTCCCCGCGCATGGCATTCTTCCAGCAGCTGTTGGAAATCTTCGAGCGTGCCGTAATCAGGGTTGACGTCCTGATAATCGGTGACGTCATAACCGTGATAGGAAGGGGAGGGGTAAATTGGCATTAACCAGATCGCATTGATGCCTAAGTCATCCGTCGTGTTGGGGTCACCGTCATTGAGGTAATCTAATTGCTGGATGATGCCCTGAAAATCTCCAATGCCATCGCCATCGGAATCCTTAAAGGAGCGCACGAAGATTTCATAAAAAACCGCTTCATCCCACCAGTTACTGCCTGCCGCGGTGGGTGGAGAGGTTACTTGTGCTGTCTCGGAGGGTATCGGCGAGCTTTCTGTGGTGATGGTGGGCGTGACTGCCGGCTGACAAGCCGCCAATAGTAACAGCACCAATGCCAATGCCCCAAAGAGTCTGTGATGATTATGCATATCTTCCCGCTTTCTTGGTCTGTTTATCTTAAGCTGCGTGAGCTTCTTATTGTACCTGAATCCTACAGAGCCTGTGTATGCTCAAAAGTGGCGGCTAAACTGCATAACCACAGGGTTACGCTCCACCAAAGCCTTCTTGCAGCGGTTTGATGCACTCAGGCGAATCGTTTTTGGGGTCGTTGACTGCCCGGCTGACCTCCCAAGCCTGCAATAAGTCATCCGGGGCAGGCTTTAGGAGGGCTTTCAACGCTGCAGGGTTGTCCTCTCGCAGCCAAGCCCACTTGTCCTCCGCGTTTAGGATGACCGGCATTCGGTCGTGCACCTTGGCAACAAGCGCATTTGCCACCGTGGTGATGATGGTGCAGGTGATGAGCTTGCTTTCAGGGTCATCCTTGGGCTGCCAGCTTTCCCACAAGCCGGCGAATACGAATGCTTTCCCTTCGCGAAGACTGAAGTAATAGGGGCGTGAGGATTTAGCACCCGACTCGGGCTTCTTCCATTCATAAAAGCCATCCGCAACGATGAGGCAGCGGCGCTTCGCAAAAGCATACTTAAAGGAAGGCTTCTCATCCAAGGATTCCGCGCGGGCGTTAATCAGGCGGTTTCCGATAGTCGGGTCTTTTGCCCAGAATGGCACCAAACCCCATTGCATCCAGATCACATCCCGGCTGTGTGGGTTTGTAACCACGCCTATATTTTGCCCTGGCGCCACGTTGTAACGTGGTTTCCAGTCAGCTGGTACCTGCCCTAAAGCAAGCTCTGTTTGCAAGTCATCAGCATCAATTGCCATGGTAAAACGCCCACACATACAGCCCTCTCACTTTCGTAATGCTTAATGATAGTAAAGTAGATTATAAGCCCTGCCAATAGATCCCCCCAGCCGTAGCATGGTTTTATGGCAGCAGAACCTGGGTTTGATCCAGAATTTTTCCATTTTTATCAATCGCTCTAATCACTATTTGACCCTCGTAAAATTCCAACAGCACAAAATGACTACTGACCGAAAAGGCTTGGCTAAGCGGATCGATATTTACGGCAGGATAGAGTTGGCTGGATCCGCCGCCCGTGACCACGTAGGTCACGCCATCGACCACAAGTCTTTCATAATTATGACTATGCCCGGAAAGGACCAGGGGCACGCCTGCCTCGGCAAACTTGCCATGCCAAGCCTGCCGCACTGGCTGGCTATCCGCCGGGTGGATAACGCTGCTCGAAAATAACGGGACGTGTGTAATCACGATGCTGTATGCAAACTGATCATACTGGAGGCGTTGGGTGAGCCACGCGTCTTGTTCCTCACTGCCTTCTTCACCAAAGAAAACTTGTGAATCCAGAAAGATAAACTGGATATTCTGATAGACCAGGGCATAATATTGCCGCTTGGCAGGCGAGGGTTGGGTTGCCCATTTGGCATCAGAGAGGGGTGGAAAAGCATGAAAATAATAGGGGCTGCCGTCTACGCGGGCATCTTGAGCATAATCATGGTTCCCAGGCACCGCGTAGATGGGTAATTGGTGCAGCAGCGGGGCAAACGGCTGGAAGTACTTGAGTGCAAAGGCTTCTGCTGGGCTGGCATTTTCTCCGGCGTTGTAGACCAAATCACCCGTGTGGATCACAAAATCGAGCTGCTCGCCAGCCATCTGCTCAACCAATTGGGCAGTTACTAGCTCGCCAAAGCCGGAGTCGCCAATCACGCCTACACGCAGCGGTTCAGCGGCTCGTTGGGTCCGAAAGCGCACGCTGCCCCAGGCTTCGCCCAAAAACGCCGGCTGCTTAAAAGCCCCATCCTCAGCCTGCAGTGCAAGGATAGCTTCGTATTCCCTGTCCGTTTCGAGCGGCGCGACAGTGATTAACTGATATGGTGTGCTCGAGGAAATAGGGAAGGCTTGAACAAACTCCTCCGCTTGATCAGTGCTGCGTAGAAAAAGGCTGCCTACCGCCGGGCGGTCAAGCTCAAAAAGGAACACAGCACTATCTTCGCTAACTGCCTGGAGTGTTAGGGGAATCACATAAGAAATTTCACTCAGGGGCAAGTCTGCCAAGGGCGGGAACGGCGTGGCTGTAAAAAGCGAAGCTGTCGGTGTGGAAACGGAGGAACTTAACGGCGCATCTAGAGTTGGCGGCGTGGGCAAAGGCAACTGCGCTGATGGATTAGTCGGGCTCCACGTGCCAACAGTTGCCGGCGCAACTTGGCAGCCTGCCAGGAGCCCAACGAGGAGGGCAATCAGAAAGGTCTTGCCAGCTGTGGATAACGAGCGCCGCAATTCAGCAGAAAGCCTGCACATTTTAACCTCAAGAAAGAGTATAAACCCGCGCCAGAAAACTAGATACTGCTGCCTCAGTATTGAGTAACATTTTCTTTTGACCTAACGAAATTATCCCATAGGATTGTAAAGGAAGCAGCGTATTTCGCTTGACGCCACAACCCAACCTGATACAATATCCCTCGCCAGAAGACCATCTGGTAAATATATAGGGCGAGGGTAACCTCAGATGAGGTGAGAGGCGCCCAAAAGGAATGAAAATGGCAAAAGAAGAAGTTTTAATCAATGCTGAAAAGCGCAATGTGACTGGAAAGCAAGTCAAGGCTTTGCGCCGCCAAGGCTTACTCCCTGGCGTCATTTATGGACGGCACATCGAATCTTTCCCCATCCAAATGGATGCACACGATGCATCGCTTATCTTAGATAAGCTCACTGCCTCCAGCCTAATCACCATCGACGTAGACGGTGAAAAGTTCAACGTCCTGATGCGCGACCGCCAACGCGATGTTATTTTTGGGGATTTGCTTCATGTAGATTTCTTGGTCGTCTCGCTCACCGAGAAGCTGCGCGCAACGGTCGAATTGAAACTGGTTGGCGAAGCACCAGTGGCGGATAACCCAGAAGTGGTGGTTACCCAGGTGCTAAACGCGATCGAGATCGAGGCTCTACCACAGGATCTCCCTGAAGTCATCGAAGTGGACATTTCCACACTAGAAACCGTTGACGATGAAATCACCGTCGCAGACCTGGACCTGGGCGAAGACATCGCGATTCTAACCGATCCAAATGAAACTATTGTCTCGGTGGGCTATGTAGCTCAGGAAGAGGTTGCTGAGGAAGAGGAAGCCGAGGAGCTGGCTGAACCCAAAGTGGTTGAACGAGGCAAGAAAGAAGCCGCGGGAGAGGAAGCTGAAGGCGAAGAAGCCTAAACTTACTCCACTTTTATATTACAGAGAAAAAGCTGCCTTGTGGGCAGCTTTTTTATATAAGCAAACTGATGAAGTCTTGGGTAATTTTCGCGGTTGCGCCCCAGATCTTTTCTCCATCATAAAGTTTATAGTAGCTAACTTCATAAGGCTTACCTTCGAAAGTAATCGTGGAGTAGTAATAATTACTCGGATCCGCCAACCAGCTTAAAGGCACCGTAAAAACCCGTGCAACCTCACCGTCAAATATCTGTATGGGGTAGGGCCATGGAATCTTGCCCACAACGGGGGTAACCACAAAGCCCGTAATCAAACCGATGGGCTGCATCGCTCCCAGCACTTGCACATCTTGGGGGTGAATGCCCACCTCTTCCCAAGCCTCCCGCAAGGCTGTAGCTGTCAGGTCTTCGTCGCCTAGCTCCCAGCCTCCACCCGGAAAGGACACTTGCCCGCCATGGTTCATCAACCCATCAACCCGGCGCGTATAGAGTAAATGCCATTCGTTTTCACGGAATAAAAGCGGTAGAAGTACCGCTGCTGGTTTATATTCTTCAAAAGACACGCCTTTTTCGAGCTCAAACTCCCCTTTGGGAATGCTTTGTAAGTCAGCCAAACGTTGGGCAAGGTTATCGGGCAGGCTTAGAGTATTAGTCATACAGTTTCTTCCTCTGTTCCAGCAAAGAGATCCTCAATGACCTGCGCAACGGAACGCCCAAAGATGAGATACCCGGTATGGGCTACCATCCGATCCGTGGGTCGCAAGCGTTCCCAATCTGTCTTGTAGTAACGCATAAAGATTTCGCATACTTCCACGCAGGCAAAGTGCGCTTGCTTAAGCGCTTGCAAGCAGCGCGAAACCTGATTGACAGTTGGCACGAGCATACCCAAATAACCGCCACCTTTTAGGCTTTGCTTCGCTAAAGCGATATAGTCAAAAGCGTTGGGTAAATCCATAAAAGCGGCATCCATATCGCGTTCAGAAAAACCTTCAGCTGCGTCACTGAGTTTAAATTCCACCCGCTCAGCTAAACCCACTTTCGTCAAGTTTTTTATTGCTAAGTTTTGCGCCGCTGGATTGCGCTCGTATGTAATGACCTTGCCATTCTCCCCAACCATATAAGCAAAGGCGGTAGTCAAACCGCCAGAGCCGGTACCAATTTCCAACACGTGGCTGCCTGGTCCAATGCCCATGACCATCAGGATATATCCAATGTCCTTTGGGTAAAGGATTTGCGTGGTACGCTTGGTCTCGCGGACGAGATCCGCCAAGCCCGGCTGAAATAAGTAAAAAGGCTGCCCGGTGTGGGATTTCAACATGCTACCCCAGGGCTGACCAATGATGTCATCATGCTGAATGACTCCACGATGCGTTTGCAGCACCGCCCCAGCTTCCAGCCGCACCAAGTGGCTGCGGAAACCACTGCCCTGCAGCTGCACCAAGTCCCCTGCTTGGGCAGTAACACTCATGCCGCCCCCCCGATCTGGCTAACCCAATGACCCACGAAAAGGAAAATCAAGCTGCCAATCAATGCCAAACCAAGGTTCAGCCCCCCGACTAATAAGAATTTGACGCCCCAGGCGCCGGCTGCCCAATTCCCTAACCAAAAACCAGCCCAGCTCAAGCCAAGATACAGCAAAAGCTTCCAAAATCCGCCATCCCGCCATAAATGAAAGAGAGCCCCCAAGAGCGTTGCCATAAGCCAGCCAAAGAGTATCGTTACAATGTTCATACGTTCCCTTTATTGGTAATGCATTCTCGCATCCGCCTCAAGCACAGTGTTCAATCTGCCCTGAGGGTGCTATGCATATAATATCTACAGAAGAATTTTCACAACGGACACAATCATAACATCTTTTTTCCTATGCACAGCCTGCGCGGACGTTTGAAACAGTCACGGCGTGTTACTTCACATTAATTAGAGCAAAGACCCCGCGCTTACCTTTCTACCCACAGTGGGTATAATTCTGCCACAAGAGGAGCGACAATGTTTTGCGATACCCACTGTCATATCGATTTTGAAGACTACGACGCAGACCGTTCAGCGGTGCTCGAGCGTGCCAAACAAGCTAACCTGTGCTTCCTGATTAACCCGGGAATTGACTTGGCATCTTCTAAAGCAGCATTGAGTCTCTCCCAAGAGTACCTTGGTTTCATTTTCGCCGCCGTTGGCATTCATCCGAATTACGTCAACAGCATGGCAAAAGGAGATTTAGAGCGCCTTTCAGATTTGGCACACACACAAGCTTTGGTTGCCATCGGCGAAATCGGGCTGGATTACTATCGGGAGTATTCAGAGCCTGCACAACAACGCGAAGCCTTCTTAGCCCAGTTAGACTTAGCTGCCCAATGCGAGCTGCCGGTGATCATTCATAACCGTGAGGCGTCCCGAGACCTTGTCCCAATCCTGCGTGATTGGCAACGTGGCTTGCCTGTTAGCAGCCGCCTCAAGCAGTTCCCGGGTGTGCTGCATGCCTATAGCGGCAACCTGGATGAAGCCTTGGAGCTGGCTGAATTGAATTTTACTTTCGGTCTTGGCGGACCGGTGACCTATCATAACGGCGCTGAGCGGCGCGCAGTGGCAGCTGGCTTGCCTTTGGAAGTAATCTTACTGGAAACCGACGCTCCCTTCCTCACGCCTCACCCGCACCGCGGGAAGCGCAATGAACCTGCTTACATCCCCCTGATTGCGGCTGAAATCGCCCGCCTGCACGAACGCACCCCCGAAGATGTTGGCGTTATTACCACCCAAAATGCCATCCGACTCTTCGATTTAAACGTGGATATACCTTCTGAACTTTAGCCTCCGCTACTGTCCACGATTTACTGCTTTATCTTATACATCGGTACGAAGGTTTGCGTTTCCATCGGCGGGCGGATGTAGTTGTCATCCCGCTGCCTTGGCGGCAGCTCAATCGGCTCCGGGGTCAGGTCTTCGTAAGGAATCATCGAAAGCAGGTGGCTGATGCAGCTTAGACGGGCAATCTTTTTATCGTCGGAGTTGACCACATACCACGGCGACTGCTTGGTATCGGTATAGCGGAACATTTCATCCTTGGCTTTGGAATATTCCACCCACTTAGTCCGGGAAGCCATATCCATTGGGCTGAGCTTCCAACGGCGGGTGATATCATCGATGCGCGCTCGGAAGCGGCGTTCCTGCTCTTCATCGCTGACGGAGAACCAGTACTTAATCAGGATAATCCCCGAACGGATGAGCATGGCTTCGAATTCTGGCACTGAGCGGAAAAACTCGCGCACTTCATCCTCCGTGCAAAAACCCATCACCCGCTCTACACCGGCGCGGTTGTACCAGCTGCGGTCAAAAAGCACCATTTCCCCCGCAGCCGGCAGATGCTGCACGTAGCGTTGGAAGTACCATTGTGTCTTTTCCCGCTCGGTCGGCACGGGTAAGGCGACGACCCGCACGATGCGAGGGTTCAGCTTTTCGGTGATGCGCTTGATCGTGCCCCCTTTGCCAGCCGCATCCCTGCCTTCGAAGAGAACCACCACTTTTAAGCCCTTCTCCTTAATCCAAGCTTGCAGTTTGATCAACTCGACCTGCAGTTTTTGCAGCTCAGCTTCATATTGCTTATTGGTCAGGGTTGATTTCGGCTTCTTCGCCTGTTCTGCACCGACTGCCTCATTTTTACCAGCTTTGTTTTTTGCCTTCGATTTGCTTTCATCTTTAGCCATATTGCCCTCACTGCTTGCTACAAACTAGAACAATTTTCGCTACACACCATTGCCGTTAGCTTCTGAGAATAGCCACATAGATAAATTATTTAGAATATGCTACTCAATTGTTTAACTATGCGCAAAGCGCAAGTCGCTATCAAGCAGAAAAGCACAGGGCAGCCGTTAATCGGCTTCTTCTTGAGTGGCGTCCTGAGAAGATTGCTCTCCCTTCTCAGCTAATTTCTCACGTTTATAATCAACAAAGCGGTAACCCACACCGCGTTCGGTCAGAATGTACTTAGGGTGTGCAGGGTCTTTTTCAATTTTCTTGCGCAGATAATTGATATACAAGCGCACATAATGCGGTTCGTTTTCATATTCGTAGCCCCAGACTTTGTTCAAAATCTGGTCATGCGTCAGCACCCAACCAGCGTTCTTAACCAGGTGATAAAGCAAGCGGTATTCCGTCGGGCGCAGCTGCACCAGCTTGCCATCCACCCAGACCTCGTGCCGGTCGAAGTCGATTTGCAGCCTTCCATCCACATCGATCTTGCCCGTATCGGTCTCATCGGCATAGCTGCCACGGCGCAAAACTGCCCGGATGCGGCTGGTGAGGATTTTCGGGCTGAAAGGCTTGGTAATGTAATCATCCGCCCCGAGCTCTAACCCGCGCACGATGTCACTTTCTTCCCCTTTGGCTGTGAGCATAATCACGGGGGTGTTGCCGATTTCTCGGATCATCTTGAGCACCTGAAAACCATCCATATCTGGCATCATCACATCCAAGAGCACAAGGTCCGGCAGTGTCACGCGTAGCTTCTCCATCGCCTCCGCACCGTTATTGGCTTCCACAACCTCAAAGCCATCTTGCTCTAAGTTCAAGCGGATTAACTTGACCAGCCCTTTTTCATCATCCACAACTAAAATGCGATTTTTCTTTGTTGAAGGATCCATACTTTTTTCCCTTTCAATTAATGAATGTCGACAATTATGACGCTGATATTATCCGCTCCACCGGCTGCATTAGCTGTCTGCACTAACTTCCAAGCCGCGTCTACGGGTAGGGGCTCTGCTTGCAAACTTTTGACGAGCGTGTCTTCGGAGAGAGTCCCCCATAACCCATCCGAGCAGAGCAGCAACTTAGCTGGAGCTTCAATCGTAACCTCGCCAAAATCCGCGCTAAAGCCTTCCCCTTGGCCCAGAGCACGGAAAAGGCTGTTGCGTAGTGGGTTCACTTGTGCCTCTGCAGCGTTGAGCTGCCCAAGGTCTACGAGCCGCCGCGCAACAGAGTGATCTCTGGTCAAAGCTTGTAAGCCACCGCTGTGGGTGTAAAGGTAAAGCCGTGTATCACCCACGTGAGCGTAATAAACTTGCCGCTCGAGAACAAGCGCCAGGGTTAATGTACTACCGCCGCCAGGAACACCTTCGAGCACAGCCATCTGAGCAGCTTGCATCGCTTGGTTGAGCAAAGCTTCAACACTTTTGCCTGAAGGAAATGGCGGCTCTAAAGTAAGAAGATCAAAAAATTTGTGGAGCAAGACTCGGGAGGCAGCCTGAATGGCTAAACTGCTTGCGCGCTCGCCATCCACATGCCCGCCCATACCATCAGCAACTATATAAAGTCCTAAAGCGCGGTGCTGGGCTTGTAAGCACACTTGTGTGCTCAGGCTAAAGAGGGCATCTTCATTATGCGTTCGCACTTTGCCTATGGAAGAAGCCGCCTGGGATTGGAGCTGTGTGGATGGATTCAAAGCTAAATCCTCTTCACTCGTTTTTACTCGATTATGATCTCTTTTATGGTTAGTTCGTTGACGTTTCACTCAATAATCTCCGGCTAAGAATAGCTATTACGGGGTGGGGGTTGCCAATTCGATGAGATCCAAAAAGTCTTGGGCAGACCAGCCCGTACGCGTTTGATCATAAGGTGCGCGCAGCTGCCACCATGTGTAACCATCTGCCTCCACCGGTCCGCCAACTACGAGGAAGACTTCGTCATCCATAGCGACAAAGTCAACAGCGGCATCAGTGCCGGGCTCAGCGCGCATCCGTAAGCCGGCACCCTGCGTGCGACCGACTTTGACATACGCCCCAACGCCGATCGTGCCAGGCGGCAGAACAGCACCAGGCGTCGGGATGGCGGTAGAGATAACGCTCGTTGCCGGCGGAGTATGCGTATGCGTAGGTGCAGGTATAAGCGTGAGCTTTGCCGTTGGGACTTCACCAGGTTCGTTTGGCGCTGGATTGGTCAGTTGCAAAATGAGATAGACCAAGCCTAAGAGAGCAGCCGCAAAGAGGATCGCTGCCACGATGCTGAGCGGATGAATCCGATTTTTTGCTGGTTTATTCTCCAAGTCAGTCTCACTTTATATCTAAGACGCTGCTCGATTTAGGTGCCATTAATAAGCTAAGCTTTGCTTTTTTCAACTTCCTTGAAAAAATCGTCTAACGCTCGGAAAAATTCACCCGGTCGGTCAAAATGGGGCATGCCCCTGGACCGGCGGATGCGTTTAGCCTTCCAATTACTGTGCGTATGCACCGTATAGGGCAGCATATCAAAATGCAAACCTGGTTCATTATCGTATATGACTAAAACAGGCACAGAAAGGTTCTCATATACTTTTTCGCGCACGTTAAGCGTATAAAGCTTGCCGCAGAGATACACCAGCGGGGCAAAATGCGCTCCTGGTTGATGGGCGGATGCCCAGGCTATGCTGACCAACTCATCCGGCACGCTGTACTCAAAACGGCGGCGGTAATATCGGTGCAGCCGCGGGCGATTGACCAGCAAGTCGAAAAGCGGCAAACTCCATAAAGGCACAGCTACCAGGGTGTAAAGTATATCTTCCAAGGTTTGGACGTTGGGTTTATCCCAGAGCGTAGATTGCGGCATCTGGAAGCCGGTTGGGTTAATCATGGTGAGCGAATGGAATAAGTCAGGCTCGGCTAAAGCTGCTAAGGCTGCAAATTCACTCGTGAGCCCCATCACAACGACATCGGCAGGTGCCCCAATTTTCTCGCGGATAAAGTCAGCAATCGCTGCCTGATACATACTTGGGCGGTAGGGGCGGTCACCTTGCTGTGAGCCGCCAAAACCAGGTAGGTCCAGCACATATACTGGTCGATGGGAGACAAACGCCTGGAAAATGGGAGCAACATCATGCAAACCAGCGGCTAAGTGAATGCCGTGTACAACCAAAACTGGACGACCACTGCCAGCGGTATCAGCGATAAAGTGAATTTTCCCCGCCGTAGGAGATTCGTAAAAGCCTTCTTCGCCTTTGAGCACGCCTTTGACTTTAGCGTGATGGTCGATATAACGCCGGCTGTAAAAGATCCAAGCTGCAGCAACAGCGGTGCTAAAGCCGATTAACCCAGCTAAACCGCGAGGCAGTAATCCCCGGCGTTTTTTCTCTTCGTTGGTCATAGAAGTCTCCTTTTTGAAGGATAATGCTCTTCTCTTCTATTATACACTTAGGAAATCGTGTCTTTTACATATCTTTCCAACGATTAAAGTGCACTTCACATAAGGAATCTGGAGGTATTGGTAAGACATTGAGCTCATCTCGCATGCACCTTTGGAAATATGCTTCTTTGCCTTTCTGGTAAAATCAGCGGCATGAAAGTGAAGGCAAAGCATAAGCAAAATGATCCGGCGCGCTGGATTATCGGCGGGTTTGGCGTCTTCTTTATTATCATCAGCTTGTATATCCTTTTTTCGGATTTAGCTAACTACCGCCGGCAAAGCAGCGTTTACCCAGCTGGCGTGAGCATCGAGTCTATCCCCATAGGCGGGCTGACGCGTGCCGAAGCCCAAGCGCGCCTCGAGCAAGCCTTCTCCATTCCCATCGAGCTGCGCTACGGCGAGGCGCGCATGCAGTTCACGCCAGCGGAACTCGGTTGGAGCTTAGATATAACTGCCACCCTGGACGGGCTCGAAGCCGCTCTTCTCGAAGGCGGTTGGTGGCAACACCTCTGGGGTCGAAGTGCATCAGCAGCAGATCTAGATTACCCCCTACAAGTTTCATTCAATCCGGAAGTTTGCCGGGCTTTCCTTACCGAAAACATCATCCCGCGTTACGACCAGCCTGCCACAGCAGCGTTGCCCATCCTCTACACCACGAATTACACTCTTGGTCAAAAAGGGTTAGAACTCAACACGGAAGCGGCTCTGCCCGCGATTCAATCAGCACTACTTTCTCCTTCTGCCCGCATCGTGCAGCTGCCCATTAACGAAACCCCAGCCCTGCCGCTGGACCCCGCCAACCTGGAAGTCTTTCTTAAGCAAACGATTCTGCTCTCTGGCTTCGATGGTTTAGCTGAGCTGTATATGGAATCACTTCCGCAAGGCACTCCATTGCACTTTGCCGTGCGCGCTAACGAACCTATTCCGCCGGATGTAGCTTATTCGGCTGCCAGCACAATTAAAATCCCAATTATGGTTTCGGTCTTCAATCATTTGGGCGAACCAACCCCCGAGCTTGCCTTAGGCTGGATGCGCGGCATGATCACCCAATCCGAAAACCCGCCTGCTGATGCGCTAATGCGTACTTATTTGGATGAAAACTTAGGGCCTTTGATTGTGACCGAAGACATGCGCACACTTGGGTACCAAAACACTTTCCTAGCTGGTTACTTCTACTCGGGTGCGCCCTTGTTGCAGCGCATTCAGACGCCTGCAAACAGCCGCACGGATGTGTACCTCGATCCGGATTTCTACAATCAGACGGTACCATCTGAAATTGGTGACTTGCTTGCGCGCATTTACCGCTGTGCGGCTGCGCAAGACGCACAAAATACTGACCTCTTCCCAGGCTCAGTAACCCCCAGCGAGTGCCAGACCATGCTGAACTTGCTGGCAGAAAACAAAATCGGCGCACTTATCGAAGCAGGTCTACCTCCAGAAGGCGACGCTGCCCACAAGCACGGCTGGACTTCGGATCTGGATGGCTTGCTGCACACGATGAGCGACGCCGGCATCGTTTACACCCCTGGCGGGGATTATGTATTAATTATTTTCATTAACTCTTCCCAACAGCTCATGTTCGAGAAGGGCAATTGGCTTTTTGCAAGGCTCTCCCAAGTCATTTATAATGCTTTTAATCTGGAAAATCAGGCTGCCTGGTTAGGTAGTTAATGCGCGAAGCCCGGCTTTAGCAGCCAGAAAAGATCATGCCCATGAAGGTTATCCTCACCCACGAACGCGCAGACTTGGATGCATTAGCATCACTTTTGGGTGCCCATCTGCTCTATCCGGATGCTTACGCTGTGCTGCCGCGTGAGGTCAATCGCAATGGGGCAACATACTTGCATAATTATGGCGGCGAGTTGGGGTTCACCAAGCTCAGCCAGCTCCCGCAGGAATCGATCAGTGAGATCCTCCTGGTCGATACGCAATCTATGGTCACGCTTAAGGGCATTACCCCGCAAACACGCGTACAGGTTATCGATCACCACCCGCTGCGAGAAAACCTTCCAGCCGAGTGGGAAGCTGACCTGCAAAATACAGGTGCATGCACCACACTGCTCGTCGAGAAGATCAAGGCAGATAAAATCGCTTTCAATACTGCCCAAGCTAATCTGCTCTTGCTGGGTATTTACGAAGATACCGGCTCACTCAGCTACGCCACCACTACCACGCGGGATCTTTTAGCTGCGGTCTACCTTCTGGAACATGGCGCTGATCTAAATATCATTTCTCCTTACCTGAACCCGCCGCTTTCGAATTCCCAAATGACCTTGTTCGACCGCTTGATGCGCGACATCACCGCGCACAAAATAGACGGCTTAACCATCCTCCTGGCTAAAGCCGATGCTTTAGACCTTCATGACGAAATTTCTACAGTTGCCCACAAATTACGCGATTTTCTTAATCCTGACGGATTAATTATTTTGGTGCGCACGCAGCAAGGCATCCGCATGGTGGCGCGTTCAACCACGGATGAAATCGATATGGCGCAGTTAGCACGTTACTTCGGCGGCGGCGGGCATCGACGCGCTGCTTCCGCCCTCATCCACCTCGATGGCAACACTAAAGCTACCGATGCAGACTTCAAATGGAATCATATTATTCAGCAAGTGGTCGATTACCTCCCGGAAATCGTTCACCCCTCGGTACGCGTGCATCAAATTATGTCTAAAAAACCGATGACGCTAACTCCCGATACACCTGTAGAAACGGTTGCAGATTTGATGCGCCGCTATGGCTTCGAAGGTTACCCCGTGATCGAAAATGGCAGAGTTGTGGGTCTGCTCACGCGGCGCAATGTGGACCGCGCACTCAGCCATAAACTCAAAGCCACTGCTGGTATGCTCATGGAGACAGGTTCAGTGAGCGTCACTCCGCAAGATACCCTCGAGCACTTGCAAGAGGTGATGGCTTCTAGTGGCTGGGGGCAGGTACCCGTCATCGATCCGGAAAGCCATGAGATCATCGGAATCGTAACCCGCACAGACTTAATTAGCACGCATAGCGGTCAAAACAATCTTCCCAGCCCTGAAGAAATCATCCAGCTGCTGCAGAATGCCATTCCATACCCACGCCAGGTATTGCTGCGCGTAATTGGCAAGGAAGGCACACGCTTGAACATGCCGGTATACATCGTGGGCGGTTTTGTGCGCGATTTGCTGCTCAGGCAGCCCAGCCAAGATCTGGATATCGTCGTAGAAGGAGATGCCATCGCTTTTGTAAACGCGCTGGTGCAGCTTTATGGCGGGCGGGCTGTGGTGCACCGGCGTTTTGGCACCGCTAAGTGGATCATCGCTGAAGCCCGTGAAACCCTAGCCCAGGCGCTGAAACCCGACCTGCCTTTGGACCCTCATGCACTGCCGGAGAGTTTGGACCTGATCACGGCGCGCACGGAGTTTTACGAGAAGCCCGCCGCCCTTCCCACTGTGGAAAGCAGCAACATTAAAATGGACCTGCATCGGCGCGATTTTTCAATCAACACGCTGGCTCTCCGCTTGGATGAACCTTTCTTTGGCAAGCTGTATGACTTTTGGGGCGGTTACCATGACCTCCAAAACGGCATCATCCGCGTTCTCCATGCGCTTTCTTTTGTAGATGATGCCACACGCATTTTACGGGCGCTGCGTTTCGCCGCTCGCTTTGAGTTCCGCATCGAGCCGCGCACCCTCAGCCTGATGCAAGCCAGCCTTTCAATGCTGAACGAAATTTCCGGCTCGCGCTTGCGCCATGAGATAGATTTGATCTTGCTCGAGCCAAAGGTAGTCGATATATTCGTCGCCATGGTGCGCACCAATGTGATGCAAGCCATCCATCCTAAGCTGCCTTGGAGCTTAGAAATCAAGGACCGCTTAGGGTATCTCAACGCACCAGCGGCACAAGCAGAATGGGAGACCACGAGCAGCGAAAAACAGCTAAACATCCGCCAAATTTTTGGTTACATTTATTGGCTGGAAGATCTCCCCAAGCAGGATTTGGAGCGCGTCGCAGCACGTTTACGCTTGCCTGCTAAGGTGATTCAAAATATCCGCCAAGCAGCGGAATTGCGCACCCAGCTTCCAGAGCTAAGAAAAGAAAAACCTAGCACCATCACCGCTGCACTCGAAGCTATCGACCCATTGGTCATCACTGCGGTTTATCAGAGCACCCCAGAAGCAACGCTTCGGGAACCGCTACGTGCAATGATGCTTCACTACAGGCAGATAAAGCCAACGGTGAATGGAGATGACTTGCGTGCCATGGGCTTACCTCCTTCCTCGCGTTATCGTGAAATCTTGGATGCATTACGCAAGGCTTGGTTGGATGGTGAAATTAGGACGCCAGAGGAAGAACAGGCATTCCTCCAGCGTTTGATTGAGAACGACAATGGTAGAAACGGTTAATCAAGCGACTTTTTATCTGCCAAACGGCGGGGGGATTTTAGTGCGTCCGGCACATGAAAGCGATTTGCCCGCGATGGAATGGGAAGGGCAATATACTCACTTTCGCCAGCTCTATGCCGACCACTTTGCTGCCAGCCGTCTCGGCACCACGCTGATATATATCGCCGAGACCTTAGAGAGCAAAATGGTTGGGCAAATCTTCCTGCAGCTCTATGCACGCAACACCGAGCTAGCGGATGGAATACATCGTGCTTACTTATTTTCGTTTCGGATCAAACCAGAGTACCGCAGCCAAGGCATAGGGAGTTTTATGCTCCAATTTGTGGAAGATCAACTTTTATCACGTGGATTTGATAGCATCCGCCTAAACGTGGCGCGAGCAAATGTGCGTGCTCGCAAACTCTATGAACGGCATGGCTATCACATCATCGGTGTTGATCCAGGCGTCTGGCGCTACCAAGACCATCTGGGCGAATGGCACACTGTGCACGAGCCTGCCTGGAAAATGCTCAAGAAGCTGCGCTGAACCTAAAGGCGTTTACTGCTCATCTTCTGGTTCGTCTGCCTGCAGGATTTCCTCTTCAGGTTCGGGCTCTTCAGGTAGATTTTGCTCAGCTTCAAGCTGAGGTTTTTCCTCAGGCGCTGGAGCTTCTGCTTGCGTTGCAGCTTCGTTCTCGGCAATCCAGCCTTTCAATGTCTGCACCACTTCTTGGTAGTCCTCATCAGGCAAAAAGTTCGTAATCACCAATATGTCTTTGCCTTGTTTAGCGGAAATCAACATCCCGTACTTCTTCTCTGTGGCGCTGAGTAGGTCGCTCTTGTTTAGGCGCAGCTCTGGGTATCGCGGCTGATTTTGGATTAAGTGGTCATCATACAGCTCAAGGCTATAGTTCTCCCAAAGCTCCTTGCGCTGCTTATAAGCCCGATTGCCAGAATAGAAGAACAGAATCGCGATTAACGGGATCATCCAGAGGAGCGAGCGCATCGTTTCCTGCCCCCAGTTGAGCGCTACGGAAATAGCAACTAAAACTAAGAAGGTAATGCCATACACCTTCAGGATGGTATTCTTTTGCTGGGGTAGTTTTGCTGGGTCTAGACGGTAAGTTTTCATGGGTATAATGCCTCCATCTTGGTTACCACAATTATACTCTTTGGGCTTGGAAGCAATTTTGCCTGTGCGTATGAAGGATGGATTCGATCTTTACTTCTAGTGCCTGCACGCTCAGTTCTTATTCGTCTCCTGAGTGTTTAGCCTACCGGTAAGGCAGTATGCAAGGATTCTAACCCTTAGATATCTAAAAAACTGACCGACGTATGATGAAATCAGTGATTATAGATGCTTGGAATGAAGGAATTTTCGGTTTCGTTCCACGCTCGGTATTCACAGGGCTAACTGCACACTTTAGAGACTGAAAAAAAAGCAGGTTTGTTTTTCGAGACCCTCATCGTAAATTTATCGAAATTTAACCAAATTGTTTGATATAATTCACCTTCGGCATTGCGCCAAGAATGAAATCTTTACACGACGCACAAAGCGCCGTGATATTATGCAAAATTATAGGAAAGGTCAACACTCATGAAAGAATTTTCTACAGCCTCAGTACGCAACATTGTGCTTGCGTCCCATAGCAGTTCCGGCAAGACGATGCTCACCGAAGCCCTCCTCTACTATACCGGTGCAACTACCCGCCTCGGTAAAATCGAAGATGGTACCACAGTCTCCGACTTTGACGAAGAAGAGCACCGCCGTGGGATCTCCTTATATACCTCGGTCATTCCAGTTCTCTACAAAGATCTCAAGCTGAACTTGCTGGATACGCCTGGCTATATGGATTTTATCGGTGAGGTGATCTCCGCGATGCGTGTGGCAGATTGTGCCGTGGTGCTGATAGATTCCGTTGCTGGTTTGGAGGTTGGCACAGAGATGGCAATGCAGTACGCTGCCCAGTTCAACCTGCCGATGATCATGGTTGTAAACAAAATGGACCGCGATAATGCCAATTTTCAAAAAGCGATCGCATCCGTTGAGGAAGGCACAGACTACCGCCTCATCCCGATGCAGCTGCCCTGGGGAGAAAAAGCTAACTTTCAAGGTGTGATTGACTTAGTGAGCATGAAAGCCTATAAAGGCGATGGTAAAACGGTTGTGGATATCCCAGCGGAGTATAAAACCCAAGCAGATGAAGCGCGCCTTAAATTAGTTGAGGCTGCAGCCGAGGGTGAAGATGCCTTGCTCGAGCGATACTTCGAGAATGGTGGGCTTTCGGACGAAGAAATCTTGCAAGGAATGCGTAAAGCCATTGGAACCAGCAATGTCATTCCAGTGCTTGTGGCAGCCGGTGCCCACATGATCGGCATTGGGCCATTGCTGGATGCCTTGATTGCCTTAGCGCCCTCCCCGCTTGATCGTCCAGCAGCTTTGGCGCAATCTCCTCAAGGCGAGGTGAAGTTAGAACCTTCCGATACGGGACCGTTAGCTGCCTACGTTTGGAAGACCACTGCAGACCCCTTCGTTGGGCGTCAGACGTTCTTCCGTGTTTATTCCGGCGTGATGGTCTCCGATTCTCGCGTTTGGAACGCAAATAAAGGTGAAGAGGAGCGCATAGCAAGCGTCCAGGTGCCATTTGGTAAGGAAAACTTACCTGTACCCGCCATTCACAGCGGCGATATTGGCACGGTGGCAAAGTTGGCTGTTACCACCACGGGAGATACCCTCACTACGCGTGAACAAAACCTTATCTTGCCCAAGCCAAGCTACCCTAACCCGCTCTATCGCGTGGCAGTTGCCCCAAAGACGCAATCGGATGCAGCTAAGATGAGCAGCACCCTAACGCGCCTGTGCGAAGAAGATTTAACCCTTTCATGGGAAATGGAACCCGCCACCAAGCAAACCCTGCTCTTTGGTATGGGGGATCAACACATCGACGTGGCTGTTCGGCGGGCAGAGACCAAATTCCAGCTTTCAATGAACTTACTGGAACCGAAAGTGCCCTACGAAGAGCATATTACCAAAGAAGCCAGCGCCATGTACCGCCACAAGAAGCAAACCGGAGGTGCCGGTCAGTTTGGCGAGGTTCACCTACGCGTATTCCCCATCCAAGATGAAGATTTCACCTTTAGCAATGACGTTTTTGGCGGTGCAATCTCCAACAGCTATATGGCGCCGATCGAGAAGGGTATCCGCTCGGTGATGAAAGAAGGCGTGATTGCAGGTTACCCAGTGCATAATGTTGGCGTCTCGGTCTTTGATGGTAAAGAGCATCCCGTTGATTCCAAACCGATCGCCTTTGAAATTGCTGGGCGTGAAGCCTTTAAGTTAGCTTTCAAGGATGCCAACCCCGTGCTTTACGAGCCCATTATGAAGGTGACGATCACTGTGCCAGAAGCCAATATGGGTGATGTACTCGGTGACCTGAATACCCGCCGTGCTCGCGTGCAAGGCATGGCAACCGAAAAAGGTCGCTCAGTAGTTACTGCAATGGTGCCGCTGGCAGAAATGCTGCGCTACACTACCACCCTGCGTTCGATGACGGGGGGACGAGGTTACTTTACCATGGAGTTCGACCATTATGACTTGGTGCCAACTCACCTGACCCAAGCGATTATCGAGGCACGCCAAAAAGAACTAAAATCCGAAGATTAGTCTTCGTTTTTAAACATTCACAGCCGCCCCAGTTTGGACGGCTGTTTTTGTTTAAGCTGTTCTTTCAGGTTTTGGCTTAGGTTTCGCCATCGAAAGCAGAGCTTCCGCCAAGGGGACGCAATCTGCTACCACGCGTTCATCTGCAACTTGGAAGATTGGGGCGTGCGGATCTTTATTCACCGCAATGATGTAAGTCCCTTCGGCTAAGCCAGCTAAGTGCTGCACTGCTCCAGATATGCCAAAAGCTAAGTACACTTTCGGCGCAATTGTGATCCCAGTTTGCCCGACTTGATGCGCATAAGGCAGCCAGCCAAGGTCCACCACCGCGCGGGAGGCAGCTAAACCCGCACCTAGAGCTTTTGCTAGATCCTGGAAGAGGGGCAAGGAACGCGGGCTGCCGATGCCTCTGCCTATCCCAATCACGATTTCCGCTGATTCCAGGCTCAAAGAATCGCTCGTGGAGAGTCTTAGATCTAACTGCTGGATGAGGTGGTTTTCGGGCAGGCGCACTTCAGCATAGGTTAGGCTGCCTCGCCGGCTAATATCGGGCGCGAGTGAATGCATCACATGCGGGCGTACGGTCGCCATCTGCGGGCGTCGATTGCGGCAAAGGATGGTTGCCATCAGGTTACCGCCAAAAGCCGGCCGTGTTTGGTGCAGCAAGCCGCTCTGTGCGTCAATTTCCAAGCGGGTACAATCGGCAGTCAAGCCCGTTTCCAAACGTGAGGCGATCCGTGGGGCGATTGAACGCCCAAAACCTGTTCCGCCAATCAAAAACATGGAAGGCTGGTAAGCTTGCACCAATTGAGCCAAGGCAAGTGGATATAGCAGCTCATCGCGCTGGTCAAGCTTCGCGGTTGGCACCGCCAGCACTTCATCTGCGCCATAAGCCCAAAGCTGGCGATAGCTCTGGGCAGCTTGCTCCCCCAGCACGATTGCGCATACAGGCTCTCCGCTGCTTGCAGCGAGGCGGCGCGCTTCACCCAAGAGCTCAAAGGTCACCGGTTTGAACTGCCCCGCGAAAAACTCGGCAAAAACCCAAATTCCCCGTGCCTGAGGGTTTGGCTGGACCGTTTGCGGTAAGCGGAGTTCAATTGCCTCATAGCGGCAAGCCGGCACGCATGCACCGCAAAAAACGCATGCCTCCGAGATGACCGCCATGCGCCCCTGCATGCTAATTGCGCCATAAGGGCAGGCTGGCAGGCACTTACGGCAGCCGACGCATTTTTCCGGCAGTACACGGATCTCAGCCATGCTGCTCCCTCCCAGCTTGTTGCTGCAAGCTTGCCAAGATCTGACTCGCAATTTCTGACAGCGTACCTTCCACCACAATACTGGTTTTGTGCTGCTCTGGCACAAAAGTGGAGATGACTTGCGTGGGCGAACCTTCCAACCCAATGCGCCCAGGGTCAACATCCAGATCCTCTACTTTCCAGATGAGAATATCGGATTTCTGTGCCCGGCGGAAACCTGCCAGCGTTGGAAAGCGTGGGGTATTAATCTCCTTGACTACGGTAAGCAATGCGGGCAATTGGACCCTCAGGCGCGCATAACCTTCGTCGACCATTTTTTGGCAAATCAGGCTCTCTGCACTAACCTGTTCGATTTTAGAGATTGCGGTGGTATGCGGAATACCCAACTTCTCGGCTAATTCGGGACCAACCTGAGCTGTATCGCCATCAATTGCCTGTCTGCCGCATAAGATTAGGTCTACTGTGCCTAACTTCCGGATTGCAGTTGCTAATGTAGTCGCCGTAGCGAGCGTATCCGCACCAGCAAAGCGACGGTCGGTCAACAAGATGGCTTGGTCTGCCCCCATAGCGAGTGCTTCCCGCAACATCACCGCGGCACTGGGGATACCCATTGTGAGCACGCTCACCGTGCCGCCATGCGCCTCGCGCAAGCGCAGCGCTTCCTCTAAGGCATAAGCATCAAAGGGATTGAGCATCAGCTCCACGCCTTCGCGTATGATCGTACGGGTGCGCGGGTCCAGCTGAACTCGCGTGGTAGTGGGCACTTGCTTAACGCAAACGACAATCTCCATACCGCTTTCAAGCCTCCAGCGGGAACATATTCCCAGGGTTGAGCAGCCCTTGGGGGTCAAAGCAGCGCTTGAGCGCGCGCATTTCGTTCAGAGCCTGTGTGCCATAGAGCTCAGCAAGCAGAGCATGCTTGAGTTTACCAATCCCATGCTCCGCCGAAACTGTCCCCCCAGCAGCGACGACTTCCCGTGCCCATTGCTCAAAGAGCTGCTTACCTTGCGTATATTCGGCTTCATTGCGAGGGAGGATGTTCACGTGGAGGTGATTATCGCCAATATGCCCAAACTTCAGTGCTTCTAAGCCAGTTTGCATGAGCGTATCTTCATACAGCTTCATCACCCAATCGAGTTTGTCATCCGGTACAGCCATATCACTGCCCAACTTGGTCAGGTTGGGATGTTGCCGCTTGCGCTCAGCAATGATGCGGTTGATGCTTTCTGGAATGGCATGGCGGAAAGCAACTAGCTTTTCCAAATCTTGGCGAGAAAGCGCTAACCAGGTGGCTTGTTCATCACCGCCTGCAGCGTTGAGCAGATCAGCAACCCGATTGATCGCCTCATCACGCTCGGGTAAGCTCTTAGCGTTAAACTCTATGTAGATTGCGCTCTGAGCCGCTGGACTAAGTGCAGGCATATTCTGATGGGCGTGCAGCTGCTCTTGCTCGCTGCGGATTAGTGCTAAGCAGGCTTGATCAAAAAATTCGATCGCGATAGGCTGCTCAGCTTGCGGAAGGGCTCTTAGGGCGTGTACATAAGCCAAGGCATTCTGCTCCCTTGTGAAGAATGCCATCATCCCCCAAGTGAAGCCTGGCTGCGGAGCTAAGGCTAAAGTAACCTCGGTTACAATGCCTAATGTCCCTTCCGAGCCGATGAAAAGATCGATAAGATCCATATTTTCATGCACATAATACCCAGAGGCATTTTTGACCTGCGGCATGCGGTAAGCCGGCAGCTGCCCAGTGATCTGACTGCCGTCATCCAAGCGTAATGAAAACTGCCGATCTTGGGCAAATTGCTCACCGCGGCGCAAGCTAAGGCTCTTGCCGTTGGCAAGCAGCAAGCGTAACCCAAGCACATGCCGGCGCATAGAGCCATAACGGTAGGACTTTGCCCCTGAAGCGTTGGTTGAAACCATCCCCCCAATCGAAGCGGTTGTCTCGGTGATATCTGCCGGCAGGAACCAAGCACCGCTTTGCTGAAAGCGCCGCAAAGCAGATTGTGCTTGTGCACTCCAACCAGTTGTATCAAAAGATTTTTCGGCGATAGCTTTGTTGAGCTGATTGAGCTGCACGCCAGGCTGAACCGAAAGCAAGAAGCAGTTCCGCTCGGCATCCCATCCCATTCCGGTAATGCGATTGAGTTTGCTGAGGTTGAGGATATGCCCACCTGTAGGCACAGCACCACCCGTAATGCCCGTGCGCGCGCCTTGCACCGTGAGCGTTTGATGAGCTTGGCGAACCGCGAGCAAAACCTCGCGGATTTCTGCTTCACATTCTGGGAAGGAAATGCTCTGCGCCTGTCCGGTGACTTTGGACTCGTCACTCAGGTAAGGCTGAATTATTTGGGGGTCGCTCAGAATTTGTACTGGCATCCTGCCAATTGTAAAGCAAAACTATAGTAAGCGGGCTATTTATCCCAACCCACCTGCCGGAATGCGGCTGGTAAGCCCAAAATGATATCCTCTGGGGTGAGCGCGCGCTCAGTTTGCAGGTCGGCTTGCAGGTCAGCGGCTAAGCCGTGCAAATATACTGCTGCGCAAACCGCCTCCCGCAAGGGCAGGCGTTGCGCCAAGAGAGAGCCAAGAAGCCCGCTCAGCACATCCCCGGAGCCTGCTTTTGCCATGCCGGCATTGCCCGAGGTGTTAATCCACACTTCTTGCTTGCCCTGCTCCGGTGGAAAAGCAATTACCGTGCCGGCACCTTTGAGAACTACCACGCTTGCAGTTAACCCAGCCAATGCGTCAGCGCTGGCAATGCGATCGTGTTCGACCATCGCAGCCATTTCTGGGCAAAGCCGGCGAAATTCACCCGGGTGCGGGGTTAGGATGGCAGGTTCTAATCCGCCTTGCGTGCGCGCTCTCAGTGCAGCCCGACCGGCTTCTAGCGTTTCAGGTTCAGCAAGCAAATTTAACGCGTCGGCGTCTAGCACCAAGCGTGGAGCCTCTGCAATCGCTGCTAAAACTAAGCTGAGCAGGTCCGGGCGCTTCGGTGTACTCTTGCCCATGCCCGGACCGACTAAGGCTGCATCGCAACCTTCAAAGCGTTGCTTCCAGAAATCTAATTGTGCTGTTCCTATTGCCCCCTGCTCTAACGGCTCCTCTGGGAGGGGTGCGCTCAGTAATGAAGGCGCTGCCTCGAGTACTGCTGCGTAGATCTCGGCTGGCACCGTGAGGGAGACGTAACCTGCACCGCTTATCTCGGCGGCACGCCCGCTCAGAATCGCTGCGCCTGCCAAGCCTGGGCTGCCTGCCAAGATAGCTAAGCGCCCGAAAGTACCTTTATGCGCATCCATTGGGCGCTGCGGACGCCATGCGCGCAGCTCTTCAGCAGTCAGCGCAGAAGGCGTGTGCAGATTTTGCTGCTGCCAGACTTGCTCTAAAAAACTCTCTGGTAGGTCGAGGTCATGTACGCGTACTTTGCCAGCCGCTTTGCGCCCGGGGTAGCTCACTATGCCTGTTTTCATGTAGAGAAAGCTCAGCGTCTCATCAGCTTGGATGACCGTTGGCGCAACCTGGCCATGATCAGCCTGCACGCCAGAGGGCAAATCCACCGCTAATACCTGTGCGCTATGCTCCATACGGGCTTGATTCACCTTGCGAGCTAAGCGCTCAAACTCTGGGCTCAAAGGACGGTCTGCCCTAAAACCGCTGCCATAGACAGCATCAATGATCAAACCATCCGTGGGCTCAAATTCAGAAAATGGCTGGGGGGTGATGCCCAAATTTAGGCAGATTTGGCGGTTAAGGCGTGCATCACCAGCGTTATTTGATGCCCCTTCGGCTTCAAAAACTTGCAGATGCTGCACGCGACCTAAGAGCAGCCGCGCTGAAGCAAAGCCATCTCCGCCATTGTTCCCCGCCCCGCATAATACCATCACTTTTCTAAAGCCGCGTTCAGCTACAAGCTGCAAAGCCCGCGTGGCAATGGCGTGGGCTGCTGACTCCATCAATAGCAAGGTCGGGATGCCAGCCTCGGCAGCGGCTTTTTCAATAATCCGTTGTTCGTTCGAGCCTATGGTGCGCATGCTGAACCTCCTCAGCTAAATGTTCTCTTGTAAATCTTCACCAACTCTTCATAAGTTAATCGCAAAATCTTCAACAGGTTTGGCTATGATATGCATAGTTAGTCGATATAACTAACATTATAACGAATAGGAGATAACCATGAAAACTTACGTAAAAATCTTAATGCTCAGCTTACTTGCAATCTTGCTGGTATTTACCGCGAGTGTACCTGTTAGCTTAGTTCAGGCATCTGCTCCCTCTGAAGCTATCACCACAACGAATACAACCCTACCACTCAGCCCAGAGGAAGAGGCAACCCTGCTTGCCATGCGCGTAGAAGAAAAATTAGCGCATGATGTCTATGTAACTCTTTACGATCTCTGGAATATGCCCATTTTCCTGAACATTTCTCAAAGTGAAAGTCGACACACTGCAAGTATCGCTAAACTGCTCAGTGCCTATAATATTACCGACCCTGTCGATGATAGTCAGATTGGTGTGTTTGAAGATCCAGAAATTCAAAAGTTGTATACAGACCTGATTGCCCAAGGTTCAGTCTCTCTGGCGGATGCCTATGTTGTGGGTGCAACCATTGAAGAAATGGACATCATAGATTTAGAAGAGGCTCTCGCAGAGACAGATAACGCTGATTTGGAACGGGTCTATAGCAACCTTAAAAACGGATCCATCCACCACCTCAGTGCCTTTTCGCGTGCCATAGAAAACCAAACTGGAACTGACTATATACCACGCCTTATGACTACCGAAGAGTATAACCAGCTGACCTCTAGCAGAGGAAATCGCGGACAAGGAAAGCAAAGATAAGAAAAACAAAACTTATATTGAAGCAAAGCCTGAATTGTTCAGGCTTTGCTTTTTAATAATAATCTCGCAAGGAACTTTTATACTTGGGGTTACGCAGCTTGCGTAAAGCCGTGCTCTCGATTTGGCGGATGCGTTCGCGCGTCAAGCCGAAGCGTTCACTGATCTCCTCCAAAGAATGGTTAATCCCATCGGTCAATCCAAAGCGCATCTCCAACACTTCGCGCTCACGGTCAGCCAAAGTGCCCAACGAGCGCCGCACACTTTCACGTAGGTCTTCCAGGATGACTTCTTCAATCGGTTCGGAAGCCTCAGCATCCTCGACATAATCCGCCAAGGTGCTGTTGTCTTCATCGCCTATAGGGCTCTCCAAGGAGATAGGCTCCTCGCTGATTTTTAGGATTTCCTCGACCTTTTGGGTCGCTTCATCCCAGCGGCGCAAACATGCTGGATCTAAAACTTCGCGGTTATAGTTCGCCCTTTTAATAGCCTTCTGATCTTTTTCATCGAGAAAGCCGGAATCGACCGCAATTTCGGCAAAAGTTGGCTCGCGGCCAAATTCCTGCACTAATTCGCGCTGCACCTTCATCAGTTTACTGATGGATTCGACCATGTGCACAGGGATGCGTATAGTACGCGCGTTTTCCAAGATGTAGCGGCTGACAGATTGACGGATCCACCAGGTGGCATAGGTGCTAAAACGGAAACCGCGGGTTGGATCGTATTTCTGCACAGCGCGCAGCAAGCCGATATTCCCTTCTTGAATGAGATCCATGATGTTGATGCCCCTGCCAGTATAGCGTTTGGCGACGCTCACCACCAAGCGCAGGTTATATTCCACCAACTGACGACCTGCCGCCTTAGCATTTTCGCGTAATTGCTCCACACATTGGCGGTTTTCTTCGTCGCTTGGAAGTGCTTCGGTCAGCATTTCCCAGTCCGGTAAGTGTTCCTGCTGGCGGACATGGTTCAGTAAGGCTTGTAAAAAATTCGGCGGCAGCAAATAGGCATCTAAGTAAATCCGGCAAAGATCGCGGGCTAAAATCTCCCATTCATGATCCTGCCCCCAACGCTCATCGCGCAAGTAAGTATAGACGTACGAATCCTTGCTTTGCAGGCAGTCTTGATGCAACGCTCGAGCTTCTTCCAGCACTGCACGAAGCCTTGGTGGCGCTTTGTGCACATGCTCGGCATCCAGCTCCACCTGTGACCAAGTCGATTTCATGTCTTTGTACACTGCTTGCAAATCTAAAAGCTTTTCTGGGGTCAGGTATGTCTTTAAGCGCTTTTCAGCCTGTACGCAGATAGCAAGTTGGAACTCGCCTTTATCGTCTAATAACTTATCACGATTAATTTCCTGCAGATAAAGCTGAATGGGTTCCCCCACCAAAGAGGCATTCTCTAAAACTGGCAGGTAGTACTCCTTGATGTCTTCTTCATCATAAACAATTTCTTCATCGTCAAATTGAGGATTGTTTTCCTCTTCATCTGAATCTAAGGAATGATTTTCCATTTTCTATGATTCCTTTTTTATTAGGTTTACCGGCTGTGTTTGTACGATAAATTCGAGCCGCCAGCTAACGGAGATTGAAAAGCCAAGTCCAAAATGCGGCGTCGATTGAGCAGTTCGAGCAGCAAAATCTGGGCTTCTTCCTCGCTAAAGGTTTTTTCTTCCAATTCCGATTGTAAAAACTGGATTTCTTGAATGCGATCCTGCACAACATTGCGGCGGATTCGCACTACGGTGCGTACTTGCTCAGCTAAGCGTTTTTCCTCTGAAGGTGGCAAGATTTTGCTCATTGTGGGTGGCTCATCTTTTTCCTCTAAACCTTCAGGTAGATTTTCTTCTAAATATTCCTTTGGGGACATTAAATCTTGTTCTAAGCTAGCCTTAACCAGCTTAAACCCTTGGCGGAAGTCGCTCTCCATAAAATCAGCTTCGTCAAAAGATTCCAGCCCGAGCAGCCCCAGCGAACGGTTCAGGCGGTAAAGGGATTCCGGATCCCGAAGGAGAGCTTGTAAAGCTTCCTTCTCCAGGATGCGGTTGCGAGAAGCGCTATCTGCCAGTGGACTCGCTTCAGGGCTTAGCATTGCTTCCCTTTGCGCCCCCCGTGAGCGCCGCGGTTGGCGTTTCTGTGGAGTGGAAGCTAATAGCGCGCGCACATCCACATGCAGTAGCCTTGCTAACTGCTCGCGGTAGGCTTCCCGTTCAACTGGATCAGCCACATCTTCAATCAAAGGCAGCACCTGGGCGGCAATTTCCCGCTTGACTTTGGCATCCTCCAGGTTCTGAGAAGCAGCTAAAGTCTCCATCACATGCACCACAACGGGTTTAGCCTTGGCGACAATCTGCTCCCAGGCTTTCGGGTCCGCAAGCACAATCTCATCAGGATCCTTGCCTTCAGGCAGTGTAGTTACGCGGATGTCTGCCCTTAGGCGCGATTCTACATGCAGCAAGCCGCGGGCATCGAAGCGCAGTTCTGCTTCTTGATCCAGCGTTTGGCGCGCGGTTTCCAAACCACGCAAGGTAGCCTTTTCACCTGCAGCGTCTGGGTCCAGCGCTAAGACGATGTTGCGCGAGAACTTTTTAAGTAAAGTAAATTGATCCTCAGTCAGCGCCGTACCCATTGGGGAGACAGCATTATGAAAGCCAGCCTGATGCAGACCGATCACGTCCATATAGCCTTCCACAATCACTGCTTGCTCACTTTTGCGGATCTCTCGGCGAGCCATATCCAAACCATAGAGCAAGCCGCCCTTATCAAAAAGATCCGTGCGGGGGGAGTTGATGTATTTAGCTGCGGTTTGATCCTCACTGAAAAGGATCCTGCCGCCAAACCCCGCCATCTTCCCATAAGTATCCCGGATCGGGAACATCAGCCTCTGGCGGAAGCGGTCGTAACTGGTGCCATCTTCCCGCAGGGTTATCAGCCCAGCGGATTCTAACAAGCTTTGGTTATATCCTTTGCGTTGCAGGGCGCTGCCCAGCGCATTCCAAGATGAAGGAGCATATCCAAGCCCCCAAATTTTAATCGTTTCATCGCTCAAGCCGCGTTGATGCAAATAATCCAGGGCTTGCCTGCCTTCATCCGTTTCTAACATTTGCCGGCGGAAAAACTGAACCGCTTCCTCCAGTACCTGCCGCAAAGCTTCTTTGTGGCTCTCGTCGGCGGAGGATTCTTGCGTACGCGGGCTTAGTTGCACACCAGCTTTATCCGCTAAATAACGCAAGGTTTCGGCAAAATCCCAGCCTTCACGCTTCATCACAAATCGAAATATATCCCCGCCTTCATTGCAAGCGCCAAAACAGCGCCAAGTTTGGCTATCAGGGAAGACGACGAAAGCAGGCGTGCGCGTATTGGAGTGAAATGGGCAAAATCCGATGTAGTTTTTGCCAGTTCGGCGCAATTTGACCGTCTGAGAAACGATATCGACGATATCTAATTGCGCTTTAACTTCATCAACGACGCTCATCCCCACTCCTCGGAAACATCAGCTGTGTGCTGGCTAAAGAACCTTTTCGTCAAAGGACTTGAGTGAGCTAATGTAGTTGGCGCGTTCGTAAGCGGTGGGGTTTGGCACCTTGTCGTAGCGCAAGACCCCACGCATCTGTTTAACGGAATCATATCCATTCCGGTCCATCCAGTCATTAAAGTTCCGCAGCATGGTGGCGGCAGCGCCAATGCCATGTTGCAAGAATTCCGAGACAACATAAGTTACATTTGCTCCAGCCATTACGCCTCGCACCATATCTTCAGCGGTGTGCACGCCACCGCTTAAGGCAAAGTCTGCCTTGAGCTGTGCAGAGGCAATTGCGATCCAACGCGCTGGCAGGGAGAGATCGGCACTACTGCTAAGCGGTGCCTTGCGAATGATATCCAGCGACTGGATGTCAAAATCTGGCTGCATAAAGCGATTAAACAAGACGAAGCCTTCTGCTCCGGCTTTATAAGCCCGCGCTAGAAAGTGCGGCAGTGTGGTTAAATAAGGGGAAAGTTTCACCGTCACGGGAAGGTTGATACTCTTGCAAACTTCCTCAATGAGATTAATATAGCTCTTTTCGACCTGATCACAGGTTATTTGTGGGTCAATAACCATGGAATAAATGTTCAATTCCAACGCATCCGCGCCGGCTGCCTGAAGTTGTTGGGCTAATTTAATCCATCCTCCCATGCTGGTTCCATTGAGGCTCGCAATGACCGGGATTTCAACAGCCTCTTTAATGCGCTGCAACCGAGCAATATAGCGATCGGCAACGCTAAGAATTTCGGGCGGTTCCACCAGGTAGGTTTGCGCTTCTGGCTGGCTTTCAGTGCCCTTATTGAGGAAATAATCTAAGCGTAAGCTTTCATGAGTGATTTCTTCTTCAAAAAGGGAATTCATCACGATAGCGCTAACGCCGTTATCTTCTAATTGTTTTACCAAATCCAAATGGTTGGCAAAGGGAGAAGCACCGGCAACGAGGGGGTTTTTAAGGTTCAATCCCAAATATGTGGTTCTTAAATCAGCCATTTTTCCTCCTGCAATGAATTATACCCATTAGAAGTAAAAAGAATAACGATGGCGTTATATTCACGCCATCGTTATTCTACCTTAGTTAGGGCTTAATTTCTTGAAGCAGCTCATGCACCTGCATAAAGACTAAGCCAAAAGTCAAATCGACTATTTTTCAGCGGCGCTCGTTTCTCCACTCTTACCGAGCGAGTAATCCATCGCAGCCATCTGAGAGTAAATTGCCCAACGGCGGTCAGCATCTTCTTGTGCTTTACGCATCAGCTCTTCCGCGCGTTCCTCGTCCATCTGCAGTAACATGCGATAACGGGTTTCATTATAAGCATACTCGGAGACCTTGATCGAGGGCGCCTTAGAATCCAGCTGGAGCGGGTTCTTACCTGCTTCAATCAGGCGGGGGTCATAGCGGTAAATTGGCCAAACCCCAGCCTCGACTGCCAGCTTCTGCTGAACTAAGCCCTGGGACATATCAATTCCATGGTTGATGCAGTGGCTGTAGGCAATGATCAATGAGGGTCCTTCGTAGGAATCAGCTTCCACAAAAGCTTGCAAGGTCTGCCGATCACTACCGCCCATCGCCACCTGTGCTACATAGATGTTTCGATAGGTCATCGCGATCATACCCAGGTCTTTTTTGGCACTGGCACGCCCGTTGCTGGCAAATTTAGCAACTGCAGCACGCGGCGTGGCTTTGGAAGATTGACCACCGGTATTGGAGTAGACCTCGGTATCGAGCACCAGTACGTTCACGTCTAAGCCAGAAGCTAAGACATGATCCAAACCGCCATAACCAATATCGTACGCCCAACCATCACCGCCAAAAATCCACACACTCTTGCGCACTAAGTAATCCGCCAAGGATAGTAAGTTGACCAGTTCTGGGGAGTCCTTTCCTTTCAGGACCTCCTTCAACTGGGCAACGCGCTTACGCTGCTCTTGGATTTCTCCTTCGTTCTTTTGGGAGGCGGTGAGCAAAGCCTCAGCCAATTCCTCGCCGATCTCCGCTTTGTGTTTTTCTACAAGCGCAATAGCTTCGTCTTTCATCTTATCAATAGCCAAGCGCATGCCCAAGCCAAACTCAGCATTATCCTCGAATAATGAGTTGTTCCAAGCTGGTCCACGCCCATCTTGATTCTTGGTGTAGGGTGTGGTGGGCAGGTTGCCGCCATAAATTGACGAGCAGCCCGTGGCGTTGGCGATCACCATGCGGTCGCCAAACAGTTGCGTAGCTAACTTGATATAGGGCGTTTCACCACAGCCAGCGCAGGCGCCCGAAAACTCAAACAGCGGTTCGAGTAATTGGGAGTTCTTGACCAGATGTAACGGAATCGTTGCCCGGTCGATGAATGGAAGCGTCAGGAAGAAATCCCAATTCTTCATTTCGCGTTCGCGAATGGGCGGCTGAGGTACCATCATCAACGCCTTGCGGCTGGGGTCGGTCTTGTCCTTCCCCGGGCAATTCTGAGCACACATGCCGCAGCCCGTACAGTCTTCTGGGGCTACTTGCACCGTCCAAGAATAGCCTTCCATCCAAGGGCGGCTTTTCGAAGCTGTCGACTTAAATTCTTCAGGGGCGTTTTCGAGCAGTTCGTTCTTATACAATTTCACTCGAATAGCGGCATGCGGGCAAACAAAAGAGCAGCGCCCACACTGAATGCACAATTCGGGGGTCCAGTTGGGGATCTCCAAGGCAATGTTGCGCTTCTCCCACTTGGTCGTGCCCGTTGGGTAAGTGCCGTCATTAGGCAACTTGCTCACAGGGAGCTCATCGCCACGCCGGTCGATCATCGCGCCTAAGACTTCACGCACAAACTCTGGGGCTTCTGCGGGGACTGGGCTGCGCCGTTGCTTGGTGCTGGTAACCTTATCTGGCACGGTGACTTTGTGCAGGTTCGCTAAGGCATTATCCACCGCCTCGAAGTTCTTCCGCACCACCGCTTCGCCGCGTTTGCCATAGGTTTTTTCAATGGAATGCTTGATTTGCGCGATGGCTTCCTCGCGGGGCAAAATGCCGCTGATAGCGAAGAAACAAGTCTGCATAATCGTATTGATGCGATTGCCCATGCCGGCTTTATCGGCAACTTCGTACGCATCGATCACATAGAAGTTAATCTGCTTGTTGATCAGATCGCGCTGCATCTCCACCGGCAATGTATCCCAGACCTCTTCCGGTCCGTAAATAGTATTGAGCAAGAAGGTTGCTCCCTTGCGGGCATACTTGAGCATATCGAAGCGATCGATAAAACTCATTTGGTGGCAGCCAATAAAGTTAGCTTCGCCTTCGTGGATTAAGTAAGGTGCATGAATGGGTTTGGGCCCAAAGCGTAAGTGCGAAACGGTTACAGCGCCTGATTTCTTGGAGTCATATTCAAAGTAACCCTGAGCATAATTGTCGGTTTCGTCCCCGATAATCTTGATAGAGTTCTTATTAGCGCCCACAGTACCATCAGAACCAAGCCCAAAGAACATCGCTTGCACCACGTCTTTATCCAGAACTTCAAAGGTGGGGTCCCATTCCAAACTCAAGTTGGTGAGGTCATCGATGATGCCAATGGTAAATTCGGTCTTTGGCTGCTCTTTTTTGAGCTCATCAAAGACTGCTTTTGCCATAGATGGGGTGAATTCTTTGGAGGAAAGACCGTAGCGCCCGCCTGTGATGATGGGCATGCTCGTGAAGGGTGCTGAGCCTTCCGCCATAGCCATTTTCACCGCGTTGACCACATCTTTATACAGCGGCTCGCCCATCGCGCCATTTTCTTTTGTGCGGTCTAAAACAGCAATTTTCTTTACTGTAGGGGGCAGCACAGCCATCAAGTGCTTAGTGGAGAATGGACGGTAAAGGCGGACGGTTACAACGCCTACTTTTTCGCCACGTTTGGTCAGGACTTCGGCAACTTCCCGCGCGGTTTCAGCACCAGATGCCATCACCACAATCACACGGTCCGCATCCGGCGCACCGTCGTATTCCATGATGTGATAGTTGCGGCCAGTGAGTTCACCGAACTTGCGCATTTCCTCTTCGACAATGCCAACTGTTTTCTCATAGAAGGGGTTCACCGTTTCACGACCCTGGAAGTACACATCCGGGTTTTGCGAAGTGCCACGGAGTACAGGGGCTTCTGGGTTTAAGGCACGCTTGCGGTGTTCAAAGACCAGTTGGTCGTCAATCATGGCGCGCAGGACTTCATCGCTGATCCGTTCGATTTTGTTGATCTCGTGGGACGTGCGGAAGCCATCGAAGAAGTGCAAGAAGGGCACTCTCGAGCGCAGCGTAGCCGCGGTAGCAATCACAGCGCTATCCTGCGCCTCTTGCACGGAGCAGCTGGCAAGCATAGCAAAACCAGTCGCGCGGCATGCCATCACATCTTGATGGTCACCAAAAATCGAGAGGGCTTGGGCTGAAAGCGAACGCGCCGAAACATGAAATACGGTTGGGGTCAGCTCGCCAGCGATTTTATACATATTCGGGATCATCAACAGCAAACCCTGCGAAGCCGTAAAGGTGGTGGATAGTGCGCCCGCTTGCAGCGAACCGTGAATTGCGCCGGCTGCGCCGCCTTCGGATTGCATTTCCATCACGGTGGGTACTGTGCCCCATAGGTTGGGAATGCGTTCTGCGCTCCACTGATCGGCAAACTCTCCCATCGGAGAGGAGGGCGTGATGGGGTATATCGCGATTACTTCATTAAGCCGATAGGCAACATGGGCGGTTGCCTCATTGGCGTCAGTCATGACCATTTCTTTTTTCATTACAATGCTCCTTAATTTTAATAAATACGTATTCTGCCAAAAATTACCGCACAGATTGTGCGTTTTTTAACTAGCTCCTATTGTATCTTAATTTCTCTTTTCTAGGCACAATATTACTACTATTTTACTCTTATTTACTTTGTGTGTTCCCAGTTGTAATCATTCTTTCTACTCATTAGCTCGGTCTGTAGTGCCGCTAAACCCTAAAATGAGCGTATCTTTCAAGTCAGGGAAGCGTTGCAGCAGCTCGGGCAAGGCTAACATCAAGGTTGCGATGGTTTTACCATCCTGCAATTGCCCAGACCAAAGCATCCGGTAAACTTCACCAAGCGGCAGCCGGTTAATCTCCAGAAATTCATCCTCATCCTGTGCCAGCGGAGCTGGGTGTAGCTCCAGGGCTAAGAAGGCAGACATATACTCACTGGAATAGCCCGGAACCATATAAAAGCCGCCCAGCGGGACGAGCATGTCGCTATCCAAACCAGTCTCCTCGCGCAATTCACGGCGGGCGCTTTCTAATGGGGTTTCGCCGGTGTCCATCACGCCAGCAGGCAGCTCCAAGAGCTCGCCTTGTGCACCAATCCGGTATTGGGAGACTAAAATCACCTCGCCAGCCTTGGTGATCGGCAGCAAGGTGACGGCATCGGGATGCGCTACCAAATCATAGGCATGCTCGCGGCCATCAGGCAAGCGGAAGTGCACCTTGAGCACATCGAAAGCGTGCGCCGAGAGCACTTTCTCCTGACCCAGGATTTCAAAAGTCTGCATACTCACCAACCTCTCGGGGGGTAATTATACTCGCCCTCTGCTTCAAACAGGCGATTAATTCTCGCAATTTGCGAGAATCAAAAAATCTCTGTTCTTGCATGGTACCCTACGGGTAGGCTGCGCACTCTCCTGAC
>ERZ1026796.352-NODE-352-length-39101-cov-4.395802_pt1 | contig 39101 bp, 31 predicted proteins | sample MGYA00520874_ERZ1026796 | MGnify/ENA primary metagenome ERZ1026796 (study PRJEB33270, sample SAMEA104284474) | anaerobic digester metagenome | biome: Anaerobic digester microbiome; feature: mesophilic sludge digester; material: Anaerobic digester biomass | place...
AGCCATTGGAAAGGATCCGGGAAAAAATGATAAGTCCTATACTGTTTGAGACATCCCGCGACGGGTTCGTCGCAGCAAGATAGCTTATTTTAAAAAAACTTGACAAGGATTAAATAAATAAAAAAGAAAGTCATTGGTTATTTGCCCTTACATAGATTATGAGAAACGAGGGTTATTAGATGCCTTCAAATAAACTGAGAAACAAAGAGTTGGAATTTACACCAACATTTGGATCTCAACACTATTGGGAAGGTCTTCAAGATGTCAAATTAAAGAAGTTTCTGGAATTTTATTAGACCAAAGAAACTTATGTAAAGGAGAAAGCATGCCATTTGAACCTAAAAAGATAACTCGTGATAATGTTCTTGAAGCTGTTAAAGAAATTGAGGAAAACAGCTTAGAATTGATTCCTTCTACACAGTGGGATGTGATAATAAATGGGAAAGCATATCCACCTAAAGATGTATTGCGCTATGCACATAAGCAAGTTAACGGAGAATTGTTATGGGATATTAGTGGTGGAGAAGACACAAATACATACTTGGACGAAATGGGTTTTTTAATCAGAGCCAAAAACGACAGTGCAAACCAAATACGGGCAATCATCCAAGAATACAAAAAAACCATTGATTTGTCAGTGTTTTCCAATAATGATGAGAAGTGGTATTTTGTACAAAGATATAAAGACAATGTTAACCCTGAAAATCCGAATTTTGTTGAAGCATTTGGCAGTATCAAATTTGCCAACTTTGTACATCCGATGGCTTGGGATGTGATTAAGGACCTCCTATCTAAAGAGCCAATGCGCTACCGGCAATGTATCATAAAACTGTTTCAAGATGAAGTTGATCTATCTCAAAGGATACAAACATTTATGCATGAAATTGAAGTCATTTATCATGAAATGTATCCTGAAAGTAAAAAGAGTTCTTATCACGATGAAAGGACAATAGCCACCTTTCTAACATTGCGGTATCCGAATAATTACACTTTTTATATGGAAAAGTTGTACAGGAAATTATGTTCTTTGATGGGAGTAAAACCTATGTCCAGAGAAGGGGAAAAGTATGTCCATTATCTCAAATACATGCATGAGTTTACCTCACAGTACGTTATTGCTGATCAAGAGCTAATTTCTATGGTTAGCCAGGCTATCCCCTCAGATGCGTATCCTGATAATGATCACTTGCTTCTATCACAAGATATAATCTTCAGATTGTCTGGTAAGGATTCGACCCTGGATATTGCTTATCCTTTAAACCAAATTCTCTATGGCCCGCCTGGCACGGGAAAGACATACAACGCGATCAAAAAAGCCGTAGCTATTGCAGATAGATTATCCGAAGCGGATTTGGATAGAAAATACCCGAAGAGGGAAGAACTGACGAAGAGGTACCGTCAGTTGGTAGAGGAAAAAAGGGTTGTCTTTACAACCTTCCATCAGAGTATGGCCTACGAAGATTTTATAGAAGGGATCAAGCCAGTTACCAGGAATGATGGTTCAATTTCTTATGAAGTGGTGCCTGGTATTTTTAAGCAACTCTGCAAGTTATCCTCACAAGCATGGTTGAGTGGAGCAAATCAGAATAGCAAAGCCACAATACCCATAGAACAGCCGAGCATTCAAATCAGCGATAATGTGTTCAGTGAGCTCTTTGATGCTTATCTGAAAACCCTACCTGATGACAGTGAAACGGAACACTCAAGTGTGGTTCTGCATACGGTCAGAGGTAAACCTTTTGAAGTATTCAGAGCGATTAATAAACCTAAAATTATAGTCCGAGCTGGATTGAAACGCACCCCCAGTCCCATATCCAAAAAAGAATTACTGCAGATTTACAGAAAACTTAAGCGACCCAATTTCGGTTCCTATGAAAAAATCTTAATAAATGAAATTCTGAAGCTGCGTAGCAACGATATTTATCCCACGATTAGTAACATATTTGACCAGGCCTATACCAAACTCTGCTCTGATTTGAAATCAATGTCAGAGCCTGTGATGAAGGTCAAGACGCCCAATGGAACTGAATTCGGAATATCTCTCAATAAAAAAGGCAACCTGAATGTGCATACTGCGCCAGAGTTCAAACCAAGTTTAACTTTAACCAAGGATAACATCTATTCCTATGTGATTGGTAAGAATTTTCCTCCGTACTACAAAGGCTATTTTCTTGGTGTTATAAAACTATTGCAGGATAAATATGGCTTCATTCAAATTACTCAAGAGAGTAATGAGAACAGCAATGGGTTATCACCATTACCATTTGTCCTCATCATTGACGAGATTAACCGAGGCAATGTCTCTCAGATACTTGGCGAGTTAATCACTCTTATTGAGCCCGATAAAAGGTTGGGAAATGAAGAAGAGCTTGAAGTCACCTTACCGTATAGCAAAGAGAAATTCTCCGTGCCTTCAAATCTTTACATCATCGGCACTATGAACACAGCAGACCGAAGTGTGGAGGCGCTGGATACTGCTCTCAGACGTAGATTCAGTTTCGAAGAAATGGCGCCGGATTATTCATTGCTTGAAGGCAGTACTTCCGAAGGAATAGATCTGGCAGAATTACTCAAGACGATCAACAATAGAATAGAAGGATTATTGGATAAAGACCATGTCATCGGACACAGCTATTTCCTGAGAGTGTCCAAAGATGAGAAAACCCTATATGATGTGTTTTTCGACGAGATTATCCCCCTCCTGCAGGAGTATTTCTATGGCAATTTCGGCAGAATCGCGCTTGTGATAGGCAGAGGTTTTGTTACTTCCAAGCCCATCACCCAATCAATTTTTGCCAAGCCATCCCCCTATAATGATGAGTTCAATGACCACATACTCTATTCACTTGTTAATCGTAAGGAAATGAATAAGATCGACTTCCGGAAAGCGTTGCAGGTGTTGATGAACAAGAGTGATGAAGCCTAACAAGATAAGCGTGTTTGAATATAGCCGGCTTAAGACCGGCTGTGAATATAATGGAGTTACTTTTCTCCGGCGCTACTTGAGTCGTTGAAACGCTTCCACTCCTCCAGTAGTATTCGGTATTTTAACCTGATCCATAACGGAGTTGAATTCTGCGAATATGTTGGGGTAATCCAGGTGGATGGAATCCAGATTGAGGTATTACCCAAACTGGATCGTAATGGTGGTGATGCTAATACCTGGCGTGATCTTCTCATTGATATGTTAAGGGAAGTGGGTATGTTCAGGGTTTCCGCTCCCAGTTCAAGTATGCTGACCCTCAGGTCAAACTCTATTCTTGAACTCTATTTTGATCTCTTCATAACTGAAGTGGAATATTTAATCCGCACCGGTCTGGTGAAGCAATACCGCAGGCAAGCTCAGAACCAAACATCGCTCAAGGGTTCAATTGACTTTATGCGGCATCTCTCAAAAAATCTGATACACAAAGAAAGGTTCTTCACTAATACATCTGTATACGACCAAGATCATATTTGGCATAGGATAATCAGCCAAACCATCAGTTTGATCCGACTGATCTCCCAAAATACTCAGATCCATAACCGAATTGGAGCTTTGGAACTCAATTTCCCACAGGTGACCAGCCAAAGGATATCCGAGAAAACATTCAACAAGCTTGTTTACAATAGAAAGACAGAAAATTACCGCACCGCGATAGAGATCGCCAGGCTATTGCTTCTGAATTTTCATCCTGATCTGGCTTCCGGCTTAAATTCGGTTTTAGCCCTGATGTTTGATATGAATGTACTCTGGGAAAGTTTTATCTATCATAGCCTGAGAAAGCAGTTCTTGATCAACTCTGCTCCTTACACTGTAAGAGCGCAACACTCCACTGAGTTTTGGTCTACAGAATCATACAGAAGGTATCTGCGGCCTGATATCTTGATAGAAAGCGTTGAGGATGGACGTAGATATGTGCTGGATACCAAGTGGAAGGATGTTTCTGGTTCTGGGCCTTCCACTTCAGACCTGCAGCAGCTTTTTGCATATTCTCAGTTCTTCCGGGCGGCCCGTAATGCTCTGGTATATCCCGGAAACAGTGATAGCGTCCAATCAGGCAAATACACTATCAGCACAGAGTGGGCCCATTCAGTGTCCTGTCGTATAATCCGCTTGGGGCTGGGGTCTAATATTAGGCAATGGCAGGAAGCTATTTTTAAGGCAGTATCTGAGTGGATAGAATCGGGTTAGGAAATCCAATATATAGGTAAAGGAGGCGATATGACTTTGGTAGATGAATTGAAAGTAATGCATCTGAATCAGAGAATTCTGGAGCTTTGGAAAAGAATCAATACGGATAGCAGTGCCTATTTTGATGATGATAAGGTTAAAAACACATTTGATACTATTAGCAAAAAAACTCCTTACTTGTAATGTACTCAAAGAACCTGATAAACAAAGAGTTGGAATTTACACCAACATTTGGGATTCACCTATTTATGATACGCTTTATTAACAATAATATATGGAATTGAGATGATAAATACTGCTTTGCCTTAGAAATTAAAGGTTACTTAAAGAAAATTACGCTGTATATTTAAAACCGCAAAGCATTTTTACAGATATAATAATAGAGGTGGCAAGGAAAAATTTGCCGCCTCTATTTTTTTATTTCCCCTTCTTCCCTAATAGCATTGCTTACTCATTGCTTACCCATTGCTAATGCCATCCGTAATGAGTCCGTAATGAGTAAGCAATGCTATTAAGAGAATGGAGATTAAAGAAGATGAGCTGTTCTAAAAATAGTGGACTATATTTCAAGAAAAAATCCTGTTAACCTTGTGGATCCGCTTATCGGCGTTCTATTTTCTTCCCTGATTATATAGTTTTGCTCTTAAAAAAGCATAAATATTTTCTTCTATTCTGTGTATTTCTGTTTTCATCGGAATGATAAAGGGCTTTTCCTTCAAGAACTGATATCGGCTCTTGTTCTCTTTACAATATAAGGTCCTAAATCTTAACCTATCTCTTTTTCTCTTGTTCTCTTTGTAAAAAAACCCTAAAATATATGTGTTTCCGTTATTCTTGGTGCTTTCGGTATAAAAATACAAAAATTTTTTGGAAACGATAATAGCATATAATTAGGAAAGATAGTTCTATAAAAATAGTTATAGAAAAATCGGGATTAGAATTCTAACTTTTTTCTAAATGAGGGAATTATCAATTTTAATTCTTCTCTAAGCTATTTTAATTTTAGCTTTTAGAAGCTTGACAAATCAGAGTGAAATATTTTTTTGGTGAGGATGGTTTTTTTAACAAAATTGAAAACAGCTTAAAGTAAAGAAAAGAAAGAAATTTATCAAGGTGTTGTGGATAAGTTGTGGATAAATCGGATTCAGGTAGTTGACTGGATGTCTATTTTATCGGCATAACTTATTAAATTTGAATAAGATAGTAATCATAAAACTGTTACTGGGCTTTCAGCATACAGTTTGTGGATAAATAAATTTTACAGGAAAGTGACTTATGGATCAGGATATTTGGCAGAACATATTGGATAAACTGGAGGAAAATATAAATCCTCAAAGTTTCAAAACATGGTTTTCAGATACAAGATTAGTAGATATGAATGACAGGGAATTGATGATTAGAGTGGCAACTCAATTTTCGGCTAATTATCTGAATCAGAATTACAAAGAGGTTTTAGGAGAAATTTCTTATGGTCTTTATGGTCGGAAGTATGATGTTCAATTTATAACTCAGCCCCACCGTAATCACAATAAAGAAAACGATGTTCAGGATTATAGTATTAAGCGGGTTAGTGCCAATGTAAGATTAAATGAGCGCTATACTTTTGATGAATTTGTAGTGGGTAAAAATAACAATTTTGCTTATAGTGCGGCAAAAGCGGTAGCAGAATCACCTGGTTATACCTATAATCCTCTTTTTATTTATGGTGAAAGCGGAATGGGAAAGACCCATCTGATGCAGGCAATTGGAAATTATATTTTAAAAGAAGGACGAAACTGTTCCATTTACTATATAACTTCCGAGGCGTTTACCAATGAAATGATTGATGGCATTCGCAGTAATAAAATGCCGGAATTCAGAGCAAAATTCAGAAAAGTTGACCTGCTTTTGATGGATGATATTCATTTTCTTTCCCGCAAAGAAGGAACGCAAGAAGAATTTTTCCACACCTTTAATGCCCTGTTTGAAAACAAAAAACAGATTGTGCTCACTTCAGACAGACCCCCCAAAGATATTCCCGATTTGGAAAAACGCTTGGTTACACGCTTTGAAAGCGGTCTGCTCTGCGATCTGAAAAGTCCTGATTTTGAAACCCGAGTTGCCATTTTAAGAAAAAAAGCAGAACCGGAAAATGTGGTTTTAAGCGATGCAATATTTAATTTTATTGCCGATAACATTACCAGCAGTGTGCGTGCTCTGGAAGGTTCCTTAATTCGTATTTTGGCATTTTCATCCTACAATAAACTTAATCCTGAAGACATAGATATTAATCTGGCAGCGGAAATTTTATCCGATATGATTTCGGAAAAGGTGCATTCTATAACTTTAGATGCTATAACGGAAAAGGTCTGTGAATGTTATGGAATTACACCTGCCCAGTTACTGGAAAAAACCCGCAAACCGCAAGTTGCTTTTCCCCGTCAGGTAGCAATGTATCTGGCAAATTATTTAATTCCTCAGCTCTCTTTAAAAGATATAGCGGAATACTATAACAGGAAAGATCATACTACGGTTCTCCATGCTAAAAAGATGGTGGAAAACCAGTTTCGGGAAAAAGAGGACTTCCGAATTCAGCTGGAAGAAATAATTAAAAACCTGAAAAAATAATGAAGATAGAAAGCAGATAACTGGATTTATTGGATTTTCAGGATTTATTATTTTTATTATTTTGTGTAGACAGAGGACGCTGTTCTTCCGCAAAAAAATTATTATAAGATGCGGAGCTACGGCAAGCTATGGCTACAATAAAACGAGAAGAACATCGTTTGTATAAAAAAGTTATCCACAAGTGTGGATAGAATTAAGTGGGTGGAAGTGAATAAGTTATATATAAATGCTTGCGGTAACTTTTTCTGTGGATAAGTAAGGATAAAAAACGAAGTTATACACAAGTTATCCACAAGGAAATACTTGAAGGAAAAGCATACAAGGCAAAGAGAAAAGAAAAAGCTTGACCAAATATCCCCCTATCCACAACGCCTACTTATAATACTATATAAAAGATTTAATTAAAATAGGATTATTATTATGGAATTGCTTCCAAAGGTATTAAAACTGCTACTCTGCATAATTATTCTGGTAATTATGCTAAGCGGTTGTACTGATAAGAAAAACTTAACCGGTGATAATTTCAGCGATATTAGAGCCATAACTATAGAAGATAAACCTGGAATTATTATGGGTTTCAGTTTTCCTGCCGAAACCAAAGAAGAAATAACAGGAAAAGAGGCAAAACTGCTTGCCGGTAACTACCAAAACGCTGTTGCAATATGTCTTTTAAGGTTTACGGAGCTTCCTTCTCCGATAACGGAAACGGACAGCTGTTTTCTAACTATAAATATCAGTAAGCGTTCCGCTCTTCCGCGTAATCCTTTAATCTTAAAGCTATACAAATTAAACAGCGTCTGGCTTGATTCCTTAAACCTTAACGATATTTCGGAAGATGATTTAAGCTTATTGGTGCAATACACTGTTGCAGATACAGTAGGCAGTTCCGGAAAAGAAATTACCTTCAATCTTTCTTCCTCTGAAGTTGTTAACTGGAGTAATCCTGATTCTACCGGCTGGAATTTCGTGCTTAAAACAGAAAATGAGGGCTGGGTAGAAATAACTTCTCTGGAAGGAACTAACAAGCCAACTCTTAACTTCAAATATAAAACGGAAACTGGAGGTGAATGGATAACTTATAATAAATCTCCTGCTAAAGATACTTATATTTTAGAAGCACCGGAAACAAATCCTTCCGTACTATGGAAAATCAGCAATCTTAATTCCTCCCGTCTTTATATAAAATATGAGCCAACTTACACTCTCTTTAAAGATAACGAAGGTAACACATTAACAGATATACAAATAAAACGGTTGACCGTGAATAAAGCGGAAATAGTTCTACATATAAAAAACAATGACTATTACAATTCCTCTACCAGCTATTCTCTTTATCCTTTTAATGTTGTAAAGGACTCTATAGATACCCCCGTTACTTTGGTAAAAAGCGATTATGAAAAGCTTGCTTATATAGATTACAGCATTGGATTTATTAAAGGTGATTCTTTAACGGTTGATGTTACTCCAATAATTCAGGCATATACTTCCGGAGAAAAGATACCTAAAGGAATAATGATTCAATCTACTCAGGAACGCAGAAATTTCGGCACACTGGAATTTTGGGATTGCAATGAAAGCACTCCGGCTGAGAAAAAACCGTATATCAAAATAACTTACACTCCTCCCTATTTATAAGATGAAAAGATTTGCTTTAATACCTCTAATCCTTATACTGTTATTTGCTTGCACTAAAAAAGAAGAAAAAGGCATTGCTTTGGCTCAGGTAGATAAAGAAATTCTCTATCTGGATGACTTTAAGTCCACTTTTTCGGTTGAGGATTGGGAAAATTTAAGCCCCGAAATAAGGAAAAAATATATTGAGGATTGGGTAAACCTCACTCTTTTAGCTCATTATGCCGATAAACAGGGCTTAAATAAAGATCAAGCAGTGAAACAAAAAATTTACTATGCAAGCAAAAAAGTGAAAGCCAATGCTTTAATTGCTAAACGCCTTTCCGAAATTGAGGTCTCGGAAGATCAGCTCTTCAACTATTTTCGTCTACATCAGGCAGAATTTCAAAAAAATGCAGTAGAATATAATATCCGGCGTATAGCTTTAATGGATAAGATTTCTGCGGAAAATGTTCTGCAACAATTAAGCCAGGGAATGAGTTTCACGGAAGCTGTGCAACGCTATTCAACAGAAGAACTTAAAAACAGAGGTGGATTTATGGGTATGGTTTCTGCCACTGGTCCTGATTCTCTTTTCTGGTTAAAAGCACGCGAATTGAAAGAAAATGAATATGGCTTGGTTTATAAAGAACCGATGTGGTATGTTTTTCAAATAGTGGAAAGTAAAATTACACCTCAGGAAGCTAATTTTGAAGATTATCGGGCAGAAATCAAACGCAAGGTTCTGCTGGAAAAACAAGACCAGGTGTATCAGGAATTAATTAAAGAAATCAAATCCCAAACCAGTGAGATTTATTATTACTAATAAGGAAGTTAAAAATGCGAAAATCAGCAATAATCCTTATCCTGTTAGTTCTAACTTTATCTTTAAGCGCAGAACTGATAGATAAAATAGTAGCCAAAGTAGGAACCGACATTATTCTGCTTTCCGATTTACAGAAAGAAATGGTGCAGATGCAAAGTGCAGGTTTATTGGAAGAAAATACAGATCCCAGAGATGTTCTGGATGAAATGATAAATCAGAAATTGATTATCCAGAAAGCCAAAGACCTGAATATTACAGTTAACAACGATGAAATAAAAGCAATGGCAGAGAACTATCTGAAAAAAGTAAAAGCTCAATATCCCAGTTCCTCAGCTTTTGCCGCCGACCTTAAAAAAAGTAAGCTTACAGAATCCGATTTACTGCAACTTTATAGAGATATACTAACTGAACAAGCACTTTCCGACCAGATTTTGAAAAAAGAAATAATTAACAAGGTCTCTGTTACGGAAGCAGAAGTGATAAATTTCTATAATGCTACCAAGGATTCCTTAGCCGTAAAACCCGTTTCCTGGGATTTAGGAATTATTTTCAGAGAAATAAAACCAAGCCAGGAAAGCAAAGAGGCAAAACTGGCAGAAATAAAAGAAATTCAAAGACGCCTGAAAAACGGTGAGGACTTTGCTACCCTCGCCAGCACGGAAAGTGACTGTCCCAGTAAAGAAGTTGGAGGTGATCTCGGTTTCTTTAAAAGAGGACAAATGGTTAAACCCTTTGAAGATGCTGCCTTTGCTTTACAGCTTGGAGAAATAAGCGACATCGTAGAAAGTGAATATGGCTATCACATTATCCGCTTAGAAGAAAAAAGAGGTAATGAAATCCGTGCCCGCCATATCTTAAAAGCCCTTACTCCTACAGCTGAAGATTCTTTACGCGAAAGACAACTGATGGAAGAAATCCGTAATCGCTATGCCAAAGGTGAAAGCTTTGCTTCTTTGGCAAGGGAATATTCTATGGATCAAGAAAGCAGAGAAGATGGTGGCTCTTTAGGAGAATTTACAGAAAGAGACCTTCCTTCCCTTTTTGCTACCCAAATTTTACAAACACCAGTAGGAGAAATGACTCCCGTTCTGGAAAATCAGGGTATGCTTTACATTTTCTGCCGCTTGAAAGAATACCCTCCCCGCATTTATAAATATGAAGAAGTAAAAGACCAAGCTCGGGAGATGGTTCTTAAAAGAAAACAGATTGATGCCTTTAATGCCTGGATAGAAAATTTACGGCGTGAGGCGTATGTACAAATAACTTTATGACTGCAGAAAAACCCCAAAAGCTGAATATTTATACCTTTTTAGCAACACTTTGCGGAATTGGCTTTATTCCTGTTATGCCGGGAACTTTTGGTTCTCTTCTTGCTTATGGAATTTATATGCTCTTTTCCGGTTCACCTTTTCAAGGGAAGGCACTGTTTTATGCTTTGCCTGCCTTAATAGTGCTTTGTTTAATAGCTGTTTTTTTAAGCACTAAAGCGGAAAAAACCCTGGGAAAAGATAACGGAAGTATTGTAATAGATGAATTCTGCGGTTATTATGTAAGCGTTTTGTTTTTACCTCACAATTGGCTAATAGGCCTTTATGCTTTTGCCCTTTTCCGGGTTTTTGATATAGCCAAACCCTTTCCTATTAAAAAAGTTCAGGAACTTCCCGGTGGCTGGGGAGTTGTTACGGATGATATTATTGCCGGAATTTATACCAATATACTTATTCAAATACTAACTAAAATATATCCAAAATTCTTTGGATTATAGGAGAAAAAATGAACTACATATTACTACAGGCAGCCCAAAAAGGCACTACTCAACAAGGTGGTGCAGGCACAACTTTGATCTTTATGATCATAATGTTCGTTATTCTGTATCTCTTGCTTATCAGACCCCAACAAAAGAAAGCCAAGGAAACCCAAAAGATGCAGGATTCACTAAAAGTAAACGATAAGGTCATAACCAGTTCCGGAATCTATGGTCGCGTCGTTTCCATAAAACCCGATAAAGGAATTGTGGTTTTGGAAATTGATGATACCAATAAAGTGCGGATAGATATTCAAAAAAACGCCATCATAGGAGTTGTTACAACATCTGAACCCGAACCAGAAAAATGAAATATAAGCCCAAAATCTTACCTGTGCGTCTCTACGGGGATGATTTTTTAAGAAAGAAACTGCCAGAAATTGATTATAATACTCCAGGTCTGCAAGAATTTATTGAAGATTTAATCTACACTATGTATGCAAGAGATGGAATAGGCATTGCTGCTAATCAGGTTGGCTCTTTCTACCGAATGATTGTTATAGACCCAGAACAGGATAATAAGTTGAATAAAAAAAGTCCGATAGTGATGATTAACCCTGTAATTGAAAACAGAGAAGGCGAAGTTGTTTACGAAGAGGGCTGTATCAGTTTACCAGATGTCTTTGCAGATGTGTCACGCAGTAAAAAAATTACCTATTCCTACACGGATAGAATGGGAAATCGCATAACGGAAACCGCTGAAGAAATAAAGGCAGTTGTTATTCAACACGAATTTGACCATCTGGAAGGTATTTTATTTATTGACCATTTGGGAACTCTTGACCGCTTGAAAATAATGCACAAACTTAAAAAACTACAGGCAAGAGCGGTTAACGGACAGAATATACTGGAAGGACTTTCTTTATAATGCGTTACCTGTTTATTGGTTCTTCAGATTACGGTTTACCGGCACTGAATAAATTACGGCAAAATGGTTATGAACCCTCTTTAATAATCAGCCAGCCGGCTAAACCTGCAGGACGCAATTTACACTTAACTCCAACTCCTGTATCACAATATGCCATTGAACAAAAATTACCGCTTTTTACTCCCGTAGACATAAATTCAGCAGAAAGTATAGCAAAAATGGCACAACAAAAGGCAGATATAATTGTTACTGCTGCCTTTGGCGAATTTATTAATAAAAAAATCCGTAATCTCTGCCCTTTTGGAGCTGTAAATCTGCATCCTTCATTATTGCCCAAATATAGAGGTGCCAGTCCTATTCAAAGTGCCATTTTAAATGGAGAAACCGAAACCGGAACTACAATATCCCTTGTTTCCGCAAAAATGGATGCAGGACCTATTCTGGCTCAGACAAAGCTTTCCATAGCTGAAAATGAAACTTACAGCGAACTGAAAGAACGCCTAGCGGAACAGGCAGGTGATTTACTACTCCAGTTTTGGAAGAAACTTATAACGGAAAAATCACTTTGCGGAACGAAGCAGGATGAAAGCAAGGCAACTTACTGCTATAAAATAACCAATAAAACCTGCCAAATTGACTGGAATAAAAGAACTGAGGAAATTCATAACCAAATTCGCGCTTTTTCTTTAACTCCCGGTGCCTGGACTCTGTTTAGAAATAATAAATTGAAGATATTGTGTTCAGAAAAGACAGAAGAACCGGCAAATGGTGAACCGGGGCTTATTTGCAAGATAGAGAAAAAGCGCGGTTTTTTTGTTAACTGTCTGGACTTTAAATTGCTTATTACTAAAGTTCAGCCGGCGGGAAAGAAAGTAATGGAAGCAGTTGCTTTTATAAATGGAGCCCGCCTAAGAGAAAAAGAAAAATTAGGAGGGGAAAAATGAAAAAAGAATACTTTTCTATAATCAAATTCCCTGTGCTTATCAGCTTTTCTTTGCTTATTATAACGCTCATCTTCTTCTTTATAGTGTTAGGCAGTTATCACCGTTTAGGTCTTTCTGTCTGGGGAAATGTTCTCTATACAATACTCTTTATTGTGATTGTAATTTTAATCGGCACTTGGATTTTAGCTCTTATCAGCACCCACAGAAAAATCAAGCCCCTTTGGCTGAGACATTATCTTTCCTGGATGCTGGTGAATATCTATTATCCTTTAGCGAGAGTTTTTGGCAGGATTTGTTTTCAAAAAATGGACACCATACAGGAGTCATTTCTCTATTTTAATAATGAAATTGTAGTTACCAACTATCAGGGAATGCATTCTTCCAATCTGCTTTTACTTTTGCCTCATTGCCTGCAAAGTTCCAACTGCAAGATTCGCATAAATAACAGCATTATAGAATGTCAGGAATGCGGTGGCTGTGATATGGCTAAAATGAAGGCATTAACCAAGGACTATCAAATTAAAACTGCAGTTGCCAGTGGCGGTTCTTTGGCAAGAAAATTGGTAAATGATACTCATCCGGATATTATAATTGCTGTTGCCTGCAATCGGGACTTAACAGAAGGAGTTCGTGAAAGCTGGCGTTACCCTGTTTATGCAGTTTTGAATGAACGCCCCAAAGGTCCTTGTTTTGAAACCACTGTAAGTCCTGCAGTAATTGACTTTGCCATCCATAAATTTGTTCAATAAAGGAGAGAAAACTTGAAACGCATCAATCTCTTCACAATAATCCTTATTCTATTGCTTAATGCCTTTATTACTATGGCTTTAATCAATAAATACGGAAATAAAACACCAGAAACCGATACCTTCGTTTCGCAGGGAACTTCTCAACCGAGTAAAGCATCTTCTGCTAAAAGGATAAATTCTATTACCGAAGCTGTAAAAGCAGTGGAGCCGGCAGTTGTTAGCATCAATGTTATAAAAACAGAATATGTGCGAGCCGTATCTCCTTTTGGTTTCGGTTTTTTTGATTTCTTCGGTTCCATACCTTTACTGCGTCAGGTAGAGTCCATTGGCAGCGGTGTTATTTATGATCCTAAAGGTTACATCGTTACCAATGCCCATGTAGTTAGCGGAGCTACTCAAATTAAAGTTATTTTACCTGATAAACGCGAATTTTCCGGAATCGTTGCTGGAATTGACGAAATTCACGATGTTGCCAAAATAAAAATCACCGGAAATAATCTTCCTGTTGCCGAAATGGGCAATTCCAACGATTTAATTATCGGAGAATGGAGTATTGCTTTAGGTAATCCTTATGGTTTTTTAATGAATGATTCCAAGCCCAGTGTTTCCGTAGGAGTGATTTCTGCTGTGAATCGTAATTTTGCTGCCCGTCAAGACAGGCGTGAATATAAATCTATGATTCAAACGGACGCTGCTATCAATCCTGGAAACAGTGGTGGTCCCCTTGTTAATATCAATGGAGAAGTAGTTGGTATTAATACCTTTATCTTTTCCGAAAATGGAGGCAATATCGGTATCGGCTTTGCTATTCCTATAAATTCCGTAAAGACCATTTTAGCAAAGATATGAACAGAAAATATACCTTATTTCTGCTGATATTGCTTTCCTGCGGTTTGCTTTTTGCCCAAACAGCACTCAGTTGCTATGATATTCAGTATAATCCAGAGGGGGGAGGCGATTCACCTTATTTGGATCAAATTGTTACCGTTCAAGGAATTGTAAGTGGCGTTACCTATTATTCCGGAAGCGGTTATAACAATTACGGTTTCTTCATTAGTGATCAAACAGGGGGTCCCTGGAGCGGATTATTTATCTATAATCAAACCTATCATCCTGCTTTAGGAGATTTTGTGCGCGTAACCGGAACGGTAAAAGAATATTACGGCTTAACAGAAATTTCTCAGGTATCTTCCCTTCAGGTTTTAAGCCAGGGCAATCCTCTTCCTGCCCCCACTGAAATAAATACCGGTTCTCTGGATAATTTCAGCAGTGGAGAACAATGGGAAAGCGTTTTGGTGAAGGTCGTAAATGTTACTGTAACAATTGAACCCAATAGTTATCAGGAGTTTTATGTAGATGACGGCAGTGGGCAATGCCAGATAGATAATCAATTCTTTAGCTCTAATCACAGCTGGAATAATATTACATTAGGACAGGTCTACAGCGAAATAATCGGGATTGTGGATTATTCTTACAGCTACTATGCCATCAATCCGCGTTCGGAAACAGATATGATTTCAGGAGCTAACACAGTAACTTTGGCTATTCCTCATCAATCAGTCGGTTTGCACAGTTCTGTTTCCGTTCCTATAAATGCTTATCGTATAGAGACATCACAGAATTATCAATCCTATTCTTTCCACATTTCTTTCAATCCCCATATTCTGAATTATGAATCAATCAACACTGCAGGCACTTTATCCCAGGCAGGAAATGTAATTGCTTCTGCGGAAAGCGGAGTGTTATCTGTTTCTTATCAAAGCAATTCAATTTTAAACGGGCAGGGAATTCTTTTAAAACTGAATTTTTACGCTGCCAATACAGGAACGACTGCGCTAACTTTTTCGGATGTAATATTCGGAGCCGATGTAATTCAAAGCTGTATCAATGGAAGTGTAACTGTAAATAGCAGTTATAATTCACCTGGCGATACTTTAACCGTTATCCAGCGTCCTCTTCTCAATATTCCGGAAATAGTTGTTCCCGGAGAAACATTAAAAATAACCTGTTTAGCCCCTCAAAATACAAGCAACTGGAATGCTTGGCTGAGACATAACAATAAACGCCTGAATTTACCGGTTACAAACAGCCAATGGTTAACTTTACCAAACCGTTGGGAACTTACAACAACGGTTCCTTCTGTTCCTGTTTATGAATTATACGATTTGGAGGTCTCTGCCAGTGGAGGTATAAGCGATATTACAGCTAATGCTGTTCAGGTTATTCCCAGCCGAAAAAACAATTACTATTTTGTCCATATAACAGATTCGCATATGCCCAATCGTCTGTATTATCCTAATGCAGGTTTTGATGCTGATTCTACTGCCGTAGAAGATTTTAGAGCCGTGATGGACGACATTAATATTATTCATCCCGAGTTTGTTCTTTTTACCGGCGATTTAATTAACGAAGGAGAGCTGGAGGGCTTTGCCAATCAATATTGGTTTGGCTGGACGCAAAAATTGCTCACCGAATTTGAAGTTCCGGTTTATGTTACTGCCGGAAATCATGATATTGGCGGTTGGAATCAAACCCCTCCACCTGCAGGAAGTGCCCGAAAAAACTGGTGGAAATATTTTGGTTGGAGCTGGCTGAATAATGAAGACCTGAGCTTTCCCTATCATACACAGGATTACTATTTTACCTATAATAATACTGTTTTTATAGGGTTAGAGAGCTATGACAATTATGATTACTGGCGACCAGCTATTTATGGCGAAACAAGCTATACTGATCAGCAAATTGCCTGGCTGAATAATACCCTTTCTCTTTTTCCGAATTACAAAAAGGTTCTTTTCCACCATTACGATTTTAAGGAACAGCTTGTTCTTTCCTCATTGGGAATAGATCTGTCTCTTTGGGGTCATATTCATTCCAATAACGGTTCAATTTATACTTATCCCTATAATTTAGCTACGCGTAGTGTTTGTGATGGCAACCGTGCTTATCGTGTTATCAGAGTTAATAATGAGCAATTGACTCCTTATGCTACAATTTATGCCGGAGCAACAGGCAATAACCTTTCTGTTCAATTTTATCCTTCCAATTATGGAGTTGCGGATAGTGTGAAGGCAATTATTATCAATAATCAGCCCCTTGCTTTTGAAAATGCACAGCTGAAATTTATTATGCCTCAACGAGATACGGGTTATAATGTTTCAGGAGGAACTCTTACCCAGGTAGATAAGAGTGGCAATTATAATATCTGTTATGTGCGTGTTTCCCTTTCTGCCAATAGCATTTCCACTGTTACCGTAACAGAAAACGGAGTGGAAATATCCGACCCTGTTCAAGTTCCTGTTGTATTCACAATAAAATCCGTTTATCCTAATCCTTTGGTAAAGCAGGGAAATCTGCAAGTTATTAGCGATAAGACATTTCCGGAGCTTCACCTGCAGCTTTTTAACCTGAGAGGGCAACTGATTTATCAGGAATGCCTAAAAGGAATTTCTCAAGGTGAAAGTCATCTTTCTTTTACCTTACCCGATTCCTTAGCCAGCGGAATTTACTTTCTGCGTTTTCGGGAAGATAAAACCCAAATTCACAAAATCCTCATTTTGCAAAGGTAATATCTTATGCCTGAGAAAAGACCCCAAACCTCAAAACTCCTCTATCTCCCGTGGATTATCAAGCACCTTTCCTATTACTTAAAACTGAATACTCACATCTTGAAAAAAGGTGTTCCCTTAAAGGAAATACTGATTCTGAAATATCCTTTCTGGTTCAAAGATGCCAAAAATCCTCCTCTGCTTTCCGTAGATATTACCGATGCCTGCAATTTACGCTGCATTTATTGTAATAATCCCTTTTTCCCTTATCCGAGAACAATGATGAATCAGGATGTTTTTAAGGCCTTAATTGAGCGCCTGAAACGCCATCCTGTAAGCAGAATCAGAATCAGTGGAGGTGAGCCAACCCTGCATCCTCAATTTGATACAATGCTGAAAGAAATGTCCTATTACTGTAAATATTTATCTATCATCACCAATGGGCAATGGCAAAATCCTGAAGTGAATGAACAACTCCTTAATTGCGGACTTAGCTTTATTGAACTTTCTATGGATGCCGGCGGAAAAGAAATCTACGAAAAAAGTCGTCCTGGTGCCGATTACGACCTTTTCTTCCAAAACCTGAAACAGCTTTATAAACTGAGAAATCAAAATAAAGTTGACCTCATCATCCGCATTCGGTTAATGGTGCGTCCTTCAACTATGGATAAAGAAAAGGAAGATAGCCGTTTTTTACGCCAATTCTGCGATTGTGTTTTACCGCAACATATTTTACAGCATCCCGAAACACCTTCCCAAGAAGATGTTTTTATCCAAAATTCTATCCTGCAAAATTCACTTCCTGTTTGCACTGTTCCCTATAGAGACCTCCAAATAAGACCTGATGGTTTGGTTCCTCTTTGTCCAGCAAAAGGTTGCGCTATCAATCCTGAAGACCGTATTTTTATTGGAGACATTCAAAAAGATGAAATTCTTGATCTCTGGAATGCACCTTTGCTAAAACAAATGCGGGATGCGCATCGCAACAGAAAGGGAGAAATATTAAAGCTTTGTAGGAATTGCCATTATAGCTGAAAAGAGGGTTGAGAGGGTTTGAAGGTTTAGAGGGTTTTGAAAATTTAGGATACAGATAGGTTGTCATCTTCATCAATCCTTCTTAAAAAAGGTTGATTCCTTGAAAAGCAAAGAGCGAAATAAATGCTTTAGAAGGTTAGGTAAACCACTCCCAAAAATTATGCTTCAGAATTTATACTTAAAAGAAAGACCGTTTATTTCGGGTTGTGCATTCAGCATCAGACGAGGTGTATTTTTCAGGACTAATCTTGCTGTTACATAACCGATAACGGCACCGGCAAAAACATCGCTGCTCCAATGCTGATCATCATTCAAACGCGAAAGGGAAGTTAAAGTGGCAATTGTATAAACAGTTGGAGGCACCCAGCGGGAATTTTTGTATTGTTCTGCCAAAACAGGTGCCAAACTCCAAACCAAAGTTGTATGTCCCGAAGGAAAACTATCCCGGGAAAAAGAAATTCCGTTGCCGTTCCAAAATTCTTTTCCTTCTTCTTTACAGGGTTTTTGCCTTTGGGAAGCCAGCTTCAAAGTTTGGGTAACCGCTAAAGAGAGGAGTGAACTTTTCAGGCATAGCAGAGAGGTATCTATTGTCTTTTCATCTTTAGTTAGATATCCTCCTAAAGCAGTTACCGCCATTACCGGAAACATAATTTTTACTTCTCCGAATTGTTTGGCAACCGTAAAAATATCATCTGTAACTTCATTTCTGTTCCGTTGAAAGCAATCCCGCAAATCATCATCCAGAAAATATAAACAACCTCCGGTAAAAACTATTGCACTTGCTTGCAACCAATTATCCTTTTGCCAACTAAAAGGTGCCGTAGCTCCGGCATAAATTGTTTCAGGATAGGATAACAAATAATCTTGCAAAAAGTTATCTTCCTCTGCAGAAAATAACGGAACCGCCATTAGCACCAAGACCACAGCAAAACAGAAAAGATAAAATTTACTCATTTATCTATCTTCTAAAATTGGGGACAACTGTCAAGATTAAACACAATAATGTTCATAGATTGATTGTTTTCAGCCACCGAAAACACCGAACAGAACATATCTGAATTATTATCCCTTATCTTGAAAAAAAGTTCCAGAGGAACGACAGATATTAACAACGGGTTTTAACCCGGTGAAGAAGAGTCCAGAATATTCATTTCTTCATCTTCCGAGAATGAGTTCCGTAGGAATGACAGATACTAACAACGGGTTTTAACCCGGTGATAAGTTATATCAATTCTTTTCATTAGCTTATTTTCCAGTTTCTGGGACAAATAATTTTTAGGGAAGCAATCTTTCCTTAGAGCATTGCCTTAGCATTACGGACTCATTGCTAATCCCATCCGTAATGGGTAAGCAATGAGTAAGCAATGCTATTAGGGAAGGGGTCTTTTTTATTAACAAAATAATAAGCTATCTGTATATCGCAGGAAGAGATAGATATATTGTTCAGCTAATGCTTTATTTTATATATTAGTAGCTAAATTACGCAATTGTAAAAAATAGGGTGACAAATTTCTATTTGCCATAGATTATTTAATTTTTTTATCCATAAACCATAAATAATGGAATATATTCCGTAGGACTGGCAGAAAAATAACAACGCGTTTTGAACCTGGCACAGAGATTTTCAATATCATTTCTGTAATGAAAAGTCCTTTATCTTTCCTACGAAAGCAGAAATTTAGAAAAATAAGAAAAAAGGTTATATTGATATTGCACCGGGTTAAAACCCGTTGTTAGTATCTGTCGTTCCTACGGAACTCATTCTTAACAAAAGAGATAAGATGTTTCATTTTCACTTATCACCGGGTTAAAACCCGTTGTTAGTATCTGTCGTTCCTACGGAACTCATTCTTAACAAAAGAGATAAGATGTTTCATTTTGAACTTATCACCGGGTTAAAACCCGTTGTTAGTATCTGTCGTTCCTACGGAACTCATTCTTAACAAAAGAGATAAGATGTTTCATTTTGCACTTATCACCGGGTTAAAACCCGTTGTTAGTATCTGTCATTCCTACGGAATTTCTCCTATCTTTTGGTAAAAATATTCTATTGTCATTCCTACGAAGGAAGGAATACTGATACTTGTCATTCCTACGAAGGAAGGAATCCCGATAATTGTCATTCCTGAGAAAGTAGGAATCACGATACTTGTCCCTGATACTTGTCATTCTTGTGAAAGCAGAAATCCATACTATTAAATACATTAAAACAGATTCTGCATCAAGTGCGGAATGACAAGCTAATTAAGCTCAACCATTTTTCTCATTCAAATAAATGATATCAACCGAACATTGTGGAGAATAAAGGAAGAATTAAACTCTGGAATAAAAGATAAAATTCCTGTTTTTGACTGAAAATGTGAACCTTTACAATACTCTTATAAAAAAATACTTGACATTTTAGAAGAAGAATTTTATTTAGTAAAAAAAAAGGTATGACTTTGGGTGATTTGCTATGAAGAATGTAAAGACAATTGCATTAAACCAATTAATTAATTACATAGCCAACGATCCTCTGAATAAGTTGCCTAAAATAATGGAGTTGGCTAAAAAACTTGACCGTAAGGGAACTTATTTAAAGTTATTTACTGTAATCACTGATGCTCTGTCAGATGAAACCAGCCATTGGCACAAATTTGTAGAAAACTTGTTTAACAATGTTGATTCCAAGGTTATTCATAAACTGGCAGAATGTTTTGCAATCAATACAACACTGGTTGGTAGACCGATACGGGAGAAGTATAAAGCAAAATATTCAATACAAGTGCCCTGGGCTATTCTGATGGACCCTACAAGTGCCTGTAATCTTTCCTGCACAGGTTGTTGGGCTGCTCTATATGGAAAACAGCATAATCTGCCTTTTGAGGTTATGGATTCTATCTGCAAGCAAGGCAAGAAAATGGGCATTTACTGGTATCTTTTTTCGGGAGGCGAACCCTTAATCCGCAAAAACGACATTATTAAACTCTGCAAAAAACATCAGGATTGTTTCTTCCTGTCTTTTACCAATGGCACACTGGTGGATGAAAAATTCTGCGAAGAGGTTCTAAATGCAGGAAATTTAACACTTTGCTTTTCCATTGAAGGAAATGAACCAGCAACCGATATGCGCAGAGGAAAAGGAAGCTACAAAAGAGTGATAGAAGCAATGGAACTGATGAAAAAATACCGTTTATTTTTCGGTTATTCCACTTGCTACCATCGCTATAATACAGAAAGCGTTGCTTCCGATGAATTTGTAGACGATATGATTGCAAGGGGCTGTTTCTATGCCTGGAACTTTACCTACATTCCTATCGGCAAAAATGCCCAGCCCGATTTGATTGCTACTCCTGAACAGCGCGCCTATATGTATAAAAGGGTTAATGAAATCAGAACTCATAAGCCCATCCTGGCTTTGGATTTTTGGAATGATGGAGAACTTGCTAATGGTTGCATTGCCGGTGGACGCAGCTATTTTCATATCAATGCTGCCGGAGAAGTTGAACCCTGTGCCTTTGTTCATTACTCCAATGTAAATATCAAAGAGGTCTCTCTTTTGGAAGCATTGCAATCACCAATCTTTAAGGCATACCAAAAAAGACACCCCTTCAACCAAAACCTTTTACAACCCTGCCCGATGCTGGATAACCCGGAAAAGATTATGGAAATTGTAAATGAAGCCAATGCCAAATCTACAGATATTGAAGCTCCCGAAAGTATAGAAGAACTGTGCGCTAAAACAAAACCCGCTGCGGAAAAATGGGCTCCCGTGGCAAAAGAACTCTGGGAAAACAGAGAAAAAAATAGCAGCACATAAATTTTTATCCACCGAGAACACCAAATTCATTTATAATAATCTATGTCGTCGTCATAAGTGCTTTTAAAGTTATTTCTATGGTCAAAGTTTTGAAGACGCTAATTACTCCTGACTTTCCTCTTGACTTTTTCCTTGACAGATAGCTCTCTTATAATAAAAGGGTATCAGCTGTAGATACACTTTAATCCCATTTATCTTCCGTTCCTTAAATAAAGGGTAAACAAGGGAAGGGTATTAATTAGTTTATGTCAAACAAGATAAATTTACAAGTGACAAAAAAAACACTATTTAATTTAGTGACGGAACGAAAATATCCGTTACGGAGCAGGGTAAATGATAAAAGAAGTTGGACGTCTGAATCTGGATGATTATAAAATCCTGGATACCGAAGTGGAAAAAATTTTCCGCAATATAGAAAAAGGTAAAGACGCACTCGCAGAAAAACAAATTACTGATTTGGGTAATACGGCAAATTACTTTGTCCGAGAAGAATTAGGCAAACGCTTAGCGCAATATTCCGGTAATGGAGAAATGGATGCAATTTGTGGACGCCTTTTAGACCATTTTATATATGGTGTAAGGGCAACCGCACTCTTCTATTTTTATTACAAACATCAGGATCATCCCGAAATCATTATTAAAACAGTGGAAAAGACCTTTGAAAGCGTGCCTTGGGAATCGGAAACAATCTGTTTTGAACTTTGGAAAAAAGCTCCCAATGTAATGCAGGAATATATGCCTGCCTGGGCTGAATCGGATAATGAAAAAAAACGCGCTATCAGTATGCACGGGATGGAAAATATTGCTTCCCGCCATCCTCAATATGTGCTTTCCTTCGTTTCCAATCTTTTGGATGATGAAAGTGAAGAAGTTCAGAAAAAAGTTTGTCATATTCTCACTCAGGTAGGAAGACAAAAACCTTTACAATGTTATAATAGTATTCGGCGCTGGCTGATTGAAGGCGATGACACAAGGATCCGCATTCTCTGGCAAACAATGAAAAAACTTGCTAATATTTATGCGCAGCGCAGTCGTCGGGATAAAACCAACGAATTTATGAATGTTACACAAAAAACTATTGCCGAATGGCGAAACGATCCAGATCCTAAAGTTGCCACAATGGGAGCAAAACTTTCCGGTATTATAGCCAAGAAAAAGAAACGAGAAAATCAAAACCAGAAGGCAGCTAATTCCGAAAACAATTATTATTCCAGACAAATATGAACATTAGGCAGGATTTTTCACGCATTGCAGTAATTTTGGTGGAACCAATCTATGGAGGAAATGTAGGTGCCATAGCCAGAATAATGCATAATTTCTGTTTTTCAGACCTGCGCATTGTAGGTAAAGTTCCTGAAAAAAACGATTTTTACCTGGCTATGCATAGTGAAGAAATTCTGGAAAATGTAAATACATATAGCACTCTGGAAGATGCAATTAACGGATTGGATAGAGTTATTGCCTTTTCCCGTCGCCTGGGTAAAAATAAACCCGTTGATTTTACCCCCGGACAAATGGCAAAGTATGTTCATAGTTTACCCGATTCCAAGATAGGACTTGTTTTTGGACGAGAAACTTATGGCTTAACTGATTCTGAGGCAGAACTTTGCCCTCTGCGCTGTCACTTTATGGCTAATCCTTCCTTTCCTTCTCTGAATTTGGCTCAGGCAGTTGCTTTAGCACTTTGGGAAATTTATTCCCTTCCTTGGGAAGAAAAACAAAAAGGGAAAAAATACTATAATTCTGCCAGCGGAAAAGAACTGGATGAAATCCGCAACTATATTTTGGAAGTTATGCGCCAATGCGGTTTTTTCCAAAGAAGGGAAACTATAAATTGGGATGCATTTCTGGCTAAAATGCTGGCACAACTTAATCCCGATAAAAATATGCTCTACCGCTTAAGGCAAATGTTTAATCGGTTTAATGTATTAGTTACGGGTCAGGGTTTGGGTTATGAATTGCCGAATTCCTCTTCGGGAAAAGAAGAGAACAAAAAAAATTCTGAATTGGACAATTCCTGTTCCACTTCCTCAAGACCTTGCAATCCTGATACTTAAAGATATTATAAAGGAAGAAAAATGAAAAGAACCTTATGTCTTGTGTTACTATGTTTGCCGTTGCTTATTTTAGCAACAACTCTCAAGACAACAATTCAGTTTCCTGTTCCGCAAGAGGGCTTATCTCAATCTGCATTATTTAAACAAGGTTATGGATTTTCCAGTGCTCCCGGAACTCTACAATTGCCCGTTAAACAAATAAACATCCTTCTGCCTAAAGATGCCGTTGTAGATAATTGGAAGGTAATTTTAGAGGCAGAAGCAACTTTTACGGAAGAGCCGCCGGCTATTAATTCTGCTTTTTCCAATGGTGAGGAAATATTAACATCTCCTGTTAATAGAAATATTTATTCCCGATACAGGTATATGGGTTTAAGGAAATGGGGTGAACTTAATTATGCTTGTTTCAATGTATTACCTGCTATATATAACGGTTCCCATTGGCTGTGGAGTCCCTCCTGTCAGATAACTATTAATTACACTTCTTCTGCCAAAGCTAAAGGCATTATTCCTCCAACTTATACCGATGCAGGTTTTTTTGCTAATCCGCAATATCTTTCCCAATGGTATACTACATCCAAAGAGGGCAATAACCGTCTTTTAGTTATTACTACTCCCGAATTGTATACAGCTTTGGATTGGCTTGTTACATTTCGCCAGTCCCAAGGTGTAGATGTTTCCTTTTGCGATATAGCTTTAGCTTTGGCTTCCGGAACGGGAACCGATAATGCTGAAAAATTGAGAAATTATCTGCAGAATACTTATGCCTCAACCCCCTTTTCCTATTTGCTTTTAGTTGGTGACTATGATACGGTTCCCGTGGCTTATGTAACTCCTGAGCCAAATGGGCAGGAAACAGTTCCTACCGATTTCTTTTATGCGGATTTAAGCAGTAATTGGGATACCGATAATGATGGCAGAAGGGGTGAATATTCTACCGGTTATATGAATGAGGATTATGGAATTGACTTTACCCCGGAGGTCTTTGCAGGACGCATCTCTACCAATAATGTTGCTGAGGTCTCTGCTATTGCAAGTAGGATAGTTGCCTACGAACAAGCAACTGAGCCCTGGAAAGAAAAAAACTTGTTATCTGCAGCTTACTTGAATTATCAAGGAGAACCGGAACTGGAATATTTACAAACCGATGGAGGCCTTTTTATGGAATTTATGCGGAATACCTGTTTAGCAGAACAGGAAAACTTTACTATGTATGAACAGGAAGGGGTTGTTCCTTCTTTTCCCTGTGACTTACCGGTAAATTATGATAATTTAATAAATAAGCTTAATTCTGAAAGCTGGGGTTTTATCAATTGGGATGCACATGGCAGTTCTACAAACTCTTCACGCAAAGTTTGGATTAACGATTATAACCAAAATAATGTTCCTGATGAAAATGAAATGCAATGGATGAATTTAGTTAACCGCCAAAGTTTTGATAATTTGGAAAATACCAGCGGGACAATTATCTATGCTGCATCCTGCTATAACGGAGCTCTGGATTCCAATAATTATTGCCTGGCAGAATATGCCTTAATTAAAAAAGCGGTGGGAGTTATTGCCGCTACCAGAACTGGTTGGTATAAAGTCGGATGGCAAAATCCAGGTTGGGGCGGGCTTGCCAGTTATGACTATCATTTTGTGGAAAACTTCCGTCAGGCAAAACTGGACTTAGGGTCTGCTCATTCTTGGGCAAATCTTTTGCATACACAATATTACCTTTTTGGTGATCCTGTTGATAACGGAGGAATAATCTATCCCGAATTACAAAATGTTTATACTTATATGCTTTTCGGAGACCCTATGGTGGGCTGGACTCCCAATCAAATTAGCCCTGCAGGTGAAATTTTGGTTTGGGAACCGGAAGGAAATGAAGGACTTGCAGTTGTTAATGCTCTCAGGAAAATAAGTAATTTTAATGTGATTTATTCCGATAAACTGATTCCGGATTATGATTATCTGAATAACTTTGAGGCAGTGTTTTACTTGGCAGGAAATTCTCTTCCGGAAACGGAACTTGAGCCAACTTCTTATGAATATAGTTACTTAAACAACTATCTGGAAGCAGGAGGTAAACTCTACTGCGAAAATTATATTGATGATAGTTACGGTGAGTTATATACTAAAATGGGTGTTCAGATGGCAGATAATAATCCTCTTAATATTACATCTATCTTCTATCCTTCCAGCAACTTGGCTTGGAATTATAACGGTGCTGATTCCTCTGTATATCCCATAATTCCTGCTCAAACAACTGCTCAGGGAATATTTTTTGCCTCCTGCGGTAATACTAATAATCCAGTTATAGGCATTTTGAATGCTACAGATAACTACTCCGTGCTTACTTCCTCTTTTAGAACTACACAAATAGAATCAGGGGAATATACCTTAAACAATATGATTGGTATTATCCTTTCGGAACTGAATGTTATGGACTATAATCCAGTAGGGAATAACGATCCAATAATGGTTCCTGTAATCCAATCGGTAAGTGTGTATCCCAATCCTGCTTCTCAATCTTCTTCTATCAGCTTTAATCTTACTAAATCAGCACCGATTTCTATTGCCATCTACAATATTAAAGGACAAAAAGTGAAAGATTTAATCGGGTCAGAACTGAAAAGCGGTAACTATCAATTTACTTGGAATGGCAAAGATAATAACGGCAGGTATTGCTCCAGCGGTGTATACTATTATAGAATTGTTACCCCAGAAAAGAACATCACCAAAAAAATGTTGATCTTCAAGTAAAGAGGGCGAGATGGTGAGAAGGTTAAAGAGATAGATAGTAATATTATTTCCTAAAGGAAAAGTCTTCTGTCATACCTGCTTTCACAGCAATGGCAAAGTACATTCTACCTATGCAAGAATGAGATAGTGTTTATTCTTTTGTAAGGAAGTAATAGAAACCTGAACATAAGAATATTAGATATGTAATTATCTGTTTCTTAATAGATTAGTTTATGACTCTTTAACACTATCTTAGCTCTGTTAAAGAATTATTAAAAATTTGTTATAGGTAGAGAAAAGCAGGTATGAAAAAAGGATTAACAAAGACGAAACGGCAAAAAATGATTACATCATCTTTCCAGAAAATTAGCTGGATGCAGAGAGTTAATCATTTTGCTGGGGAAAAAATCATAACTTAACACCTTTATAAACTATGATATTACGCAAAATAAAGTGTATTCTCTGGCACATTTATCTGATAAGTGAATTTTTCCTTGTTTCTGCCATAATTAGGATTTTTAGTGCTGATCCCGTATTACGCAGAAAACGGCTATTGAAAAATAACACTCGCATCAGCAAACGCTTTATTCGTGCTCTTAACATTAAATTAACCCTAAATAACTCCGAAAATTTACAAAAATTGCAGGATATTCCTTATCTGGCTGTTTCCAATCATACAACTTACCTTGATATTATATTGCTCTCTGCAGTTGAGAAATTTGTCTTTATAACCTCTGTGGAAATGAGAAAGAATCCCTTTTTGGGTAGAATAACCAAAAGCGGTGGCTGCCTGTATACAAACCGAAAAAAATATATATCCTTGCCTACTGAAATTGAGAAATTTGCTTCTGCTATTCATCAGGGCTTTAAAGTTGTTCTTTTCCCTGAAGGAACAAGCACCAATGGCATAACAGTTCAGCCCTTTCGCCGGTCCCTTTTTCAAGTGGCAATAGAAGCAAAATGTCCTATACTGCCAGTTTGTATTAAATATAAGGCAATAGATGGTAAAAAGATAGATAAAAAAAATCGCGACCTTATTTACTGGTATGGAGATATGCCTTTCCTTATTCATTATCTAAAAATTATAGGACATTCCCTTGAGGCACAAATAGATATTTTAACAATTATACCCTATCAGGAAGGGAAAACCAGACAAGAACTTGCTAATCAGGTCTATGGGCAAATTCTTTCCTCCTACTTGGAACAAGAAAGTTCAGTTGACAAACAAAGCAATTCTTTATCTATGGTTCTTAAATGAAAAATCATTGCTTTCTGCAGCGAAGGAGCACAGATGAACAATAAAGACGATGAAAAAAACAAACTGCAATTAAACCGCACCAATTTTATCCTGTTGCTGGTAGCGGCAATTGTATTAGTTGTTGGCTACATAATTATGTCCTTCAATGAGATTACTATATCCCCAATTTTATTGGTTATTGCTTATGCCGTAATCGTTCCTTTTGCCTTGCTCTATCACCCTAAAAAGAAATAAGATGCCCCTTTTATCCGAAGAAGCATTAGTTCGCCTGAATAAGTTCCAGCTAACTGCTAAAAGCATAGTTGAGGGCTTTTTAGTGGGCTTGCATAAATCCCCCTATCATGGTTTCAGTGCAGAATTTTCTGATCACCGCCAATATAATCCTGGAGAACCGTTAAAAGACCTGGACTGGAAAATTTTGGCAAAAACGGAACGCTACTATGTAAAACGCTATGAAGAAGAAACCAATCTACGCAGTTACATTCTCTTAGACCACAGTAAATCAATGTTCTTCAGTTCTGGCAAAAGCACTAAAATTGAATATGCAACTCAATTGGCAGGTGCTTTAGCGTGGCTGATGATTTCCCAAAAGGATGCTGCCGGACTTTATACATTTAACAATAAAATTACTTCCGCCTATCCCCCAAAAGCTATTAGAAGTTATACTTCTCAGTTATTTGCCGCTCTCTTGGATTTGAAAGCGGAAGACCAAACAGACCTGTTAACTCCCTTGCATCAAATTGCCGAACTCGTTAAAAAACGCTCCCTAATAATCATTATCAGTGACCTTTTGGATGAACCGGAAAGAATTATGGAGGCATTTAAACATTTCCGTGCCCGAAAACACGAAGTACTCGTTTTTCACATAATTGACCCAAAGGAAGAAAAGTTTGATTACAAAAGAGAAGCACAATTTATAGATAGCGAAACAGGAGAAAAAATAACTGTCTCACCCTGGCAAATACGGAAGGAATATGTAGAAAATTTTCATCAGTTCGCGGAATATCTAAAAAGGGAATGCTACAAAAATCAAATAGAATACAATCCCGTAGATACCTATACTCCTATTGAAGACCTTTTGCTGAAGTATCTAATTAAACGACAGAAGGGTTAAACAATGGCTTACAGATATGTTTCACATGAAACAATTCGGTCTGAACTTGCTAACGCCTTAAAATATATAACCTTTAACCCTGATCCTGAATTACCCGCCTTGCTGAAAAATGCCCTTGCCAATGAAACAAGCGAAATAAGTAAAGATATCCTTAAATGTATGTTGAAAAACATAGAATTGGCACCTAAAATAGAAATTCCTTTATGTCAAGATACCGGTTCTTTGGTTGTTTTTGCGGAAATAGGTAATCATTGCATTATAAACGGACCTCCCTTACCTGAAATTATTAACGAAACCCTAATTAAAAGCTCTGCAGAACTCTATTTGCGTCCGTCAATACTTAAAGACCCCCTTTTGCAAAGAGAAAATACGGGAAATAATGCCCCTGCCGTAATTCATATTTCTATAGTAGAAGGAGATAAACTAAAACTTCAGATTGCTCAAAAAGGCGGTGGCGCAGAAAATATGAGCCAATTAAAGATGCTTATTCCCTCTGCCAAAGCTGATGAGATTAAGAACTTTGTAGTGGAGACAGTTACTCTGGCTAAAGGAAATGCCTGTCCACCTTTAATCATTGGAATAGGAATCGGAGGCAACTTTGAGACCTGTGCTCTGTTAGCTAAAAAGGCATTGTTTCAACCTCTGACCGCTAAAAATCCAATTGAACGATATGCCCTTTTAGAACAAGAAATCCTGAAAGGCGTTAACGAAACAGGAATAGGGGTGCAAGGTTTAGGAGGAAAAACAACTGCCTTAGCTGTGCATATTTTAAACGCTCCCTGTCATATTGCCTCCTTACCGGTAGCAGTAAATTTACAATGCCATTCCCACCGGCATATAGAAATAGTTATCTAACTTATGAAAACATATAGATTTACCTTGCCTCTTTGTCCTGCTGATATTGCTCAACTGCATATTTCTGATAAGGTTTTGCTTACCGGCTGTCTGTTTACAGCCAGAGATGTAGCCCATAAAAGAATGGTGGATATTCTGAAAAGAGGTGAAAAACTACCTTTAAACCTGGCAGAAACAACACTTTTTTACTGCGGACCAAGCCCTGCCAGACCAGGAAATATTTGTGGAGCAATAGGACCTACAACCAGTTCCAGAATGGATATTTATACCCCTCTTTTAATTCAAAACGGCTTAAGAGTTATGATTGGCAAAGGTGAACGCTCTATAGAAGTCCAAAAAGCAATTAAAAACTTCGGAGCGATATATTTTGTTATGCCTGGAGGCATTTCTGCCTATCTTTCACAACATATTGTTTCCTGTGAAACATTTCTGTGGCAAGAACTGGGTCCCGAAGCTATTCATAAACTTTGGGTGCAAGATATACCGGTGTATGTAGCGATAAAATAGCGAGATATAAAAGCCCCAAAGGGCTTAACAATGATAGCGATGGATGCGTAAGCCCCTTGAAAAAAGAAAGAAATAATTGTCAATATCTCATTCTTTCTTGTGTTCAAAAAAACAACTAAGGGCGATACAATAATGTAGACGGTTTTAAACTCCAAGACATCAGGAGCTGCAGCATAGCAAAAAAAGAGATTGACATAAATGGGCATTTTCTATGCGTGGGACAGAAGGTTTAAAAAACTGTTAAGAAAGAGAAACAGGAGACCAAGCGTATGAGATTATTCAAAAGTCGCCTAATCTTTCTCTTGCTGTTTCTGCTCCTATTGTTAAGCACAGTGATAATTGCACAGAAGCAGTCAGACGCAGAAAGATATATAGTAGAGGATTTCAAAGTAGAAGATATTCCTGCAGATGACGGAACAGGATTAATGCTTTCGTGGAAGCCCTTGGAGCGGGACAAAAGAATTATTGAATACCGCATTTACAGGGGAGTAAGTCCTGATACCCTTTTCTTTTTAGATGCCATTCCGGTTAATGTAAAAACAGGTGTTGCTTCTGAGAGGATGTTCTATTATGATAATTCTGGCAGTGAATTTTTTGATATTTCTTCGCCTCGCAAGTTAAAGAAAGAAAAGCAGCAGGGGAAAAATAGTCCCTTATATCAAAAAATGCCTCGTAACATTCCTTTTTTAGCAGAAATATCCAGTAAATTTTCTCTGCTTTCCGTTAGCGAAAAGAACAAATACTATTACAGCAGTCAGAAAGTTACATTGGATAAACCCCAAGAACAAGGTTCGGAAAAGGAAAAACAGGAAGAGGGAGAAACCTATGCGGGATTGAAAGACAATCAACAGACAGTGTATTGTTTCTTAAATCCCGGGGAGAACTACTATTATACCATTGTAGCGGTGAATGAAAGAAGGCAGTTTCAAAAGCACGCTAAAATTACAGCAGGTAGCCCTAAACCTAATGCTCCAGAACCGGCAACAGCATTACACAGTGTGGTTTTAGAAGATAGCAGGGAATTACGGTTTGAATGGGAACTTCCATTATACAATTCGGACATAGCTCAATATCGTATTCATCAAACACCTCTTTTTACACCTACGGAGTGGGATTCGCTTCGCTTACATCCTGAATTGTTTCAGACCAAAACAGTAATTCTGCAAAGCGGTTTAGCAGGTTACGGTTCCGGAAAAAATTATAGCCAGGTTTCTATTCCAGAAGAGGCGTCTCTGGAGGCATATATTAATTCAGCTTATACTTTGGAATTAATAGATGCGGATGGTTTCAGCAGTTTTTCCGCTCTTTCTAAACCCAGGATAACGCATAGTAAAGACCTTCCTGCCAAACCGATAATAAAAATGGAAGATAAGCCCAATGACAAAGGTGACCGCTTAACCGTTGTTTGGGATCATCCTATTTGTTTTGTAGTTAAGACCACAGCTCTGAACAGCAAATTCAATAAATTCAGGGTAAATTATCAGCTGAATAAAACCGAAACTCAGCAAGTGGATAACATCTATTTTGAGTTCTATAAGAAGGGTGAGGAAAAACCCTTTGCCAAAATTAACGAGTTTTATCAGGATAACAGTGTTATCTTAAAAGTTCCCAATAATTACGATTACAAAAAGGGATTTCGGGTAAAAATCACTTTGGCAGGTAAGCCAGAAATACCTAAGGACTATTGTATAGAGCAGGATTTGGAATATGACCCCAATATGCTGGCTATTTTACCTACCAAGGCACTTTATCGTAATGGCAAAGATGTATCTAAAATCAGCAATGTAGTTTACCGCAAAAATATGGCTTCCAAGCAGTTAACTTTGGTTAAGCGCAATACCTCTTATGATAATTCTTTAGATGTTACAATTCCTTATGCTACTATGATTCAAAAGCCGGTTAACGGTTTTACTTTTGCCCAGGGTGATACTTTGATAACCTATATCAATGGAGAGAGGCAAGCGCGTAAATTAAAGCCGGGAGATATAAAAACACCTTTAGCTTTAATTTCTCCCAATATTGATTTGGTTTATGACAAAGAAAATGAAACGCGCATTGAGACCAATATTTTCCCCGATTTAGGCAGAAAAGAAGCACAGGAAAAGGTGGAGGAGCTAACTAAAAAAATTGCAGAGCTAAAAGACAAGATAACCGGTGAGACCGATCCTGCTGTAGTTGAACAGTTAAATCAAAATATAGAGCAATTACAAAAGCAATTAAATGCTTACAGTAAAAATGAACATCTGGTTAATGCCAATAAAATTACAAACCGGAAAAGCAGAATGCGTTATATTGCTAAAGTACGAGAGGACTATTCCCGATACAGCACTTATCAGGTTGTTCGTACTAATAGCAGAGGGCTTTTTACGGAAAGTGACCTGTTAAAAGACGGAGAAGATATATTCTATATGAAGCCCGTTTCCAATGTTTTTGATACCAATAAATATACTACCCTCGTGGCAATGCTTATTTTCGGCTTAATGGTAGTTATTTTTATCAATTTAGCCAGGCGTGGTAAGGACTTGTATATAAGGCCAATTGCCGGTTTGGAAGAAATTGATACAGCAGTTGGTAGAGCAACGGAAATGGGACGTCCGATTATGTATATGATGGGATATGGTTCTTTAGGAGATGTAGCTACTATTGCCTCAATGGGAATTTTAAGTTTGGTAGCAAAGAAAGCTGCAGAATATGATATTAAACTTATTGTACCCGTTTATAATTATATCGTTATGCCGGTAGTTCAGGAAATTGTTAGAGATGCACATTATTCCGTAGGTCGTCCGGATAGTTATGATAAAAACAGTGTATTCTTTTTAACCGATGTCCAGTTTGCTTATGTAGCTGGTGTGAATGGAATTATGATTCGGGAAAGAGCTGCAACTAATTTCTATATGGGTTATTTTGCTGCAGAAGCATTATTGATGACTGAAACGGGTAATGGTATTGGTGCTTATCAAATAGCCGGAACTGATGCCATCACGCAGATTCCCTTTTTTATAACAACCTGTGACTATACTTTAATTGGAGAAGAGCTTTATGCCGCTTCTTCCTATTTAAACCGTGAACCAATGCAACTGGGAACTTTGAAAGCGCAGGACTATTACAAATTCCTGATTTTTGCCTTTGTAATTGCTGGAGCGGTTCTTTCCACTTTCCAGTTGACTGGTCTTAGTGAATTATTTCCCCTAAAATAAATGAGGTTCTAAATGAAGAAGACAATACCTTTAATCATCGTAATCGTGGGGGGCATCATCTTTGTGCTTTATGCCTTAAGTCCCCATAAGCTTTTACAGGATGACTTTTATAACAAGTTCTATCTTCCCTGGGTTTATGCATCTTCTCCTTGGGCTGCTCTTTTGGGAGTTATCAGTTTATGTATGATGCACAGCAGTAAAATTAAAAGAAAAGCTCCCAAATGGCAATACAGTTATTTCTTTTTTGCCGGGTTTATTATTACTTCCCTTGCTGGTTTTATCGGCGGAACTCAAAAAGGTAGTGTTTTGATGTGGATTTTTGAGAATATGCAGATGCCAATGAGTTCCACAATGTTTTCCCTTTTGGCATTTTATATGGCTTCAGCTGCTTATAAGGCATTTAGAGCGCGTTCCGTGGAAGCTACCGTTTTGCTTCTTGCCGCAATTGTAGTTATGTTAGCGCAGGTGCCTTTGGGAGTTAAGATTTATAAGAATCTGCCAATTATATCACAATGGATTTTGGATGTTCCTAATCTTGCTTCCAAAAGAGGAATTGCCATTGGTGTTGGACTTGGTGGTGTAGCAACTTCTCTGAAAATTCTTTTAGGTATTGAGCGTTCCTATTTGGGTGGAACGGATTAAGCAAAGGGAGGATGAAGAATGAACTTTTTTGAAAGAATGCAAAGTTTAGACCGGCGCTGGATCTACATTATAGTAGCGCTGGCAATTATCATCCCGTTAATTATACCCTACAATTCAGATAATGTAACTTCTCCGCCTACAGAGAACTTGTATCAGATGATTGATTCCTTTGCCGGCAGAGAAGATAGAGCTGTCCTTTTAAGTTTTTTACACGATGCTGCTACGATGCCTGAACTTTATCCTATGGAAATAGCTATTATCCGGCATTGTTTTGAAAGAAATATAAAGGTTTTTGCTCTTACTTTTTTAACTTCGGGAGCTCCTATTATTGATTATGCTTTCAATTCGGTAAAAGAAGAATATCCTGATATAAAAAGCGGGGTGGACTATTGCAATTTTGGCTATAAACCTCAGCCAATGGCTGTAGTTTTGGGAATGGGAGATAATATTGCCAATGCTGTAAATACTGATGCTGAAGGGCGTAAACTGGAAAGCTTGCCGATTATGAAAGGAATAACCAATTACAACGAAATGAACCTGGTAGTAGAGTTTTCCGGTAGCAGTCCAGGAGTTTACTGGATATATTATGCCCGACCCAAATTTGGAGTTAATGTTGCTTTGGGAGTTACAGCAGTTATGGCTGCCGATGAATATCCCTATTTGCAATCGGGTCAATTGATAGGTATGCTGACAGGACTTAAGGGTGCAGCGGAATATGAAAAGCTGGTTGATGTTTTTGCTGCTTATCGTGATCCGGCAATTGACTATAGTGTTAAAACAGATGCGGAAGGAAACAAGATTCTGCCAGGGCGTCCCTTTGGCAAGGAAGTTCTAAATGATGAGAGCACAAAGAAATTGATCAATATTACAACGCAAACGAAGGCGGAATTTACTCCCGAGGAATATACTGCATTTGTAGCCAAATATCCGGAGCAGAAAGCAATTTTTGACCAATTGAAAGAAGAACAAAACGGCACAATAATTATTGATGTAACGAAGATAACTCCGGAACTGAGAAATCAGATGGGAGAAACTGCTTACCGGGAAATCAATCGGCTTACACATAATATCAGTTATAAATTCAAAGTAGCCAGAATTGGAATGAATGCTCAATCGGTTGCCCATATTATGATCATCATCTTTATCCTTTTGGGTAATATCGGTTATTTCATTCAGAAAGCCAAAACGGCAGAAAAGTAAGAAAGGGAGGATAACAATGAGTTTTGAATTATTTAGTAATCTCGTAGCAGCATTTTTAACCCTGTGTATTTTCTCCTTCCTTTATAAGGAAAATCCCTTTTATAGAATGGCGGAACAACTTCTGGTGGGAGTTTCCCTGGGTTATACTTTAGTGTTTACTTATGAACGGATATTTATTCCGTATGTGTGGCAGCCGATTATTCTAAAACATAATTTTGTCCTTATTTTACCCTGCCTGATGGGAATACTTTATCTGTTCCGTTTTTCGCGCAAACTGGGTTGGCTTTCCCGTTATCCTATTGCCTTTTCTATGATAGGAATCGGTTTTGGTGTTCCGATGGGAATTCATGCCGGAATTTTAGTGCAGATGCGTCAGGCGATGGTTCCCCTGGAAAATATTAATCTCATTCTTATTCTTTTAGGCACAATTGCCGTTCTGTTATACTTCTTTTTCTCCAAGGCACATACAGGTGCTTACGGAAAATTTGTCGGGTTGGGAAAATGGTATATGATGATTGGTTTCGGTGCCTCCTTTGGTTTAACGGTTATGGCGCGTATTTCCTTGCTGATTGGAAGAATTCAATTCCTCGTTATAGATGTTTTTGGATTGATGAAATAGCTCAATTTAGGAACCTTTTAGTTTCCTTTTAACATAACAGTTGTATAGATTTAAGTTACTGGTATTGTGGGAAGAGAAATAAGGGAACCTTGGTTTAGGGATATAAAAATGAAAAAATATCTTATTGTAATCGGAATTATTCTGTTGATAGGGATTTCATTGCTTTCCACGGATGATGCAAAACCTGCTTCCCTGAAAGGTAAAATAACAGAATTTTCCGCTTCCGATATGCCTTTTGACGATGGTAGCGGAATTGTATTGAAATGGAAACCTCTGGATAAATCGTATCGCATTATTAATTATAATATCTATAGAGGCGTTAGTCCCGATTCCCTGTTTTATATTGGCAGTATAGAAGTTGATCCCAAATTAGGTGTTTTGTCACCGGAATTATATTTCTACGATAAGGGAGAAGAACCCTTTATAGAATTTGAAACGGCTCCCCAAAAGCTGAAAAAGGAAAAACAGCAAAGCCATAATAGTCCGCTTTTCAAAAAGTTTCCCCAACAGCCGGAATTGCTTTCTACAATGCTGACCAGATACAATATTATAGGAGCCATCAATAATTCCAAGCTTTATCATAGTTCCAAACCGGTGACAAAAGATGAAGATATTATGGCGGGCTTGAAATTAAACCGGTTTGAAACCATTTTAGGTTTTCCCAAAGCAGGCCAGGAATATTACTACACAGTTCTGGCAGTGAACGAAAGAGGAAAATATTTGCCTTATGCGGATATTCAAAAAGTAATTCCTGAAGATAATCCGCCAGAACCATCCGCAAATCTTTCCAGCACTTACATCCAAGATACGGGAGTTTTCAATTTTGAATGGCTACCACCATCTTCTTCGGAAGATATTGCAATGTGGGAGGGTTGGCTGATTCCTTTAGCGCAAAAACCGAATAATGGTGAATTACTTTCTGAAAATTGGCAAAATAGCGCTATTTCCCTTTTCCAGATTCCTAATTATTCCGGAGCTGTAAATACCTGTTATAGTGTAGATACCAAAGAAGAAGGGATAAATTTACCTGCCAATTTGGCAGATTATTATCCTGTGCTTTCTTACAGCGACTATATGGGTCAAAGTGCAGCCGTTTCAGCTAAAAATTTTCGTATCCTGAATTCTTCACAACTGCTTAAAATACCCCAAATTGAGGTTAAAGATAAACCCAACGACAAAGGAGATTATTTATCCGTTTCTATGGGAAAACCCCTGGTTTTTGTCAGCCAAGTGCTTTATTTGAATAAGGCAAAGACAACTTTACGGATAAATTACGAAATTTCCAATAATGAACATTATAAAATTAAGGAATTGAGGTTTACCGTTCTTGATTCCCTAAATAAAGAAATTGGCAAGGTCTCCGAATACTATTTGGATAAAACAATTCATTTCAAACTACCGCAACAGTATATCGCTATTAAAAATATGAAAATCCGCATTGCCGTTCAAACTAATGGCAACGGTAGCTTTGAAGATTATACAGAACAGCATATTGTTTATGATGAAGGGAATAAAATTTTTAGGGGCGAAAATATCTACTATCAGAATGAACCGGTGAATAAGCTCTATTATGAAATTCTTACCCGCAATGGTTTTGATCCTGATTTTTTGTTTGGAGAGAGGACTAATGGCTTAACCCGGGCTTATGACCATTCCATTCCCTACGAAAGTATTGTGTATAAAAGCATTCTGGATTATGATAACAAGGGTAAGCGTCTGATTTTAGACCCGCAAATAACAATAGCTGTTGATCAGGTAAACGGATATACTTTTGCTGTTCCCTTATTCCGTAATAAATTTGAACAAGACCTGAAAAAACAAAAAGAGGAACTGGATAATTTATTGGCGGAAAAAAACAAATATCCTGCTAATGCTATTCCCGATTCTTTATTGGCGGCAATTCAGGAAGCGGAAGGAAATTATAACTTTATAACGAAGCATCCTGCTTATCTGCAAGCTCAAAAGGCAAAGACCAATAAGGAATGGCTGAAGACCTTATTAGCTACGCATAATAAAAATATGCGCAGTTATTCCTACAAGGTTATTAAAACAGATGGAAAAGCCAATTTTGTAACTACTGCCATTTATGCTGATGCTAAAGGGAATACCATATTTTATCCGCGGAGCGATTGGTTTGATACTACCAAATATATTACTCTTGCTGCTTCTATTTTATTGTGTTTATTCCTTATTTATGCCATCATTCAAAGTCGGAAAGGAAATGCTTATATCAGACCCATTGCCGGTTTGGAATCTATTGAAGAAGCAGTTGGCAGAGCTACAGAAATGGGGCGTCCTATAATGTTTGTTCCCGGTTGGGGAACTTTAGGTGATCCCGATACGGTTGCTTCAATGTTGATTTTAGGGCAGGTAGCAAAAAAAGCCGCCGAATTTGATGTCCGTTTAATTTCACCTCATTGTGACTATATGGTTTTGCCTTTAGCCCAGGAAATTATTCAAAATGCGTATAATGAAGTTGGACGTCCGGATGCCTTTAATTCCAATGATATTTTCTTCATTTCTTATGATCAGTTTCCTTACTGTGCAGGAATCAATGGAATAACCGTGAGGGAAAGAGTTGCCACTATTTTTTATATGGGATATTTTAATGCTGAAGCACTGCTTTTAACGGAAACAGGAAACCAAACAGGCGCTTTTCAGATTGCCGGAACCGATGCTATAACCCAAGTGCCGTTCTTTATTACTACCTGTTCTTACACCTTGATTGGAGAAGAATTTTATGCTGCTTCTGCCTATATTTCCCGCAATCCGGACCTGGTTAGTATGCTGAAGGCATCGGATTATTTTAAAGCTACAATTATAATTGTATTGTTGATTGGCACTTTGCTGGCAACCCTGAATTTTACTGGTTTCATCAATGCTTTTCCGATTGAGTAAAAAAGTTTGAGAGTCATTAAACACCGGAAGGTTGAAATCCTTGTCAACCTCTAATAAAA
>ERZ1026796.354-NODE-354-length-38823-cov-3.659629_pt1 | contig 38823 bp, 39 predicted proteins | sample MGYA00520874_ERZ1026796 | MGnify/ENA primary metagenome ERZ1026796 (study PRJEB33270, sample SAMEA104284474) | anaerobic digester metagenome | biome: Anaerobic digester microbiome; feature: mesophilic sludge digester; material: Anaerobic digester biomass | place...
GCACCAGGACATCCAAAAGATTTAGATGCCTCTTATGATGCATTATCTATATTTAACAATCAACCTCAAAAACACAATTCTTTTATTGAATCTAAATATAAACCATCTGATAGTAAAAATCCTAATGCGAAATATTATTCTTTTAATGATAAATATTCAAAACAAATAGAAGATGATTTATTTCTATATGATAATAGAGATTTTATTAATAGTAAAGAAAATAAGAGACAGGTAACTGGGAGCATTATAGCAGGAGCATCTCTTAGAAATTATCAGTATAGTAAAGGAAAAGATGACAGAGGTAATTATATTGCATATTATGATATAAACGATTATGGAAATATTTTAGATCTAATACCTAATACAAATCCTTTTGAAATATATGGTAGGATTTATTATAAAGATTATAACGGTCAAAAGAAAAGAATGTATTATACAGATAAAGAACTTCTTGAATTAGACATTAATAAAAAGAATTTTGATACTCTTGCTTTACAAAGAGAATTAAGAAATAGAGGTTATAAATTGCCTAAATCTACTAAAAAAGATGGAACTCTTGATGGTATATGGGGAGAGGAAACTAAAAATGCTTTATTAGATTATCAAAGTAAAAATAAAAAAAATTAATTATGAGCTGTAAACCAACATATAAAGGAGTAAGATATAATTCTTTAGAAGAGTTATATAACGCTAATGGAGTTAGTGCTCAACAAGCCCAACAACTATATGGTTCTTATTTACAAACAACTAATAATCCTACTATAGAAGGATTTAAACAATGGAATAGTAGACAACAACAAATTACTGAGCCTGAAGATGAGAATGGGACGGAGCCTGAACCTGAGCCTACAGAATTATTTGATGGTGATGGTAATTATATAGGAGGTAATAATGCTTCTCAAAATGAGGATAATACAAATACAACAGGACAACCTGAGCCTACACCACAGCCAACTATACCATCTCCTAAACCTAAACCTAAGCCTGTAAAAACTATTACCTTGGCCAGGATTAGTAGGTCATTCTCAGAAATTGACACTAAACATCGAGAACAATTAAAGAATGAATTGGCTAAAATTAATGCAGAGTTCTTAAAAAATAATAGAGATATACAAAACGCAGAGGATAAGAATTGGTATAGAGCTCAGATAACTGAAGCTTATAACAATTTTATTAATAGTCTATTGGCTGACTTAGAGTCTGCTAGTTCAACTACATACACTATATTGGATAAAGAAAAAGGGCTAGAAGCACTGTTAAAACAAAAAGAAAGTAGCATGTTAGCCCAGCAAACTAAACAGTCAGTTACTACTAAAGAACCCACAGTTGTTTCGCCAACTCAATCATTCTCTTTTAAAACAGTTACTTATAAAATATCTGGCTTGGCTGGTAGTCTGGTTAAGTTTATTAACAACATTAATAAAGTCATTCAAAACGAGTTTGCACGGGATAATTATAGTAAGATTATGCCAGAAGAAAGTAATGAGGAACTTTTAAGAGATATTGTACTAACCGTTGGGTTTGTGGTGTCTAAATCTGAAACCACAACTCCATCCCCTTATTCACATTTAATTATGGAAGCCATTCAGGAAAACGGTGTTGTTCTTAGAGTAAATGAAGAAATGCTAATATCTCCAAAGAATGAGAATAATATCTTTACTATACATTATGCTAGTGGTCATAGTGAGAAACTTACTGGAAGACAATACTATAACAAATTACAGGAACTCAAGAAAACTAATTATACAGAATACTTAGATATAGTTCCTATCCAAGTTATCACACAAATAAAACGTGGTAATGAAACAATAGAACTAGAAGTAGCTTCTCTTAGAACTACAGGATTTTTAAAAGCTTTATTTGGACAAAACAACAACTTGACTCTTCGTATAAGAAGTATTAGGCAAATGGTTCTGAACAAACCATTATCCCTAAAAGTAAAGAATATTAAGACTGGGAGATTTGTTAATGTTGGAGATGTAAATACAGCTAAATTATTAACTGAATTAATGACGCCAAACACTCCCATGAACATAGGATTTATTGATGCTAATGGGACTGTTAGTTATTATGACCATAGAACTAATAGTACATCAACTAGTATCAAACTTACTAATATTCAAATAAAATCTTTCCCAGGAGTTAATATAGACGAAATTCCTGTTGGAACCCCTGCATTTGTAATTCCTAATATGGACTCTAAGGGTAAGGCCGTTGTTATTCCTCTATTAACAGTGAATAAAGAGTTTAGCAATGAAACTTCACAAGCAGTTTCATTTTGGCTAAATAATTTGGCTACTAAGTTTGAATCTCTTGCACAAAGTAAGAAGAGTATGTCTGTATCATCTATTATTGATGAGTTAAAGAGTTTGTTTTATTTTGTAGATTACAGAGAAATTAACCAAAATAAAGCTTGGAACTATGATACTGACCCAAGAATTAGATTTACTGCTAATCTTAATGACTCTAAGAATGCTGTGTTTATTTTCAAAGTACTTGACCAAAGTGTAAAACTACAAGTAAATGATAAAAATTTCTTATCAAATCTAAGTAATTTAATTCGTTCTATTAACACTCTAAACTTTATGCCAAATATTAACTGGGATTTATTTAAAAAATCCAGTGAGTATAGAGATGTTGTTGTTAGGTTATTTGCTTCATCTGTTTTAGGCCATATTGAAGCTACTAGTGGAGAGAGAATATTCTATGGAGATAATGGAATAGTATTGGATTTTGATAGTAGAAGTGGTATGAAGGACTACTTTGCATTAGTTAATAGTGGAGGAACTATAAAAAAACCAGAATCTACTCCTACTACCAAAGTTCCAGTAGTAGACCATAGAACATCTAAAGAAAGCACAGAAGGTACAAAAAAGCCAAAGAGTAAAGAAAAAACTAAGTCCAAAAAACCAGAAGGTACTAATACTACAAAAATTGACCCTTCTAAGTTATCAGTCCAGAGTAACCAAGGTAATCCAACTACTAAACCATCTGACGAAGGTGACCCATTTGGTTTTAGTGGTTTGTTTGATGAGGACGCAGCTCTTAATAATTTTAAAAAGAAGGGAAAAGGTGGAAAAACTATTGGTGATGGATGTTAGTTAATAAATTTTTTATTAATTTAGCAACAATAATTAAATCAAAGTAATATGGCTACATGTCCTGTATTTACTGATAAAACTGTAAAGAATCAGTTTAATAAAATAGTTTCCCAATTCGGGGGAGAGAAATTATCTGAAGAAGAATTTGCCTTCAGAGGTGTAAGAAATGCACGTAGTGGTATTGATGCATTAGCAATGAATGTAGCTTATTTCTTGTGGGATGCATATAATGGCGATTTTGATAGGATTCAAGAGAGTGCTGTATATAAATATGCCTCAACAATCACCTATGTTTTATTAGGAAATACTACCGCCAACAAAGCCATAAAGAATTTTAGAGACTCCATTGAGGGATTAACAAGTAAAGAGTATAGCGAAATTAATTCCTTTTTTGGGAAGTTTTATAAAGTTTTGTCTAATATTAGCATTGGAAAAAACACAATAGATATAATGCAAATGCAAGAGGTAGCAGACTCCCTTGCTCATATAATTGTTGGTCAAAGCATTCAGTCTAATAGACCTATAAAGGAAGTGGCTGCTGAAGTACTTGGTAAATTTGCTCAATCACTTCGTAATAAATATATTTCCTATGCTGAAAAGTTAGGAGTAAAAACTGAACTACATCTCTATGATGAATTTGAGAAGATTGAAACAGGTCTTACTAAAGAAGAGTATAATACTGGAGTAGAAGAAGAGTTAGAAAGTGTTCTACTTAGAATGGGAGATAAATACTCCTCTGTTATAGGTGAGTTTAAAGCTTTATTGCTAAGTGATGATATTAATCCAGATAGTGCTGAGTTTAAAGAATTACACAAAGCATATAAAGAACACATAAGTGATAGAATAACTGTTAACTCACTTTTAAAAGAAGTAAATAGTGTTAGAGTTGCCTTAGGGGATAGATTAACAGCCCTGAAATTAAATGATTTGTATAAAAAGCAGATAAAAAAGTATAAAGGAGCTCTTGAAAAACTTCTTAGTGGTGATGGAAAATTAAAAAGAAAGTTAGAGCAGGGAGATATTACTGCTGCTTACCTTGTTGAAGTACTGGCTCCAATGTTCAATAATTTAAAATTACTGGAGTCTTTAACATCTTTTGCTGTATATAAATATGCTAACTTCTCTGGCTTAGACTATAATACAGATACTGAGTTTGGAATATTTTCTATAAGTAGTTTAGCACAAGAGCTTGATGATGTAAATAAGGTTGATACAGAGGATGGACAACTTGATTTAGGTTATAGTGATGAAGTTTTAGATTATGATAAATCTTCTTTTGAGAAGGGAGCTCCAATCTCTAAAATTACCAAGCAATTCTTTATTGGCTTACCTATTGGTAATGAAGCAGTTAATATCCTTGGGATGAAAATGTTCATAGACCCTGCAGCTGCTGCTGCTGTAGTTAGAAGTATATTACGCAACAGCACTGGGAACTTAAATGACATGATAGGTAGGCTTCAAAAATTCCAAGATAAATATTCTTGGTTATCCGTTCTAATTGACAGATTAGAAAAAGCTCCAGCACAAGCTAAGGAGGCTTTTAGAAATAACATGAATGCTGTGTATGTTAATCAATATATGGTATTCTTTGATTTAAAGGGGAATACTTCTGTGGTCTATAGGGCTAACGATGCAAGTGCTATTAATAGTTTATATGATAATTGGGTTAGTAACTTAGAAAAAAGTAATATAGCAGATGAAAATGGCTACGTTAATTTAGAGCAACTTGCAAAAAATTTAGAGGTTATAAGTGGTAAAGTTACAAAAAACTGGAATGATAGTGTTATTGACGAGTTACATGACTTTTTTAACAGTATTGGAATTGAAATATCAAGAGATACTCTTACCTCTAAAAGCACTGATAAAGACAACCAGTTGTTTGCAAGGAAGTTACTGAAAGAGTTATCATATAAGATAGATAGATTAAAGAAAAATAATAATGAAGCAAAGGCTTTATTTTCTGATTTTTATGAAGTCTATAAGGGTAAAGTATTCAGAGCTCTAGCATCCTTAGAGATTAGAAACAATCCATCTTTGATGCCTTTATCACACAAAGTTGGGAAAAAGACCCTCTATTCTTATACCTGGCATAGTTTCTTGTCGGTACTTAATAGTAAACTTAACTCAGATGAAAATCTGGTTAATAAACTACTTGAGGCTCCATATAGGCAAAATAGCCCATGGCTAAGATTAATTAAGGATAAACTAAATAAAAGAGAGGAACTTTCAGAGTATGTTCCTGTTATTAACATTTCTGCATTTACCAATCAGGTAGTTAAGAGGTTTGGTGGAAATGAAAATGAGGATTTAAAAGTTGGTGAGTTGCATGAGTCAGAAAGAGAATTGTTAATTACCAGTTTAATGTTAAAGCCAGTTGTTGATGAGATAACTGGAGAAGAGAGAATTATTTTCTCTATGCCTATTACTTCAGATAAAGGAACCTACTACACTATTGAGGCTCCTAAATTCTCTAATATACTTGAAGTTAATAGTTCTGGTAGTGTAGTTATTTCTGAACAAGCTATAGAAGACCTTATTGACTACGCAGTAATGCCTGAAGTAGAGAGGATGAATAAACTCATCCAGATGGAACTTCGGGGAGAAGAGATTCCAGAGGAATATAGAATTGGTGGACATTTATTTCACTTGGTTCCAAAACTAAATCTACAAAAAGAACTATTTGATAAGGATGGGTACATAATTGAAGATGAGAATAAAATAAGAGAAATTGCTAAAGCAGTATTAATAAGAGAAATTGAGCATGAAGTTTCAGAGAGAGTTAGAAGATATAAAACCTTTAACATTAAGGCTACATTTGACAATGTTACTATAGAAAGTGCTTTTGGGAAAGAAGTTGCTGATGCAGCAAGAAAGAATGAGGAAGCATTACTTAAAGCAGTTGCCAGGTATGTTACTATGCAAAGCAGACTTGGTTATTCTGCTATTTATACTACTTTTCTTCCAGACATAGCTACTACCTATAAAGATAAGTATTTTAAAGAGGCTATTTCACATGTAGTTGAGAAGTTATCTAACGAAGTTCCAAACTTTAATAAGGATGATTATACTCAACTACAGCTTATGCGTATGGTAAGTAAGGAAGACTTAACTTTTGCTATTACTGCTATACGCAACAATTATAATAAACGTGCTGCTATGTTTATAGCTAGTGGTCGAATGGGAGAAAATAGTGGCACTGTTAACTATTTAGTAGCTAATGATAGAAAAGTTGCCTCCAAAATGGTAGAGCAACTAAAAGTTATTCTTGGTGAAAAATATGCCGACTATACAGAGAAAGGGCAACTTAAGGAAAGTACAAATGCTCAAGAGTTTATTACTTTACGAGAATATATTAGAAACTTATATTTTGATGGGCAAATAAGTGAAGACCTGTTTACTACTGTAATGGATTTCTTCGAGACTAATTCTGGGGAAAATTATAGGGAAGATTATGAACAGGACTTGTATAAGGCTCTCGAAGAAAAGGGAGTTTTAGAGGAATACAATAACCTTATTGTGAACCCCATGAAGCCAGTTTATAACTGGTTACAAACGGATGATATAACTGGTATTAAGCCAATTTATGTAAAATCTTCAGCCTATCCACTCCTTCCTTCTATGAAAAGTCTTGAAATTAATAAGGTAAGAGCTTTACTGGAAAGGAATGGATTTGATAGATTAACTTTCCCTTCAGCAGTTAAACTTGGAGTTCCCCAAAAACCTATAGAGTTATGGGATAAGGATGGTAATATTAGAGAAGATTTTACACCTGATGAACTTGAACCTGCTGCTCTTAGAGTAGATAGGATTGGGTTAAGAATACAGCAGGATGTACCTTTCCATGGTTTAAAGTATGTAATTAATAAAAGTACACAGGCGGAGAAAAACTTGTTTACTGACCTTTTAAATATTAGAAAAATAGTGTATAAAGGTAAGGAGTACAATGGTAAAGACTTACATACCCACTATTTAATGCTGCAAGAAAAGCTATATGGACTATTGACTGATAGGCTATGTGAAGATTTAGGAGTAGAACGTAATGGGAATAATGTAGTAACTTCTATTAATAAAGAAAAACTTAGAGATTTGCTTGTTGAAGAGGGCAAAAAAAGAGGATTTAGCCCAGTAGAGTTAGCAATTATCTCAGACCTTGACTACTTAAGCCTCTTACCATTAACTCCATCAGCCTCTATTAAAACTGAAGCCCTATTCAATGCCCTTGTAAAGAACAGGATAATTAAAATTAAATACCCTGGCAATTCCTATGTACTATCTACTGAGGAGGGATTTCAGACTAAGAAAACTGCTACCTTAGAAGAGATTGATAAGGATGAAGTTTACTATACAGACTCATTTACAGGGGAGTTAGACCCAGGAAGTTATGTTGATGCAGATGGAAATGTGCTTACTGGAAAGGCATTAGAAGAGGCTTTTAAGAATGGTACTGCGATAGTTAAGAGGCCCTCTCAAGTTCTCATTCCTTGGAGGTTTGTTATAAATGGTAAGTCTGTTGGAGTAGAGTCATTTCTAAAGGAAGAAAATGGCAAGAAAATGATAGACATGAGTAGGGTAGACCCAGAAATTCTCAAGATGATTGGGCTGCGTATTCCTAATGCTGGATTAAACAGTATGGCAGCCATTGAGATAGTGGGGTTTTTACCTGAAAAATATGGAGATTTAGTAGTTGCTTCTCGTGACTTTCTTGCTCAGATGGGTTCAGACTTTGACGTAGATAAGTTGTATAGTTATGGAAACACTGTGTTTGTTACTAGTGATGAGGAAGGAAATCCAAAACTAGTTAAGTTAACAGAAGAAACCAAAGACTTATATATAAATGAACTTAGTGAAGTTAGGAACTATTTAACCCAGCTGAAAAAGAGTAGGGACAGTGAAGAAGGCCCAGCTATGACTAGTTTCATGTCTCTTTTTATAAATGATTTAAGTGAAGTTAATGATTTATTTAAAGAAATTAACATCAGAATAGTCCAGAATGAAATCACAGATATTTTTAAAACCATCTTAACTACTCCAAATAGAATTATTGCGTTAAAGAACTTAACTCCCACATCTTATGGTAAATTCTCTGATATAGCAGCCCAAGCAGCTAAAGAACAAGTTAACCCTGCTATAGGACTTTACAGTTTAATTAGTGATGAATATCATAGAAGAACTATAGAAAAGGTTAACATGGGTAAAGAACTTATATCAATTTATGCTGCATTTAACCCACAACTATCAATGTTTCAACATACTAAGTTCAGTGTTGGAACTGTTTCAGACGAATCCATTCTACTTTCCTTACCAGATGAATTACTAGGAGTTTACGAAGGTGTGTTTACACTTGATGCAGACAATAAGGTTTATTTAGTACCTAAATTAGATGGCTACATCACTACAGGAGAGATGTATAATTCTCTTACTTTGGAGGCTCAAGATAAATTAAGAGCAGCAGTTGCTAAAAAAATAGGTTTTAACAAATACTCTGAACAAGTAACTGAGTATATATCTATTAACTTTGAAGCTGCTTTGGACCTACTTGATAAAGAAGATATAGTATTTAGAAGCGATATTCTTAATGGACAATTACAAGGTGCAGTTGACAATGCAAAAGAGGATATTTTAGGTACATTAAATATTAATCTGGATAATGTTAATAATGCAATTGCACTTACCTTATTGGGATATAGTGAGGATGTTATAGGTCATTTCTTTAGAATACCAGTAGTAAAACAGGTGTTTGATTACATTAAAGAGTCTTCTTCAGCACTTTTAGAGAATAAAGATTATTCTAAATCTACTGTTACTGCTGCTGTTAAAACTGTTATTAATGAGTTAATTCAAACATATGGAGTAAAAGAAGTTACTAATGCCTTCGAGCAATTACTAAAAAGACCTGATGTTAAACAAAAATCTTCTGGTAATCGTTCTTTTATACATCTAAGTAATTTATCAGTAGATACGATGAAGGCTTTAATTAATAAGGGCCAAAACTCTACCACAAATCAGTGGATGGATAAGGAAGATTTATCTAATAGTTTAAATGCTCTTCTTCAGTTATGTGTAATAAATCAAATGGCTCAAACAGCAACTTCAGTTTCAAATGCTCTTAGATATGATACCAAAGAGTTGGGAGTATCACAATTAGACCTTTTAAATAATATTAAGCAGTTTTATGACGTATATGCAAATGAAAAATACCCTGCCTTTAAAGAGACTCCTTTTATACAAGTGTCTGCAGCAAGGCATGGATTTTATGCTCTTAGAGTATTATATTACTCATTCTATCAAAGCAAATTTGACCCAATTGAGTTTCTTGGTTCTTTAATGAATTATTCTTATTGGAATAAGAAGGGACTACTTGTTTATAATGAAACTACACTAAATTATATAACTAATGCTACATTAGCCTTAGTAGGTAATAGACTTATACAGCAATATTATCCAGAATTTACTACAGAAGACAAATTAGTTAGTAACCTGGATGTCTTAACAAAGTTGGGAGCTCTTAGTGGACAATACTCAGTTATTGAAAAAACTAAAAAATTGAAAGGAGCGTTCCCAGAAAATTTCTTCCTCAGTTCCCTCATTTCTGTTAAGTTAACAGATAATGCTTATGGATTAAAGATAAAGAGAATAACACACAATCTTGAAAAAGAAGTGGTTAATGGCATCCTTGAATTGTATAACCATGACGAGGTAATTCCTGAAATTGGAATGAGTGGAAAAGATTTTATTAGAGATGTGGCTATACTTGCCATGATACAAGGAGACCAAGCCATGTTTAATAATATCTTTAAGTTTATTATGCCCTCAATTCTTGAAGATATAGGAGTTACAAAAGTATTAGAGTCATTAAATGGAGAAAATACAACACTGAGTGCAACGGAAAAAGTAAGTATAGCAAACCAACTTGTTCAAAGAGTACCAAAATTAGCTCATTCACCAAATCTTTATAATTTTAAAAATGCTAATAAAGAAGAAGCTAGCAATGGTTACACACACACTGCATATGTTTCAGGCGACTATGATTTAAAACCTGGACGTATTATTCAGCATACTGTTCAACAAACTGTTAAAAAAGGTGGTGAAACAAAAATTAAAGACGTTACTAAACTGTTCTTTATTCAAGATTATAATCAAGATACTGGATTTTTAGGACTTGTTGAGATAGACCGTATTTATGATAATAAAGACAATACTTTAATTGACCCAGCACTTCTTTATGTTGGAAATAAAATGATTAAGCCTAAACCAGCCAATCCTTGGTATGGTACTGCTGCATATGATTTATCTCCAATTCGTGGTCAAAGAGTTTATACCAACCCACTAAGTAATTTAGATTATGTTAACAAGAAGATTACTCAACTTGCTACACAAACATCTTCTCAGCAGGAAGATGTAGCCCTTGAGTCCAGTGATTCAAGTGTTAAAGAGGTTATAATGGAAACTCCTTTAACTAGGGTGGTTCAATTTCTAAGTGCTTATACAAATGCTAATTTTGAACTAACTGAGTATTTAAAAGTATTATCTTATATAGAGGAGTTTAATAACACTGAGTTTATATTAAATTTAATGAATCAAATTTCATTAACCAGGGGGAGTTATCAGTACTCTGATAGGAGTGTTAAAATAATGTACAATCGGACTAAAACTGCCCTTGAAAGACAAAGAGTATTGAACTCTATTTTAGGAACCTTTACACATGAATTGAGGCATAAAGAGGGACATCTATTAATACTGGTAGCTAAAAAATATGACAGTGTTAATGAGTCAGAGTCATTTTTAGCAGCTAAGGCCTATGAGTTATTACAATTTAAGCATCAGTTGTTTGAGGGATATCGAGATGTTATTGGTTCTTTAGTAGGAAATAGATTACTACAACAGTATATAGAACTGATGGATAAATATTTTAAGATAAAGAATGATGTTAACTCTACCAAAGAGCAAAAAGATGAAGTTTCAAGAGAAGTTAATAAATTTGCAGAAGATAATCATATAAATAGTAGATTGTGGGATATGTTATATTCTGCCTACTCATTCCATGAATTTGAAGCTAACTTAATGGTTAAAAAAGAAGTCACTGAAATAGTACAAATGCTTATTAATGAAAAGTACAATACTGAAGAGACTAATCCATATCTATCATTTGCAGAGAATCCACAGCAAGCATTTAAGAGTTTAAATAGTGGAATTGTTTATGCATACACCAAAAAATATGGAAAGGATTTGGGAATTTTTAGTATGCTTTACATGACTAAATTAGGGTTAAATATAATAGCAAAAGCAGAAAAAATGGATATATTTGCAGATGCACCTGTAGAATCATTTGATGCAATAGCTTCGAGTGGAACTTTAAATTATGAAATTTATGGCACTCCTACAGAGAATAGAATACCCACACCAGATGAGATTAGAAAACAATTTGGAGAACTTACTAAAGATGGTAAACCTAAATTACTTGCTGTTGACACCAATGGTTCTTCTAAAAATTATCTGATTATGCAGCAAAGAGCAATTAGAATAAATAAAGGACAGCCTTACTATGACGTTAGAGTTGTTAAAACTCATGGTGAAGGAACTCTTAGAAGTAAAGAGTTCTATACACTAGCCTTCTTCCCAAGAACTAGGGTTACCCAAGAATTAGTAGATAGCATTTCTCAGGAGGAAATTGAAGAAAGAAAGAAATTTTGTGGTTACTAATAAATAACAAAAACTATGGCAGTAAAAAGTTGTGTCGTTAAAGACGAAAATTATTACAAAGTCTTAAAGGCTTTAAACTACGATGAGAATAGGCTCACAGCCATTCTATTGGCCTATGAAAAAATCAGAGCCAATGATGCAAATGCTAATCCAGATGAACCCATATCGCTGCCTTCCTATGATGAGTTGGTGGCTGCTAAGCTTATTGACCCACATGCTACTGATAAGTTCAGTCCTATATTTAGACTTTACTACAATACTAAGGACGAGTTATTAAAACTATCACACATTTTAAGTGATGAGATAAGGAAAATAAATAAGGAGTTAAAGTCTCCTAATATTACAGAAGATGTAAGGAAAGAATTACTGGATAAAAAGAAAAGGTTAAGCATAGAATTGGGTAATACTAAGTTGAGAATAGAGAATGTTAACAGGTCTCTATCAAGCTTAGGCAACATAAAGAGTGAGTATTCAAAAAAGAGAGGTGAGCTTATGAATCAACTTGCTACCTCTACTGCTAATTTTGAGGAAGAATTAAGTGCATTTGATAATAAGTTTTTTGGCACATATATCAGCACTCTCCATGATATGGCTCTGCGTGACTTTAAGTTTATTGAGTCTATTTTGGGCCAGGAAAAAGTTGATGCTGCTATGATGGTAGTAATCAATAATATACTAACTTCATGGAGAAACTTTGCTGGAACTACATCAAACACTATATTCACTACTGAAGAGTTATCAGAATTAAACCCAACAAGTTTAGCCTTTCTAAATGATATACTTCGTCAGGCAGATTTTCTTAGGGAAAGATTTAATCTAATTTCCAGAGAAATTATTGTTCGTGAGACTGAAACAGTTTTGGGAGAGCAAACTGCTCATGCAGTAGGTAATATTATGAGGGACATAGATAGTGCCAGTGCTACTTTACTTTCTTTGGCTGAATATGATAACCCAATATCAACTTATATCTGGTATTTGGGAAAGCAGGCTTCTATAGATAGTCAAAGACAAATTGAAGAAGCCTTTGAAAAAATAGATAAGTTAAATGAAACTCTCAAGAAGTATTCACAAAAGGAATTGAAGCAGTTATTCCTACAAGACAGTACTCAGGGTGATTATAAACTACCAAAGTTAAGAGCAATATTTACACAGAGATGGTTTGGTATACAAAAAATTTTAACTACCAATATAAATAGAGCAGTACAAAATAACTCGATAACTCATGTTAAGAAATATACAAAAGAGTTTCTACGAAATACCTATGTTATAAACCCACTATCTGTATTTGATGAGAGTGGTAATATTAAAGATAATGAAGCAGCAAAACAAGTCTTAGAACTTTTAAATGAGTTTGAACCATATATCAGGCAAAGATTTTTGAAGGAAATGAAGCAAAAAGCTTTGAAGATATATGAAGACATTGAAGTAATGAAGGGCACTGTGGAGGAGATGTATAATGATGAAGGTCAGAGGAAGGCTGAGTTTGACAAGTGGGCTCAATATAACCATCCTCAAGCCCAGATTGAATTTCTAAAAAATCCAACACAAAGTGCTATTGATAATAAGTTCAGATTTAATCCCTATGCAGTTCAACTTATTCCAAGAAGGACATATACCACTGGTAAATCAACTGAGTTCTATGATAGCAAATTCCATGAGATTACTCAAAACCCTGATTTATTAGAGGCATATCAAGAACTAGAATCCTTACTAATAGAACTTAGAAGTTATTTACCAAGGAATATGGGAGAGGGTATAACCTTTAATAGTATTCCATACATTACTATGGGTCTTGTAGATGAAATGATGAACTCAGGACTATCCAATGTTTTACCTAAATTTTGGCAAAAACTTCTATCTGATGTCACAATTAGTACAGAGAATAATATTGTGTCATACAATAGTGTTTCTCCAGACGGAACCATTACTCCAAAGGTATCTGTAAAGAACATTAGATACTATGAGAACATGGTTGAGGACTATGTTCTTAAAAAGCTACAATCATTTTTATTAGCTAAGAATCTCCCCTTAACCACTATTGATTTATATAAAGAGCAAAAGTTAGACTCCTTGAATAACCCTAACTTAGTAAAGGAAATTCAGGAGTTTATTAAAAAAGCAAGAGAGGAGGCCTCTAAGGAACTAGTTGATTCTATGAATTTTGACTTGGCTAATATCTTAAAGGTATACTCTGCCGCTGTTTTAACCTATAGGGCAAAAACAAAGATAGAAGCCAAAGCCATTGCTATGCGTAATTACCTTGCAAGTGCAGCAGAACTTGAAACAACTCCTGCTGGTACTCCAAAGGTTACTACCAGAGGAACTCCTATAACTAAAGCACACGGATTAACTAATCTTCTTGAGGCTGTAGACTACCACATTAGGGTAATGTTTGGGCATGAAAAGGCAGACCCAGAATGGATTACAAAGAAGAAGGTTAAAACAGAAGAGGAAAAGGAATTGGAGAGTGTTATTGATGAAAAAATTAAGCAGTTGGATGAGGAATTTGCTCGTGGTGAAATCAATGAACAGGATTACTTGGTGCAGAGAGTTGCACTTAGTGAAGAAAAGTATTCATTAGGTCGTAACATTTCTGGAGCAAATATTGTAGACTTAGTAAACTCCTATATTCGTCTCAAAGGGTTAGGATGGAATGCTATTGCTCCAATAGCCAACATTAATGTGGCTTTCTTTGCCAATATGATGGAGGCCTCAAGAGAAAAATACTTAACACCGAATGATTTAAGAAGGGGATATACTCTATTCTTTTCAGACCGTGCAAAGGTTAAAAATCTGTTTAAAAAATTAGGAGCTTTGCAAACTGTTCAGAACGAGATTTATGCTAAAATTGGTACTAGCAATACTGGAATACTACACCCAATGTATCTTACTGAATCTGCAGAGTTTTTTAACCAAGCTCCATTAGTAGTAGGATTTTTCTTAAATACAGAGATTGAAGTTAATGGAGAAAAGATGTCTCTGTATGATGCATTTGATGAGGATGGTAATCTTAAATATCCAGAATCATCAATTAAGTTTACTGCTCAGAAAGACCAAAAAGTAAAATTTTCTTTAGTTTTAGCTAAGGCAAGAGCAGACTGGTTAATTCAAAGAGTTCATGGTAACTATGACCCAGAAAGTCCTATTAAAGCAAACTCTAAAGTTCTTTATAGAAGTTTACTTGTATTCCGTAAGTGGATTATTAACTCTTTCTACAATAGAATTCAAGGAGAGCAACATCAATGGGTAATGAATGACATTGAAAAAGGTAGATGGAGAAGTTATGGGGCTTTCTTTAATGAGTATGGATTTTTTGGTGGAATCCTTACCATGACTTTGGCAACTACAAAGGCACTGTTATTTAGCAAAGAAAAGTTTGGTAGGCTTAATGAATTGGACGCTGCTAATATGAGGGCAAATATAAAAGAGTTAGTATTTTTAGCTTACCTTACACTTATAGCTGCTCTACTTTATGGTATGATGAAAGCTGATGACGATGATGAAGAAAAACCAGATAAACTTATTTATGCTTTGACATTCACTGTAAATATTCTGGGTAGGTTAACTCGTGACATCACTCTCTATGCTGATGCAGAACAATTCCAATCTATGCTCAGAGACCCAGTTCCTATATGGGGTTTAACTGTAGATATAACTCAAGCAATACACAATACATTCACTCTTATAGAGGGTAAACCAGAAGAACTAAGTGATAAGCAATGGGAAAACAAGGTTGATAGAATTATTAAACATTATAGAAGCTTCTTACCTTATGGATTTAATACCATTGAGAAAGCCACTACTTATGCTACTAGCAAGAATATGTATAATAGATAAAAAAGAGAGAGTGGGTTTTAAAAGAGAATACCCCCACTAATTAAAGTGGGGGCTCTTTTAAATTCACTAACAACTATTTCCAAATGGGGCTATCTCTGATGTCACAAAGTCTACCATTTTAGGTACACTATCCAGTTCGATCTCATCACCTAAAGATACTTCCAGCCTTGACTCTATTTCTCTTTTAAGTTCTTTACCCTTATACAAAACTTGATGAATAAAACTCTTTTTATTTAGCCCATAAAATAATACGACTTTAGTTTTATGTTCATTAGGAAATTTAGAATATTTCCCCTGCATAAAAAGAGTTGTAAGATTCTCATCAATATGAAAATGGTAATAATCAATGTAGTTAATGGTTTTAAGTATTAGGAAACTTGGATGTTCTATGAGTAACTTTTCAAGTTCTTTGTATAAGTCTGCTCTTGAATATCTGTAGGCTAAGACTAAATTTCTACCCTCTAAATCCACAAATGCTCCGAGAAAGTATACATCCAGCATCATAGTATCTGGAGTATATTTCTTCTTAATGTAAAGTGCTGGTAGGAGATAACTTTCCACCTTAGTCTTAATTCCACAGAATAACTCAAATCTCCTCACGGAAGGAGTGTGAGAGTTTAATTCTGAAATAGAACTTATTTTATAGTAAGATGGAATAGTAGGCATACTGCAATCTACTTCATCTCCTACCTCCACTTTAGTGTCTTTCCACATAGTTAAAGAAACAATGTTTCCATTCTCATCATACTCCACTTGAGTAGATTGAGGTGCTTTAATAATTATTATTCTTCCACTAAAAAATTCAGTGTTTAAAAGGTTAATATTAATCAAAGACATATCCATACAATTAAGATAAAATGGATGCGTAGAAGTCCCCTGAGTAGGAATTTGAAAAAACTCCAAAAACAACATTTCTTTCTGGTACTTCTAAAGGACTTGGTCCTGATGGTATTACAAATTCTTTGTTAGCCATACTCTTGGAAATGTTGTATTTTAAGGTGGTATCAAACAGTTCCAATGTGTTAAACATGTTATAATCGTATAAGTATCTAAATTCTATTGGTATTATCTCAGCATTAAGAGCTTTGGACAGTTTTTTTGCTAAAGACTTAACATAGTACTGCTTATTATAAATCCAAACAAATTTACTTGTTCTTAAGTCTAATCCCCTCACAGCGAAAATCTTAGTTTCCCAAAATATACTAACCATTAAATCTCTGGTTATAAGAATTGAAGTTGGAAAACGCCCTCTTCTGTGAAATGTGTAATTTAAATTAACTGATTGGTTTGGGGGTAATGTTGGGTAAATTTGTGATACAGTTGATATAAATTCTTCATCATTCCATACATCCAGTTGCTTTACTAAAGGTACAGTGTAAGCTGAATTCACCCTTACATTGTGTAAATAAACTGAATTGATTTTCTTTCCAGTTATGGATTCCAAATTAATTAATAGAGTTGGAACAAACCACTCATGTCTAACTAGTAACATAGCTAATCCTCCTTTTTATACACTGCCATTTTTGCCTCATAATCCAGACTAGGAGTTTTCTTCATTGTAACGGCTTCTCCCAACTCTCTAATATGAAAAGGAACTTTACATATCTGCACATAGGGTTTGTTAAGTTCAGTTTCACACTTCTTCTTGTAGTATAAGTTAGTGAGATAATTAGAAACTATTTGAGTTATTCTTGCTCCTATCATTGCTCCCATGAAGTAGGTTTGTCTCATTGTACAACTACCTTCACCAAGAGTTTCTTCTGCTACAAGGGAGTTTCCATAGGCATGAAGTTGGTCTTTATAATCAGCATCTGTCTTTATAGGAGATATTGTAAATAACTCATAACTTGTGGCATTTAATCTACCATCAATATATAGGGGAAGGTTGGCAGGTAGTTTTTTCTCTTGAATTGCATAGTACAAATCCCACAGATAGTTATAAAGAAATGACCTTACCTTCATTGAATCCACTGCACAAATTATAATATCTGCATGAATTAAATCATAACGAAATATACTAGTACTTTCGTATGCAGAGTCCAGGTCAAGAGTAGTTCCCATCAAGTCTTCAATGCGACTATTGTAAGTACCACATTTATAAGTTGGAAAAACAGGAGAAATATTGGCTTTTGTGGCGTCAACCTTAGCCTCTCCAAGATTTACAATTGAATAGTTTTGAGTGCCTAAATTTACTGGCTCAACTATATCTAAATCCACAAGAGTTAAGTGTGATATATCTATACTTCTTACCAGTAAATTAACAGCATGTGAACCAATTCCGCCAAGTCCTATTACAAGGATTCTTGGATTAATTTTTAACCATTCTGCGTCTTTAAACCTATCATTATTCATATTAACTAACTTTTATTGATTTAATTATTTTAATCAATTTATCTACATCACTCTCAGTATCCCTATAGAAGAAGTGGCTGTAAGAAGTTTTCATCTTCTCTAGTACTGCAATAACTCCCATTTTTAGACTTTTTGTGTCTTGCATTATATCTGCTGCTTCAACGGTTTCAATAGCCTCGCTAAAATCATCTGCTAAACTTTTGGGGGAAGAAAAGTCTACTAACTCTATCCCTTCCGCCAGTTCATGGTAAAAATCTAATTCAGTTTCATATACATCTAGTAAACTTGGAGCATATCCATAAAGGGTATAGTAAAGGGCTAACTCAGCGGATGTTGGTAGATAAGCTATGTTAGGCACAGATTTATTGTTTTCTTTAAACTTTGGTGTTTTGTCTTTATAATCAAAGGTGTTTGAATATTTCTTAGAAGTGGTTGATGGGATAATTGAATTGCCAAAGGGAGTAACAGGCTCATCCCATAAAGTCTTTTCAGTTTTTTTCTGTGCTTCTTTATACTCATTTACCAAAACATCAACCATATCTGAAAAGTCTTTTGGGACTTCAGTTTCAAAACTATATACTATGTGTACTGGAAACAACTCTGCCTCTTTAACTTCTTCCTTGTGGTACATCTTTTTATCAATCTTACCATCAAAGTCTATATATCCAACTTCATAAGGATAAATAATCTTTTTCCTTCCGAAGCTAGCTACATAGGTTCGCTTAGTATCAACCACTAAAAATAAGTAGTTATTATACACCAAGCAGTTTTCTCTCACTTCAGATTCATCTGTTCCTGAGATAAAAGCTCCCATAGTATGGTGAGTATGAATTGAGCCTAACAACACATTAGAACTAAATTTCTCATTAAAATACTTAGTTACTTGAATTATATCTTTATAGTTAAATGTGGTAGAAACACTAGTCCCAATATTCTTTGGATATATTCCAACTGCTATAAACACAGTGTCTCCAGCTTTATCATTTTCTACAGTGTACCCTAAAATTCCAGACCATTCCGTAGTTATCCTGCTATGGAGATAGTCTATTTCGTTTTGAACATTCTTTGGTATTATTAGCTTATACATATGTACCAGGTTTATAGTTATACATTAGATAGCTTAAAACTTTTATCATTGTGGTGAAGGAGACATGTAGATGAACAATATAATTCGGTGTGTATGCAAATAATCTATTTGCTACCTCTTCTTGTAAACTTTCTATATTGCATCCACGTCCAATGTAAATTTCTTTAGTTTGCTCTAAGCTCGTTACAAGTTTAGGGACTATTTTTTCACCTTTAAAAGACAAGGAAAAGTTTTTACAAAATCTATTAGCTCTATTCCAAGCCTCCTCAACTCTTGACAGATTAAAATCACCTACTTTAACATTGGTGTACAGAAATTTACGACTATTAAAACTCATAGGCCCCATCATGGAATAATTCCCAGGTAGAAGTTTGTAAAGAAAGTTAAATAGTTCTCTATCAAATATAACTGGTAAAATTTTGTCTTCAGAGTTAATTTCTGGAATCCTCTCAAACATAATCCTGCTGGAGAAAACTGGCTCATTAATAAGATTTAAGTCATCAATAATATTACTTAAAAGGGTTTCATCACTTCTCACTGATTCAAGGAAATAATTTACAGATATTTTTCTATATGGGATTCCTTCTAAGCTCTCCCATTCAAAGAATCTTTTGTGATTAATTAGCACATGGTTTAAATTTTCTGGGTTTAAGTAATAGGTTAATGTAGCCAATGGGGAACTTCCATAACAAACTGATTCAGTCTCTACATTTGTTCCCAGCACTTCAGCTAGTATACTTGTACTAGCAGATATAGGCCGCATGACTATATGAGAGGCAACATAGGAATTGTTAATACTAGTACCAAAATCTTCAATGTGAAATACACTCCTTGATACACTGGCTAAAGCTATGTTTATGAGAAACTTCCCATCTTTATATGTGTTTTGTACATAAAATGTAGCATAAACATCACCAAGAAATTTAGATTTGTTATGTGAGTTTTTAACTGTGATATTAGGGTATTTCACTGTAATCATGAAAAGGAAATCATCAGCATGACCAATATCATCAGTATAATTCCCTAAATTAATCCCCTGCTCCTCCATTTGAGTAGCAGTAATTACTTGATGCTCATATGGAATAGATAAGTAACTTAAAACTTTTTGAATCTTCTCTTCTCGTGTCATTGCTTCAAGTGTTTTTTTTGTTATGTATAAGAAAAGAGCCCCATGAAACCATGGAGCTCTTTAAAACATTAAACCAATGATTACAAAGGAAGATTATTTACTCGCCTGTTTGCTTGAACAAATATTTCCTTTGCTCTCTCTTCAATCTCTTCCAGCTCTTCCATTGTAAATTGGGGGATGTTAGGCTTTTTACTTTGTCCCTTTGACTTGATAGTTATTGTGATTTCAAGGTCTCCCTCAGTAAATGAAATTACCTTGGCATCTTCTGCTCCAAACTTTGAAGTAACTGGAGTTACATACAAAAACATGTCCCTTTCTGGCAGTTTTTCTCCAGGAGTTTCAAAGGTATATTCCTGACCAGTAATGTCATCAGTTAACACCACATAGGTCTTTGAAGTTCCTTCTACTTTTGGAGATACCTCTATCATAGAAGATAGGGTTTCATGGCCTTGAATAACAGTTGCCAATTCTGCAATGGTGGTAGCAGATGTTACAACACTAATGGGCTCGAGTTGCCCCAATAATTTAAAAGAAATTACTCTTTCCATAATTTATTTTACTAATTTAGGTTAAACAATTGAGTTAATAATATTAATAGCTTGATGGACTTGTCTAATATTATGCACCTCAAAGAAGTAAATATTTTCAGGATCTTCAAATTGTTCCTCCAGAGCTTTGATAAACATTTTCTTCTTTAAAGGGTACACATCATTAGGCATTCCTTTTACCTCAATGAAAACATGGATTTTACGTCCATTTCTTTCGAGAGGCAAATAAAAATCAACATGATAAGTTATTCCAATGAAAGATTTTTTGGTTAAAACCAAATCTTTACTTTTACTTGGAAGGTACACATTGACTAATGGCTTGAAACTGCTCATTAGGCTGATTGGGAATTTCTCATATTGCAACTCAAATCCAGCCTCCTTGAAGGTTTTATAGCAATTTAGTTCTTGCTTGCTTTTAAAGTTGAAATCATTGTAGTGGATTTGAGTATTCTTGTACTTGTTCCCCTTCTTTACATGGTTACTGTCTTGCATCTGAAAATAATGTTACGAAAGAATTTGGCTTCTTTGGCTTTATAGTATCTTTGGGCCTGTTCTTTAGTCCTCAATACTCTTTTCTGAACCTCTAAAGCCTGCTGTAACTGTTGGGGAGTCCTGGAATCTAACAATTCCTGATAGTTGTATTTTCTCATAGCAATTGTTTTAAAAGAGTTTTAGCCTCATCCATTCCATAAGAACAAACTAAATCAGAAATATCCTTACAACCATATTTCTGTGGGATAAATATTTCTTTATCAATGTCATACAAATCGAAGAATCTGTGAGAAAATACCTGTCCAGTTTCGTCATTATCAAACAGAATGACTATCCTCTTGAATCTTTGTCTTTGTTTTTCAAAGTATTCAATTGGTAGAAACATGGACTCAGCATTTGGTGCTACTGCAGTATAACCTAACTCATATAAGGTCATTACATCCTTTAATGACTTGGTTATAATAAGAAGTTCTCCACCGTATGGTAAAGCCACTTCTCCCTGCACCACCTTTCCCCCATTACTCAACCACTTTAATTTACTAAATGGTTGGTAGATTTTTCTTCGATAAATATTATCCTCAAAATAGAAGTTGTAAGAATATGAATGCTTAGCAGCAAGATAATGTTTCCCATTTATCCAATAGTTGCTAATAGGGACAACATTAAAAAGTTTCAGGGTAGGTTTAGTTATCCCAAACCTTCCCCAGAACTCTAAATCATGCTGCAAGTAGTTACGCTTTCTGACAAGAATGGATTTTATCTCATGCTTCTTAAAGTTGGTATTAACCTCGCTAACATTAATTCTGTGTACCTTAGACCCTCCCCTCTGACCAACATTCACTCCAAGTCCAAGTCCAAAGTCCTCATTTATTTTTTTGAGGGCTTCGTGATAGGTAAGACCAAATAGAGACATAACAAAGTTAATGGCTCTAAATGACTTACCTAACCCAAAATCCGTGTATAAGAGGTCATTACCAATAAAGGAGATTTGGCAAGATGGGTTAGATTCCTGTCTGAAATCAGATAGAAAGCTGCGACCTACCTCTCTAAAATTTCTACTATACTTCTTAAATATTTCATAGGAAGTTACATATTTGAAGATATTCTCTTTCGTTAAGTCTTCTCCAACTACTATCATAATATAGCAGATTTTAGTGGCGGCCTACTACATTGGCTAATTAAAATGGGGTTTTTCCATTTGTTGATTCAGGAGTTTTCATGAACTCTTGGTCATCAGTAGGAGTAGCCTTTGCTCCCTGTTTCTTTTCTAAGAGAGCACGTTGTTTCTTGGAAATGATATGGTCACTCTTATTGTCAGCAAATGGAACAATACCAGCAATTCGAGTGAAAATGCCATTATCATTCTCATTTAACTCGAATAGGGTATAAACCTTTTTGGTAGCAGGCATAGGAGTAATCTTAGCAATGACCTTGGAGATTAAATCAACATAGTCATTGGCCTCAATTACTGCAGTTGGTCCAGCAAATCTCCTATATAGATTGGTTACGTTGCGGATATAAATGTTCTCTGCCATCTTAAATTTCTCTGCTGACTGATACTCTGACTCATCCTTTGGTAAGTAGAACCTGGAAGTGTTGGTAAGTCCTTGTTCATTCTCTACCTCAATTTCATAATACTTGTTGTCTTCTGAAAGAGTTACCTTCTTAATGGTACATAGTTGAACAAAATCTTCCAACTCGTTAACTACAATTGAAGATGACCTCTCCTTTACACTGTCGTTAATAACAATTTTTGCCATAGTTTTAATTTATTTTAAGGGTTAAACAATTAATTGATTTAATGAACTCCATTTCCTTCTTTCTCAGCATCATTAGTAACCTCTAACTCTGGGCTAGTTGGCAAATCATCCGCCAAGAAAACTCCAACTTTGTACTTAGCAGGTTTCTTGTTTGTCAATCTTGGGTCAGACCAAATTACTTTGGCTTCTCTGGGATTTAGCCCAAAATACTCATTAATCTCTTTACGAGTCATGCCAGCATCCAGCATGGTCATGATTTCTCTCAATGAAAGTGCTCTTTTTTCTTCCATAATTTTTATTCTCCTTCGTTATATTTATCAATTATTTCTGTTACTACACCCAAGTCATTTGGTATTTCAAGTTCTGGAAACATTCCTATGGGACTTTTTGCTGGGAATACTCCATTATTGTTGGTAATAAACTTATACTTAGGCTTATTGGATATGTCCAATTCAACCGTTGAGTATAATACAATGGTAAATAACCCTTCTAGAGTTAAGTAATCATCTACCATTTTACCAACAGTTTTCATCTTGAACCCTGCGTCCCTATCAAATTCAGGATGCCATAAGAAGAATACTTTCAGGTCTTGTCTTACAGTTCGTGCTGCTTCAATAACCTTACTCATATTCACTCCTATATCAGTGAATTTGTTGTAGCCAGTTTCTTTTGCTCTGCGCATAAATTCAAAAGCCATGATATACTGCGCATCATCTATGACTATATTCTTAATATCTGGTCTTGATAATGACACATAACTAATGGCTTGCTGAATTACACTGGCATCGGAAGTTTCAAGATAATTTCCTCCCTCGGTTAGTTTTCCAGAATAAAGTTTCTTCCAACCCTTAAATGGAAGATACTTACCAGTAACGTTAATAATAACAGTTTCTTTTGGGTTTAACCCTTTAATACCTAATTCTGGGAAATTACCATAACTGGTACTCTTCCCTGTTCCACTTTTTCCTACTACTGCAATTGATGGCATAATTTAAAATTTAACGTTTGTCTCCATTACCATGGATTTGTCCTCTTTGAGCCCTTGAACTTAGTTTTTCAATGTTGGCTTGTGCAACTTCCTCTAAAGTTAGCCCCAAGTCTCTGCACATGGCATTAATATACCATAGCACATCTCCCAGTTCTAACTTAATGTTTTGCACAACTTCAGCATTTAAAACTCCGTTCTGGTCTCTGTAAAGTTTTTTAACTTTTTCTGCAACCTCTCCAGCCTCCCCAGTTAATCCTAATGTTGGATAAATAACTCTCATGGTGGCTGGATAAACTGCTGTCCCAATGGCTTGTTTAGAATACTCTTCAAATGTCATAGTTTTATGGTTTATAATCTTCTCTCACTAAAGTTGTTATTCCACCTGTCTTTTTTATTTCAACAAGTACAGTTTTACCTGAATGATCAATTAAAAAACTAAATGTACCTATTTGAACAAAACGTTCATCTTCCAAAAAATATTTATAAATTTTCAATACTACACTATTATCAATTGGCTCAACCTGATACACACATCTGTTTGTTCCCTTATCAAAATATAGAAACAATGCTGGTGTAACAGTACTTGCTTTAAGGTAGCTGATTCCATAAATTTTGTCATTTAAATCACTTCTTGCAACATACGTTAAATTGTCTTCTTTAAGATTGAGATTCACATCTTCTGGAGTTAACCCACCATAGTACATTGTGAAGTATGGTTCAGTTGGGTCTAATTCACTGTTATTCTGAGCAAAAGTAGTTATACTCAATACTAACAGTACCGAAATAATAATTATTCGTTTCATAGTTTTTGTGGTTTTAGTTAATAATCTGATTTCTGCTCTGGTAGAATATTTACAAAAATAGTAAAATTTATTCACAATTCTGATTTATTCCTAATGATTTAAAAAGTTCTCACAATCTGATTGTGCATCCGTTAATATAGTATGAATTATGTTTACTACTTGACGTACTCAAAACTAAAACAAAATCACCCACCATTACAGTGGGTGATTTTATTTAAATCCTGATAATCTGGTAATATGAAGATACACTATTAAACCTATCCATTTGTGGCTTAACTAATTGGTGCCAATAATTGTAGGTATTACTTTTTAAATACCCTTTTGGACCACCATTCCAAATTCTGGCCATCACTTCAGGATTAAACTCACTGGTATAGATTTGCTGATACTTAATAAAAATATCAACTGCCTTTAAACTATCCAGTGCATCTGTAACTTTATACTGAGTTCCAAAATGTCTATTTACATCTTGAACCACACAGTTTCTAATCTGAAGATGGCCATATGCATCTTCTTTACCATTCACAGCATTTAACTTGTATCTACTTTCTACATAGGATATAGCCTTGATTAACACATTTACTGGGTTCTCCTTGAACTTCTCTACTTTAAACTCAACTTCTGGACAATACCCTTGCAATGAGATGACACAAGTTAGTAGTAACATAACCTTTCTCATAATTAATTTATTTAGTTGACAATCAATGGCAAATATAGCAAATTTTTATTAGTAAGCCATGATTATCCAGTTGTTACGCTTTTACAGACTTATCTATGATTTCCTCTATCTTATCCACCACCTCCAACACCCTAACATGAGATAAAGTCCACTTGTTATGAGACAAACAGTGAGAACATCTGTCAGGTACTCCCTTTCCACCACAGTTTGAGCAACTAATAGTGGTAAATTCATTTACCAGCAGCTCTAATACCTTTTGCTTAACTTTTGGGTTCATCATTTTCATATTTTAACAGCACTTCATCCACCAACTTTTTTAAGTCATCTGACATTTCTCCTAATGAGTATGCAGAACCATCGTCCTTTAGAGACTTTACAAGTTCATGTAGATGATGCACTGCTTGATGATAGTGTTCTTTAATATCCTGCCTGATATAGCCGCCCTTAATGTACTGTTCAGCTTCAAGCAGTAGAGACTCACCGATGTCACTCAGAATCCACGCAGCATTAATTTTCCTGTGTGTCCTGACTATTCTGTTTGGTTTACCCATGTTCTATCTCATCATTTATTTGTGCAATAACACCACTGATAAATCCAATGGCAATTAAAATTTTCCCCCATTCAGGTAATGGGGCTTCGAGTACTACGACGATAAATATAGGAACAAGACTTGTTAGTAATCCTACTAAACAACCCATTCCTAATATTCTTATTAGTTTCTTTAAATTGTTCCCCATAGGCAATTAATTTTTACTTACTTCTGCATGTCCCAGCCCAGCACGTAAATTAGAATCATCACGAACAGTAGTTGAACTGAACTGCATCTGTAATCTATTATTTTCCACAAACATTATGGTGTCGCATTCTTCACAAATAGCAACATCATCAATGCGATATATTTCAGTTGTAAGAGTGGATAACATGATGTCTTCATGCTCATAGTTCTTCTTAAAAATAAGATTATCACTCCCACAAACTGGGCATTTCTTTAGGTCAAATACTGTCATTTTGTTTAAATTACCAGTAAATAATTGACTTGTTTCTGGCAATTAATTCTTCATTTGCTTTCCTAAATACCCCTGACCCTAAGAATCCAGCCCCCCTTCTATAGGTTTCAGCAGCTGGATGTGGTGCCTCTAACACTGTGTGTGTTTGGTTACCAATTTTTTTGGAAAACTTCTGGGCTTCTTTCCCTAAAAGAATCCAAATTAAATCATTTTTCCTATTAAGTGCTTCAACCACTTTATTAGTGAAAGGTGTCCACAAAGCAATATGAGAGCCAGGCTTATCCTTCTCAACAGTCAGGGCTGAATTATACAGAAATACTCCCTGCTCAGCCCATCTCTTTAGGTCACACCACCCAAGTCTTCCATGCTCTATATCCCCCTTCCATTCTGGGTACTCGTTGTCTATTTCTTCCAGAATAATTTTTATAGATGGGGATGCTCTGAAAGCTCTTGAGTTGCTAAATGCTAATCCATCTGCAGCGTCAGGAGAGTTATTGTACGGATCCATTGCCAGTAAAATAACTTTTACCTCATCATACGGAGTTTCTTTAAAAGCCCTGAAGATTAACTCAGAAGGGGGATATATTTCAATCCCCCTGTTTCTGAGATTAGCAATGGCAAATCCTAATTTATAAAACTCTTCACTCTCCAAGTAATCTTTAAGTTGATTGTACCAGGTTTCCCCCACTAGGTTTACTAGAAAGGAGGACTCAAACTTGCTCATAGTCTATATTTTGATCTTGCTGTTGGTAGTCAGTAGTTACATTCATATTCAGGTTAACTAAAAAGTCAAAGGCTTCATTATACACCTCAAAGAAGCTTAATGTGGGGTTAATTTCAAAACCACGAACTACAGCATCACTAATAATTCTGAGTTGGATAGTAGGAGGTGCCTCATTCTTATTCCTGTGTCTGATTAGATTAAACACCTCTTTTGTATTGAGTATGTAATTAGTGTATTCTCTGTCGTTGGTATCAATTAAATTATTAATTTTTTTGACTGCATTTAATACAGTGGCGTGGTTTTTAAATGCCACTCTTCCAATATCTGAAAGAGAGTATAGGCCTTTCCCTTCAAATGTTCTTAAAGACTTTAGCAGCCAAAATGTAATAGCTCTTTTAATAACGTAGTTGTCCTCTCTTTTGTTCCTAGTGCTGTGATACTCTTCTATATTCCTAAATCCAGCTGCTAGTATAGCCACTTCAAAATCAGTCTGTATTGTGTTTAATGTAGACATAGTCAGTTACACTTTTAATAGGCACTTCAATTAGTTCACCAGTTTCTGGGTCTGCTACTGGTTCTGTAAGACTTTTCAGGAATTTTTCTCTTGCTTGAACTGATTTTTTTAAATTCTCCAACTTCACGTCTGAGAATTTATAGGTAGTCTTACTCCCCTTCACAAATGTTATACCCTGGTAAACAAATTCCCTATTAGAATATTTAGATGCTTCTGCCAGTACCTGAGTTTTAATATTCTCTCTGATTTTGTCAGACATTTTCCCAAGAAATGTAGCAAATGCCTCTGCATCTAATGGATTTATAGTGCCTTCCTGAACAGCACCAATCACATTTTCTGCTAATATGGTTAATCCTGATGATACATCGGATAAAACCAACTGTGCATTCTGATTATTTCTTAATTCCTCTAAGTCCATTATCCTTAAATTTTAAAAGTTTATCATACTTATCATTATCCATCTCCTCTGCAGGAGGAAGTTCCAGAAAATAATTTGTAACACCATCGAAGTATAGCCCACTTATGGCAGGGCTCCCCCTTCTATTTAGAATAAGGCTAATCTCTCTAAATGAGTCTTTCATTATCTTAATGTTATACCCTTCCCATGTCTCCTTCCTAAACCTGATAGGAGCAAATAGTCCAATAAGAAAATCACAATCCCTACCAGTTAACTTATTATCTCCAAGACCATTTGCAGATGGCCTAAGCATGTTATTCTGATAGTTATCTACTCCTTCTTGGGCTGCTGCCTGCTGCTGTACATTAACTACAATGTAATCCCACCTATCCCTAATATGTAAACAGTATTGAGAAGAGAAATTACCTATGGCATCATGCAAAGTCCCACCTTTCTCTGGAGTTAAGAGACTTACATGGTCAGTAATTACAATTACAAACTCATCTGGGTCATCTGGTACATACCTAAATATCTTCTTAGCCTCATCATTGGTGCCCTTCTCAATATATTCTGTGTTAAGAATATTTCCATCTGTGTCTTCATAGTGTCCATGGGTATGTGCATATTCTCTCACAGCTTTATAGATTCCGAAGGGATTTCTAATGTTATCGTAAAATACAATATGTTGTAAAAAGTCTTCAACTTCTGGTTTAATTTCTTCAATAGCCTCTAACACATCATTTTCCAAAATGTAATGTTTATATACTGAGTCCATCAAATCTGTAGAAATCTTGATATTCTTTCTGATATATAGTAGATGTGAAATTAATTCTCTAACCTTGTCTTCTTTACTCATTTCCAATGAGAAGTACAGAATTTTTATCTTGATATTGGTCTTATTAGTCTTTGTGTAAAGTAACGGTGTGTATACAAATAGAAAGTCTGCCAACTTGGTCTTTCCCACTTTACTGTTAGCAGTTACAATATAATACCTGCGTTTTTGAATCCCAGGTATATACTGTGAGAACCTTGGAAATGGAAATGGAATAGTAATATCCTTCCCTTCTTCCCTAAGTTTCTTATTGCTTTTAAGCGTATCTAAAACTAAATTCAATAACATATATTATGCTTTTTCAAGAGTCCAATCACCTTCATCAGAGGTTTGTTTATATTCTAAGTAAAGTGCATAGTAAGTTTGAAATTTTGTCTCATTAAATAATGTCTCTGGCCTTAGGTATACCCTCATTTTTCCATCTCTACCCCACTTCATATTCATAGTGTCTATAACTCCTTTACAATCTTGTACTGTATAACCATCTTTAAGTCTGGCTTTTATGAATTTTCTATTGGCATTACTCTTGGTGTTAAACTTTCTTCCAGTAACCTTGTTTAAATACTCAATAATCTCAACTACTTCATCCCCAGCAGGCTCAAATAGTTTAAGCAATGGGGTTCTTAAAATGACTTGCCCATACAGGGCATCAATTGTAATATACCCTTCTTCTTCTAAGAAGAGTAAAATGTTGTTAGCGTTTGGAATTTTCCATTGTAACTCACTTAGTTTCTTATACAAGGCTTCTTCATCTAAGCCCTCCTCACTGAGTTCATAGAGAAGGCAGACCATTGCTGCCCTCTCTAATGTGAACCCATTGAGTTTTAACAACTCACTAAATTTCATCCTCCCCTCCTTGTTAATGATAATACTGCGAATATAATAATTCTGCCTCTAATAGGCAAATTTCTGTGTTAATGATATTGCTCACCTCCTCTTGAGTTACAGGAATCCTGAACTTATTTCGGATGTGTGTAGTAATTACCTCAGAGTCATAAGTGTTTAACTCTGTAGCAGTGTTAAACACTATTTCTCTGATAGCCATTGGTGAATACCTAGTACTCCAGGTACTTGTCAATGGCTGCGATGTCTTTACTTTGCACTCTGGTCTCATTGATTCCAAGTGATACAAACATTTTAAGAAACCAGTCTTCCTCTTTAGTACCCTTGGTAACAAGTATAATAACATTTCCCACTCTCTTACCAGCCTTCCTTAACCTACCAACCCTTTGTATTAAGTCCTTGGTGCTGGAGTAGTATGATGTTATTATAATGTTATCCAAGTTAGATAGATTCGCACCTTGCTTCAACTTTTTGAATGAAGCAATGTTTTTGATTTCTCCTTTGTCAAACATATCTCTAATCTCTGTGTTTTTCTTCTCGGAATTTCTTGAAGAAATTACTCCACCTGGAACCATTTGTTCTAAGGCATCCAGGTCATTTCCAAAGACTAGAGTTTTCCCTTGCAGTCTCGGTAATAAACTCTTTACTGTTTCTATTTTTGAAGGCAACTTATACAGTATCCCTGCCCTCTTTGCTGCAGCCTTGCGTATCATAAACTCACGTGACCTCCCATCCAAATAGAGTGCTTTATTAAACACTCCGTCCCAATACGCATAGGCTTCCTTTTCTGTGGTTTTGAACTTTACCTTTTTGTTCCCTGCTTCAATAACTCTATTCTTATCGTCTAAGGCTCCTTCCACTACAATAACATTAAGTGGACGAGCAGTTTTTTCAATCTGCCCCTGCTTTAATGTATACTTGTAGCAAATAGGGGCTATCTGTCTTAGTAAGTCTCTCTTTGTGTATTCAACCCCATTCTCATCCACATACTTAGTATATGGAATTGTTGCAGATAGCCCCATGAAATAGTTAAATGAGTTATTGAAGTAGAACTTAGAGTATTCAGGGGTAAGAGAATCATGAATTTCATCAGCACATACAAAGTCCCAATGCTTACCATTGAGTTTGTATGCAGACTGATAGGTCATAAATTCAAAATCATAGTCAAGCAGAGTTACTGTATTGTATAGGGAATCAAACTTTTCAATGTCCTTGCGCAAATCATATTCCCTGTCAACCTGTTCTGCTAAAAACAAAACACTAATCCCCTTTTCACATTTATGAAGTGCTTTTAGGAACATGAAATTTTTCCCTATACCAGTAATTGCCTCCACTACACCACGCTTACCACATAGTTCCCAGGCCAATACTGCTTCATCTTGTACCCTACTTCTCTGACTGTCTATTTCTACCTGTGTAATCATAACTCTTTAATTTTAACAATACTTAAAATTTTATCACACATTACTTTTGTAAGCTCCAACTTGTCATAAATTCTAAGTGCACAAATTCCTAATGCATAAGCTATTGATTGTTCTCTCGTAGTAAGTCTCTCACCATGGCACTCAAAATACTTTCTCACATATCTTGTTATGTAGGTTGGGATAAAATCATCCCCCTCCATATTTAATCCTTCTTGCTCTTCCCATATACCCCTCACTAATGTGGCTGGGGCAGCTTGTTTGTTAAATAACCCATCAAAAAAGGACGCTATGGTTACAGTTATGAAGAACAGTTTGTTAGTCATTTCAGCAAATTTAGCATCTGACAACCTATCAAGGATTTTATCCACAGTGCTCATACTTACTTTAACCTTCTCTTCCAAAGGACGTCTACTGTAGATAAATCTAAGGTTCATAAAGAATGCTGCTACAACATTTACAGCCAATGTTATCACAGCATGTACTGTTAACAGAGTGTCAATTTCTTTCTTATCTGAACTTTTGTTTAATGCAGTTTCAATGTAACTTTCTGCATCAAGACTGTCGTCTGGTATGTTCTTAATTACTTCAAAGAATTTGTTAGTAAAGTTATCTTCTACGTTCTCGTACAGCAAAGCTCCTATGCTAATAACCAATGCAGTTCTTAAATTTGAGGCTATAGCATTTAGTTTTTCTACACCATTGTCAGAATTGTCTTCTTCTTTAAGAATGTAGGTTTCAATATCTTCCCTGTAGTGCTTAAAAGACTCTACTATTATTCCGTTAATGAAGTCATCCACTAAGACTAACTGATTTAAAACATACTTATCAATGTTATCTGAAAGACTTTCGCTCTGTTTTGATAGTAGTTCCACTATTTTAATGCGGCCAACTTCTGCTAAGTTCATTGTTGTAAGTGTTTAGTGTTTCCAAAATTTAGTTATTACGGGTGTTGCAGTTAACGGAATTGTAGCACAATAGTAACTTCCTGCTTCTTCCATACACTCTTTTAACTTTTGTGCTTCCTGCTCTGCTATTTCTCCTGGCACTTCAAGTAAATACTCATCATGACAGATAATAGCAATTTTAACTTTAAATATTAATCCATCCTCAACTAAATGGTTCCAATAAAGTACACCAGCCAGTTTAGTTATCGCTGCTGATGTTCCCTGAACAGGGTAGTTATAGGAATAGTTCTTTATTTTGGAATCTTTAAGTCCTCTGGGTATGTAAAACTTCTCCTTGGTTACCCTATTATACTGAATATAACCCTTTAGTTTGGATGTTTCATAAATCCAGTTAAAATATCTTTTTACACCCTTAAACGTTTCAAAGTATTTATTATAAAATTGCTCACCTTCCTCTAAGGGAATGTTACAGTTCTCTGCTACTGTGTAACCAGTGCCACCATACTGAATGGCAAAGTTACCCAGTTTACTAATTTTTCTCTCTTTTGGGAAATTTTCTTTCACTAACTCCAGTGTGTGTGTATTTAACTCTGGAAATTTTTCTCTGATGTGTGGATATATATGCCATGCTGTATAGGAATGCATGTCAGTATACCCATTCTTAAACATGTTGACCAAGGTCTCATCATTGCAGAAATTGGTAAATACCCTAACCTCTTGACTATCATAGTCAGCATCAATAAGAGTGTGTCCTGGCTCTGCAACTATACAACTTCTGGTAGCATCATCTGCTGGAATGTTTTGAGCATTTGGATATTTACGCCCATTATCTTCTCCTCCAGAAGACATCCTACCAGTAGACATCCACTGCTGGAATTTTGTATGAATCCTTCCAGTGACTGGATGGACATATTTTAACCAGTTTTCTCCATAGGTACTAACTCTTTTTTGCAATTCCTTATAGCCTAGATATATGGGTATTATCTCATGTTGCTGCTTCTTTAACACAGTTGACTCTACTGAATCCTTGACGTCTCCTGTATCTGGGTCAACAATCTTTGTGTCAATGCCTAAATACTTAAATAGTTTGATAACTTGCTGACTGGAGTTCCAGTTTATTAGTGGTTTTCTCTTTGTATCAAATAAAAATAATTGTGGGTCAATGAATGGGGTAATATTATGCTCAATAATATAATTGTTTAACTTTTCTTCTTGTTGCTTTAATGCTTCTTTGTCTTTATTAACTTTCTCCATCCATTTTTCTGTGTCCAGTTTAAATCCACTCATTTCTAAGTAGGCTATAACTGGAACAAATTTATTGTTTAATTCTATTGCTCCAAGTAAATCCTTTTTCTCAGCCTCAGCACGCTGGCTGTCCATGATTTGTTTGAGATACTTAACGTCATCTGCAGCATACTGGAGTACCTCTTCAGTAATTCCTTTAAAGATTTGTCCTCTAATGCTTTTATCCAAAAATACTCCAGTATGTCTCTTACACACGTAATCTAAAGACTTGTGTGGGTAATAAAGTTCCAGTCCGTTTAGTAGAATTTGCTCAACTATGTATGTGTCCCATACGTTTTTAACAACAATCTTATGCCTGAGTAGGAATTTCAAGTCAAACTTTAGGTTATGCCCTATGAAGACTTTTTCCTTATCCTCAAAGATGTCTTTAAACAAAACCACTGGGACATTCCTGTGATTAATAACGAACTGTTTATCTCCTACACCAAATTGGTATAGAATAATGTCGTCAATGTAAGGGTCTAATCCCTCAGTTTCAGTATCAAATCCAATGAATTTTTCTTGCAGCATTAACTCCCTTACTGCAAGTGCTTCTTCATGACTGGTAATGTAGTGTTTCATTTCACTAATAGTTTTGTTTGTGCAACTTCATGGAGATTTTTTTTGTTGATGTACTCACTCCAATCGTAGCCTTGCTGATAAGTCTTTAGCAATTAAGAATATGCAGTCAGGCTCATGTTCAATTTCACAACGCTACCATCTGGGATTTCTTTCATTATCTCTAAGCAGTCGCCATGATATAAATTTATAAGCATAATTCCCCTTTTTAGATTATTCATTACTTGGACTTTGTTTTTAATAAATTTTGCCTACGCACTTGCAGTTTTTTCAAACTGCTTAGTAATTGTTATTCACCGTATTTAATCAAAAACTCAGGATTAACACTTTTAAAAGAAACCCTATTCTTGACTAATTGGCTATGGAATTCCGAATCTTCTATTTCAATTAACGGTCTTATTACAATTCCTTCTCTTAGTGTTCCATTATTCAATACACTATTACCTTTTGAAAGTTCAACCAATTCAGGAATAGAGTTAGAAAGTTCGTAATCAGTATTTAGTATTGGTACTGTCTTTTCGTTAAGTTTTTGGCAAACATCAATTAACTCGCTCATATTTCCGTAAGCATTTTTATTAATAAAAAACACATTAAAAAAGTAAATATCATTACCTTTTAAACGGTATTTATTGCCCTGTATTCCTTCTCCTATTAGTTCGCCTTGCAAAGCAATATTTTCATCGCCAAATACTTTTTTAAACTTGTTTTCTAAATCGTGTTCTAAAACTGTTCTCCAAAACTTATTGGTATCATCACGCTTCAAATCAACATTTCTGCTACACACTCCGAACTTACCGTTTATTTGGTAAATAGTTATTGAACTTCCGTCAAGTTTTTCAGTGTAATAGCATTTTACACCTTTGTACTTATCAAGTAATTTTTGTAAAACCTGTACTCTTGTTTCGTCAGTTTTTGGAATAAGCGATGGAAAACTTTTCTGTCCTGAGTTTTTTCTATAATATTCACGAACAAATTTAAATCTGTGCACAATCTTTTGTACCCATTTAGGCATCCATTTTGGGTACATAATTTTACCTACTTGCTTTTGGCATCTTCGCTCATCTTGGTATGGCTCCCATTTTTTAATACCAAGTATTTCAGTTACATCCAAACCTTCAACTATCTTGGTTTTTTCGGGCAGTATTGATATTGGAAAACAAATGCCTTGGCTTATTTGCCCTCTAATTTTTAGCGTTTTAATTCTAAATTTACGCTCTCTTAAAAATTCAAATTCAGGTTTTTCGGGCAGTATTGAATCTATTTCACAATACACACACAAATCACCTACTTTAAACTCTCCTTTTTTAACCACTAATTGCCAACCTAATACAGTTGCTTTTTCTATTGCGTCAGCATTAGGGATTGGTTCTAGGTTACTAATTTTTTGAATTGATGCTAAGTTTCTCATAGTTATTTAGCTTTAAAATATTAAAAACAATATTTTACCTCTTTACTTTTATCTCAATTACTTGGCTGGGAAATTTTAAAAACCTTTCCCCACGCTCAGTTGAAAGTTATCCCAAATCAAGTATTCACCAGATGTCCCAAGTGTATCAATCAAAATAATATCATCAGTAATTACCAATTTGTTTTGAGTAGTATGCCCAACCACTTGAATAAATCCTTCAATTTTATCTCTCAATAAACTGTTTGGTCTTACCCAAATTGGTGATTGCTCAACATCATCTCCGTATGGGCTGTGATTTCTTCCACTTGTGAATCTAAATACGTTTGGTTTGTATTTGAATAATTCGTTAATTGATTGTTCAACAAATTCTTTTTGAACAAGGTTATTTTCGCACCAAGTTTGTGTTACCCCTGCATGGCAAAAAAGCATATTCTGCCAAACAAAGCACATTTGCAACAATTCAGCATCAATAGCAGGGTGTAATAACTCTTGAATGTCTGTTTTTTGCCATTGCTGATAACCACTATAAGTTTCATTTATACTTCGTAAATAATGGAAGTCGTGGTTTCCAAATAGTAACACAACCTTGTTCATGTTAGCTTTTTTATAGGCAATAATATCCTTGAAGTTTTCCTTTTGTTGTTCGGGTGAAATATCTTCATAGGTATCAAAGTAGTCGCCTATAAAAACAACCTTGTCAAATTTTTCATTGGAAGTAATTTGTTTCCAATCTGTTCTGCCGTGCGTATCTCCTAATGCTATTATTCTCATTTTAATATTCTGTTTAATGCCTACCCTAAAAGGTTTTTAAAACTATCCCATAACACGGGTTTGGCAAAATGCCACAGGACAGTTAGTGCTAAAATTTAAGTTTCGAGTAGCGGCACTTCGCCAAGCCCGAAACCGATGAATATCACCTTCAAATGATGTTTCATCATTACCAACAACTTGAAAACCTATAATTTTAGCATTAGCATTCATTTGTACTTTTTTAATGATTGTTTCGTGCTGACAATCATCACACCAACCATATTCATTATTTTTGTCAATTACATCAACAATCTCGTTATTATTATTAGGTTTTATCCATACTTTTATTCGGACATTATCACTTCCACAATTAGTACAGATGTGAACTGTTTTAACATTTTTATTTACCATAGTGTTTATTATTTTAGTTATTAGTTGGGCGCAATACTACCGAATCAGTACGCTACCCATATTCTTATAACCTTGCCATTCACTTGGTTCTTCGTGTTCAATCACTTCTCCTTTTACATTACCATAGCACCTGTTTACATATTCCATCATTTCATTGTAATTATACACACCTTCGTATAATACAATTATAGTGTCATCAATGTAATCCTTTTGGCAATGTAAACACTCCATACCCGTACTGCGCCCAACACCGTGTATAGTGCATGGCTTTTTTTGTGGTTTATTCAATGGGTCTTCCATTTTATTAAGTTTTTCCTTGTTCGACAATTTGGTGCTATTTATACGCCACGACACCATACACGTGGCACGTTAATAATAAAGAAATGAATAATTTGTCACAATTCTAAATTAAATTCATTATCAAAAAAATCAGAATTTAGTTCATTTTCATCACAAGACATATCATCATTAGCAAGTTGTGAAAGTTCATCAATTGATAGTGTTTCTAAGAATTCTCTACCTTGAATATTGTTAATTTTTTTTGTTTGAATAATCTTATTGATTAATTCCTTTCTAACATTTTCTTTAACCATACCCATAGTTTTAAATTTTTATATTAATAGTATTTAAGTTTAATCAATTTAACATAAACAATTTATTTTAAAACGATGTAATTTTTCTTATCAAATTCATATCGATATATATCGATATTATCACGTATTTCAGACCAATCATGAAATCCTAAACTTAATAGTAATTTATACATAAAAACAGCGTTTAATGTGATTTTAATTGTTTTATAATCTCTGTTTTTATTTAACATAAATTTATTATATATTTTTTCGGATATTGTATATCCCAAACCATTCTTATTTAATTTTTTTATTGAACATTTTTTCAAAAATAATTCAATACAATTAACACTAACATTAAATGTAAGAGTTACACGCTCATTACTCTTATACATTTTACCATTATATTCATAACACGTAACTTTCATGGCTATTTATTTTTGATTGAATATTGTTTTTGCTTACAAATTATTATACGATTATTTATTGAATAAGTTACATTTTAAATAAAAAAACAACTCAAATTAATTGAGTTGTTTTTTTTAATTAGAAATCATTTAATAGTTTGCAATACACTAACATTAATTTGTTCATAGGAACAATTGGGATCATTTGGTTGAACTACAAAACATGAATTTAACACATATTTTTCAGCAACTTTATTTGCGATTTTCTTAAATTTTAATCCAATTATCACACCATTACCATCTTTTACACGATAATCATCAGAATCACCATTAACCACAGGATAACCTTTATACTTTGTGGGTAATTCTTTTTCGTTTTTTATGTTAAAAACCATTGCAACGCTATATCCTTTTTTCAATAGTTTTTCACATTCATTCCAATTCCTACCTGTATATGAATATGTTAGATGATAATTATTTGGTTTATTTATATATCTATTTGGGTCTTTTGTATAGTCATAAAATTGAACTTGTGGAAATATTTCAAAAATATTTTTACCATTAATTTTAATTTCACTCCAATTAACATCAGAAGTGCAATTTAATCTAACTGAAAATTCCATTCTCATTTTTAATGCTTTTTTATGCGCAATTTTTATTTCATGAATTAACTAATTCATAAAAAAATCGGTATTTTCAAATAATAACCTTGTTTTTTTAATTCTACTATTTTTGATGGTATTAAAACCAGCCATTTCTTCAATTTTTGCTCTACCACTATTGGCGAGACACCCCATTCGACATTCTTTTGTCGAGTGACTACAAACGTTATAGCCACTTGTATTTGCGGGTGATAGATATAATCCATAAGTGCTTTGATTTACTTTTGAATTTTTTTTCAGTTTTGCACTGTAATTTACCTTACCTAAATAGCAAAGTTTAGTTTGTCTTTTTGCGTCAGTAATTCCTTTAAAAATCATAGTTTTATGTTTTATTAGTTTACATATTATAATACGTATTTTTAAATCATTTGTTACAATTTTTAAATAAAAAAAGTCTTAGTGTTAACTAAGACTTTTATAATAAAGTAATATTGTTATTAATTATAATTTAAAAAACTGTTCACCAAATCTTTCATACGCTTCACTTGCGTTATTAGGGGCTTTATTCAGGTAAATTTCAGTAACCAATGTGAATCGTCTATCTTTTTTTTGTGGTTTATTCAATGGGTCTTCCATTTTATTAAGTTTTTCCTTGTTCGACAATTTGGTGCTATTTATACGCCACGA
>ERZ1026796.361-NODE-361-length-38356-cov-3.473620_pt1 | contig 38356 bp, 32 predicted proteins | sample MGYA00520874_ERZ1026796 | MGnify/ENA primary metagenome ERZ1026796 (study PRJEB33270, sample SAMEA104284474) | anaerobic digester metagenome | biome: Anaerobic digester microbiome; feature: mesophilic sludge digester; material: Anaerobic digester biomass | place...
ATAAGGTAGCTTGTTATGTCTATTTCTTGGTATGATTTTTTGATTATGACCAGATTAATTAGTGGCTCAGTCGTTCCCAGCGTGAAAGAGAACGTAATTAATTGGAAATATGATGATGAAAAACATAGAGTTGAAAACCACTTAGAAAGCTTGGGAATCAACTTCATATCCAATTATGATTCTATTATTATCCTGGACCCGATGTTGGATTTGGATGAAGTCGATAACCTCTTGCAACAAACTTATAAGGGAGGAGTCGAGAGCGGATGGGGAAATATTACCAGAAATATCGACTTGGTCGAGCCACCCATTCGTGGTATTGTTGTCCAGATTAACCGCTTGGGTCTTATAACAACAGGTTCTTGTGCTGGTCATATTCGGCAAAATCGAAGAACTCTTCCGTGGTTGTCGTTTTATACCAGGAAGGACTCACAGATAGCGCTTGAGCTCTTTAAATCTTTTTCAATACCAGCCCATTATTATTATTCGGATGGCATTCAACTGAGTGCTGAAAGAGACGAGCTATACCAGTTATCTCTTAAACTAAGTGAAATTCGCGACATAAATCATATTACAAACAGCATATTTGAGACGAGAAAACAAACCCTCTTAGAATTACTTCGAATTCCAGGCGAGACAGGTAACGAAGAGGCTGTCAGGGAATATGTCCTGAGTGAACTGGAAAAGATTAACTCTTTAGGTAATTACCTGGATTTCAGAGTCGACAATGCGGGGAATATCTTAGGCTCTACCATTTCATTACGAACGAGAAGAAGAATTCCTGGAAGATCCTCTGAAGATTCTGGTAAAAAAATGTTGTTAGCTGCTCATCTTGATGTGAAGTATGAATTTTCTTCGTCAGATCAGCTTATTGAAAGAAACAATATTGTCTCGAGAGAAAAGGGAATCTTGGGGGCAGATGACCGGGCAGGCGTAGCCATCATATTGAACTTGCTTAAAGAAGTGGGGAACTACAGAGAAGTCCCACCTCTAAAATTTATCTTTACGGTTGGCGAGGAAGAAGGGCAATACGGAGCAGAATCGATCGATCCTGATTTTTTTGAGGATGTATCCTTTGGCATAAGCTTGGACCGAAGAAATTGTAAAGACATTGTGTATAAATCCAATTCCAAAGAATATTCAAATCTAGAATTTGCGGAAAGGGTGGCGAGAGTGTCAAGTCGGATTTTTTCTGAGGAAAACGCATTTGTACCATGTCAGGGCGGTATATCGGACTTGCGCGTTTGGAGTGAAAAAGATACTCGACCTTGTGTTAACTTATCCGTTGGCTACTTTGATGAACACACTGATGAAGAAAGATTGGATCTAACCTGTTGGGACAGGACACATCAACTTGTGGCAGAATTAATAGCTAGATTTAGTTTTCGTTAAGAATTAAGGTGCCACTGCTGTGATTGCAGCTCAGAGCAGCTTAACGTGGGTCCCATTCCATTATAATTACCCCATGATCAAACTACTTCACTTTGCGGATGCCCATATCGATATCGCCAACTATGGCGCGCACGACCCGCGCACGGGTTTGCCGCTGCGCGTGATGGATTTCCTCAAATCACTGGATACTATCGTCGATACCGCTATTGAAGAAAAAGTAGACCTGGTCATCTTTGCTGGCGATGCCTACAAAGACCGCAGCCCAGCCCCCACCTTTCAACGCGAGTGGGGCAAGCGTATCATGCGCCTCTCGCGAGCCAAAATCCCCACGATTTTACTCACCGGCAATCACGACATTGCCCCCTCGCAGCAACGCGCGCATGCTATTCAGGAGTTCGACACGCTTGAGGTGCCTTACGTTCACGTGGTCTACAAACCGACACTTTTGGGTCCAAATGAAATCGACGGGCTACCCGTACAGGTGCTGGCAATTCCGTGGATCACGCGCTCTGGTGTTGCCTCACTATTGGAAAATATCCCTGCCGATGAAAAAGATCCCAATAAGCTCATTGAAAATGCAATTAGTGATCTCATTCAAACGGCAATCCAAGCACTTGATCCTGAGCTGCCAACGATTTTAGCTGCACATGCTTCCATTATCGGGGCGGTGTTTGGCAATGAGCAGACCATCAAACTCGGGCAGGATGTTTCGCTGCCACCCGGGCTGGTGCGCAATCCGCATTTTGATTATGTGGCTCTGGGGCATATCCACCGCTTCCAAGACCTCAACCTCGGGGCGCAACCGCCTGTTGTGTACCCCGGCTCGATCGAGCGCGTAGATTTCGGCGAGGTGCGAGAGGAAAAAGGCTTCGTGATCGCGGAGGTTTCTAAAGGAGAAACACATTACACCTGGCGCAAGCTCGCCATCCGCCCGTTTTTAGATTTAACCGTAACGCTCGAAAAGGGCGACCCAGTGCGCGAAAAGCTGTTAGCAGCCTTGCCAGATGAGGAAGCTATGCGCGCTGCCGTTGTGCGCCTGAATATCTTTTACCCGAGTGATATGGAAGCCCAGATCGACGAGGGGGCGCTGCGCGAAAAAGCGCATTTGGCTTTTGACTTCCGCACCTCCCGCCATCCGCGATCAGATATACGCGCGCGCTTGGGGGAGAGCAGCGAAACCGAACGCAAAACGCCAGAAGAATTGCTCAGGATGTATTGGACAAACCTACATGAGGACCCGCAAGAACAAGAGGCGCTCATAGAATTGGCGCAGCAGATTCTCTCCAGCGAAGCAGACGAGGCAGAAAGTTAACCCTCTAAGCTTGCAGGATGGCTTCCAACATGCGCGCCACGCGCACGGTCTGGCGTACGTCATGCACGCGCACGATATCCGCACCGTGCAGCATCCCATAGGCATTGGCTGCCAAACTGCCCTCCAAGCGCTCTTCGGGCGGCAGGTTGAGCTTATAACCGATGAAAGACTTGCGCGAAACACCCAAGAGCAGCGGATAACCCAATTCTTTCAGCTGATCCAACTCCTTGAGCAGGCGCAAGTTCTGCTCAGTGCCCTTGCCAAAGCCGATCCCCGGGTCCAGGATGATTTGGTCATCCTGCAAGCCAGCAGCATGCGCGATTGCCACCGATTGCCTTAGCCCCTCTATCACCTCGCGGGTGATATTGTCGGAATGCACACTAACATCACGCCCACCTAATGTGGGGTTGATTTCGGTCTGCGCTAAGGTTCGCCCGTTATGCATCAGCACCGCGATCGCCCCAAAGCGCGCCACCACCGCTCCCATCTGCTCGTCAGCTTTGAAGCCCCAAATGTCATTGATGATCTGCGCGCCAGCTTCCAGCGCTGCCTCAGCCACCGCGGCTTTATAAGTATCGACCGAGAAGAGCATGCCAGGGAGTTCAGCCTTCAAGCGCGTGAGCACGGGCAGCAAGCGCGTGCATTCCTCGTCGGCGCTCACCGGCATAGCGCCCGGGCGGGTCGATTCGGCGCCTAAATCGAGGATGTCAGCTCCATCAGCGGCAAACTGCTGCGCTTGTGCCAACGCCGCCTCGAGGGGATCGGTTTGCTGCAGCAAGCCATCGCCAGAAAAGCTGTCTGCGGTGAGGTTCAGGATGCCCATGATATAAAAGCGGCTGCCAATCTGCGGGAGCAAACGGTTCTTCATTGGGTAGACCTCATTCTAAGGGAGTACGCGCTTCGGCGCTTACTTCCACGCGCACTATTTCTGGCCCCATGCTATAAACAGTGAAATTGAAGGGGATAGACTGGCTGGCAGGGATAGGTTGTGGGGCTTCCCAGCGGCGGATGCCAGCTACTCGTCCGTCTTGCGTGAAAGCTGTCGCCAGCAGCCATATTGCGCCAGGCTGTTTTGTCGGGTCGGCGAGCGCCACTTGCCCACGGATTTCGGCGGAGCGGCTGTCTTCAATGATTTCTGTCTGCAAATCAGCTAAGCTAATTTCAAGATAGCGCGTGTCTTCTTCTGGGACGGGCAACCAGAAATCCACCTTAGCCGTGGCTGTAAATTGTTCCGGTGTGGGCGCTTGGAAGTACGTTACCAAGGGTAGCGCAGCCCCAGCTGGGAGGAGGTTGAGGGGAAGGATAGCAGTTTGCGTTTGCGAATATTCCGTAGAGACCCCGGAAAGTGTTACTAAGGCTGTAGGGTTTTCTATCGGCTTTTCGCTGAGGTTTTGGGCTAATACAAAACAAATCACCCCGCCAGCTGCATCCCGATAACAATCCGTTTGCAGGCTCAGAACAGCTGTGCTGGTGGCTTCGGCTGTGGGTTGGGGCGTCTGTGGCGTTGGAGTAGCAAGCATCGGCGTGGGTGTAATTGGGATCAAAAGCTGCGTCCCTACACCCATAAAATAAGGGTTTACATCCGGGTTGGCTGTTTTTAGGGCTTCTAAACTGATGCCATAGCGCAAGGCTATTCCGAACATATCATCCTCCTCACCGACGCTGTAATAGAGTGGCGTTGGGGTAGGCGTTGGCGTGGGAGTTTGGGTTGGCGTGGCTGTGGGCGGATGCTCGGGGGTGAAGGTTTGCGATGGGAAAGGGCGGAGTGTACCCGTCAATTGTGGTCGGGGGGTTGATGTGGTTGGCAAACTTGTGCTGCAGCCTGCCAGAATCCCAGCCAGGAGCAGTAAAAGCGTAAACTTTACTTTTGGCATGCTGCCAATTATACCAAGCAGAGAAGCACAGCTTTTTTTACCTATCTTGGTAATGAATGAAATGCCGAAAATTACTTTTTTACATGGTACCCTACAGGCAGGCTGTGCACTCAGAGACCGGCGAGAACAAAATCTGGTTCTTTCGTGGTCTCCTGACCATGAAAGGCATTTGACCTTTAGGTCTCAATAAAACTGATAATCCAATTATCACAATCGTTTATGAAGGCATGGAAACCAGGAGACCTACGGTCAAATTCGCTCGCTGGTCCTTACAGGAGGCTCGGCACTGAGGACACCAGCGAGAACGATATGGTCCGGTACCCTACGGGCAGGCTGTGCAACCTAGGAAGCTACAGAGAACAAGCGCTGCTCTGTTTCCATATAGGATGTATGAGATTCGTTAAATTAATTATGCAAGCCTTGAATCTGCGTTTTAATGGTATATAATCATTTTTTGGAAATGGAGTAAGCTATGCCAATCTATACATATCAATGTGATAACTGCGGAATCCGCTTCGATCAACAACAAAAGTTTACCGATGCGCCGCTGATGATTTGCCCGGAGTGCAATGAGCCCAAGCTGCGCAAGGTTTACCAGCCAGTGGGGATTGTGTTTAAAGGTAGTGGCTTTTATTCGACCGACCACCGCTCACCTTCGGGTCAGACCTATACCCATCCGAAGGAAGAGACGGCTGGCGCAGCCAAATCTGAACCCGCTAAGACGGCAGAAAAAAGCTCGTCTGGGGAAGCGGGCAGCAAATCAAACGGCTCTAGCGCTGGAGAATAATCGCTCCTTTTTATTAAATAGCGCAGATTAACTAAAATAGCCAGGGAAAGAACCCTGGCTATTGGTTTTAATTACGGGAAACGTTGACAAACACTACCGGTCGGCGTTTGGTTTCTTCATAGAGATATGATTTAGCCAATTTCGAAACATCTTGCTGCAATCTGCCGTTGGCATGCTTGGCTAACTTTCCAATCCGCGCTTGCAAGTCATTGAATAATTCTTCCGACTCAGTCGGCGTCATAAAGCCGCGGCTGATAATCTCGATATCTTTGAGATCACCACTGCGCTGATCTATCACCAAATTCAGCAGCACGATGCCATCTTGGCTGAGCATTTCGCGTTCGCGCATAACCGAACGGTCAACATCGCCTACGCCGCTGCCATCCACAAATACATAACCCCCAGGAATACGCTCGCCTAAGCGCATTTCACCGTGGGCGAACTCGATCACTCTGCCATTTTCCACAATAGCAATCTGCCTTTCATCCATGCCCACTTCCAAGCCCAGGCGGGCATGCTGTTTGAGCATGCGTAATTCGCCATGAATGGGGATCAGGTAACGTGGTCGCACAAGGTGCAGCATGAGCTTAAGCTCTTCTTGGCTAGCGTGACCCGAGACGTGCACGGGAGCTAAAGCTTCATAGACTACATCCGCGCCCTGCTCGAGCAAGCGGTTGATAGCGCGAGATACCAACTCTTCGTTGCCTGGGATGGGGTGCGAAGAAAGCACCACCGTATCCCCGGGTTTAATATCAAAACGCTTATTGCTGCCATTCGCCAGCCGCCCCAAAATCGAAGTGGGCTCGCCTTGCGAACCAGTCACCAAGAGTAAGACCTTTTCATCAGGGAGTTGTAGTGCGGTTTCGAGTGGCACTTCGAGGTCATCTTCAAAATTGATGTAACCAAGCTCTTTGGCAATGCGCACATTTTCGGTCATACTCAGCCCAACGAAAGCTATTTTGCGGTGATAGCGCACTGCCGTGTCGATTGCTTGCTGCATGCGGGAAATCAGCGAAGCAAAGGTGGCAATAATAATGCGTCCTTTGGCTTGCTGGAAGACCTTATCGAAAGCTGGCTCGATCACTTGTTCCGAGGGCGTCCAACCTGGGCGTTCGGCATTGGTAGAATCAGCCAAAAGTGCAAGCACGCCCTTTTGGGCAAATTCGCCTAATTTAGCGTAATCCGTTGGCCAGTTATCCACTGGCGTAAGGTCTAACTTGTAATCACCTGTGTGAACCACCAAGCCAGCAGGCGTTTCGATACCCAAGCCGATCCCATCCGGAATAGAATGGCATACGTGGAAGGTGTGCACCTTGAAAGGACCAATCTGCAGAACGTCGCCGGCTTGGATCGTCTTCAGGTTGGCGTCTTGCACAAACCCGCGCCTGCCGAGCTTGGCTTTGATCAAACCTATGGTCAGCGGGGTGCCATAAACCGGGGCATGAACAGCCTCTAAGAGATGGCTGATTGCGCCGGTGTGATCTTCGTGACCGTGGGTGATGACAATGCCGCGTACCTTATCAGCATGTTGCTTAACGTATTCAAAATCGGGGATGATGTAATCAATCCCGATCATATCATTATCAGGGAACATCATGCCGGCATCGACAATGAGGATCTCCTCGTTGTATTCATAGACGGTCATGTTTTTCCCTACTTCACCAATCCCGCCTAAGGGGATGATGCGTAAAGTTTTAGACTTCATATTTAATTGTTACTTCCTTAATCTCATGGTTTAAACCATGTAAAAATTTCAATCTTTAATTTAATCCCCAACCATAAGCCATAGTTAGAGAAGAAAAATTCACAAGGATATTAAAAATACCCATTTTATAAATTTACTAACGGTCAGTATAGCATATTCGGACACGAAGCGCCAAGATTAGCTGTTATCTTAAGGTCAAAATAGAGGCATAATCCCGGTTTCTAATAGAACTTTAACCTTAATTAGACAAAATATTAACGCAGGCTCGATAGGTTAAAGGCAGAAACAAGAAATACTAAGAAAAGGAGGTGTCTACTATGGCTAACATTGAGTTACGTCGTCGCTATCCTCGTGATGTATTCGGCATTGAGCCTTATCTTGACAGACTGTTCGATTTGGACACAAGCTTATGGGATTTACCAGTTACCAGCTTCCCGATCGATGTGATCGAGAATGACAATGAGTATCTGGTGCGGGCAAGTGTGGCAGGGTTTGATCCTGAACAGTTAGAGATCACCTTTGAGAACAACACGCTGACAATCAAAGGTGAGATTAAAGAGGAAAACAAAGACGAACAGCAAGGAAGATATCATATCCGCGAACGCTATGCTGGTTCATTCTATCGAAGCGTATCGCTGCCTGGACAGATTGACCAGAATAAGATTAGCGCGGAGACTGACAATGGTGTTCTGACTATCCACCTGCCCAAAAAACCAGAAGCGCAACCTAAACGCATTGAGGTCAAACCTAAGTCTGTCAAAGTCATAGAGGAGAAAAAGAAGTAGAATCTCCTTGAATTAGTAGGGAAAGGCTATCCATAAAGGATAGCTTTTCTCATTTAATTCACCTGATAACGCCTTATTGCCTTTCCTAGCATAATCTCCCAACCATGCCAATCTGCAAGTTTTAAGTTTTAGAGAAGCACACCCTTCAATTCGGACCATTGATAAAAGTCTTGAATACGAAGACCCGCGGTCAAATCACCCTGCTCGGTACCCACAGGGTAGGCTATGCACTCAGGAAACCGGCGGAAACAAAGACGTGGACTCTCGGTACCGTAAGCTTATCGTATAATTGCTGCAACCATTCACATCTGTCGAAAGGATTAGCATGGACGAAGAAAAATGCCGCATTCCTCCTAAATCAAAAATTAACCTGAAAGATTTTGACCCGAACGATACAAGCTTATTTGACGGCGGGAAAAAAGAAGCCAAGGCTGCTATGGTGGAGCTCAATCAAAAGCTGAGTGAGCTGCAAGAACTGCTTTACGCGGAAGGAAAGCATAAATTGCTGATCATCCTGCAAGCAATGGATACCGGCGGAAAAGACGGCACCATTCGATCAGTTTTCGAAGGCGTAAATCCCCAAGGTGTAAAGGTTGCATCATTCAAAACGCCCACAGCGTTGGAGCTTTCGCATGATTACCTTTGGCGCATTCACCAACATACTCCCGCTCGTGGTGAAGTGGTTATCTTCAACCGCTCGCAATATGAGGATGTATTGGTGGTGCGGGTGCATTCGCTGGTACCCGAGGAGGTTTGGTCCAAGCGCTATGAACATATCAACGCGTTCGAACGCATGCTGTGCGATGAAGGCACAACGATCCTCAAATTTTATTTGCACATCGACCTTAAGGAACAGGCTAAGCGCTTTTTAGCCCGTGTGGAAGACCCCACCAAGCAGTGGAAGTTTAATCCGGGTGACCTAAGCGAACGCGAACGGTGGAATGAATACATGCATGCTTATGAAGATATGCTCAACCGTACCAGCACAGCTTGGGCACCTTGGTATGTAATCCCCGCAAATAAAAAATGGTATCGCAACTGGTTGATTGCCAAAATTGTGGTCAAGACGCTCAAAGACCTGGATATGCATTATCCGCAACCGGCTGAAGACCTGGAGCATTATCATAAGCGCCTGTTAGAGATGACCCTTTCAGAAGCATAAGCATGAGTGAAACAGTTCTTACCCCGCTGAATGCCGTTTTTGGAGGCAGGCTCCAGCGCGATTTTATCCTGCCTTTTGAAGGCAAACCCCAGCTGAATGTTTTAGGTGGTAATTTGCCCTACGCAGCGGCAGGATATGCGCTTTGGGGCGGGAAGGCGGGCTTAGTGGCTCGCATCAATCGTGATTTCCCACAAGCCTGGCTGGACCAGTTGGCAACGGCAGGAGGTGATACGAGCGGCATCAAGAGGGTCAATGAACCCCTAGATGACCGCCGTTTTATTGTTTATCTCGACCCGCTCACCCCAAGGATGGACAGTCCGCTGACCTACTTTGTTGAAAGAGGCATTCCCTTCCCACGCGAGTTGATCGGTTACGAAACAGCTGAACCGCGTTTTTGCAGCAAGGTCGAGTATGCACCCTACTCGGTACATGTCAACGATGTTCCCCATCTCTATATGGACGCACCCGCTGCGCACATTTGTCCAATTGATTATATGTCGCATAAGATTATGCCCTCACTGCTCAAAACTGGATTGGTAGATACCTTGAGCATGCGCTCTACAGCTTGTTACATGGACCCGACCTATTGGGAAGATATACGCGGCTTGATTGCCGACTTGACCATTTTTATGACCACAGAAGCCGAAGCCAAGCGCTTGTTCCAAGGGCGCAGTGTGGATGTGTGGGAAATTGCCGCGGGGCTGGCGGATTATGGTCCCCAAATCATTGTGGTGAACATGCCGGATGGCTCCACCTGGGTTTATAGCCGGCTGCAAGCTAAACGCTGGATCGTGCCTGCTTACCCTACCCGCGTTGTAGATCCTACTGGTATGTTGGATGCCTTTGATGGTGCTTTTATCTGTGCTTATCGCCAAGACTTTGACCCGGTTGAAGCCGCGCTATGCGGCAGTATCACTGCAGCGTTGTGTCTGGAAGGCTCAGGTCCCTTCTATATCTTAGATACGCTCCCCGGCTTAAAGGAAGCCCGCCTGGAGGCATTGCGACCGCGCGTGAGGGTTATCTAAGACCCTTAGTCCACATTCACTAAGGCAATTTCATAAACATAAGGCCAATTTTTACCCGTAACGAACAACCGGCTCTCTTTGGCATCGTAAGCAATGCCATTGAGAACGTCCGCTGGATTAGGCGCATGCTCACCTTCTCGCAAGCTGCTCAGGTCGATCTGACCCAGCACTTGCCCGCTGCTTGGGTCGATGCGCACGATGACGTCCTGATACCAAATATTGGCATACACTTCACCTTGGATGTATTCCAGCTCGTTAAGCTGTTCTACAGGCTGCCCCCCTTGGCTAACTTGGACCGTTCGGGTGGTTTGCAGGGTTTGCGGGTCGAGGAAATACAGCGTGGCGCTGCCATCAGAAAGGATGAGGCTGTTGCCGTCGGTTGTCAGCCCCCAGCCTTCTGTGGGGTAGCTGAAGCTTCCAAGTAAAGCAAAAGCCTTATCGTAGATGAAGCCGGTGTGTTCTTTCCAGGTGAGCTGGTAAAGCTGGTCCTCGTAAAGCGCTAACCCTTCGGCAAAGTATTGGTCCGCGAGCTTCAGCTCTTGCACCACTTTACCTGTAGCAGGCTCTACTTTACGCAAGGTGGACTTGCCATAAAGCCCGGTGCTTTCATAAAAGTATCCATCTGCATAAACCAAACCTTGCGTAAAGGCGTCCGTATCATGCGGGTAGGTTGCTAATACGCTGATTCGAGCGTTGCTGCCCAAATCTGCGGGGATGGATCCTGCGTGTGGCAAACGAAAATACATAATCAACAGAAATATGGCGAGTGCAATCAAAGCGAAAGCGATGTTGCTGTGTTTGCTCTGTGAACTTGGTTTCTCTTTGGGAAGCATAGCTAACTCCTTTGTGATGGTATGATTTTAATCCATACCTCCCAAAGCCCCAAATAGTTGCACCGAATGAGCAAAATATACAAAAATCCAATGATGCCTATACCTGCGTATTAGAATCTTTCCGAAAAAACTTCCTTGTTCTCGCCGGTCTCCCGAGTGCGCAGCCTACCCGTAGGGTACCGAGCGAGGAAGTTGACCGTAGGTCTCCGCATTTCAAACAATATTGAGACCTAAAGGTCAACTGCCTTTCATGGTCAGGATCCATGAAAGAACAATAAACAGCTGATTGTTCTCGCCGATCCCCAAGTACACAGCCTACCCACAGAGTACCGAGCGAGAACAAGACTATTTTGTCATTGCGAACCCCGAAGGGGTGAAGCAATCTTCTGCTACGGTAGATAAGATTGCTTCGTCGGGCAAAGAGCGCCCTCTTCGCAATGACAGTCTGGGCTTACCTTGTTCTCGCTGGTCTCCTCGATCTTAGTTCTCGCTGGTGTGGACACTAGCGAGTGGGAATGATCGCAGGTCTCCGCATTTTAGGTGATTGTGATTACCAACATCATAATAAACAGTTTCTTTGAGACCTAAAGGTCACAGGCCTTGCACGGTCAGGAGACCATGCAAGAACAGGGTAATGGCACAATTCTAACCCACACTCTATAAAGACTCTAAAAAGCTTTCCCGAGTCAGCAGATTTTGCAGTAAATCCAATCATACGTATGCCTGCGTGATAAAATCTTTGCGAAAGAACAACTTGAGACACTTTAAAGCTCAGATAAGGAGGACCATGTCCGAAGTCTTAGACCGTTTTATCCGCTATGTGCAGATTGACACCCAATCGGCTCGCGATTCCGAAACATACCCCAGTACTGCCAAGCAGTTGGACCTCTTACGCCTGCTCGCAGAAGAACTCAAGCAAATCGGGATGCAAGACGTGCGTATGGACCGCTATGGCTACGTGACTGCCACGCTGCCAGCCAATAACGGCAAAGCCTCTCCTGTGGTGGGTTTTTTAGCGCATGTGGATACCAGCCCGGATGCAAGTGGTGAGAATGTGCATCCGCGCGTGATTGATCACTATGACGGCGGCGAGATTGTGCTCAATGCTAAAGAGAATATCCGCCTCTCGCCCGAGCGCTTCCCGGATTTACGCAAGTACGTGGGGCAGACCCTGGTAACAACTGATGGCACCACGCTGCTTGGTGCAGATGACAAAGCCGGCGTCGCGGAGATTATGACAGCTATGGCTACTCTCATTGCCCACCCAGAAATTCCGCATGGCACACTCAAAATTGCCTTCACGCCCGATGAGGAGGTGGGGCGCGGGGTGGATTATTTTGACGTGGAAGCTTTTGGCGCAGATTTCGCTTTTACTGTTGACGGCGGGGAAATGGGTGAGCTGGAGTACGAGACCTTCAACGCCGCGAGTGCAAAAGTGCGCGTGCACGGGCGCAATGTGCACCCTGGCACTGCTAAGGGCATTATGCTCAACGCTATCCTCATTGGCATGGAATTTAACGACTTGCTGCCCGTCTTCGAGCGCCCTGAGTTTACCGAGGGCTACGAAGGTTTTTACCACTTAATGGGGATGGAAGGCACTGTGGAAGCGGCTAAACTCGAATATATTATCCGCGATCACAGCGATGAGCGCTTTGCCCAAAAGAAAGCCCTGATGCAAGCCGCAGCGGACTTTCTCAATCAGCGCTATGGCGAGCCGGTGGTTGACGTAGAAATTAAAGACCAATATTACAACATGCGCAAGATGATCGAGCCGCATCCTGAAATCATTGAGGTGGCGAAGGCTGCGTATGCCGCGGTTGGGCTGGAGCCGCATATCATCGCGGTACGTGGTGGCACAGATGGCAGCCGGCTTTCGTATATGGGCTTGCCCACGCCTAATATCTTTGCCGGGGGGCATGCCATGCACGGGCGCTATGAGTTTGTGCCTCTGGTGGCGATGGAAAAAGCTGTGGAAGTTATTCTCAAGATCGCCGAGTTAGCCACAGCGAACTGATATTGTGACTTAAAAAAGAACCGGGTTGCTTTCCATCGGAGAGCAGCCCGGTATTGTTTTTTTATTGGGGTTAACTGCAGCAGCCGTCCGAGCAGCCATCAGCACAGCCGTCATCACAGCCGTGATTGAGCTGACCAGCAGCCAGCTCGTCTTCAGTAGCTGGACGGATACTGAGTACCGTTACTGTAAATTGTAGGTCTTTGCCAGCCATGGGGTGGTTAAGGTCCAGCTCGACAGCATCTTCATATAACGCCGTTGCCACACCCGTGAAAACGTGACCACTCGCATCCCGCAGACGCATAGGCTCGCCTAAGCGAATTTCAAAGTCGGGTGGGAAGGATGCACGCGTGACCATCACCACTGCATCAGGGTCAAACTCGCCATAGGCATCTTCCGCGCGAACCAAAACTTCTTTAGTATCGCCAACTTGTAAGCCCGTGAGCGCATTTTCTAAGCCTGTGATGATGTTTTCGTGCCCGTGTAAGTATTCGAGCACGTCAGATTCGATTTCTTCACCATCGACAACGAGGTTATAAGCCAACTGTACCACGGCGTCGTTTTGAATCGTATTCATATTTTGTTCTGTCATTTTTTCTCCACAATTATTGATACCGGAATTATTCCGAGAAGCAAGATTATATCAGAGGAACCCATTGTGCAGTATTTTTGTAAACCCTTGTAAGAGCAAAGTGATAATGTCCTAAAGTAGCAAATTTGAAATTTCCTGTTTATGATTTAAAGATCCTTTTTCAAGCATGGGACCTTACGGATAGGCTACGCACTAAGAGACCGGGGAGAACGACCAGCTGTTCTTGCAGGGTACCCTGCGGGTAGGCTGCGCACTCTCCTGACCCTGCAAGGCATTTGACCTTTAGGTCTCAGGTTTCTCGCTGGTGTCCTCACCAGCGAGAACAAAGCTTTACATGGAAATTAATTGTGTCCACTTTTTTGGGGTAAGCTCACATTGTCTTTGCGAGGAGGGCGCTCTTTGCCCGACAAAGCAATCTTTTCTAACGTAGCAGAAGATTGCTTCACTCCTACGGGACTCGCCTAAGGCGCTCGCAATAACAAAAGGAGTGATGACAATATGGCGTGACTCGGAGCTGGGAGAAGGCAGGATGAGGGCAAGCCGAGATTATTTAGATTGAAGAGGTGGGGAGTAATCAATGGACAGGCGTTTTTCAATGTCCTCAAACAACAGAAGGTTAATATTCGAATAAAAATCATACGAGAGAACTTTTCCACTGAACAACAGTACATTTCACAATTACCAGCATTAGGACATTTATGCGTAACCCTAACATTATTTGTAAACCCTCTACATGATAAGCAATTTTCATCCTTTGGATTTGACATCGGTGGGATACCCTAATAAAATATGCGCCTATTGAAAAACTTTTACAATAAGGAACTATGGACTGGCAAAAATTATTAAAACAAGCGGGTTATCGCATCTCCAAACCGCGCAAACAAGTGATGCAGCTGCTTGAAAGCACCCAAACCCCACAAACCGCTTTGGCGATCTACGAGAAGCTCAAGGCGCAAGGCGAGCGCGCGAGCCTGGTCAGCGTCTATCGCACGTTGGAGCTGTTTGCTTCCTTGGGGCTGATTTCGATGGTCTACGAACCAGAAGGCAGCTTAGGCTATCTGCCTGCTTCAGCTGGGCACCATCACTACATCGTCTGCCAAGTTTGCCACCGTGCGGTGGAGTTCAATGGCACCGAAGACCTCGATGGTTTGGTTCATCAGGTGGAAAGTCAGACACTTTTTGCGGTGAAGGATCATCTGCTTCAATTTTTCGGCGTCTGTCCAAAGTGCCAAAATAAATCTAAGGAGTCAGCATGAAAAAACTAACCCTGGCATTATTACTGGTCATTTTGTTACTTTCGGCTTGTGCAAATGTTCCTGCCACACCCCAGGCAAATAAACCGGTTGTGATGGTGAGTGTGCAGCCACAAGCCTACTTCGTCCAAAAAATCGCTGGGGATCTGGTTGAAGTGCAAGCAATGGTCGGTACTGGAGACGACCCCCACACTTATGAACCTACCACGGAGCAAATGCGCAGCCTAACAAACGCCCAGCTTTACTTTAGTATCGGCGTGGAGTTCGAAGCAGCTTGGTTGCCACGTTTTACTGCAGCTAACCCTAACCTCAAGATTGTGGATTCTGCCGAGGGGGTGGTGCGTCTTCCCGCTGCACCTAGCGAGAATGGGGAAGAAGCAGGGGAACCAGACCCGCACATTTGGCTCTCCCCCAGCCGGGTTAAACAAATTTCTGCCAACATGGCAGCCGCTTTAGCTGAGCTCGATCCAGATAACGCTCCGATCTATGAACAGAACCTTGCGACGTGGCTGCAGGAGATTGATCAGGTCGATGCGGATATCCGCTCGGCGCTCTCGGGTATCTCGCGAAACGTTTTTCTCAGTGTCCATCCATCCTGGGGGTATTTTGCGGACGAATATGGCTTGCAGATGTTAGCTGTGGAGCAGGAAGGCCAAGAGCCAGGCCCAGATGACCTTGCCAAAATTATTGAGCAGGCACGTGCACACCAGGTTACCTATGTATTTACGCAAAAAGGCGTAAATCAGAAGTTAGCCCAATCCATAGCCGATCAACTTGGCGGCGCGCAAATCGTAGAGCTTGACCCCTTGGCGCAAAATTGGTCAGAAAACATGCGCTATGTTGCAGCGCAATTAGCCGCCGCGTTGAAATAGGAGCATTCTATGGAATTAAACCCTCACGAACCTGTGATTTCCCTCGAGCACGTCTGGGCTAGCTACGAAGCCGATAGTGTTCTCGAAGATGTTACTTTCACCCTCTACCGTGACGATTTCGTTGGCTTGATTGGTCCCAATGGCGGCGGAAAAACCACGCTCATCAAGGTTATATTGGGCTTGGTGAAGCCGCGTAAAGGACGTGTGAGCGTGATGGGCAAACCCCCCGAAGTTGGACGCCAGGCGATTGGTTACGTGCCGCAGCTGCAAATCTATGATAAGGATTTTCCAATCTGCGTTTGGGACGTGGTCAGTATGGGCAGGCTCAAACCTGGCTTCTCCCAGCTGCGTATGGATGACCAAGATAAACTCAAGGTGGAAGAAGCCTTGCGCCAGATGGACATTCTGGACCTCCGTAAGCGCACCATTAACGAACTCTCTGGAGGACAGCGGCAACGTATGTATATTGCCAGGGCGCTGGCTGTAGAGCCGCAAATATTAATCTTAGACGAACCCACAGCCAGCGTGGACCCACAAGCAACAACCCATATTTACCAATTGCTCAGGGAGCTCAACACTCACGTTGCGATCCTGCTCATCTCCCATGATGTAATGGCGATTTCATCTTATGTGAAGACCATCGGCTGCGTTAATCGCCGCCTAATTTACCATGGCGCAAAAGAAATTACATCGGAAATCTTGGGTTCAGTTTATGGCTGCCCGGTGGATCTTATCGCCCATGGCGTGCCGCATCGCGTTTTGGCAGAGCATGATCAACCTCAGGAGGAACAACGATGATTCAATTTCTAACTACCCTTTGGTCCTACGGGTTTATGCGTAATGCCCTTTTGGCAGGCGTCTTGGTGAGCATAGCTTGTGGAATTATTGGCACACTGGTTGTGTTGAACCGTATCGTGTTTATTAGCGGAGGGATTGCGCATGCAGCTTATGGCGGTGTTGGGATTGCGTATTTTTTAGGAGCGGATCCCGTGCTGGGTGCGGTTGGCTTTAGCCTGCTCTCTTCTTTAGCCATGGGTTTAGTCCACCGTAAAGAAGGCCAACGCGCCGATACGATTATCGGAGTGATGTGGGCTATCGGTATGGCTATTGGGATCATCTTCCTCAGCTTAAGCCCAGGCTACAAAGCTGACCTGATGAGCTATCTTTTCGGCAGTATTTTAGCTGTCTCAACCATGGATCTGTGGTTGATGGCGGGCATTGCGCTGCTCTCCCTGGTTTTCATGCTCTTATTTTACCGGCAGCTCTTAGCGCTTTCGTTTGACCAAACATTTGCTACTGTGCGCAACGTACCCGTTGGTCCGCTTTATCTGGCAATGATCACACTCATCGGGCTTACGGTAGTAATCGCCATGCGTGTAGTTGGGCTGATTATGGTTATTGCCTTGCTTACCATTCCTCCAGCGATAGCAAACCTTTACCTCAAGGACATGCGGGCTATCATGGCGCTTTCCGCAGCGCTGAGCATGCTCTTTTGTACTGTTGGCTTAATAATCTCTTATGTGCTTAATTTACCCTCAGGTGCGGTGATTATCCTCGTGGCAGGCTTAGCTTATGTGCTGGCGGCTTTAATTCGATCGCTGCTTCTGCGGCGTCAAGTGCCTGAAGAAGGAATTGCTGTTATCGGTTAGAATTGAAGCACCATTAACAACGGATTAATCGAGACAGCGAAGTATGGATATCATTAAATTGGGTTTATGGATGGGGAAGCATTTGTCTCTAACATCCGGTCATCGGTTGGCGCGTCTTGCTGGCAGCGCAATCGCCTTAGCCCAAAACAGCAATTTAATGCTGGCAATTAAGGCAAACCAGTGGGTGGCTTCTGCAGAAAGCTTAAATCGCAAACAATTAGTACAGCTTTCCCGTCAGGTAATGCAAAATGACGTCGTAGCTTTATTTGATTTTTTTTACTACTATCACCGTATCGAAGAATGCAAACAGCGCGTAAGCCTCTCACCAAATTTCCAACAGATGTTAACTGAAGGCAAAGATCAGCACCAACCTCAGATATTGCTCGGTCCGCACTTAGGCGCTTTTGACCTAATGGGCTTATTGGTCGTGAAACTGGGTCTGCCGGTTGTGATTTTGTCTTATCCCAACCCTCAGGGCACGTATAAAACCCAAAACAAAATTCGCGAAGATGCCGGCATGCGTATTTTACCCATCAACCTAAGCGCCTTTCGGGAAGCTAAACAAGCGCTGAAGCATGGGGAGAGCTTAGTAACCGGCATCGACCGCCCGATTGAATCCAACCAAGAGGTAAAGTATCAACCATATTTTTTTGGAAGACCTGCCCCTCTCCCCACTTTTTATGTACGCATGGCATTGGATAGCGGCGCTACCGTCCGGGTCGTTTATGGCGTCGCCCAAACCGATAATACTTTTTTCTTGGAGAGCTCTGCGCCTATTGCGCTTGAGCAGCGGGACGACCTAAAAGAGGAGTACATCCTTAACGCCGAAAAAGTGTTAAAAGAGACAGAGAAGGTTATTATTAAATATCCAGACCAGTGGTCCATGTTTTACCCCATCTGGCCAGAGGTGATTCCTCAAATCAAGAAACTCAAATGAGAGGTAAGCATGAAAGATGGAAAAGTAGAAAGAAAAAATGACATTTTGCTCGGCCCAATCGAAAGGCCAGTCTTAAACTTCCTTGCGAAGCACATGCCAGATTGGGTAAATTCGGATATGCTCACCGTGCTTGGCATATTAGGCTCCGCGCTCACTTTGGTGAGTGGCATTATGGCAGGAAGAACAGGCGGACCTTACCGGAATCCTTGGATTTTAGTCCTCTGCTTAGGGTTTGTGATTAATTGGTTTGGGGATAGCTTAGATGGCACCTTAGCACGTTACCGTCACAAGGAACGCCCTAATTTTGGCTACTTTATCGATCATTCGGTGGATGGTTTTACGGCTGTCTGCATGTTTTTTGGCTTTGGTTTTGCCGGAATGAGCAGCTTGCTGGTAGCAGCGTTTGGCGCGATTGGCTACTTGTTGATGATGATCACGGTCTACCTAAAAACCCATGTGACCGGTGTATTTGAGATGACAACCATCAAGATTGGACCTACCGAGCTGCGTATTTTAGCGATTATTTTCAGCTTGGTGCACTACTTCCTCAAGCCGGCTCCAGTCAGGCTTCCTTTTGCTGGGGGCGAGGAAATAAAGCTTGGCACCCTCGTTGTTGGGGTGATCGCAGCCATTCTGTTTGTTTACTACGTTGTTGAAACTATTCGTGTGGGCAGGCGCTTAGCGATTGAAGATGGCAAACGCTTGGAACGACGCCTCGCCAAAGAAGCCAAAGCGGCAGAGAAAGAAATGAAGAAAATGGAAAAAGAGTTAAAGAAATCTTCCAAGAAGGCAAACGGGAAAAATGCACTAGGGGATATCTCCCGAATCAGTTGAGTTTCAAGATAGTTCCATTTGAGCCTGCAGTGAAATCGCAGGCTTTTTTCTTTTATTCTTAGGATTATCCTAGATGGAATTGATGAACGGCAGGAGCAAGCGCTTCTAAGGCTTGCAGTCGTGTGCAGAGCGGCGAAGGAATCAGCTTTGGTAATTGGGCACTCTCTAAACGTGTTGCCTGGCTTAGCGCATCTTGAATCGGCTTGATCAGTGCATCGCCCAGCAAGCAGCCCGGAAACCCTACGATGATCATTTCAGGTTGCAGCAAATGAGTTAGAACCACTAAACCATAGCCTAATTGCGTGCCGGCTTCACTGAAAACCTCCAGAGCGTAAGGGTCGCCGGCTTTTGCATCAGCAATCATCTGAAAGATATCTGTATCTGGGTTCCAGTGCTCCGGGAAGCGCAGCAGTGCCAATTCGCGCATGCCCCGTGCGCTGGCAAAGCCAGTGAGCGAGCCGGGTCTGCCAAAGCCTGCTGGACCATCCTCACTGAGCAGAAGTTTGCCTAACTGACCGGATGTTCCGCTGCTATTGCGGTAAAGCTGACCTGCAGTCAAAATCCCCACCCGTACGACTGGGTCCAGGCTGATGAAGACGAAATCCTGCGATTTTTGGCCAGCGCCAAAGTAGTACTCAGCCAAAGCCCCAGCGTTTGCTTTTTGTTCAACTGTGACTGGCAAGTTAAAGCGCACCGAAAGTTGCGTCCGTATAGGTTCCTGCTTCCATTCTGGGAAGTCCTCTGCAGAGAGAACCACGCCGCTCTCAAAATCGAGGTTACCAGAAACAGCGACCGAAACGTGATCTGGCAGCGGTAAGTGTTGGGCTTGCGTCAGGGTGAGGAGTTTATCCGCTTGAAGCATAATGAGTTCCACCACAGCTGCAAAACTTGCATCCTCAGGCACGGGAACTACCAAACGCTCATAGACCATGCCATTGGGATTGCCATAGACCACCAGCAATTTTTCACCATCCAAATTAATTCCCAGGATATTATTGGAAGAGGAACTTTGGCGAGGTTGCGTTGAGCGGAGCATAATTAGGAAGATTATATCGCTGAACGGGGACTGGGTAAAAAATCCCCCGGCAACTGCCAGGGGATTTTAGCATCGATGCAGAGATTAAATCTTCCCACGCATGCGCGGGTCAAGCACATCACGCAGGGTATCGCCAATTAGGTTCCACCCCAATACAAACATGGTCAAAGTGAGACCAGGGTAAACGACAATATACCAGTATCTATCCAAGCTGGTAATCCAGTTACGCGCAAAGCTAAGAATCTGCCCCCAGTCAGCATAACCGATTTCCGTGCCAATCCCTAAGAAGGAAAGGGCAGCAAAGCTGAGCACCACATCCCCGAAGCCAAGCGTGGCTAACACGAGGGTGGGGTAAATAGCGTTGGGCAAAATATGCTTGAACAAGATGCGTCCGTTTTTAAGGCCCGAAGCCCTGGCTGCCAGCACGTAATCGCGTTCCTTGATAGAAAGGATGTCCGATCGGATAATCCGACCGTAACCCATCCAGCCGAAAGTAATCATGGCAATCATGGGGGGCAGCAAGCTGCGCCCTAAAACAGGCGTCAACACCGCTGAAAAAATCAGCGCCATCATGATATAGGGCAAGGTCATGAAGATATCGGTAATCCGCATGATGACATTATCGACCCCTCCGCCATAATATGCGGCAATTGAACCCATAATGATGCCAATGAGGACAGTAGCAATCACGACGATAAAACCCGTTTGAAATGCTGTGCGGGTTCCCCAAATGACGCCATAAAAAATGTCATATTGCCCTTGCGCGGTACCTAAAAGGTGCACCCATTCCTCATTCCCGGTAACCGCTTTGTACCAGAAGGGTATTTCGGGAACATTTTTTGTCCAAGGGGAGCCAGGGGCTTTAGGTTCCCCCATAAAGCCATCCCGCGGCATTTTATAAGGATCATTCCCAACAGGTGGGGCGATGACGGGCGCAAAGATGGCGATGAGGATGAAGATGAAAATTAAGACCATCCCAATGATGGAGGTGGGAGTTTTAACCATCCCCTGAAGAATGCGATAAAGATCCGTTCCGATCGTTCTCTCTAACCACCCCACTTTCTTCGTAGAGCGGGTCTCTTCTAGGAGGCGGTTATCACCGGTAGGAATTGTGGCATTTTGCGTGGTCATGCAGGGCTCCTTAAGTCAGTCTAACGCGCGGATCAATGAACGCGTAAATTACATCAACGATTAAGTTTGTGAGAATGAGAATAGTGCCGGTGAAAATTGCCAGCCCCAAAATTGTGACAACATCTAACTGGGCAGCGGCATCTGCCGCAGCTTTACCGATGCCGGGATAGTTATAAACTGTTTCAGTAATCACCACGCCGCCAAGTAAACCAACGATGCTTGATCCAGCCAGGGTTACTACTGGCAGCATCGCATTGGGGCGGGCATGATTGTTAATCACATCTTTCTCTTTCAAGCCTTTGGCACGCGCGGTTACGACATAATCCTGGCGCAGTGTTTCCAACATTGAGGAGCGTGTAACGCGGACAAAAGTCGCCCAGGTGATATATGAAAGGGTAATAATAGGCATAATCATGTGCCGTAAGGCATCCCACAAGACGTCAAAGCGCAGATTCAGGATTGCATCGATAGTCAATAGATGCGTATATTGCTTTAATTCTCCTGAAAAGATGAGTGAAGTTACCCAGTCAGATTGTTTCCCAGGCAAAAACCAGCCAGCTTTCGCATAGAGCAACATCAAGAGCAACAAGCCAAACACAAAGGTTGGGAAAGAAGTTCCAATGATGCTATATACGCGTGCTGCCTGGTCAAAGAACTGGTTTTGATGTACAGCTGCTTGAACGCCCATCCAAATGCCCACGGCAAGCATGGGGTAGACCGTCCAGAGGGCTAAATCTAATGTATTTGGAAAACGCTCCTTGACGATATCAATCACCGGCTGAGAGGCGGTACGCGAATAGCCGAAATCCCCATAAAGGATACCGCCATCGCGTTCACCGGTTACCGGGTCAACGACGCCGGTTAGCCAGCGCCAATATTGCGCGAAAAAGGGTTGATCTAGCCCATAATGTTTAATCACTGCTTGCACTTGTTTATCATTTTTAGGGAAATCCTTGATATACAGAGCGGAGCGTTCCACTGGACCCAAAAGTTGCAACATGCCAAAGATGACGATGGTCACACCAAAAAGCAATAGCGGAACCAACAGCAAGCGACGAATGATGTAATTGGTCATACTCTACCTCTCACTTCTTTTACCTTTCGATATAAACAGAAAGGATTTCTGTGCATACCGCAAGATAAAAAACTGGGGGGATTGCGGGAGCCCCACGGGGCTCCCGCAATTTGTATCAGTTTCTTACCTGATCATGCTTCTATTGAATATAGAAGTTGAACAGGACAACATCCTGGGTCAAACCCGGCCGGCCAAAATACAGGCGCAACGGCTGATCGCTGGGGGTATCGCAAATCTCAAAACGCTCGATACCAAGCTTGTCAGTATCCACACTGCAAACCGGGACTGGAGCATCGTAAGAATTGGTTTCTGGGTTATAGATAGCGATTTCAGCAACCAACGGGTCAACCTGAGCCCGTTGTTCTACAGGAACATCCATGAAATCGACATCGCCAGCTTGCAGCATGGCAAAGCGGGTTCCAAATTCAGGGATAATCAAAATGGAAACGTTCGGGACCTTAGCGGGCTCACCCCAATACTCATCGAATTGGGTTAGCACGATTTCAGTACCCTGCGTCCAGTGGTCCAGTTTGTATGGACCAGTGCCATTGGCAATCGGTGTAAAGGGATTTTCAGCATCGGTCATGGCATAGAAATTTTGCCAGGTATCGCAGCTTCCATCCCAACCGCCATTAGAGATGACCCACTCTTTATTCATAATAGAACCCCAACCATTCGCAATGGTGGGTAAGAATGGACCCCAAGCCTGGGCAAGGGTCATGGTTACGGTACCAGCTTCATCGTCTGCGACGATCTTGGATTGGACTGTCTCGCAGGCGGCTTTGAGTTTAGCAGGATCCGCAGCCATCAATCCTTCACGGTCATCTGCTAAAGCACCGGTTTCATCAACCAGCAAGGAGATATCGTCAACGCCGACACCAAAGAAGGGTTCTGCCAGCAGCCACTGAGGAGAAGAATAACCGCCCTGCAGCAAGCCGCGTTGGAATGAATAAGCCACATCGGTCGGTGTCAAAGTTTGACCTTCGTGGAACTTTACGCCCTCACGAATGTGGAATGTCCAAACTGTACCATCTTCAGAAACCTCCCAGGATTCTGCCAATTGACCCACGAACTTATCGGTGGCTTCGCCATCGTAGAACACAAGGGTTTCATAAATGTTCTGGATAACTTCACCACTGGACGTATCGTAGCTTAGCGCTGGGTCAAGCGTGAGCATATCACCAATCGTAGCATAAGTGAGCCTATCCGGATTCATAGCACCTTCAGCCTTGGAAATAGTCTTGAAGTAAATGCCAGAGTAAATGGGGTTCATAATACGACCCTGGATCCACTTCTGCTCAAAGCCATGTGAGGTTGCCAATACAATCGGGAAGCCAGGCACTGTTTCGTAATACAGCTGATTGAACCGCTGATAGACAGCATGGCGTTCGGCAGGATCAATTTTCGAAACGCCTTCGTCGAGCAATGCCTTAAACTGAGCCTTCAGTTCTTCGGGCATGTTCTGGCGGACGCCATAAGTACCCGTCGTATAAGGCTGATACCAGTTGTGAGCGTCATGAATATCTTCCAGCCAGCCGCCGGTCATAATCGGGATCTTGTGAGCACGCTGGGCAGCCAAATATGCTGGCCAGGGCAGACCGAGGACTTCGATCGTAAATTTTTCATTGACTACGGCGAGGTTTTGCTGCAAGATTTCAGCAATGATCTGGCGGGTGGTATTGCCTGTGTTGTAAAGCATTTGCAGGCGGAAACCCATCTCCCACACATCATCGGGGTCTTCACCAGCGGGGATGCCATCTTTATCGACATCAGCTAACTTGAACTCCTCAGCGGATTTTTCCAGATCCATGTAGTAATGAGGGGCTTCAGGGTCATAACCTGGCATGCCAGGCAACGAAAGAACATAGGATTGAACAGCTTCGCCCTGATAAACCTCATTGATGATGGTTTCCCAGTCAAACGCATAAGCAAATCCTCTGCGGATGTGGACATCATCAAAGAAGGTCGGCGGTACGCCATTTCCATCCAACTTGTTTGAACCGATGTAAGGGTTCAAAGAAACAGGTTCTTCGGGAACCTCGGTTGGTTCTTCTGTCGGGGCTTCGGTTTCCTCTGGAGCCTCGGTTGGGGCTTCCGTTGGAGCCTCTGTGGCTGGAGTAGTGGGTGTACCCGCGCATGCGGCTAATCCCAAGCTTGCCACCAGAACCAATGCAATGATCAAATATAGTTTACGCATAGTGATTCTCCTCCTTTAAGAGAATTGAAAAAAGTTTTTTGACGAACTGATACAACGAAATTGAACTCATAGGCTTTCCTGATCAATCACCTCCTTACGTTGAACTTCTTCAGGGTTGACTCGAATACATGCCACAAAGTGGCCCGGACTCACTTCACGTAATTCTGGACGTTCTAAGGCACACTCATCAATGGCAATGGGACAACGGGTGCGGAAACGGCACCCGGAAGGTGGATTAGCAGGGGAAGGAACATCGCCCTCAAGGATAATGCGTTGATGGGTCTCGTAATAGGCAGGATCGGGCACAGGGATTGCCGAGAGCAAAGCCTTAGTGTAAGGGTGCAAGGGATTATAGTAAATCTCATTGCGGTCCGAAAGCTCTACGACCACGCCCAAATACATCACCGCGACGCGGTCACTAATATGGCGCACCATCGAAAGGTCGTGCGCGATAAACAAGTAAGTGAGGCCCAGGTCGCGTTGTAAATCTTCGAGCAGATTGACTACCTGCGCTTGGATGGAAACATCCAAAGCAGAGATAGGTTCATCACAAACGATAAAAGAAGGATTCATCGCCAATGCACGTGCCACACCGATGCGTTGGCGTTGACCGCCCGAAAATTCATGCGGAAAACGATTGGCATATTCCGGGTCGAGGCGCACGAGTTGTAATAATTCGCGTACACGATCATCGATCTGTTTACCGCTGGCAGCCCCAAACGCCACCATGGGGTCACCAATGATATCCCGCACACTCATGCGTGGGTTTAGGCTGGCATACGGATCTTGGAAGATCATCTGCATATATTTGCGCATTTGGCGCTGTGCCTCAGGTTTGAGCTTGGTCAGATCAACATCTTCATAATAGACATGCCCGGCGGTGGGCTTATAGAGTTGCAACACCGTGCGCCCCAAAGTGGTTTTTCCGCAACCAGATTCACCCACGAGGCCTAATGTTTCGCCTTTGTAAACCTCTAAGGAGACATCGTCAACCGCTTTAACTGAGCCCACCTGGCGGCGGATCACACCCCGATAAATCGGGAAATACATTTTTAAGTCTTCAATTTTGACTAAAACTTCGTTATGGTTATTATTCATTAGCGCTCTTTTCCTGTTACCGTATCAACCCAACAAGCTACCGTATGTCCATCGCCAATTGGATCCAGAGGCGGGTTTTCATGCCAGCAGTGCTCCACCACCCACTTGCAACGGGGGGCGAAAGGGCAGGAATGCGGCATCTGATAAAGCACCGGGGGCATCCCTTCGATGGAATATAAGCGCTTGCGCCCGCGCTCTTGGATCTGTGGCAAGCTGTTGAGCAAGCCGATTGTATATGGATGTGTTGGGTGAGCGTATAGTTCTGAAACAGGGGCTTCCTCAATGATAAAGCCGCCGTACATTACCGAAATTCGGTTCGCAATGCTGGCTGCAATGCCCAAGTCGTGCGTAATCCAGATAATCGCCATGCCCAACTCTTCTCGTAAACGCACGACAAGGTCAACGATTTGGGCTTGAATAGTAACATCTAAGGCTGTGGTCGGCTCATCGGCAATGAGAATCTGGGGGTTACACGAGAGTGCCATGGCAATCATCACGCGTTGGCGCATACCGCCGGAGTATTGGTGTGGGTAATCCTTAAGGCGGTCAGCCGCTTGCGGAATACCGACAGATTCCAAAAGCTTAATGCTGCGTTCTTGGGCTTCGTTCTTAGAGATGCCGAGATGCAGCAGCATCGGTTCTTCTAACTGTTTACCAATAGTCATAATCGGGTTCAAAGAAGTCATTGGGTCCTGGAAGACCATGCTGATTTGCCCGCCGCGAATCTGGCGAATATCCTCATTACTCATGGCTAAAAGGTCTTCCCCTTTAAAGAAAGCCTTTCCGGCGGCAATTTTGCCTGGGGGTGATTGGATCAGCCGCAGGATGGAGAGCACAGTTACGCTTTTTCCGCAGCCACTCTCACCTACCAGGCAGAGTGTCTCGCCTTCATGCAGGTCAAGAGAAACACCATTCACCGCATGGACAACGCCATCAGGTGTGTTAAATTGGGTTTCCAGTCCCTCGACTTTTAACAATTTATCATTCATGCTAATTCCTTGTACGGTTCTTCACGTTTCTTAATCTGGAAGAACCATGATGTAAATTGGCTCTAATACGGTTGAATCTTGTGAACATTAATTATATACCACAACTCAATAAGTCTGATGGGTGCCCATTGACAATTCCCCAAAACGGATAATCTGCCTTTTGCACGGGTGAGGAATAATATTTATGGGATAGCTCCTCAACTAAGATGCAATCGGTTGGTTGAGAGTAAATGGTCGTACAGCGCACCCAGGTTCCATGAAAATCAACCAAAAAATCCAGCTGCCCGAGCATAGGATCGAAGGCAATGAGTGTTATTCGCCGCCCATTGACCAAAAGCAGATCGGAAATATCCTCCACGGCGCTGAGGTGCTTTTTGCGAGCTAAAGTTTGATCCACTTCTTTACCGTGATTTGCGATGGCGAAATCAAACAGGTCATCGAGCACCTGTACGGGTTCTCGGAAGGGCTTGTTGATCATGTCATCTACGCCTAAGCCGGCAATTCCCATGAGTAGCACACAAATTAAAACGATGGTGATTACCCCGCCATTCGATGTGGATAGGGCGTGCTCAACGATGGTGCTTTCAATACCGCCACAAATCAGCATCAGCACACCGACCACCAGCATTCCGATGATGCGAAATTGGTCTACACCGTCAATCATCGGATAAGCGATCCGTTGAGCAAAGATGGGAGACTGACGGCTTAAAAATTCAGCGCTGAATTCAATCGGCAGCCAGATCATTAACCAAACCCCTAAAACTGCAAACACCAACCAGAGAATGACCGTAATATACCAGCGATTGAGGCGAATAGTCAGCCAACCAATTGCAGCGCCAACCAAGCCGCAGATGATTAGCGCAGGTACGAATTTGGCATAGGGGTAAGCGACGTGGGAATTAGCAAGCCTGATAGCATCTAGACCCCAGGCGAAGAAAGAGAAGGCTACCCCCGCAACCAGCCCATAGAGAAGACCTAATCGGTGTTTCTTCCTTTCGAAGGGCATTTCCATAATCTCTGCCGCCTCCACACTAGGAAACCAAAAAACAAGCTGCACGACAATTATATTATGTTTTATTTTTGTTAGTCACTGCAAATTTTACTACAGTAATATTGTGAGCCAACATACCAAATCTGGTGTGGAAGTTTTGCTGATTTTAAACAAAGTTCTCAGACTGTCAAGGCTTCGTGGATTAAGAATCGGTTAATGATTACTGCAATATTCAAAAGTCAAATAATAGCTGATGCATGATCGAGTATGATTGAAATATGCAAATTCACCGTCATATTTTATTCTTCATGCTCCTTGCGCTCTTATTATTACTCAGCGCCTGCTCAGATGGCACGGGGAGTGCTACCGAGGTTGTTCTGCCAACACTTGCATCGGATGCCATCCTTTTTCAGGACGACTTTTCCAACCCTAAAAGCGGCTGGGACCGCGCCAGCCAGGGTGGGAATAGCACCGATTACGCTGACGGCAAGTACCGCATCACCCTCGCCACGCCCCAGCAGGATATTTGGGCTAATCCTTACCAATATTTCGATCAAGATATCATCGTTGAAGTTGATGTTTGGCAAAACCCAAGCACAGTCCAAGCTGCGTATGGCATTATTTGTGGCTATAGCGACGTGAATAACTATTATTCGCTAACAATTGGCAGCGGTTGGTATGTGGAGATATTCCGTTACCAGCAAGGCAAGCGCCTCACGCTCTACAGCGCAGAAAATCAACCTGGTATTGATTCAGAACACAACCACATGGAAGCTTTATGCGCAAGCAGCGCACTACAGCTGCGAGTAAATGGTAGCTTGGTTGCAGAGGTGGAAGCGCAAGAATTTCTTTATGGCGATGTCGGTTTAGTCGCCAGCAGTTTTGATGAATCGGGGGTGGAAATTTTATTTGATAATTTTATTGTGAGCGAGGCTGAGTCACTTGCTGAACCATGAGCAGAGACAATCTAGACGGGATTGATCTGGTTAATACATTGTTTTTATCACAGTAGACCTTGCAAATCCCTCAGAAGGGTGTTATATATTAGCAACAATTGAACAGCCCCAAGCGGCGCACTTATCCAGAAAGGTGGAGGGACCGGCCCGATGATACCTTGGCAACCACCAGGCGAAAGCCTGAAAGGTGCCAATTCCGGCAGAGTTGTAATCTGGAAGATGAGAGGCGTGTCTGCATATTTTATGTGCCCCTCTCTCTGCAAGGGGATATTTTTTTAAAGAGACTGGAGGTTTCTTTTTATGAGCACGACTTTTATGAATTCACCAAAGTATTTGTTTACATCCGAGTCTGTCACTGAGGGGCACCCCGATAAAATGTGTGACCAAATCAGCGACGCCATTGTGGACGCAGCCCTACGGGACGACCCTTCATCAAGAGTTGCCATCGAAACAGTTACCAAAACCGGCTTTGTGCTGGTTACTGGCGAAATGACCACACAAACCTTCGTGGACGTGGAGAAACTCGTGCGTGAGGTAGTCAATGGCATTGGCTATGACCGCGGCAAGAAAGGTTTCGATGCAGCCACCTGTGCAGTAATGGTCGCAATTTCAGCCCAATCCCCCGACATTGCCCGTGGTGTGGATCGTAATGGCAAAACCTTACCGCTCGAATATACCGAGGAATATATCGAGGCTGGCGGCGCTGGGGATCAGGGCATGATGTTTGGCTTTGCTTGCGATGAAACCGAAGAGCTCATGCCGTTGCCCATTTCGCTGGCGCACAAGCTTACCCGCCAGATGGCAACAGTGCGTAAGAACGGCACACTCAAATGGATGTATCCGGATGGCAAAAGCCAAGTTACGGTGGAATATCACTATGGCAAGCCGGCGCGCATCGATACGGTATTAATTAGCACGCAACATGCCGATAAACTGTATGGCAAAACTATCTCCAATGAGCAAATCCGTGAGGATTTGATTGAGTTTGTCATCAAGCCAGTCTTACCCGAAGAGCTGGTGGATGACGACTTAAAAATCTACACGAACCCCACAGGTCGCTTTGTCATTGGCGGACCGCTTGGTGATTCCGGCTTAACGGGGCGCAAGATCATCGTGGATACCTATGGCGGTATGGGCAGGCATGGCGGTGGCTGCTTCTCCGGTAAGGACCCAACCAAAGTGGATCGTTCTGCAGCTTACGCTGCCCGCTGGGTGGCAAAAAATGTGGTGGCAGCAAAGTTAGCCTCCCGCTGCGAGGTGCAGGTTTCCTACGCCATTGGCCGTGCGGATCCGCTTAGCGTAAATGTGGAGACTTTTGATACAGGCGTGGTTGCAGACGAAAAGATTGCGCAGGCTATTACGCAGGTGTTCGACCTGCGTCCGCGTGCGATAATTCATGATCTCGACCTGCTGCACCCGATTTACCGCCCCTTTGCGGCGTATGGCCATTTCGGGCGTTTGGATCTGAACCCCACCTGGGAACAAACCAACCGCACAGAGATGCTGCGCCAAGCTGTAGGTTTATGAAGGTTAACAGCTAGCAGATCCCTCAATATAAATAAGAAAAACAGCCCCTGATGAAAATCAAGGGCTGTTGTATTTTAAGTGATATCGGAGCTTAACGTTTGGTATAGAAGACTAGCGCCAAGATTCCAAACAATGCTGCTATAGCCGCTAAACCAATCTTGACTTTATCAGAAACCAAGGTTCGCCACGTCTGGGTTGGCTCTGCCTTTGCCTCCTGATCCGAAGGTTGGGGATATTTGGCGATAATTTGGCCGGCTTTATCCTCTTGCAAGCCTAAAATTAGAGGCTCCACAGTGACGCTTGCAGGAGTCGCAGCTAAGGATGGCGGTTCCGCTTCAGTTGGTATCGGTGTTGCCTCCGGGCTCGGGGTAACCGCCTCCTCGTTTCCACCCCCAGTGCCCATATCTGGTGGAACAGATAAGATGCCAACCTCCGGCGTGGGTGTTACCATTCCTTCACCAACCTCCCCATCAACCCCTCCTTTGCCAGTTTGATCAATCGAAGTAATAGTGAAAGGTGAGCCACCTCCGCCGCCACCCATGCCCATGCCGCCGGGATAACCCCAAGTGAAGATGAGGGGTTCCGGCTCCTTTTCGGATGATTTGACGGCAAAAGTCTCGGCTTCCATCGTCGGGCTCTCCATTTGGGTTGCCATCGGAGTCGAGAACTGATTAAAGAAGAACTCGCTGCTAAAAACGATGGCTAAAAGGAGGACTGCTGTGAGGGCAACATAGCTAAAAGCTGGGTAGAGTTTTGGACCTGGCTTATAAGCGCGGGCTTGTTCCGAGCTTAATGTGAAGTTGTGCGGAGCAGGCTGCTTGGGCAGCTCACGTAGTGCGACCTTAAGTTGCGTGTATTCTTTTAATTTTTTCTGCAACGGTAAAGAGCGCGCTAAACGTGCTTCGAAGCGCTGTTTTTCTTTTTCGTTCAGCGCATCATCCAAGTAAGCGTTCAGCAGCTCTAAGTCACGTTGGGATAGAGTTTCTTGCCTTTTCATGATCTTTCCTCATCAGTCAGACGAAATTTTTCAGGCAAGAGTTCCCCAAAACCTTGCAGACAAGACTGCATTTTTTGGCGGGCACGCGAAAGACGGCTTTTTACTGTACCAATCGGGCGATGGATGATTTGGGCAACCGAAGCATAATCCTCACCAGAGATATCAACCAAGACTAACACGATCCGAAACTTTTCCTCCAGGTTTTCGAGGCAGTGTTGAATGGCTTGCTGAATTTCCTCATTGCTGGCGTTTTGATCTGGTCCAGGGGAGTTATCACGCATCCATTCCGCAGAATCGATTAGTTCACCCTCGCTATTCTCGGGCTCGAGCGGTGTGCTTGGTCGGCGGCTGATGCGGCGAAGCTCGTCATAACAGGCGTTGGTCACAATGCGCAGAAACCAACTCTTGAAGGAGCCCCCCCGATATGTATCGAGCTTGCGGTACATGGAGATAACAGCTTCTTGGGTGGCATCAGCTGCAGCTGCCGGGTCATCCATGATGTGATAAGCAACGTTGTAAGCCAGGTCTTGGTATTGCAAAACCAGGGTGTTGAAGGCATCCAGGTCGCCCTGTAAAGCGAGATCTATCAAATCTTGTTCAGTCATAAAAGCTACCGGTGCAAGTCTTGCGCCATTCATACTGAACTTGCACTTGTATTTTACTTGAAAATACAGTGGTTGAGGGTGGAGAAAATGTTCAGGTATCCATGTTTGAAAAACTTTTTACTTTAGACAATATCTTCGCCCAGGAGACCACAGTGGCATAGAAGCGCGGCATGCTCCGATAACTGCCGCCTTACTCACTCCATCGCGATATTCCCAGTATCGTGACCTGTTCCGTCATACCTATCATCTCTACGATGATCCGGCTCATTTGCCGCATTGTTGTTTTAGAAACACTTTTTTGGATCGGTTGAAAGAGTGCAAAAATGTTTGTCATGGGCTCTTTGTTATGAGTTTTGGTCTTGGTCGACTTCTACTCTACAACAAAATGCCTTTTCAATTCACCCTATTTTTGACTAAGGTATTGCTTGGTTAGAAATAATAGAGTTCTTGATACCAGCGTACCCATTCAGATAAAGCCAGGTCATTAATCTCTTTTGCTCGGTTTATTAATTTTTCGGATGAAAACGTAAAGAAACGGTCATTGTTTCCAACCAATTTTTGAAATTCATTAATAGATGGCTGTAAGGAATCATTCCGAGGATGAAATACTACCGAAAAATACACCTTCTTGTATGGCCAATTGGGTGAGGACTCAATGCTTGTGGCAAGTAGTAGATTCCGCCACAATTGATTCATGCCACCTTTGAATGGGCATTCTTCATATTCTCTAATACGGTCGGCATCAAACGGCGAAGTATCTTGCATTGTAATATCCCAATAACGAAATTTACACTTGCTGTGGTAATAACAAAGATTTTTATTATCCAGAATTGCGGATGCTGGAGCGCAGGCATGAGAGGGAGTTCGACCCAGACTTTTGAAACCTCCGCAAGTTGTAAACTCCACTTCCGTCAGTTTATGTTCAATCATCCATAGGTTGAGATTGCCCAGATGGTCATAGTATGCAATGGCAATATCTGCATCTGTGCCGCTCACATACGTGTGGTCATTTAGCACATTGTCAGGTTCATCCCAAAACTCAATCCGAAATCCTCTGTCTAGATAATCAGTTGCAATCGACTTGAAGTCTGTTTTTACAGCACTTAGAACCTTGGCAGCAATCAGTGGATCCTTAAGGAGGGGCAAGAACAAATTAGCACATGCAGCTTGAGAACTTGCCATATGTCCCAGAAACTTATGAGATTTGAAGGGGAATCGTCGTTGATGATCCAGGAAACGTTCTACTATTGGGCGATATAACGGATAGCCCTGTGATTTTAATTCGTCTGGTAGCAAAGCGTCATAAGGAGTGTTATTGAAATACCCCGGTTCTTGAGTCAGATGAGCCCATTTCCAATTTATCAAGTGAATGTACATTTGTACCTGAAAATCGGTAAGTTCATTGGGTAACCGGTATATTTTTCCATCAATCTCATAAATTTTCATAATAATGGCCGGCTTTCGTTTTTTCTACTCAAAAAAATAAATGCCTCGCTAAATCTTCACGAGGCATTTATTGTGTTCCTTCCTACCTTTCCAGTTCTCGAACCGGAGGGAACAGAATGACCTCGCGGATATTATGCTGCCCTGTGAGCAGCATGACCAGGCGGTCAACGCCCATGCCGAAGCCACCGGTGGGCGGCATGCCATAAGCTAACGCGCGCAAGAAGTCTTCATCCATGGGGTGGCGTTCCTCATTGCCCTCGGCATAGGTGCGCCCCATCTCCAAGAAGCGCTTCTCTTGCTCTAACGGGTCATTGAGCTCGGTAAAAGCATTGCACAGCTCCATACCAGCAATGAAACCTTCAAAACGCTCGACTGTTTGCGGATCTTCTGGTTTGGTCTTTGCCAAGGGGGAGATATCCCGGGGGTAATCATATAAGAATGTGGGCTGGATCAGGTTGGGTTCCAGGAATTGTTCCATCAACTCCCCAATTATTTTCCCGCGCGGGGCATTGGGATTATGTTGAATGCCTTTGGTTAAGAGAGCTTGACTAAGCTCTCTGGCAGTTTCGTAACTGTTGATATCAATGCCCGTGGTTTCCAACAAGCCCTCGCGGATTTGAATGCGTTTCCAGGGTGGGGTCAGGTTTATTTCGTGACCCTCAAAGTGAATAATCTGGGTACCTAAAACCTGCTGCGCCACGCTGGAGATCATCTGCTCGGTCATCTCCATAATGCTCAGGTAATCCGTATAAGCCATATAGAACTCAAGTTGGGTAAACTCCGGGTTGTGCTTATAGGAAACACCTTCGTTGCGGAAGTCCCGCCCAAGCTCATACACGCGCTCAAAACCTCCAACGAGTAAGCGTTTGAGGTAAAGCTCGAAGCTGATGCGCAGGTAAAGGTCCTGGTCGAGCTCATTATGGTGGGTGATAAAGGGGCGGGCGGCTGCGCCGCCATAAATTGGCTGTAGGATGGGCGTTTCTACCTCCAGAAAACCGCGCTCATCTAAATATTTGCGCAGCGCGCGCACAGTTTCTGTACGGAGGCGAAATGTTTCCCGCACTTCAGGGTTGACGGCTAAATCTACATAGCGCTGACGGAAGCGGGTTTCTGGGTCACTAACCAAGGCGTGACGCACAACTTTGCCATCAACCACTTCATCTTTATCTGGAGGGAGCTGGTAAAGTGCCTTAGCCAACATGGCAAAATCTTGCACTAAGAGCGTAACCTCACCGCGCTTGGTGCGGAACATGCTCCCACTGGCTTGGACAAAATCGCCTAAGTCAAAGTCATCCTTAAAATAAGCCAACTTTTCTTCGCCGAGCTCATCTAACCTAAAAAGCAACTGCACTTTGCCTTCGGCATCTTCGATGTGCGCGAAAATGAGCTTCCCCATGTTGCGTATCGAGCGCAAGCGACCAGCAAGCGTGCAGGTTACTGGCTCAATGCTTCCACTGGCTTCCGCAGCTTCATAAGCACGAATAGCTTCGGTTGTGGTCGCAGTGCGTTGTGCGCGCGTAGGATAGGGCTCGATGCCTCTTGCGCGCATCCGCATAATTTTTTCCAAGCGAGTCTTTTCCAGTTCCGAAAAATTATCTTGCAACATGGGTGCTCCTTCAGATTAAAAGATGCCCCACCCAAGCCGGTGGGGCGTCTCATGATTAAGAATCTTTCTTCAGCTGACCTTGACGATCACCACCGTATAAGCCCCGCCCGGGGCTTCCACCTTGACCTTATCGCCTGCCTTGTGGTTTAAAAGTGCCCTACCGATAGGAGACTCGTTTGAGATTTTACCTAAGCGCGGGTCTGCTTCGGCTGGTCCAACAACCATATATGTCTCCGGTTCCTGTCCTTCTTCTTGAATGACCACCGTAGACCCAACATGCACAGCGCCGGGTTCTCTTTCAGCTTCATCGATGATTTTAGCATTTGCGAGTAGCATTTCCAGCTCTTTGATGCGCCCTTCCACAAAAGCTTGTTCGTTTTTTGCGTTTTCGTACTCGGCATTTTCGATCAACTCGCCATCTTCCAGGGCTTCTTGCAGGCGGGTAGCGATCTCTTTGCGGCGTTTATTCCGCAGTTCATCTAGTTCTTTTTGTAGGTTTTCAAAGCCCTCTTTTGTCAGATAAGAAATTGCCATCTCTAATTCCTTATATATGGTTATTCCATGCTATTATGGTTCCGCATAGCTTTAATTATGATGCGGATAAATATGAAGAGCGCCTTGAAGGTTACCCTTTCTCTCGACGCTTGCGCGTATTATATCATAAGCCTGAAAATGCAACACAAATGCGATTTGCTCAGTTTTCTATAGAAACGAACAATTAAGCGCCGTTCTTGTATGGTATCTTGCGGGCAGGATACGCCCTCGGGAGATCAGCGAGAGCAAGGAAGATAAATAGTACGCCAATACTGCCAGCCTTTGAAACAAAAATGGATATTTCAAGATTACCTTAACAATAACGAGGAGGCTGCGTATTTTACGCAGCCTCCTTGCTGCAACGAAATTATTTGTGCTCTTTTATCTATTGATCAATGGCAAGTATGTCATTGTGGCTATCATAATCTCAGTGTTCCCAATATTATTATTAGGATCGATATCAATACCAGTGAAGGTAAGCGATTGACCGATTTCGTAAATCGTACCTATCGGATCTTCAGCTGGGACGGATACATAGATTGTAAAATCTCCCACGTCAGCAAATTCTAGATCGGGTAAATTCCATATAACGGTGTTTTCAGAGATGATTGGAACGATACCAGAGGTATCGCCAGCGTAGCTCAAACCATCTGGAAGAGAAAGCGTTAATTGAGGATTAGTCGCCGTAGTTAGAGCTTGATTGCCATATGTTAGGCGTAGGATGGCTACACCACCGGGTTCAGCCCCATAAAGGTCGGCTGAAAATTCAGAAAATAGGTCCGTTCCTGAAGCAGGTTGCCAAGAATTAGTGGTAGTAATCTGACCATCGTAATTTACACTAATTCCTTCTTCAAACCAATGAGAAATGAAAGGGCCAGAGAGAAGCCCACCATTGGAACCATTGACATAGGCATAATAAAGATAACGACCATTTTCATCGGTCCATGTCAGTATTCCTCTGTTGTTAGCGTCTTTTGTTGTAGAAACAGTATTTACATAACTCGTATTAGAAGGATGTGTGATTGTAGCTGAAACATATATAGGAACATAAGTTGTTCCATTCAAGATTCCATACCTTATTCCGTCATCATAGGTTAGTGTGAATAAAATATTTCCACCAGATAGTTGAATCGCATCATCAATCCAATAATTAAGTCCTGATTCCGGTTTCAAAGTTGTGCCATTACTGTCAAGAACCCTGAATAGATTATAGGAGTAATAGTAAGGGTCACTATATACCCATCGAACATAAGAAATAAAAAAGCGATTATTTGTTAAAGATGTAAGGACTACGTAGCCATAATCAGTATTGCCTGACGAGCTGGTCATATTAGTGATTGGTACTACCATAGTTCCATTACTTTGGCGGATGGTGTAATAAATATTTTCCAGCCCATCAGACTGTGACCATTTGGTCCAAGTTATCATAAAGCGATTATCATCTGCTGCTGCAATATTTGGATCATAAACTTCCACCAAGTTTTCATTTTCATAACTTCCCCATTCGTTATTATTGGTAAGATTGACTGGTCCAAAAGTAATCCTGCCGGCGGTGTCAAGTATGGCAAACCAAATATTGTAGTTCTGTAAACCATTTGCATCATCATATAAAGAACGAGTCCATGTGATTCCGATCTTACCATCGGAGGATACTGCCAATGAATAGGAATAATCGGCAGTGTCCATGTTTGGACTCGGATTAATTGTCGTTAGGTTTGTTACTGCTTTAGTGATCCGCCCTAACTTGTCAGTTATGGAATACTTCAATATCCACCCCCCAGAATCCTCTTCACTCCATTCATAATCTCGCCAAACATGAATAAAATGGTTATCAGGCGTTTCGGCAATTGCAGGTTCGTAACTATTCCAAGCATGTTGGCCAACTAAAACATCCATTTGCACGCCAGGCCATATTAGCTCTGAATTTATATTCCTACCTTCAGATTCTGTAAAGTAACCAAATGTTTGCGCAAAGGCAGCTGGAACGGTTGATTCGAGCGTGGCTGTCTTAGTTTTCGTTGTATTTAAACTTGAAGTCACGTCTATTGAAGTGTTATTGTGAGCTCCAACTGATAGTCCATTTGGCGCTGTCACTCTAACAAGAATCTCTTTTTGTCCTCCCTGAGGGATAGTACCAGAATCGATCTTCCCGTCCCCATCTGTATCCGTTAGAGGATTGTCGCTTTCAGCTTCATGCAAAGTTACTGTCCAAGACGTGAATACATCAAAGTCATAAATATCAGCACCTAAATTTCCAATATTGTAAAGGGTGAAAAAGAATTCATCGGCTTCACTCGAATAGGTAAACTCTCCTTGATAAAGTGGATTAATTTTGACGCGAGCGGATGGAGCCGGTCGGGTATATAGGACCGCAGATGAGGAGCCTGCGGATGGGTATTCGCAATGATTCCAATATGGTAAGCCATCTAAACCTCTGGAATCTTCGATCCCTACCGTGGAGCACATGGCACCATGTGAAAAATCTGGAAGTGTATGGTATTGAAACTTTATATTTCCGTTAGGGTAAAGAACTACTTCAAATGTGTAAATTTGTCCATCTGGGTCTAAGACAGAGGACCATTCGACAACAAACTTATCTGTAAAACTTTTATAATAAACGTGGCTTGAACCCCCATAGTAGATGTATGACCAGTAAGGTGCAATTATATTATTGGGAATAGTTTGATCTGGAATGTCGTACCAACCCCTATACACCCTTTCATAATTTTCAAAAGCGATATATCCTGACCCTGTGATATACACTTGGCTATAAGTATTTTCATAAAATGGGAAAGAAAATGGTAAAGAAATGGCAGAGGTAACGTCAAAGCCATCATCAATGTAGGTATTTACGCCATCGATCGCGTTAATCCAGCTATAGGTTGTTTGGTTAAGCGTATAACCGTAATCATCGCTATCCCCAATTCCATTTGGGGCGCTGCTGAGAGCTTCTCGCGAGGCATCATCTAAAATAATATAACGATTACCGTTTTCATCCTCACATGGTTCACCGGGTTGGCAATGTTCGGGTATAGGTCTTTCTGTGGGTGGTTCAATGGTTTGAGCGGTTACAGATTGAATCGTGGTAGGCAAAATAGTGCAAAAGACAAGCACAACAGCAGAAATTAGTCCAACAATCCTATTT
>ERZ1026796.366-NODE-366-length-37934-cov-5.911974_pt1 | contig 37934 bp, 20 predicted proteins | sample MGYA00520874_ERZ1026796 | MGnify/ENA primary metagenome ERZ1026796 (study PRJEB33270, sample SAMEA104284474) | anaerobic digester metagenome | biome: Anaerobic digester microbiome; feature: mesophilic sludge digester; material: Anaerobic digester biomass | place...
GGGCGCGCTTGGTCCAGACGTTGGAAAACGTCTCCGTCTCCTGCTGGTAACGCAGCAACTCCCCCTTGTAGTCGGAATCGCAGAAGTATTGCACTTGCAGGCGTTGGTTCTCGTGCAGGGACGCGAGCAGGAGACAGAGTTGATCCTGGAAGTCGTTCAGGTCGGCGGCGGGACTGTTCGTGAGGTCGGGTGCTTCAAAGATGAAACCCTTTGCGACGTAGCCGCCGCGTCGGAGATGATTGAAGATCATCATGTCGCGGACAAAGAAGCCGTTGGGAGCGCGCTCAAGCATAGGTCAGATGCGAATGGACGAGGTGGTGATGGCGACTTCCTGCGAGCGAACCTCCTCGCGCATCTCGTCAATACGGGCGAGTTGCTCGGCGAGTTGTTCGACGGTGCGGGCGCGCGCGAGATTGTGAAGCGCGGTTTCCGCTTCGCGGATGTGAGCCAGCGCGCGCTCAATGTGCGCGCGGACGAGTGTCTCGCCACAGGGTTGATTCAACCCCGCGCGCAACGCCGTGTCGGCGGATTGCAGCCGGACATGGAGCGCGTGACGATTCAGATCGGGCGCGTTGGATTCGGCGGCGGTCATGGTTGTTCCTCCGAAAGCGGATGGCGGAAACTGCGGTTGCTCTGAACCTCCGGCGCGAAGCCACTGCCGGTGAAACAACGCTCGAAGATGTCGCGGTCGTAGCCGGGTGGCTTGCCCTGCCGCAGCCCGAAGATGTAGGCGAGGCAAAGCGCGACGGGAATCAGGGCAACGACGAAGGAAGTCAGGAAGGATTGACTCAGCGGGACAAGCAGCACGAAGAACAGCGTGATGCCCGCGCCGATGCCGCCCACGAGCCACCAGAAGAGACCTCCCTCCAATCCCCAGGTGCGGCCTTTGGAGTCGGAGGCGGCGTTGGTATCGGTGAGGCGGAGGTCAGTTTTCATGGCAGCTCGGGGCGGCAGGTGGCGGGTTGTCGGCGGGAACTAGAAATTGCCAACACCGACGCTGCTGTTCGCGTCAATGCCGAAGATTTTGTAGAAGGCAAACACGGCGGCAGGCGCAGCCGCGATGATCGCGCCGCCGATGATGCTCATCTTGCCCTGGTCAACGTCGCCGCGTCGGATGGCGAAGCCGCCGTAGATGACAGCGGAAATACCGAGGACGAAACCGAACATCATGATTACGGCGAGGCTGTTGCTGATGCCGGTCTTGAGCTCGGTGGAGTTGAACGCCTGCGCGAAAACCGGCATGGCGTTGAGGGTGAGGATGGCGGCGGCCATGAGAATCGAGGGCAGCCGCGAACGGACTTTTCGACTGGTCTGTTTGATGAACTTCATACGCGTTTGTGTTATTGTTTTTCTGTCGTCTCAGCGGCTTCTCCGCCGAACACGCGATGACTCTCTCACAAGCGCGCGAAGCTGCGGTGTATGTCCTACACAACATGCGCGCTCAGTCCGGGCTACAACTCAGGGATGAACAAAACAACAGACCCGACGAAGCTCACCAAACTCCACGAATTGACCTCCCTGTTGCCGCGCGAAATCCGCGGCCAGTCCCACGCGCTGCCGCGAATTATCTCCTCGGTCAGGCGTGGCGAACTCGGATTGACGAAGCCTGGTCGTCCACGCGGAAGTTTCCTGCTGCTCGGCCCAACCGGCGTCGGCAAAACGGAAACGGTAGTCGTGACAACCAATCAGATTTTTGGTGCAGGCCAGTTGTTCCGGTTCGACATGAGCGAATTCCAGAATCAGGAAGCGCTCGGCCTGCTGCTTGGCGCTCGACTCGGTGAAGTTGGCTATCTCGGCGGCGTGCGCGAACGCGCGGCGGAAGGCTCGCTGCTGTTCGACGAAGCGGAGAAAGCTCATCCGCGTGTGTTGGACATCCTACTGCAACTGCTCGATGCGGCGCGGATTACTGTGGCGACCGGGCAGACGCTGGACTTCAGCGGCTTCTACATCTGGCTCACGTCAAACATCGGCTCGGCGGAATTGATGAGCCTCCAACACTCGAATGTTGCCACGCTGGAACGTCACGTCCTCACGCGAGCGCAACAAACCCTGCGCCCGGAAATCTTCGCGCGTGTGAACGAGAAACTCGTGTTCCATCGCCTGAGCTACGAACACCAGTTGGAGATCGCCGAGAAGTTCCTGTCGCGTGAAATCGAATTTCTCGCGGCACGCGGTCACAAGCTGGAACTCGACGAGACGGTGCTGCCGTTTCTCGTGCGGAAAGGATTTCACCCGAAGCTCGGCGCTCGCCCGATGCGCGATGCGGTTGAGAAATTGGTGGGCGATGCCGTAAGCGAGTGCCTGCTGAACGCACGGCCAGCGTGCGGAGTGCTCGCGCTGGACGAGACGCGCGATTGCCTCGTCGTCCGCTGAATCAGCCGAGGTAGAGATACAGATAGGCTTCGCCGATGTCCTCGGCTGGCTGCATCGCACCCAGCTTGCGCCTTTGCAGTTGCGCGCAGACCCGGCGAACGGCTTTGCGCTGCGCCCGGTCCTTGGGCAGTCGCACCAGCACGGAGTCCGCGAACTGGTCGCCCGCCTTGTTATCGTAGATGTCAGGCGCGATCACTTTGGCCGCGCCAGCGTGGTAAAGTCGTTCAACGAATTCCGCCGCGTCGCGCTGCCGCCTAAAGCGCCCGAGCCGATGCGCAGGCTTGCCGCCCCCGTTCTGGTGCAGCCATGCCCTCGCTTCGCAGTGCGTCGGCTTGTCCAGAAGCGAGGTCACGAACACACGAAAGATGTGCCTCCGCGTCGCCCGGTTCTTCAGCGGCAATTTCGCGGGCTTGCCACGCAACTTCGGCAGCGTCTTATCCCTCGCTGCCGCCTCGCGATATTCTTCGGCGCTCACGACGCGACCGTGCAGGTAGAATTGCTCGGAGAGCAACGTCCCGTCACGCAACCAAATTCGGTTGCGCCCGCAGAACTCGCCGCGAACGGTGGATACCTCCATCTGCAGTTGGCCGTTGTCGTGCCAGGCCCGCTGAATTCCCGTGCCGTGGGTCATTCTGTATTTGCCCAGAAGGCGGCCCTGCTCGTCCCACTGGCGGCAAATCCCGTGGAGCAAACCGTTTAGGTAAGGCTCTTCGGAGGCCAGCGCTCCGTTCTTGTGCCAGGTTCGGTGGACACCATCCCTGTGACCGTTTCGCAAGGGGATTTCCTCGCGAAGCAGTCCGGACCGATAAAAGTGTCGTTGCTTCGTGGTTCTCACCACACGTTCATGTGCATCTGACCGACATCCCCACCGTCCGGCTTTGTCCATCATTAAAGAGCCTTTCGCCGCGTAAAGCGAGCGTTTTTACCACAATGACGCAGTGTTTTTCAATCGGCAAGCCGAAGCGAATCAGGTTTCCATCCAATTGCGGGTCTTCCGTGACCGAACGCCTGATGAACGCGCACTGGCGCAAATCAGGTTTCCACCTAATTGCGGGTCTTCCGCGAACCTGATCAGCGACAGCTTCCCGCGATGAAAACCTAGAGGCAAAACTCCCCGGCCGCGGTGGGCGGGTCAAAGGAGGAACGGAAGCGCGAGCGTCTAAGCGAGCCGACCCGTAGTATCCTTGACGCGCCCGCCGCCGCCATACAATCACCCGGGCTTTCATCGCGCTGTCACTCCGGCGGTCGAATGGCCTGCCCTCTTTTCAACCACTGATTGAGGAATCCCCAAATGGTCAATCGTTGGTTGGCGATCTCGACGGCGCGGCTGCCAGTGTGAACTCTGGCTTCGGTCTGCGGTCGGCGAGCGGGGAAGTGGAGCACAGGAGCAGAGGAGCGCATAGAGGATCGCAGCCGGAGCGCAACGCACGCCGCCGAGCCGCAGACGGAGGCCCGCCGCGCTTGCGGCATAATGCGAATGCCGGCTCGTGACGAGCGCACGGATTTGCGTAGTGGAACGGGCGTGGTCGAGGGGGAGACAGGGCCGACCGGCAGCCCGTGGAGCGAAGCAAACCGTGCGTTGGTCACGGCGGAGAGAAAAACTGTGCGGAGGATTCCGCAGCCGTTTCATTCCTGTTCGAAGCCTTGATTCTGGAATTTGAGCGTCTTGCAGTTCTCCGAAACGGTGCGAACAACGTGGTCGGGAATTCCATCCGCCACGCGCGCTTGGATTTCCAAGGTCACTTCTACATCCGCACCTATCAGGCTTGTCAGATGTTGAACAACCTCTGCGGAAACTTGCGCCGCGTCACGGTTCAATCGTGCGGGATCGAGTTTGACGCTGCCGAAGAAATGAGTCGGTTTTGGCGGAAGTCCACGTTTGGGCACGGCAATCTCGCCCTCAAGAGTGGGTTGTGTCGTCGAGCCCGCTGACGGGGGAGCGGTTTCAGAAGTTGGGGCGGTAGTGGGACGATCGGCTTCCATTTGGCGCAGCGCCACGTCTGGCTTGACCAAGAGTGCCGATGAATCCGGCTGAATGGTGACATGGCAATTGCTCCGCAAACCGACATAACGCTGCCGTTTCTCATCCCACGAATCAGCAATGGCAAAAGTCTCCGCCGTCCACGTCGTTCGCAAAAGCCCGTCCTGAATGCCTGCAACCAGAACTTCAGGACCGCGCAAACGCTGCAAATAGGGGTACTTCGCGTAATCTTCCACCAACTGCTTCACCGGGACGTGGTTGTCACGCCAGAGTGGAATCCTGTCGAGGTCTTGCCGTAACAAGGTCGGCGCAAACTGGAGCGCCATCTGCGTATCGGACCTCAGTTTCTTGGACGCGCGAACGGCAAGCGGATCAGGGCCGGACAGCCGCACCGCCTGCCACTCCAACGCGGCTTGCGGTGTTGCCTGCGTGGGGAATAGCAGCCAACAGAACGTCTCGCCCAGACGACCTTTGATGGCGGTGTTCCAACTCGTCTTTTGGTTGGTCACTTGGCGCACTTGAAAGCCGTCCAGTCCGAGTTGGTCCTTGTCGTTCTCGATGGAATCCCAAGCGAGGTAGAACCGCATGGCCTCGTCCAACTCCGCCAGGCGTGCGCGGTCTGCCGCGAGGAATACAACGGCGTTCTTGAACAATCGCGGACTGTTGCTACGCGCGTCCAGAATGGCTTGCGCCTGTGCTTGAGCTGCATTGCCGGCCTCCCTTGCATACGGATAATCCACACTCAGGACCACCAGTTGTGTTTCCATTTCGTCTGGAATATCCCCTCCGTTCTTTGGAAACAGACGGATTGCGAGGAAGTCCCCGCGCGCCCTCGTGTCCTCCTGCACTCGCTTCTTGATTTCGTCCGTGACGGTGTCGGGATCGCGTTTCATCTGCTCGGCGCGATCCTCGGCGAGTTTGGTCACGGTCGGTTGGGTTGAATACCAATAGCGCGCGTTGTCCTGGTAAAGATACGTGGCGCTTTGGGCAAGATGTCGGAGCGCATCGCCGAAAATCGCGGGACTTTCGCCAGGCTGCACACAGCCAAGTTTGATGCGGCGGTCTTCGACCCCGCGGTTCGCCGCGCCGGGCGTGGGCGCTGACGCCAGAAACAGCGTGCGCGCCACTCGACGACATGCCGAATGTCTGCCGAGATTTGGTTTCTCGCGGTCGAGTTTCAGCGGCAAAGAGCTTTCGCCGTCCACGTCCTTTTCGAGAACCGATTCCCACCCATCGGGCAGGAAGTGGATGATTTCGGAAATCACCCGCTGGTCCAGCAAGGGAATGTGAGCCGGGAGAATGAGCGGGCTTTTGTCACCCTGCTCCCAGAGCGCGTGAATTACTGACGCCATCAGGCGCAACACGCCGCGAGTTCGCTGGAATTTCACCAGTCCAGACCAATCCTGATACAACCGCTCGAAGATTTCGGGATGAATCGGATACGCCGCCTTCAGCTTTCGCTCGTAATCGGCTTCGCGACATTCGGGGGGGAATTCCTGATGCTGGTTTCGATACAAGTCGCAAAAGGCTTTCGCCACGTTGTCGCGCGCCGTAAACAAGCTGGGGTCGCCAATGGGCTGGAACAACCGTCGTCGGACGATTTCAAAACTCTCCTCCGCGTTGGCAGGACGCCACGACGCCTCAACTCGTCCGATCGCGTTCTTGAGGGCGACCAGCGCCTGTCGGCCACGCGCGCCGCCGACTTCTTCATCATGCACACCGGCAGACGGCGATACCGTTGCTGCATCGCTGGATGCTGGCACGCTGATCACCAGCATGGCCTTCGGCGCGGACTTGGTTTCCTCACTCAAAGTCTGCGCGAACGTGAAATGCGTCTCAAAATCGCCGCCGGGCAAATCCTTCTGCTCGTGCAGTTGCCGTGCATAGGCCACCCATTCATCAATCAGAATCAGACACGGCGAATACTTCCGCAGCAGCTTGCCGATGGCGTCGCCGGGATTGGTCGCCGTTTGGTCTGCTTCCTTCACCATGGCGTAGCCATCCTTCCCGCCAAGTTGCCATGCGAGCTCGCCCCAGAGTGTTCGGACGACTGTGCCGTCGTCCTTCCGGTCGGGTTGACCGGGAGAAATCTTGTTGCCGACGATGACGACGCGGCGAATTCCTTTGGACAACTCGCATTTTGCCTCCTCGAACACGACCTCCAGCCCCGGGAAATCCTTCTGCGAATGTCCGGAAAACAAGTGGTACAGGGCCAACATGGAGTGCGTCTTGCCGCCGCCGAAATTGGTCTGCAATTCCACCACGGGATCGGAGGCTTGCCCAGCCATGCGGCGCACGGCGCGTACAAGCAAATCCTTCAGGCCGGCAGCGAGAAACGTCCGGCGAAAGAACTCAATGGGGTCGCCGTATTCGGATGAAGCCCGGCCTTTGTAAACTTGCCACAAGTCAGCGGCGAATTCGGCCTGTTGATAGCGCCCGGATGCCACGTCCGGGTGCGGCGTCACAACTTCCCGCCACGGGCGCAGTCCCGCCACGCTTTGACCTTCCAGCACCGTGGCGGCGGCTTTGCGCCGTTCGTGCCGCGCTTGCTCATCAAACTTCACACGCAGCAACTCCGCCTTGTGTCGGGCAATCACTTCAGTCTCCTTGGGCGCGGACACGGCGTTGAGCAAACGCTCCATCGAGTCAAGCGCGCGATAAGCGTCGTCAGTGGTGAACGTCCGCTGATGCGCCCACTTGTTTCTGACATCCCGCAACTCGCTGACCAGACTGCGCTCGGTGTGGCCAAGGACCTTCTTGAAAACATCGTTCCACTGATTCCACAACGTGGCCAGCAGGCTCGCGATGTCCCACTGCGGCTTGTCCGGCGTGCCGAGAAAATCAACCTGCGTCGCGCTCAGAGTTTTCCGGGTTTCGGCGAACCACTCGTCCTGGTAGTTGCTTTTCAGTTCGCGCTCGACGAACGGCTGCAAGCCCGCCGTCAACTGTTCGAGGCATTTCCCGATGCGTTCGTGATTCGTGATGGCCATAAACTATTGCTGGTTGAAATCCGACTCCCATTGCTTGAGGAGCGCGACGATCTTATCAAAGTCCGGCGGCTCGCCGAAAAACATCTGCTGCATTCGCGCGTAATCATCGCGGAGCGCCTTCAAGCGGTGTTCAGGCGGCACGACGCGGAGCGTTCCCTTTGCCGCCTCGCCATAGCGCGCCCAGCTTGTCTTGAAGAACAGATTTTTGTGCTGCGCAACTCGCGCGAGCAAATCCAGCTTCGCGGTTGCGCTCGCACCGATGCACTTCCGGATCAACTCATGGAAATCACAGTAGTGACGCGAAAACCGGTCGGGCATCGGCTTCTCGGCCGGACGATGAAACTCGGCGTGCAGGATGGTGGCCTTCTCCCAAAAGGTGCGTTCAGCCGAGAGCACTTTCACTTCGGCGCTCGGCTCACGAAAACCCCGTGGAAATTCTTCCGCGACGTAGGGAGTGATGGTCTTGGTTTCGCTTGGCCAATGGTCGGCTCGCGCTCCCATTTCAATTTTCACCACGCGCCGGATGTAGCCTGCCGTGTCAGGGGCAAAGCTGGACGGATAATCGAACATCAAGGTCTGCTGGTCCGGGTCTTCATCATCCGCGCGGAGCGACCACTTCTCGTCCGCCCCCACCTTCGCCTTAATGGCTTTGTCCAATGCCGGTTGCAGGACCGAAGCAATCTTCTGCTGACAGGCGGCCTTGAGCGCCTCGATGCGGCGCTGCTTCTCCTTGTTGCTCGCGCCCGCCTCCGGCTCATTCGCACCTCCGAATCCAAGCCAGCCACGGTCAATCGAAACGTCGATGTCCTCAGAGAACCGTTCGATGACCTTGAACACTTTGGACAACGATGTGCCGCCCTTGAAAATTAGGTGCTCGCCGATGTCAGGCAGCCGGAACAATTCCTTCAACGTCCAGCATACCCAGAAATCCTTTTCCAGAATCACAGCACCCATGCCTGTCTTCAAGGCGGCACTCTCAAAGAGTTCCGCCCGCTGCCGCTGGGAAATTTGTAAAATGGTATCCATGCCTCAAGTTTGAGTGATCTGCCGGACGAGCGGGCGCATCCAAACCACAAGTTTTGAATTGAGGGACGCCAAATCCTTTTTGGTGCTCGCGTCCAAATCGCGCTTGAGGCGGTCAACATGCTTCGCCACGTCGGGGCTGCCTTTGAGGTAGCGCAAGGCTTGGATGACGAGTCCGGCTCGCGTGCCAGCCCCTAGCAAATTGCGTGGTGCGGCCCGGCGAAAGATTAGCGTCAACTTGCCGAGTGAAACTTTCCGCGGCACACCGTCCGTGAGAATGATGATCTTGGCCGGCACTTGGTCTGACAATCCCAGCGCATTCGCGGCGTAAGCCCCCGTGAACTGCCACTGCGCGTGGCTGCCATCCATGAGCACCCGCACCGTCGCCATGATGTCAGGCGCGGTCTGGCCGACGATGGGATTCGAGCGCGGCAAATCATAAAGCCCCCGGCGAATCCGCCGAATCTTTCCCGCTTTCACCAAGCGACTCAACGCTTTACGAATGGCATCCTGGCCACCAAGGTCCGCAAAATGCCTTGCAGAAAAGACCGAACCACCAGGTCGTGACCGAACTGACCGGAGTATCGCTTTATCAATGGGTTGGGCTGCTGCCTGCATTTGGTTTCTGTCACAAAAACTGCCTAGTTTTTGTGACCGTCACAAGTCAATTTTCATTCAGTTCAGATGTAGTGCCTAAATGGTAGCGGCGCTTTAGGAACGGCTGGCCCGCTGATCAAGACCTCGCCGACGGCATCTGCGAATTTCAACGTGACCGGCACGCCATCCGCAAACCGGCACGAGTTGTAATTCAACTTGGTCAGCGCGAGCACGTCTTGGAGGACGGTTTCAATTGGCGCTTCGCCCCTGTTGACCTCAACAAGAAGCGGTGATGGGACTTCCTTGCCCGGATAGGTTTGGAGTCGTGGAGTGAAACCTCGCAACCATAAGTAGGCGGAGTATTTATCCTGAACCCAGGCAATCCCGCGCATCACCGGCATTGATTCTTGTTCGCGGTAAAGGCGGAAGGAGTCCGCGTCATCAATCTTCACGCCCACAACTTGCGTGCGCTTGCCAGCCGCTTCCAAGAACCCATTCCACTCAGGTTCGTCGAAGCGGACTCGGCCATGCACGAACAGTTGCTCTGGAGGATTGCCGTCGTGTTTCGACTTGTAGGATTCAATAGCCTGACTGAGCAATTGATAGGCTGCGTTTGTCGTCAGATGGAAGTGTCCGCGCTTCCCCGTCATCCACGGGCCGACGTTTCCTTTGAAAACAACACCGTCACCGGAATCCAGGAACATCTGTGCAGCGCAACACGCGGCCTGTGGATCGGCGTTCTTCTCGTCACGTTTGTAGGCAAGCCCGACGTAGCAGACGCCTTTTCTCACGCCATTCAATTTCCAAGGACGCCCGCCCACCTTGTAGTAAATCGCCGAGCCTAGATTCCACGCGATCTCGGATTGCAGCTTATCGAGTTGGCGGGTTGGCTTTCCGGCCTTGTTCAGAAATTCGCGGTGCGCCAGCGTGCTTTCGCGAACAACTTGAGTGAGGATACTCTGCGACAACAGCCGGCCTTTGATTTGGTTTCGGAAGTCCGGGTCATATTGATACGGCACGGCCGCTTCGTTCCATTCTCCGAACAATGCCGGCTGCTTTTGGAGCTTGTGCGCTTCCGATGGTTTCATTGTTCCGGCTGCTTGAATGCGAAGCTCCGACGCGACCGTTTGCGCGGGGCGGCAATACTTGTAAACATCTTCGGGCGCGATGATGAACCAGAGCGTGGGCTTGTCTTCCTCAGTGCGTATAGCCTCCAAAATCCGCTCGGTGAAAAACCCTGCTGTCTCGTAAACCCGCTTGAAGCGGTCGCCGATGAGCACATGCTTCATCAAATCCGATTCTTCAAACTCAACGGTCACCAGCGGTTTTGGACTAAATGGAATCCCAAACGCCGCCTCAAATCCTGGGAATGGTGGACGAAGGCGCGTCGGTTTCTCCTCCACGACTGGACGCTGGATTTTCTCCACCCATTCCGCGAAACGCCTGATGCCTGTCTTCGTTCCGATCACGCCGTAGCGCACGCCAAACGTCTGCGCTGGATCGAATGGTCCGAACAGACTCAAGCCGTCGCGGGGGTCTTCAATGCTCTGACCGTGGCCAAACAGCAGTGTTGGTTCTGGCAAATGGATAAGCTTGTTCACGCTTCGACCTCCTCCTCTTCCGGTTCGTCGCCTTCTTCCTCGTCATGTGCTGGTTCTTCAACCGGCGGCTGTTCTTCCATCAATTGGAATGAAACTGGGCTCTCGAACAAAATTGGTGTCCGCTTCGCAATCAGGAACTGATCGCCGGACAAAGGAATCTGAATCTCGTTGCCATTCTCCCCGGCAAGGAAGGTCATCGTCGCCAAAATTCGATCCAGCCAATCATCGTTATACCAACTCTTGCACTGGCTGCGGCGGGCGGCGTGCTGCTTCGCTTTGCTTTCGTAGAGAACGCCATTCTCCGTGAACGCGACATGCGCCTTCACCGCAAATCCTGTGAACGGCCAGAAGAAGGGGCGTGCTTGAATTCCGAAATGCCAGTTGCGATACCGCGTCTGGCCTTCTTTCGCGCTGAACGATTTGTATTCCACCATCGCGCGCCAGCATTTCTCGCCGGCAGGATTGGTGAAAAACACCTTGTCGTTTTCCACCAGCCCTTGCTTGAACCAGTAATACTTAGCGCCGCCGGAAAGTGCGTATGGCAGCAATCCCTTGGAGATGGCGAACCGCTCGAAGCCATCACGAAACATCCCGCTCAGAATGTAGCGCGCATCACGGCGCTCAATCTTGGGGTGCTCCATGCCGTCTTTGCTGAAATCTTCGACGCTCAACTCAACGCTGTGAACGATCTCCAGCCCATGTTCAGCAAGGTGCGCCGACAATTCGTCCGCCTTTGCAAAACTAAACAAACAAGTTCCGTGCGGTCGGGTGGGGACAGAAAACTCCAGAACCTCGTCTTCCACGGCCTTCTCAAATTTGTCCTGCGGGTCTATCGAATGAAGCCATACCGTCTTTGGCAGCTTGGAGAACTCGAACCAGTTCGAGGCGCAGCGTTCCGGCGTGGTGGTCACACCTTCTTCAACCGAGTAATTGCCACGCCACCATTTCGTGACGGCATCGGCGGTGAAACGTGGGTCGCGCTCGATGCCATCCTCCTGCAACTTTTTCAAGAGACTGCCATAGCCCGTGGTCCAGCCCTTGGAAAAATCAATGCAGTTCAAACGCTGAAGCTCGATGTTGATGTCGTCATGCCGGATGTCATCAATCCGCAGCGGGATGATGAAGTCCTGGATGTTTCGCCCCACCTTGCGCGCGACCGTCAATTCCATCAGCGCGCCCTGCTTCTGGTTCGACGTTTTGGAAAGCACGAACAGGAACTTTGCCGTCCGCTCGCGAATTGCGACCTCGATGTCCCGCCAGAAATCCTCACCTCCAAGCAGCTTGGTCAGATCTGACCACACCGGATAACCCTCGCGCGCCAGACGCAGCGCCAACCAGCGCGTGAACAAGTTGTCCTCTGGATTCGCATGGCTCACGAAGATCATGTTACGCACGCCGGATGAATTGCTTGGGGGTTGCATGGCAAGAGGGGTAGTCAGGTCAGTATGGGATTTCCACACTTCGCGCAGACGGTCGCTTGATAACTGCCTGCTTCGACATGGAAGTGATGCACCTTTTGATCGTCCTCTGGAAAAACGATTTTGACCGCATCACCGGAAAACACTGGTGCGTTGTTCTTCCAGCAAGTTCCCAAGGAAGAACTGGCATACCAAATCACGTTCTTCTTCCCGTTGGCATCAATCTCCAAGCTTCCCGACAGACTGCCGGAAACGTAGTAGTTCTTGTATGCTTCGTAGGTTGGATCGTCGTAGATCGAGTTCTTCCCAGCCCAACTGCCGGATGCGGGAGTGGTGTGTTTGACAAACTTTTGGAGTTGGTAGTTGCTGCCTGTCAGATTGACCGCTTCCGGGTTAGTGGTCGGATAATGCTTATGTGCCTAGGCGCAAGAGTGACAATAGTGTGTGCTCAATTGTGGTTTGTTCCTTTCAAATCAATTCCCCCTGTGTCGGCGTTGCTGCCGCCTTCCGCTCCTCCGCCAACCGCTGCACGTCGCTCCAGGAGAGGACGAGGGCGTTGTAACCGATGGCTTCCTGCGCCCACTTGCGACGTTCGCAAATCGTGTAGAGGCGATACGACAGGTCGCGGGCGATTTCGGCCTTTGCACCGAGTTGCTGGATCAATTCCGCTGCGCCGGACTCGCCTTGCTCCAAGCGGCGGATCAGGTGATGCGTGATTTCCCAAATCGTCAGGCGCGAGTCCTCGGCCGGATTCCAATCCGCGTCCAACTCCTCCTTCTTCAGCAGGCGCACCTTGCCGCCTTTGGCTTCAAGGATGCCGGCGTCCTTCATGCCTTGGACGCTCGTGTTCTTGGCCGTGCAAAGCGTCTCCGCCACGCCATACGCGCCCTCGTTGAATCCGTTCTGGTCGAACCACGCCAGCGCCCAGCGCGTGTCCGCGTCGAACTCGCCTTCCTGCTCGGCCAGCACCTCGTCGAGGCACTTGTTGATTTCCGCCAACGCCGACCGCACCGACATCGTTGAGCCATCCGTCTCCAGCACCTTCGCGTAACGGGAGAACACGGCCATGCCTGGCCCGATGGCAGCCTGGGCCAAATCCACCGGCGCGATGTTGCCTCTCTGCAAATGCCGCAACGCTTCGGGCAACTCCCGCTTCAACGCGGCCAAGAAATCGCGACGCGAAGCAACGCCGGCGTTTTGAGGGCGCGGACGGCAAACAAGAACGATTGATGAAGCAAGGGCGTTTTTGTCCATAGCAATCATGCGATTGCCCAGTTCCGTTCGCATTGGCCAAGTGCCGTCAACCTGCCAGCCCGACTCGACCAAGCCTTCGAGAAACGTTTCCCACCCGGTCGAAGCATGTGAGTCAGCGTTGTTCACTAAATCTTCTTCATTCTGCTCGTCGGCTTCGGTCTGTTTGAACGCGTAGAAGATGGTCGTCGGGAATCGGTCGTCGCTGTTTTTTCTGATTCCCTCAAGAACGCGTCGCATTCCATTTTCAAAGTAGGTCCGTGCAGAATCTTTGCCGCCCTGCCTGTATGGGTCTGCGATTAGTTCCTCCGCCTTCGGAACTAGAACTGTTTTGAAAAGCTCCGGATAAACGGATGCAAGAGATCGGCGAATCCAAATGTAAAAGTAATCCGAAAGGTCGGCGTATCCGACATTGTCGTAATACGGAGGGTCAGTCGAGAATACTGCGGGCTGTTCAGGGTGAACATCACCTGCTGAACCTTGGATTGCTGTTGCAGTTATCGAAGCCGGAACAGCCGCCGCACATTTTGAAACCCATTCAATCGCACCCGAAAAATTGCCGGCTGAGTTTGAAAGCGGATTGGTTTCTGCGTAATCCCACACCATAGGGATCGCCTGACGAGCAAACGTGTTTCGGATGAGCTGACGACTGCTATGCCAGCCACAAATCGAGGACCAATAGTCCGCGCAGCGGCTACTTGCGAGAGCGAGATACGTTGCCAGTGCAGCAGCATAATCCTCGTCGTGTCCGCTGTCTTTGAGCGTGAGCAATCTTGCTTTGCTCACTAAATCGCAGAAAGTCGTCATAGCGACGAGCTGGCGCTTGGTAAACAGATCACGGTGTTTGGTCATGCCGTAATTCGGCGTCTTAAAGTCACGGGGGTTTTTCGCCAAAAGCGTCTCGGGCACGTCAATCGGTTCGGCGTTGATCGCTACTTCTTCATGCGGTTCGTTCGGCGGGAGATAAACCCTTCCATCTTTCCCATCCGCAACAATCGCCATGAGTCGCGCGTTTAGCCGGCCCGCCCTTCCCCGCGCCATCCTTCATTCGCGTCAATTCGCGTTTATTCGCGGTTTCCTGTCTCCACCCCATCCCGGTTGGATTGTCCACCGGGTTCACCGGCGGTCTGCCCGCGAACTTCGGCGGGATTTCAATGAGCGCCTTGTTGATGAGCACGGCCACCGGGTTCAAATCGCTGGCGTGGGCCTCCAGCCCCAGCCGTTGCGCCTCCAGCGGAATCGAACCGCCGCCGCAGAACGGGTCATAGACCGGCGGCGCATGTTTCGCCAGGAAGGCGAGCAACTCATCCGGCCGGGCGGGCGGCGTGACGCCCGACGGGGCGACGGACCGGGCGATTTCGTAACGCGCGGCGCTGAGCACGCGCTCGTTGTTCGAGTTCTCCCACTTTACGAGGTCTTCGATGATGCGAAAGAGCCGCTGCCGTTCCTTTTCCTGCGCCGCCTCGGTTGGAAACTTGTCCGGATGGGCGGAGGGGTCATCCACCAGCGACGCAAACAACACCGCCCGGCACGCCGCGAGTGGCCGTCGCGCCCACCACAAATGCAGCGTGGACGGATGCCCATGCCGGATGGATTTCTCGCGGGCGGCCTCCTTGTTGATGGCCTCCAGCGGCAACGCGACTTCAATCAGTTTCTTTTTGTAGGTCATGGAGATTCAACCGCGAATGGACGCGAATAGACGCGAATTAGGGAAGGGCTGCCAAAAGCGATGCCCGAGATTCGAATGGAATCCACTTGCACCGCCACCCTCCAGGGCGGGCGAGGTCACCCTTCGAAACTCAGGCGGCTCTCGGTATCGTTGCTGTGAACAGATTGCGCTCATGATCCGATTCCAATTGCAGAGCCGGAATGGCCGCCAATGCGCGTCGAATGCCCGTGCCGATGCCGCGGTAGGGCAGTTCTTTCGTGGCGAAGGAAGCGATTAAAGGATTTCGGATCAGGGAGACGCCGTTGCGAATGTTCTCGATGGTGAGATTGTTCGGCAGCGAGCCGGGGCTGATCAGTTCGATGCGATTGTCGAACACGAAAACGCGCCACGGCGCGGAGATGAAGTAGTCGCGGTGCAACAGCATGTTGACGACAAGTTCCTCCAGGGCTGAGGCCGGGACTTCCAAATCGCCCTCGGTGTTGATTCCCTTGTTGCCCTGAACTCGCCGTAGATTGCGGGTGAGGAAAGACATCATCCCTTTGTGCAGATTTCGCAGGCAACCGGGAATGTCTTCACTGTCGCGATACTTGCTGCCGGCGGGATCATTCCCGACGAAGGAGACAGCCTTAACGACGAAGGCAGGCCGATGACGCTGAGGATGTCGCCCGAAAAGCATCAGCCCGGCGAGGTTGAGCAGGTTGTCCCGCGCCAAACCGAGGTTGTGTAGCAACTGGGCCAGGGAAATACCGTCCCGTTCGAGCACCCTGTCCAAAGGGCCTCCATACTGCTTCTCGAAAAACTCACGGACGTGGTCGGCGTCAACGTCTCCGACGGTCGTGCCCTCGACCGGAACTTCATCCGCATGGACGAGGTCGGCGCTTTGCAGCAGCCGTTGGATTTCCTCGCGTGAGGTCACGCGGCGCTTGTCTGAGCCGGACTTGACCCAGAACACCCCGTTGCTATCGGAGTACGGTTTGGAAAGGCCCTCCGGGACGGAGACGACCATCACGAGTTGGCCGGCGGCTGTCGCGATGTTTTCCGTGGTTGGGTTGATTGATGGACGGACGAGATTGGTAGCGGTGTTGGAAAGCAACTGATTGATGCGGCGGATGTCCTCTGCCGACAGCCCCACTACCACCCCTTGGTCGCTCACGCCGATGATGATTTTGCCTCCCTTGCTGTTGGAAAACGCCACAAGGTCGCCGGCAAGCGATTCGGGGTTTCGGACATCCTGCTTGAATTGGGTGCGGCTGTCTTCGCCGCGCGCGATCAATTCGATAAGCTCTATTGCTTCCATAGTTGATAAATCTCCTTTCTCCGGGCGAATGCCTCGTGACCGCCTTCCATGATGGACACAATCGCCTTTTGAATTCCGGGCTCGTCAATGCTCCCGACCTGGACCTTTCCCTTTCCGCTTGCGAAAGAACAAGCGACGACCTGTTCAGCATCGCCGAGCACAGGGAAGTTGGCGTTATGCGTGGCAAAGATAAACTGGATGCCCTTCTTGAGGCTGCGGACAAGTTTGATCACGTCGTCGAAAATGGTCTGGTTGTCCAGATCATCTTCGGGCTGGTCAATAACGATGACGTCGTTCTCGCGCTGGCTCAGGATGAAAAGAATCAATGCGGAAGCCCTCTGCCCCAACGAATGTTCCCGCAAGTCTTTGCCGTGATACTCGATCCGGAACAGGTTGGGCACTTGCCACGTGAGGAGGGAGGCTCTGGCGTCGTTGAAATAGCGGCGAAACACGTCGCCCGATTCACCGAGAGAGCCGCAAATCGTGTCGAGCGATTCGTAGATCGAGATGAAGTCGGAGTGCTGCTCGACCACTCCTTGGAGAGTGGCCTCACGAAGCCGGCTGCCCCGGAAATGGGTCTGCAATTCCCGGAGGAAAGCCGACTTGTCACCCTTGTACACCGGGATGATACGCAGCGCACCCTGGCTGGTGTTGAGCTTCTGAACTTCCGCTTCGATCTCCTTGAACTCCTGATGCCAGAGATCGGACAGCCGTTTCAGTTCCTTCAGCAACTCAGCGTGAAGGGCGTTTCTCCGGGTGCGGCTTTTCGCGACTTCTCCAAGCGCCAGTTTAGCTTTCTGAAGTTCAGCGTTGAGCTTTACGAAGTCGTCAGGGCGCACCGTGACTCCTCCCTTCTGTTGCAGTTGTTCACTCAACTGCCGCTCGATGGCCGCGAAATCATCTTTGAGCGCCTCGCGCCGGCGCTCCAATTCCTTCAGTTTTTCGCGCAATGTTCGCGAATCGTTGCGCGCGTCTGTCAACGCCTGCCGAATTTTCTCAGGGGCTTTGCGAAGCCGGTCGAGAATCTCATTGATTTCCTGAATAAGGTCAGCGTTTTCCTTTGACTCCAGGCGAGGTAAAGCGAGGAGTTCGGCCTCCTGCTCGCGCAGAAACGTGTCGAAGGAGCGAACGAAGGTCTCCGCCCCCTCAACGACCCGTCGGGCGTGCGTTACGTCAGTGTTGAATTCCACCTGACGCTGCAACTGTTTTTCGACTCCGTATTTTCGAAAGAGCTCAAGGCGGAATTCCGTGTCCTTCTTCTTGTTCTGGTACTCATTCTCCAGCGTGTCGAGGTCCTTCAACTTGTCGAGGTTGGCAAGCACGTCCATGACCCGTTGCCGCTGGGCCGCAATCTCGCTCCGAGTCGCATCCAGTTTTGCTCCCAGCAAGCGTTCGACGAGTTCACGTTCCGACCCCTCTCCCCTTTTCACAAGCTCCTTTTGGCCGAAGAAGAGCGGATTCTTGATGGGGATGCGAACTCCCGGACGTAATTCTCCATCGAAGTAAACATCTGAGCGCTCGTTGAGGATTCGCCGAACCTCAAAGCAACGGCCCTGTGCGTCTTCGGCTTCGACTACAACTTTGCCCCCACTGCCGAGGGCAAATCGAACCAACTCTTGCTTGTACTTGAGGTCCAACTCCTCCGCAGATTCAGGTAGCGGCAATTGCAGGGCGTAGCGGAGACATTCGAGAACCGCTGATTTGCCACTCCCTCGTATTCCGATCAGGCAGTTCATCTCGTTGGAAAGGTCCACGCGACTACCATCCAGGATTCCGCCTTCAAAACGGAGGGCACGCACCCAAGAGTGAGCTTGCTGCCGGATTGACTCAGCGGACAGCCGCTCCGCGCTGGGCTTCAGCGCGAACTGGATCGCTTCGAAAGTGAAAGCTCCAATTTTGACATAGGTCGCCGGGCCACGTCCGATCTCTTCAATGGTCTTGGGATCAGAGCCTTCGACCTCGGATGGATACCAGCCGCCAAGCCAACTCTTGACTTTGTCACGCAGGTCTCGCGTCCGCACTTTTTGGAACGCAGCCGTGCGAAAACGAAAAAGGTCATTCCTGCCCAGTTCGGTGATGCGTCCCCCGTCAAGCCCGCCCCAAAGGCCGTTGTCCGCTTCCACGTGGGCGAAAATCAGCAGATAGTCCTTCTCAAACTTGTCCAGTTCGCGAATCGTTTCCAGGAGGTCATGATTCGACCGGGCATTCCTGTTGTCATAGCCCGTTTGCCCTGCAAACGCCACTCCGAGGAAACTGTTGATGTGGTCTGCTTGCTCGCGATTGTCGATCCAGTCTTCGTGGAAAACCACCAAGGTGTGGATACCGTTACGGCCGTCCTTCACCGACAGTTCAACACCAGGCATCAAGTGGATGTTTTCCTTCCTTGCCGCCTTTCGAAGCGCTTTGAATTCACTCAGGTCGAATTTGTTGTGGTTTGTGATGACACCCACCCTGATGTCCGCCTGCTTTAGCGCAGCCACGTAGCGCGTGACAAAGTCTTGCTCGTCGCCGCTGTCTTTGAACTCGCGGTCACGGCGGGTGTGTAAATGGAAATCAGCTCGCACCCAACGACTGCCGTGGGCGAAGAAATTGGTTGTTTCAGACATGATTTGCTCCTTCTGTTTTGACCACTGGACGGAATCCGCCAAGAAAGATGCCTTTCGTCGCGAAAAGATCGACCCCTGATGCCTGCATGTTTGGTGGGCGGAAACCGCGAGACATCAAGCATGCGCCTCCAGGAGGGCCGAATCTCTTCCGAAGCGCTTGGAACGATGTTTTCATTGGCCGCGAGATTACTGGATCTGACTGGCCTTCGTCAGGCACGGAAATTTGGCGAGTCGGAAAAAGCTGATGCCAAGGCCCGGCCAGTTCCGGGTCGCGCTCCAACTGATCCCATCGCTCAGAGGCGCGGCGTCGGATGCTTTCGAAGTAGCCTGGCGGTAGCATGGTCGGGCCGTGTTTACGACTTCTGCGCGTTCGCTTTCTCCAGCAACTCGGACAACTTAAAGTTCACGCTGGCTGTGGCGAACTCCGGCTCGTGAGCGAATGGTTGGTGCAGGTAGATCGGGGTTTGCGCGACCCCTGATTCCACAAACACAATCGCCAGAACAAACGCATCGGGCCGGTTTAAGCTGGTTAGGATTTCATTTTTGGTAACAGTGACGGTCGGCGCTCCTTTGACACGGCCCTTGACCTCAATGAAGCGAAGCCGGTCGGTTTTCGGGTCACGGCTTTCGATGTCGTAGCCACGGTTCTCGGCGCTCACGTCGCGGGGTTGGAAACCCTGTTCGCGCTCGAACTCCATCACCTTTCCCATCGCCAGCCGTTCGATTTCGCGGTCGGGCGTGCCATAGGCGGGCGGGGTTTCGCGCAGGGCATCTGCTGTGCCCCCGCCATTGGCGAAGAAACCTACGGGAACGATCAGCCCGCCAGCCAGGACCGTTGGCGGACGTGCCACGATGGTTTTCTCCTGCTCCAGTTCTGTCATTCGCTTCTTGAGCCGGTCAGCAAGCTCGTCGGCGGTGCGCCGCGCGTTCGCAGAGTTCAAGTTTGACCGGCTCTTGCCGGCATCTTCCTGTGCCTTGAGGACGTTCGCGCGATGATCCCAATAATTGATTTCCGCAGTCAGCCGGGCTTTGACCTGCTGCATGACTTTCTGAATGTAATGCTCGCGGCGAGCGCGGACTTCTTCAAGATGCGGCGGGACTATCCGTTGAATGGCAAAAGCAAGGGCGCGCTGTTCGAGATTCTGGTTGAGCCAAGGTTCATCAAGCAGAGGGCGCACGGCCGCGAGTTGCTCTGCGGTTGCAGGCGTGTAGTCGAGGTAGGGAGCGTATCCTGCGGCAATCAACTGGCCGGAACGCGTGATTTCAACAAACTGAAGCTGGCGGGAAATTGTCAGCGGATTTCTATTGGCGTCTTTGCGACCGTCGGTAATGGAGTGTTCCAAGTAGAACAGGATGCGGGGTTCGGTTCCCGTGTCGTTGGGGTCCACCAGCACCGCCCCCTGTCGCAACGTGTCACGATGGCGCTCCAGCACGAGATCAATCGTGGCGTCCAGCAGCGGATGACCGGGGGCGATGAGCGCCGCGGGCGGCTTGTCGGGAATGCGGATGTCGCCCTTGTGGAAGGTGACGCGCTCGTAGGCGTTCAGCACGGGAGCGCGAGTGCCAATGATGCGGTCGCGCTGTCGAATTTCCGCCGGCACACGGCGGATCTCGAATCGTCTTGGCTCGCGCTTGTGAAGCTGGCCACCATACATTTTGAAGGCTTCCTCGAAAAACGAGCCGATGTAGTGGGGCTGAAGCTTGCGCGCTTGCGCCCGGTCCATCTGATCGCGAATTTCTCGGACCCGCGTGGCGGTGAGGGTTTCGTGGACCAAATAACGGTCTTCAATGAGGCCGCGGAGGTGTTCGACATCAAGTTCCGTGTCAATCACCTGGTCGAGGCGGGCTTTGACCTCTGGCCTGTTCCCTTCCCGGATTGCCTCAATCAGAAGGTCACGAAGCGACCGGTCTTTGAACATTTTGCCCAACACATCGAAAACGGCGCCCCCAAGTGCTTTTCGTTGCTCAGCGAGTTTTTCAAAAAGCCGGTGGAAGACATGCCCCTCTCGCGTTTCCATAGCGACGAGGTTCCACAAATGACAAAGTTCAGTCTGGCCGATTCGGTGAATCCGGCCAAACCGCTGCTCGATACGGTTCGGGTTCCATGGCAGGTCGTAGTTCACCATCAGGTGAGCGCGCCGATGCAAGTTGATGCCCTCGCTGGCGGCGTCAGTCGCGACGAGGATCAAAACTTCGGGATCCTGCTCGAACGCCTCCTGAAATTGTCGGCGCCGGTCACGCGGAGTCTGACCGTGGATCGTGACAATGTGGTTCGGATTCCCCAACAGCGACGAAAGTTTGTCGTTGAGATAATTAAGGGTGTCGCGATGTTCGGTGAAGATCACGAGCTTGCGCCGATTGCGGTTGGCATCGAACATTTCCGGGTTCTCAAGGATCGTCTTGGAAAGCTCTTTCCACTTCGTGTCGTTGCCGGAGCGTTTGAGTTTTGCCGCCTCGGATTCGAGTGCGCGCAAGGTTCGGATTTCTTCCTCCAGTTCCGCGATTGTCAGGGCTGCCGTTGCCTGGTCAACGATTTGTTCCTCGGCGGTTTCCAGTTCCTCTTCGGGTGCGTCCTCAAGGTCGTCAATGTCCTCTTCCTCCAAGTCTGGACTTTGGCTGAGTCGGTCTGAGGCCGCTGCGCCACGGCGAAGGAGTTTTTCCTCGCGCAAGCGGTCTTCGAGACGTTCGCGACGTCGGCGCAGTGATTGGAAGATGGCTTCCGGCGAGGAAGCCAAGCGGCGTTGAAGAATCGTGAGGGCGAAGCCGACCGTGCCGCGCCGTTTTTCATTGTCCAGGTTGTCCGCGCGATTGAACTGCTCACAGACGTATTCCGTCACGTTCTTGTAGAGTGCGGCTTCTTCTGGCGACAAGTCGTAAGGCACGGTGTATGCGAACCGGTCGGGAAACAGCGGCTTGCCCTCCATCGTGACGAGTTGCTCCTTTACCATGCGCCGCATGATGTCGCTCGCGTCAACAGTGTGGGCGGCATCTCGCGGCTTGCCCTCAAACCGGTCGCCATCAATTAAGGACAGGAAGAGGTGAAAATCTTGCTCCTTGCCGTTGTGCGGCGTCGCTGTGAGCAACAGGAGTTGGCGCGTGTGCTCGGAAATCTTCCGGCCGAGTTTGAAGCGCTTTGTTTCCTTCTTCTCCGATCCAAAATAGGAGGCCGACATCTTGTGCGCTTCGTCCACCACGACAAGATCCCAATCGGTGGCGACAAGTTTGTCTTGAACGTCCGGATTCCGGCTGAGTTTGTCGAGACGGCAAAGGCAAAGGCTGTGCTCTTGAAACCAGTTGCCGGTGCGCGCGGCTTGCAACCCTTCGTTCGTCAGAATGTCGAACTGAAGATTGAACTTCTGGTCCAGTTCATCCTGCCATTGTTCCACAAGGCTTCCGGGAGCAATGATCAGACACCGCGCAACGTCCCCGCGAATGATGAGTTCCTTGATCAACAACCCAGCCATGATGGTTTTCCCGGCGCCCGGATCATCTGCCAGGAGAAACCGCAGCGGCTGACGGTTCAGCATGGTTTCATAGACGGCGGTGATTTGGTGTGGCAGCGGCTCGATAGATGAAGTGTTGACGGCGATCAGGGGGTCAAAGAGGAATGCCAAGCTCAGGCGCTGCGCCTCGGAGGCCAAGCGGAACAAATGACCGTCGGCAGTGAAACTCAGGGGCCGGGACTGTTTTACCAATTCAAGGTTGGCCTCCTGGTCGCGAAAGAGAAGCTGTGTGCTCGGTTTGCCCTCACCGTCCACGTAGGTGACTTCGAGCGCCTGATCGCCGAACATCTGGACGTGCTTGATCGTGACGACCGAGTTCGGCACGAGCCCGCGAACCAAACTGTTCACCCTGATGTCTTCGAGTTTTGTCATAACGGCTTCCAGTTCACAGGCCATTCTTACCACACGACTTTATGATTGAATATGCCGTTGTTTGATGTAAATATGATTTTATAGTCAGATATGACCGAGTTTGAAGCCGCCAGCGGATTCACGATTGAGCGCCTTCGCACATTCTGCCGGATTGCGGAGGCTGGCTCGATCTCGTTGGCTGCGAAGGGTGATCTGACTCGGCAGAGCCAGTTCAGCCGGCAGGTGAAGGAACTGGAGGAGTTTTTTGGAACCAAGTTGGTGGAACGAGCCGGGAAAACCATTCGATTGACGGAAGATGGCCGGAAACTGGCCGTCCTCACGCAGGCGTATTTCCGTTCGGTCGAAGAACTGCGGTCAAGCTTTTCCAAAGACGAAGTTGTCCGCATCGGGGCGGGCGAAAGCGTATTCCGATGGCTACTGATGCCTCGCCTTGTGGAACTCCAAGGGCTGTCAGCGTCCGTCCGTTTTGAGTTCCTGAACCAAACCACCACCCAATCGGTTGACGCGGTGAAGGCCGGCCACATTGACCTAGCCGTCGTCCGCAAGGATGCAGCGGATGATTCGTTGAGCGCCCTGCCGTGCGGATCACTGGCTTATGCGCTGGTGGTTCTCCCATCGATACGGACGGGGATGGGTCGCCTGATTACTACGAGGATGTAAACGGCGATGGTAGTGCGACCGGTGACCCCACGTCTTGGCTCAGCTACGATTCTGCGAATGGTCTTTCCGGCGCCAGTGGATTGCAGGTGTTTACGCCACTTAAGTAAAGGTTCTTAGGGCGCCTCTCAGACTTGGAGTATGGATTATGAAAGCACTCCCTGAAGCACTATTCAAGAAACACGGTTACCGTCGTGTAATCTCTGTGGCCTGGCAACGGCTGCGCCGGCTTCGACCTGATTTCGGGTGGGTGTTGGCTGGCCTGCTGAGTATAGGCGGCCTGCTTCCGTCAGCCGTCTTTGGCGCCTGCGATGACGGCGTTCTTCAATACAAGCTTGCGTACCGCAGCCTGGACAAGTGTCCCAGTTTTCTGGAATACACCAATCTCGACCTGCCGCGCATTCACGTTTATCACCAGCAGGTTACCCACGAGACCTACGCTCAGCATTCCCACACCTCCGGCAGCAATGACACCACGGTTTACACCCAGTATGGATGGATAGGCCCCGGCTCCTGGTTCAACAATCACGACGAGGACAGGAGTGTTACGCACACCGAATTGGTGTTCGGGCCCCTCTGTGATTACACCAACTCCTGGGCGGGCACGTGGACGCTGGACCACGAAGACGAGGACACGCGGGAACGGTATGCCGTAACCGACGGTGGCTACGGTTACGTTTACACAGAATACACCTACGGCTTCGAGGACGAGGATCTGGGCGCGCAGTTCGTTCCCAGCGGTCCCGGTTGGTACTGGGTTGGCACGGACCACACCATCTCGAAGCTTGTCGAGTTTGGAGCGGATTATGGCATACCGTTCAGTCGCAACATTACCAATGACGACACCCGCAGCGTCCAACTGCCCATCGGGATCACCCACTCGGTTAGCGAGCTCACGGCCCTGACCCCTACCCACAAAGAGTCCGTATTTTCGGACGACGCATCCACCAACACCACCACGGCGGATTTGTCTCAGGAGTACACCGACGAAGAGTTGAAGAACAATATATTGGGGCTCATGCCGCCCTATCCGGCCGACTGGTCCGCGACCGCCGGCAGCGGGTATTGGTCGGACGCCTACGCTTATTCATCCATTGACGCCTCCCACAGGAGCGGCGCTCTGCAGAAGATGGTCTATCGCTTTGCCGTTCCCGATTCCGAGCCCGACACCACTTACAAGGTTACCTGGGACGTGATCACGTGGTACCAAACCACCGGCCAAAGAGACGTCAGTCGCAACACCAGTTTTGTTCGTGGAACTGGAAATCCCTTCGAGCCCGCGTACACCAGTTCGCAGGACGCCATACCGCCCTGGGACAACAGTCCTTCGGGCGGCACGGTTATTATGTGGGTGTCCAACGTCAAAATCACCCAGGTGCCAAAGTGGGATTTGGTGGGAGGCCCGGGGCCGTTGCCGCCCGGCGGTTCCCCGGTTGGGTGCGACAGTTGTGGCGGCGGGCTGGGTCAGGACAACTCCTGGGAAGGATATGCCGCTGAGTTTAGCATGGGCAGAACGGTCATGGGCGCCTCGGCGGGCCGGCTGATGACCTCGGCCGCCGTTCCCAGTACGGGGTTATTCTCGCCGGCCGCTCTGTCCTACGCCGCCGCCAGCCCGGACGTGGAGGTTATCTCCGTTCCCGGCCAGATTCGCCAGGTGAACGCGCCGCAGGCCCTGGCGGATATTGTGACCCTCGACGCCTTCGCATACGAAGTGCGCTTCTACCTTCCGGGACAAGTGGGCGCCCTGGTCAACGGAGTCCACGAGGTCTCCGGCAGCCCGTTTGTGAGTTGGAAAATCCAAAATCCGGATGCCAGCACCAATACCTATAATCGCGTCCGGGTCACGGAAACGCGAGGCGGCAGCGTCAAAGCCTACGACTATGTTCACACGGCGTCCACCGGAAGCTGGAAGCTGGGGTATCCCGGTGGAGTTCGAGAGGACGACTCTGCGGTGGTGGTGGTCACCAACCAGACCGGCGGGTACACCCGGACGGTCACCACCACAGTGCGCCGGCCTGGTGGCGCGGACCAACAGAGGCTCCAGCGCGCTTACCAGGCGTTTGACTGGGGCGAGGCGCTGACTCAGGAAACCGCGGGCACTGGCGCTGCGGCCAAAACCACCACCTATGTCTATAATCCAAATACCTATGCCAATCGCCTCGGCCAGCCGCTCCAGAAGATCATCAATCCTGACGGCTCCTGGCAGTGGTTTGTTTATGACAGTCTGGGGCGCTACGCGCAGGTTTACTCCTCCCGTGGCGACGTGTCCCCCGACGGCGAACAACCGCCCGCCAACGCCAGGCGGACCGATTACTCCTACGATCCCGCCCTCGTGTCTGACCCGGGCGGTGAAGACACCCTGCACCCTGACATCCCGCGAGCGGTTTATGAATACGACGGCTCCGACAACGTCGCTAATCACTACACCGCTTTCCCCTCCGCCGACCTCCGCATCGATGTGCAAACCACCGCCCCGTATATTTGGGATCCGTTCGATTCCAGCAGCCTCTTTACCACCAATCGCTATTACACCAACGGCCCGAACGCGCTCCGTCTCAAGTCGATCGTCCGCCCCGACCGAACGCTGCAGACCTTCGACTACGCCGACAGCCCCGCTGGCGACTATCGCACCAACATGACCGCCGCCGGCAAGCCCGATGCTGCCTTTACCCGCGTCACCGATGGCACGACCAACCTTTCCGTGATCAACCTCGCAGGCTATCCCGTCCTCTCGCTCACGCGGGATGTGGCTACCGGCGTCATCCTCTCCCAGGACACCTACAGCAATTTCGACAGCTTTGGCCGTCCCCAGCGAGTGACGCACCTGGATGGCACCCACGAGGATACCTATTATTCCTGCTGCGACGTGGATTCCACTATTGACCGGGACGGTGTCACCGCGCAGTACTGGTATGACCCGATGAAGCGCCGGACCGCCACCACGCGCCTGGGCATCACCCTCACCAATGTTCTGGACGCCGCCGGCCGGGTGCTGGCCACGGTCCGCGTCGGCTCCGACGCCAGCCCCATCACGCAAAGCCGATTCCAGTACGACTTGGCCGGCACCCTGATCGCACAAACCAACGCCCTGGGCGGACGCACCGGCGTTGCTGAGACCACCAACTCCTCCGGTGGCCTGGTGCGCACCACCACCTACCCTGATACGGGCACGCGAGTTGAGACCTATTACCGCGATGGCACCCTCCAGAGCGTGACGGGCACTGCCGTTCATGGAGTTCGCTACCAATACGGCGTGGACAATGCCGTCGCGCACCCGAACGGCCCCTTGCGCTACACTCTGGAAACAAAACTTAACGCGAATGGTTCAGACAGCTCCGAATGGACCAGGACCTACATTGACGCCGCCGGACGCGTTTACAAGACCCTCTACGCCGATGATACCCCCGGAAGCCTCTCCGACAATCCCTACTCGCAGCGCTGGTACAACAATTACGGCCAGCTCTGGAAAGAGCGCGACCCCGATGATGTCATCACCCTCCACACGTTCAACGACAAAGGGGAGCTGGAGTACACCATCACCGCGATCGAGAGTACCACTCGTGCCATCGGCGGTTACCAGTCGCTCCTGAACTCGCTGTCCACGATCAAGACGGGCGCCGACCGTATTACCCGCACCGTTCGCAGCGTCGTTACGGGCACCCCTGCTCGTTTCCGAACCGAGACTTACGTCTGGAAAGACGGCGAGTCAACCGGCACCCTCGTCTCGCGCGCGGACACTTCCGTTGACGGCTTGCAGAGCTGGCAGACCGCCTACCCCAACCCGAGCACCGCTGTCACCTCCCACAGCCAGACCGCCTACGGGGCCAACCGTGCCGTCACCAGGACCGCGCCCGATAATTCCTACAGTATCGAAGTCTATACCAGCGGCCGGCTCGCCTCGGCCACACGTTATGACTCCTCCGCGGCCCAGATCGGGCTTGCCACCTATGGTCATGATTCCCACGGTCGGCGCAGCACGGTGACCGATGCCCGCAACGGAACGACCAGCTATGGCTATAACGCCGCCGACCTCGTTACCACCCTCACCACCCCCAACCCGGGAACGCCCGGCGGCGCCCCCCAAACCACGACCACCACTTACAACAACATGCTCCAGGTCACGGGCGTGCTCAACGCGGACGGAACAACCCTGGCCAGCGAGTATTACCTGACCGGCGAACTCAAGCGGCAGTACGGCTCGCGCACCTACCCCGTGGGCTACAGCTACGAATACGCCGGCCGGCTGCAGACGATGACCAACTGGAGCGGTTTCCCCTCAACCGGTGCCCGTGTCACCACCTGGAACTACAATCCTTATCGCGGCTGGTTGGCCAACAAACGATATCCCGACAAGGACACCGGATTGCCCGGCTCCATTGGCCTGGACTACACCTACACCGCCGCCGGCCGGTTGCACACCCGGACCTGGGCGCGTGGCATCACCACGACCTACGGCCACAACAATGGCGGCGATTTGGAGACCGTCGCCTATGACGACGGCACAACCGCCAACCTCACTTACGGACACGACCGCCAAGGCCGCAGGTCTTCCGTCACGCAGGGTGGCAACACGGCCGCCCTCGCTTACAATGACTCCAGCCAATTGCTCTCGGAAGCCAACAGCGCCGGCACCCTGGCCGGCCTTTCGGTGACCAACGGGTACGATGGCTATCTGCGTCGCGCCAGCCTTTCCGCCAGAAACGCCGGCACCGCGCTGGCCCATCACTCCTTCGGTTACGACAGCGCCTCCCGCCTCCAAACCGTCACCGACGATACCGGGGCCACGGCCTACTCGGCGACGTATGCCTATGCTCCCAACTCGGCCCTGATCAGCCAGGTTGTTTTCAAACAGGCCGGCACAACGCGCCTGACCACCACGAAGCAGCACGATTACCTCAATCGCCTCACGCAGATTCAATCCGCGCCATCCGCGTCATCCGCGGTGGGTTCCAGCTATGTCTACAACAACGCCAACCAGCGCGTCCGCAGCACGTTCGCCGACGGCAGTTACTGGTTGTACGAATACGACTCGTTGGGCCAGGTCCGTTCCGGCCGCAAATACTGGGCCGACCAGACGCCGGTAGCGGGCCAGCAGTTCGAGTATGGTTTTGACGACATCGGCAACCGCACCTTCACGAAGGCTGGTGGTGACGAGAACGGAGTTAATCTTCGGTATGCCGGCTACACGCCCAACCGCCTCAACCAGTACACCAGCCGGGATGTGCCCGGCGCGGTGGACGTGATGGGCCTGAGCTTTGCCACCAACACCGTCACCGTCAACAGCCAGACCGCCTATCGCAAAGGCGAATACTTTCGTAAAGAAGTGTCCCTCAGCAACGGCTCGGTCCCGGTCTGGCAGGCGATCACGGTCGCCGCCACCGGCCAGAGCGCCATCACAGGCAACGCCTTCGTGCCAAAGACGCAGGAGATCTTCTATCACGATGCCGACGGCAATTTAACCAATGACGGCCGGTGGACATACACCTGGGATGCCGAAAACCGGCTGGTGAAGCTGACTCCGAACACAGCCGTTGGCCCGCAAATCTCGCTCAAGTTCGAATACGACTGGCAAAGCCGCCGCATCCGCAAGCAGGTCTGGCCCAACACCAACTGGAGCGGAACCCCGACCAACGACGTAAAGTTCCTCTACGACGGCTGGAACCTCCTGACCGAGCTCAATGCCACCAACAACACCGTCATTCGCTCCTTCGTCTGGGGTAGCGACCTTTCCGGCACCATCCAAGGCGCTGGAGGTGTCGGCGGCCTCCTCTTCATCGGCAATGGCGCATCGTCTATCGGCTATTCGGCCCCCGCATTCGACGGCAACGGAAACGTCATGGCCCTGGTCAGCCTGTCCGGCGGCACCAACTGCGCCACCTACGAATACAGCCCCTTCGGCGAACTACTCCGCGCCACCGGCCCCATGGCCAAACTCAACCCCTTCCGGTTCTCCACCAAGTATCAAGACGACGAGACCGACCTGCTTTATTACGGGTATCGTTATTATAATGCGAGCACAGGAAGGTGGTTGAGCACCGATCCGCTTCAAGAGAGCGGGGGAAGAAACCTCTACGGCTTCACGCAAAACGACCCGGTACAACGGGTTGACGTGGATGGCAGGGCCGCCGTCATCGTAATCGCCGGAGTCACAGTAACTGTGGCCGACTGCGCTATTATCGCCACGACCATTTGTCTGGCAATTCCGCCATGTAGAGATGCACTGATCCAATTGGTTAAACAGGGAGTGAGGGCAATCGGCGACTGTGTTAAGTGCAGTCCAAAAAGGGAGAAAGAATATTGTCCGCTCGAGGATCAGCATTATATGGGAAAGGATCTGGGTTACCGCTGTGAGTACTGGTGCCGAAAGAGCGGAGCAAGGCCCGTGGTCTGGGTACCTGACTCTGAGGGAGGATGCCCCAAATACGTCCTACAATGAAGCTGTACATCTCCGTGGAGGTCATGCAGGCATTCCACGTCGAAATTGAAAAATTCGGTGCACAGAGGATCTGCCTGTCACCGGTGTGGATTGAAGGAGCGGAGCCCAAGGTTTGGGCCATGACTGACGCTCGGAACTCCGCCGAAGTGATCACCGAGTTGAAATCCACCCAACTGAGCATCTGGTTGCCGCAGAGATGCCTAGCTGAATTGGATGAACAAGTAATTGTGCGAAGCCGCCGCGGCTTTACAACTTGTGAAGTGACAGACGCGCTACGCTCGCAAGCGACACTGTTTGTCGCGGAAGACCACTAAGGAACCCTTGAGGCGGCCATTCGCGTTTGAACCTACCAAACCAACTCGTGAACCTCCCACGCGACCCACGGCATAACGTGCCACCCGGAGATGACGTGCGTTGGAACGGCTCCTCATCTGGGGGCAGGTGTTTACGCCACTTAAGTAGAGGTTCTTAAGGCACTCTGAGTCTTGGAGTCAGATTATGAAAGCACCTCCTGAAGCACTATTCAAGAAACACGGTTACCGTCGTGTAATCTCCGCACCCTGGCAATGGCTGCGCCGGCTTCGACCTGATTTCGGGTGGGTGTTGGCTGGCCTGCTGAGTATAGGCGGCCTGCTTCCGTCAGCCGTCTTTGGCGCCTGCGATGACGGCGTTCTTCAATACAAGCTTGCGTACCGCAGCCTGGACAAGTGTCCCAGTTTTCTGGAATACACCAATCTCGACCTGCCGCGCATTCACGTTTATCACCAGCAGGTTACCCACGAGACCTACGCTCAGCATTCCCACACCTCCGGCAGCAATGACACCACGGTTTACACCCAGTATGGATGGATAGGCCCCGGCTCCTGGTTCAACAATCACGACGAGGACAGGAGTGTTACGCACACCGAATTGGTGTTCGGGCCCCTCTGTGATTACACCAACTCCTGGGCGGGCACGTGGACGCTGGACCACGAAGACGAGGACACGCGGGAACGGTATGCCGTAACCGACGGTGGCTACGGTTACGTTTACACAGAATACACCTACGGCTTCGAGGACGAGGATCTGGGCGCGCAGTTCGTTCCCAGCGGTCCCGGTTGGTACTGGGTTGGCACGGACCACACCATCTCGAAGCTTGTCGAGTTTGGAGCGGATTATGGCATACCGTTCAGTCGCAACATTACCAATGACGACACCCGCAGCGTCCAACTGCCCATCGGGATCACCCACTCGGTTAGCGAGCTCACGGCCCTGACCCCTACCCACAAAGAGTCCGTATTTTCGGACGACGCATCCACCAACACCACCACGGCGGATTTGTCTCAGGAGTACACCGACGAAGAGTTGAAGAACAATATATTGGGGCTCATGCCGCCCTATCCGGCCGACTGGTCCGCGACCGCCGGCAGCGGGTATTGGTCGGACGCCTACGCTTATTCATCCATTGACGCCTCCCACAGGAGCGGCGCTCTGCAGAAGATGGTCTATCGCTTTGCCGTTCCCGATTCCGAGCCCGACACCACTTACAAGGTTACCTGGGACGTGATCACGTGGTACCAAACCACCGGCCAAAGAGACGTCAGTCGCAACACCAGTTTTGTTCGTGGAACTGGAAATCCCTTCGAGCCCGCGTACACCAGTTCGCAGGACGCCATACCGCCCTGGGACAACAGTCCTTCGGGCGGCACGGTTATTATGTGGGTGTCCAACGTCAAAATCACCCAGGTGCCAAAGTGGGATTTGGTGGGAGGCCCGGGGCCGTTGCCGCCCGGCGGTTCCCCGGTTGGGTGCGACAGTTGTGGCGGCGGGCTGGGTCAGGACAACTCCTGGGAAGGATATGCCGCTGAGTTTAGCATGGGCAGAACGGTCATGGGCGCCTCGGCGGGCCGGCTGATGACCTCGGCCGCCGTTCCCAGTACGGGGTTATTCTCGCCGGCCGCTCTGTCCTACGCCGCCGCCAGCCCGGACGTGGAGGTTATCTCCGTTCCCGGCCAGATTCGCCAGGTGAACGCGCCGCAGGCCCTGGCGGATATTGTGACCCTCGACGCCTTCGCATACGAAGTGCGCTTCTACCTTCCGGGACAAGTGGGCGCCCTGGTCAACGGAGTCCACGAGGTCTCCGGCAGCCCGTTTGTGAGTTGGAAAATCCAAAATCCGGATGCCAGCACCAATACCTATAATCGCGTCCGGGTCACGGAAACGCGAGGCGGCAGCGTCAAAGCCTACGACTATGTTCACACGGCGTCCACCGGAAGCTGGAAGCTGGGGTATCCCGGTGGAGTTCGAGAGGACGACTCTGCGGTGGTGGTGGTCACCAACCAGACCGGCGGGTACACCCGGACGGTCACCACCACAGTGCGCCGGCCTGGTGGCGCGGACCAACAGAGGCTCCAGCGCGCTTACCAGGCGTTTGACTGGGGCGAGGCGCTGACTCAGGAAACCGCGGGCACTGGCGCTGCGGCCAAAACCACCACCTATGTCTATAATCCAAATACCTATGCCAATCGCCTCGGCCAGCCGCTCCAGAAGATCATCAATCCTGACGGCTCCTGGCAGTGGTTTGTTTATGACAGTCTGGGGCGCTACGCGCAGGTTTACTCCTCCCGTGGCGACGTGTCCCCCGACGGCGAACAACCGCCCGCCAACGCCAGGCGGACCGATTACTCCTACGATCCCGCCCTCGTGTCTGACCCGGGCGGTGAAGACACCCTGCACCCTGACATCCCGCGAGCGGTTTATGAATACGACGGCTCCGACAACGTCGCTAATCACTACACCGCTTTCCCCTCCGCCGACCTCCGCATCGATGTGCAAACCACCGCCCCGTATATTTGGGATCCGTTCGATTCCAGCAGCCTCTTTACCACCAATCGCTATTACACCAACGGCCCGAACGCGCTCCGTCTCAAGTCGATCGTCCGCCCCGACCGAACGCTGCAGACCTTCGACTACGCCGACAGCCCCGCTGGCGACTATCGCACCAACATGACCGCCGCCGGCAAGCCCGATGCTGCCTTTACCCGCGTCACCGATGGCACGACCAACCTTTCCGTGATCAACCTCGCAGGCTATCCCGTCCTCTCGCTCACGCGGGATGTGGCTACCGGCGTCATCCTCTCCCAGGACACCTACAGCAATTTCGACAGCTTTGGCCGTCCCCAGCGAGTGACGCACCTGGATGGCACCCACGAGGATACCTATTATTCCTGCTGCGACGTGGATTCCACTATTGACCGGGACGGTGTCACCGCGCAGTACTGGTATGACCCGATGAAGCGCCGGACCGCCACCACGCGCCTGGGCATCACCCTCACCAATGTTCTGGACGCCGCCGGCCGGGTGCTGGCCACGGTCCGCGTCGGCTCCGACGCCAGCCCCATCACGCAAAGCCGATTCCAGTACGACTTGGCCGGCACCCTGATCGCACAAACCAACGCCCTGGGCGGACGCACCGGCGTTGCTGAGACCACCAACTCCTCCGGTGGCCTGGTGCGCACCACCACCTACCCTGATACGGGCACGCGAGTTGAGACCTATTACCGCGATGGCACCCTCCAGAGCGTGACGGGCACTGCCGTTCATGGAGTTCGCTACCAATACGGCGTGGACAATGCCGTCGCGCACCCGAACGGCCCCTTGCGCTACACTCTGGAAACAAAACTTAACGCGAATGGTTCAGACAGCTCCGAATGGACCAGGACCTACATTGACGCCGCCGGACGCGTTTACAAGACCCTCTACGCCGATGATACCCCCGGAAGCCTCTCCGACAATCCCTACTCGCAGCGCTGGTACAACAATTACGGCCAGCTCTGGAAAGAGCGCGACCCCGATGATGTCATCACCCTCCACACGTTCAACGACAAAGGGGAGCTGGAGTACACCATCACCGCGATCGAGAGTACCACTCGTGCCATCGGCGGTTACCAGTCGCTCCTGAACTCGCTGTCCACGATCAAGACGGGCGCCGACCGTATTACCCGCACCGTTCGCAGCGTCGTTACGGGCACCCCTGCTCGTTTCCGAACCGAGACTTACGTCTGGAAAGACGGCGAGTCAACCGGCACCCTCGTCTCGCGCGCGGACACTTCCGTTGACGGCTTGCAGAGCTGGCAGACCGCCTACCCCAACCCGAGCACCGCTGTCACCTCCCACAGCCAGACCGCCTACGGGGCCAACCGTGCCGTCACCAGGACCGCGCCCGATAATTCCTACAGTATCGAAGTCTATACCAGCGGCCGGCTCGCCTCGGCCACACGTTATGACTCCTCCGCGGCCCAGATCGGGCTTGCCACCTATGGTCATGATTCCCACGGTCGGCGCAGCACGGTGACCGATGCCCGCAACGGAACGACCAGCTATGGCTATAACGCCGCCGACCTCGTTACCACCCTCACCACCCCCAACCCGGGAACGCCCGGCGGCGCCCCCCAAACCACGACCACCACTTACAACAACATGCTCCAGGTCACGGGCGTGCTCAACGCGGACGGAACAACCCTGGCCAGCGAGTATTACCTGACCGGCGAACTCAAGCGGCAGTACGGCTCGCGCACCTACCCCGTGGGCTACAGCTACGAATACGCCGGCCGGCTGCAGACGATGACCAACTGGAGCGGTTTCCCCTCAACCGGTGCCCGTGTCACCACCTGGAACTACAATCCTTATCGCGGCTGGTTGGCCAACAAACGATATCCCGACAAGGACACCGGATTGCCCGGCTCCATTGGCCTGGACTACACCTACACCGCCGCCGGCCGGTTGCACACCCGGACCTGGGCGCGTGGCATCACCACGACCTACGGCCACAACAATGGCGGCGATTTGGAGACCGTCGCCTATGACGACGGCACAACCGCCAACCTCACTTACGGACACGACCGCCAAGGCCGCAGGTCTTCCGTCACGCAGGGTGGCAACACGGCCGCCCTCGCTTACAATGACTCCAGCCAATTGCTCTCGGAAGCCAACAGCGCCGGCACCCTGGCCGGCCTTTCGGTGACCAACGGGTACGATGGCTATCTGCGTCGCGCCAGCCTTTCCGCCAGAAACGCCGGCACCGCGCTGGCCCATCACTCCTTCGGTTACGACAGCGCCTCCCGCCTCCAAACCGTCACCGACGATACCGGGGCCACGGCCTACTCGGCGACGTATGCCTATGCTCCCAACTCGGCCCTGATCAGCCAGGTTGTTTTCAAACAGGCCGGCACAACGCGCCTGACCACCACGAAGCAGCACGATTACCTCAATCGCCTCACGCAGATTCAATCCGCGCCATCCGCGTCATCCGCGGTGGGTTCCAGCTATGTCTACAACAACGCCAACCAGCGCGTCCGCAGCACGTTCGCCGACGGCAGTTACTGGTTGTACGAATACGACTCGTTGGGCCAGGTCCGTTCCGGCCGCAAATACTGGGCCGACCAGACGCCGGTAGCGGGCCAGCAGTTCGAGTATGGTTTTGACGACATCGGCAACCGCACCTTCACGAAGGCTGGTGGTGACGAGAACGGAGTTAATCTTCGGTATGCCGGCTACACGCCCAACCGCCTCAACCAGTACACCAGCCGGGATGTGCCCGGCGCGGTGGACGTGATGGGCCTGAGCTTTGCCACCAACACCGTCACCGTCAACAGCCAGACCGCCTATCGCAAAGGCGAATACTTTCGTAAAGAAGTGTCCCTCAGCAACGGCTCGGTCCCGGTCTGGCAGGCGATCACGGTCGCCGCCACCGGCCAGAGCGCCATCACAGGCAACGCCTTCGTGCCAAAGACGCAGGAGATCTTCTATCACGATGCCGACGGCAATTTAACCAATGACGGCCGGTGGACATACACCTGGGATGCCGAAAACCGGCTGGTGAAGCTGACTCCGAACACAGCCGTTGGCCCGCAAATCTCGCTCAAGTTCGAATACGACTGGCAAAGCCGCCGCATCCGCAAGCAGGTCTGGCCCAACACCAACTGGAGCGGAACCCCGACCAACGACGTAAAGTTCCTCTACGACGGCTGGAACCTCCTGACCGAGCTCAATGCCACCAACAACACCGTCATTCGCTCCTTCGTCTGGGGTAGCGACCTTTCCGGCACCATCCAAGGCGCTGGAGGTGTCGGCGGCCTCCTCTTCATCGGCAATGGCGCATCGGCTATCGGCTATTCCGCGGCGGCCTTCGACGGCAACGGAAACGTCATGGCCCTGGTCAGCCTGTCCGGCGGCACCAACTGCGCCACCTACGAATATAGCCCCTTCGGCGAACTCCTCCGCGCCACCGGCCCCATGGCCAAGGCCAACCCCTTCCGGTTCTCAACCAAGTACCAAGACGACGAGACAGACCTGCTTTATTACAGCTTTCGTTATTACGGCCCCAGCACCGGACGATGGTTGAGCAGGGATCCCCTTGAGGAAGAAATCGGGGGCGAAAACCTGTACGCGTTTGTGTATAACAACCCGGTTGACTACCTTGACCAGCTTGGTCTGTGCGTTTCGTGCGCATCCAGCCTTTCAGCCGCCGCCGCACCACCACCAATGGCGCCACACCAGTGTCAATCCGGCAAGCTAAAGTTCAAAAGGAAGAGCCCCAAGAAGTATTCCTCAGTTGCGGACATTCAGAAGAAATGTAACAATGCTCCCGCCTGCTCGACCGCCCCCTATCGAGACAGCATGAAGTGCAAGGAATGCGGCACATGCAATTCATGGCGCATCGTTCTGAATATCACCGCAGACTGTGAAATCTACTACCTCGACGACAAAAAGGTAACTACGTTCCAATATGTTCCCAATGCGGCCGGCGCAATCAAACACGAACAGTGCCACTGCGACGATTGGGAGGCTGCATACCAAGCCATAATCAATCAAGTTGGCAGTGTAACATATAGTACCAAATCCGACTGTGAGAAGGCGAAGGCGAACATCAATTTGCAGAATCAGATCTCCCAACAAATCGCGCCATCGATGAGCCACGTTGACAGCAAGTGGCAAGGACCAAGCGGCGCCTGTTACGGCGAATGGACAGGCAAACTCTGACTTGGGAGTGGTCAGACGGCGTACTTCAATTGTGCAGATCAGAGTTTATGAAGCGTTCACACAACCTCTCTCAGATGATGATTGCGGTCCTTCCTGTGCTGCTTTGGTGCGGGTGTGCTCCTCGAAATCAGCCTAAAATTACTCCAACGGTGAATCAATCGGTAGGTCCCGTTTGGCTGCCGCAAGGCCAAAGCAGTGATCCGCGCAATGCTGCCACACTGCTGGCCATTTTTGCCGAACTTCGAATCGGCGCATCAGAACGGGAGGTTGCGGAGGTGCTGGGGAGGGCCTTTCTCAAAACCAAAACGAGCAAATACACCGCCCTATATCCGTTCCGCGATCTGCGTCCCGAGACGGCCCCGGCAGTTGTTTCAGAGTGGGAATCGGAAACAGTCCAGTCTGGAGGGTGGCCCCAAATCGTATTTGCCGTTTTCGCAGACAAGGACAAATCCTCCCTCGTGGATGCAATCTGGTTTAACGCTGGGGATGTGAGACCAATAGTTGATGGTAGGTATAACCAGGCCCTAAGGGCCGTCAAGAAGGGGGATTCGGTGAGGGATGTCTACCGACATCTTGGAAAGCGCCGTTGCGACTATTTCGTTGGCGCAGATGGTAAGTGGGCGGTTAGGTTTGACTACTGGGGGTATCTCGGCAGGAGCTATGTCATTCACGCGGACGCGGCCGAGGGGCGAGTCCTATCTGCAGGCGACGGCACTCTTTAAGCGATCAGAACCTCATACGCCAACCATAGCACCCGTAGTGCCAACGATTTTATGTGCGCTGAAACAGCTTCTCCGTTACGAACCATTCTCAAAGCGAAGGGAAGCTCACGTACATCAAACTGAACAGGCAAACGCCTTGCCCGCCTCGTGGCGCTGTCCTGGCTAACCAAGCGTATTATGGAAGGCTCTTTTCACTCTCAACAACGCGGATCGCCTTCGGTTATGGCTGCGCGCCTTCCAACTATGTTGACCACGGTTGTCCCAGCCCTCGCCGGATTGTCAACGGCAGGTACTGCCGCGGTGTCGCTGGTTCTGTTACTCTGAAGCAACCAGTTGCCTTTAGGGTGGAGTCCTGTGTATCCGCCGCTCTTGCTCTGCCGCCTCTCGCGCCTCCCTACCGCGCCGTCCCTCCACATGC